>Ga0208364_1000002_pt1 | contig 174125 bp, 158 predicted proteins | sample LakMenEpi08Jun12_FD_150680 | JGI IMG/M metagenome (GOLD analysis project Ga0208364, IMG submission 150680) | Freshwater microbial communities from Lake Mendota, WI - 08JUN2012 deep hole epilimnion (SPAdes) | ecosystem: Environmental > Aquatic > Freshwater > Lake > Epilimnion/Euphotic zone ...
TTGTGCTGCTATGACAGCTTCAGTGTTTTGATCCATAGAACCCAAAAGATTTAGTTGCATCGATAAAACCTTTGCTGCTAACTCTAATCCATCAGGATATGCTGAGAAAAGCTCATTCTTATTTGAGACTATCTGCTTTAATGGATCTTTCATTACAGAGATCATGTCTTCAATAGCGCTTTCTGAAGATAATACTAGCCTAGACTTAATAGTTATTGAAGTGTCTTGATTAAGCTTTATAGTAGCTGCGAGTATTTCATTTACTGAATCAGGATTAGCATTAGAGAAGTTATCAACAATTTGTGAATAGTAAGCAGTACTGCCAACTCCATAGCTATTTTTTAAAGTATCTAAACTTTCCTTAAATCGAAGATCTTCTTGTTTTAATACCCTAATAGTAGAACCAGAACCTTCAAAAATATCATTAAGCGTTGCTAATTTTCCAACACTAGCACCTTCCTTAATAAAGTTCACATATGTTTTTGCAATATTTGCGTTCTTACTTTCTGATAAGTATTCTAGGAAAGTATCCTCTTGAGCTGCAGAGAATTGATATTTTTCACCATGTCTTATGTAATCATCGATTAAATTCAGACTATCTTGTGGAGCATCACTGATTACGAGTTTCATGTAACTAGCTAACTCATTTTCATTGGCACCAATAGCTATATATTCAGATAACATCCCAAGCCCAGCAAGTGCTTCAGAGTTTGAAAGATCGTCTGGATTTTCCTCAATGATGAGTGTACTGATGGCAACTAGTTTTGCTGAGTCGATTTTACCCTGCTCTTTTAGTTTGCCGACGAATTGAACAATCATTTCGGTAGTGTCATTTAAAGCCTCGGTGATTTTAAAACCTGGTTTAAAACCTGCTACTATCGCGGCACTATCATCTTTGCTTAAACCAAGAGACAAAAGAACCAATTCATTACTAACCTTATCAGCTTTTGCTTTTAGTTCCGCGTTAATTGTAGCTGGAGTAGTTGTGTTGAGTTTATCCCTAAGGTCAAATTCAACAGCTTCGTTTAATTCATCTAACTGATTTGCTAATTCAATAAATCTCTGCTTTTCAGCTGCTGAAGCGAAGGATGAATCTGCTGTATTAGTAGCTATGTAATTATTGACGTCACTTTGATTAGCATAGTAATTCTCTAATTGAGAGTATATAGCCTGATCATGTGCATTAACATCAGTAGTATTTTTAGCTAGACCACTGTACATTCCTAGCTTACTTAAATTCAGTGAATCCTGAGTCATAAGAGCATCGAAAGCACTCTCGTTACGCCTGTCTCCTATCACCATTCTTAAAGCATCATAATCAGCAGAATCTACGTTGCCGTCACTGTTGAAATCTAGCGCTGTATCGTCAGTACCATTAATAATAGCTGATTGTAAATCTTGGATTACGTCCTCTACATTTGCTTGTGTTATAGAACCATCTGTATTAATACCACCTAATGCCGTGACAGCTTTATCAATTGATGTATCACCACGAATGATCCCATTGATTAAATCATAATTGTTGAACCACTGCTCTTCTAAAGCCCTATATTGATCAGTCTCTTTAGCACCGTTTCCTAAGGCTTTATTCTGGAGTAAATATGCTTCCATTTGGTCACCTACATCCATTAAAGCTCCGAATTTATTTTCGATTAACTTGGATTCTGGCTCAGAGATTTTATTAATATTGTTGTAGAGACCAGCTCTAAGACCCCACATAGCGTAATATTGCTGTAAGGATTGATTTACTAAGTTAGCATCATAAGTTATATCCGTAGCACCGAAACTAACTACATTATCAGCGAAGTATTTTAACTCTACTTTATCCGCACCGCTGACATTGTCTTTCACTCCATCTAAGTTTACATTTATGCCAGTATGATAATTCCCTATATCAGCATATGATATCTGCAAAGCTTCACCGATCATATCCATGAGGCGACCATCTTGCTGAGTACCACCTCTCTGCCCAACTAAGAGTACATTACTTTCATCACGAATAACCTCGAAATAAGATAGGGAGAAGTCATTCCACCAGTCAGAACCTGCGGTGCCATTACCATATTCCATTGCATCCATCATCAACTGTGTTCTACTGTCGGTCATCTCTTGCATCTGTTCTAAAAAGCCACTCACATTAGCACCATTCTTAAATGACCAAGCTAGTGAGTTGTCTTGCCAAACATCACCAGCAGAGACAGTCTGAGCCCAATTAGCCCATCTATAATCTCTCCAGTCCTTTCTCTGTTGAGTAGTATTACCAGCATTATCATGAAAAGCATCTAAAGCCTCAAATTTTTCCTCAGTGGTATGAACATATCTACCATTACTAGCAAGGAAGGTTGACAGAATGGCTTTATCTTGAGTACTGTAATCTCCAGTAAAGAAGCTTTCTGTACCTATAGTGGTAAAAGCACTTGGATTAGCAGCTTGGTCTACTTTGGTCGCGGCGATAACGTTCATCATATCGTTGAATGCAGCACGACCTTGAGAAGCTTGAAAAGAGTTGAATTTAGCAAGTGACTCATCGAAGCTCATCTGACCATCATTGTTTGTATCGATTTGATCGATTAAAGTTTCTACATTTGTAATCTGAGCGCTAGTGACTCCATTAGCTGCTAAAGCTGCTTTAAGTACATCCAGATTTATTCCATCAACTTTATTGCCATTTGCAGCAGCGTCGACTAATAATGCTGCGATTTCGGTGTTGCTAACAGCTCCATCACGATTAACATTAGTTAAAGCGAGAGCTTTTTCTTTGATAGAGGTTACATTATCCATTGCTAATGCGTATTTTGACTGATCGCCTTGATACAGTGCTTGAACTCCAGCAAGGCTGCTTTGATTAATAATGTCAGCTTGCATGTCATTGATGATGTCAGTATCTAGAGGGTCGTAGCCATCATTCTCCCATTGATTTACGACAGCTATATCTAAGGCATCTGTTGAAGTTTGCATCTCATGAACAGATTCTACGTATAGCCTAGTCCTTCTGGAAGCCTCAGCTTGAGCACTTAAGAGATTTGCTTCAGGGGAGCCTATTCCGTGTTCTTTTACGGCGCTTACTAGCTTTTCATTAAACTCTATTTCATAATCATAAGTTTTTTCATATACTTCTATGTCATCAGCTTTCATGCCTTCTGAGAGCATTTTCAGCATATCTTTTGCTTTATTTAACTTCATGGCTGCTACATTCGTTTCAGAGAAAGCATCACCTATCATTCCATCCTCTGGAATATCTCCATGAAGATGTCTTATTCCTGAATTTTGAACTTCAGATTCATAATTAGTGACTAGTTCATCGTAACTATTAAGCACATTTAAGAAAATCTCTTTTTCCGCGGCACCGAGTGTAGAGAAAGTAGCTTCGACATTTAAGCCATTTATAAAACTCTGTTCTTTGTTAAAGATTTTGATAGAAATTTGATTTTGATCATATTCTAAGTTTAATTTTTCTAGATTAGCTTTTACTTCAGGAGACTCTTCTCCAAGATATTTAAGCATTTCGCTGCTAGGATTGTAATCTAGGCGATTTATCATATCGTGTATGCCATCACCAGCAGGAATTCCGAAAACATTGATCATAAAATTATCAATTTGTTTATTAGTTTCTATTAAATTAGTTTTAGAAGTGCTGAGGAAAGTGTTTTGAAACTGAGATAGTTCAGAAATATTATTATGAGTTACGTCTGCGACAGTAATGTGATTATATCCTTTAATAGGATCTACACCCTTAATGATTTCGTTACCTGTAATCGGCGTGACTTCACCAGCTACAGTGTAAGAATAATTTTGATCACCAAGAATATTTTTCTCATATTCCTTGTTAATATTCTGAAGAAGAATCTTGTAATAATCTAAATCCTTAATTTCCATCCGTAAACACTCCTGATACTTTTAAGTAATAAATAAAGGTTAAGATATAGTAAACTTACCCCTATGAAGAGATTAAATAATTTAGTGGTTATCCTAGTTTTATATGCCACATTGTGGATGTCATGTTCACCATTAATAGCAAAAGTTAGTGTTTATACTGCTGGTAGCAGCAATGGTGATAGTTGGTGGTGATCCAGAGTTGACACATGTTAACGCTGATTCTATTTTTGGTGGTACAGCTACTTTTACTTCAAACGATGGTAATCCAGCGGAGAACTTCACTATTGATCTAGGTTTAAGTGGATCTTTAAAATGTAAGGCTGCTGATCCAGATATTCCACCTTTTTACTCTTTAGCTCAGATGGCGACAGATATTTATGTAGATGGTTCAGAGAAATTTGCAAGGACTGCTACTCAAGATGGTTCTGGCTTATTTACTGCCTCTGGAGACGTAACTACTTCTGATTTTCAAACATCTGCTAATCGTGCTAGTCTGAAAAAAGCTTCCCTATTAATTTAGGTACATTAACCGATGGTCAAAAAAAATATCTATCGCAGAAGGAAAGACGGTAAAAGTCGAATTTAAAACTAATACTTTAACTATAGAAACAACAGATACAGCCCTCTTGGGAGCTATATCCAGTGCACATGTAGTGATTTCTTTAGGTGGCGGTGCTTTTACCGTGTCAGCGGGAACGATTGGTGATCTTGATGCTGACGGCACTCCAGATGTGGTAATTACAGCGAATACGCCTTCTAATCAAGCATCTATGCTTTCAGCTATTCAGAATAGTTTTAATAATTCATTATTTGTTTTTGGTCAAACTACTGCTGGAGAGGCTTTTTCAGGGGTGCTTAACTTAAGTAGCATTTAATGTTAAGAGCCTGTTGTTGAATTTTAACTTTTGCGTTTAAATTCTATTTCTGTTTTATTTTAATATCAAAGAGGGCTTGAATTATGCTTTACATATTGCAAGCCCTCTTCTTTTGAGAGACTGCTACACATCTATTATTAACAATGGAAATCATTTCGCCCGCAATAGAAAAAACTCAGACTAAAAGACAGAGAGATTTTTTTGCTTGGTGTAAAACAGAAGGGCTTTTAGATTTTCTGAAGAAAATAGAAGTTAGGTTTCCAGCCTATACCGCATATGCCTATAGTGAAGAAGAAGCTGAGCAGCTTCGCAAAGAAGCTAAAATAGCTGAATATTATGATCGAGTTTTATCGACTTGTTCAGCGGCTTCTTCAGGCGAAATAGCGAAAAGTATTTGGGGCGAGAATAAAGATCAATTAGGAAATATCAGTTTACCTCCCGAGATAGAAAGTAGTATCGCTACTGCGATGGAAGCTGATAATAAATTAACAGAACATGATCTTAATGGTGCTTTGAAAGATACTATGGGACTTAGCTCTGCTTATCAAAATAAATTAAGGCAGATAAAGGCTGCTCAGAAACAGGTTTTGGGCAATCCAGCCCAGTTTTATGGAAAAGAAGTAAAAGAAATTTTAATCGCAGACGGATTTCATCCAGATTTATTTAACACACCAAGCGAGCTTGCTAACTTAGATCTAGGGCAGCTTAACTCACTGAATGGTAAGCTAGGTGCACTAAAAAAGGCTAAGAATAAGATTTTCGTTACTTAGTTACGCCGTAGATTTTAAATAAAAATCATTTTTATTTTACTATCCAAGTCGGGGTGATGATTACAGAAGTCTATAGCTTGAGCTTTTTTGTAAAAATCTAAAGCTGTTTTAGAATCCCCAGCTAAGTAGTAATAATCACCTTGGAAAACTAAACTAGTAACAGATTTATTATCTAAGACTAGAAGCTTGTCTAGGAGTGTTTTATGCACGTCAAGTAAAGCGGCATCATCGATATTCTTTAAAAGATCAGTAATCTTTTTAAATAAATTCACTTTATTAGAAAAGACTAGATCCTTATTAAAAGAGGTTTTTAGAGGCTCGAAAGCATTTTCACTTTTATAAAAAAGAATCCTGAAGAGGTTTTGGTCTTTCTGTTTCAGAATCTCCATACCTAAAGAGCTTGCGAAATCTATTACTAGATTCTCACTGATTAAATTAGCTAAAGCGTTGGTGTAGAAGCTGTAAAATTTAAAGGCATTAGGCCCCCATGAAGGAATATCAGCTAAATAAAACATCCCGAATTCACTAAGCTTAGAGTGGATTTTATTCATCGCCTCTAAAGCCTTATAACTAAAGCGCCCAGCCATACCCGGTGCTAAAGTATTTAGGTGTTTTTTGAAAATTTCGAAGTATTTTTTCTCAATATCGCTTGCTGATTCGATATCATAATCAACCCATCTCTCTTCGATCTTAAGTGAGGAAAAGAAATTTAAGTTACTGACTAAATCTACTTCTTTCGGTAGTTCTAGACCAGTAATTTTAACCTGTAATTTCTCAAAGCTGCCCTCAGCAGCTAATCTTACGGGTATCATCGGCAGTGCATTTAAAACATAATTAGAGACTACTAAATCTAAGTCATTCAGATCAATATGCTCTCCAGTAAGGGTTTTAGCCGAATCTAAATCTAAAAGATTTAAATTAACTAACTGATAATGTTTTCCTTCTGTAAATCCTTCAAAGACACCTCGTTCCTTCATCTGGATTAAGAAGAGATCAGATATGTCGCTTACTAAAAACTCTAATCTATCTAAGTAATTTAATTCAGCAGCAGCTAAAAGAAAGTGCCTAGCGAATAAGCCAGAGCCTGAGCCGAATTCAAGGACGCGCAGTTTTTTAGTTGCAGGGATGCGACTTAAATTAGCTGCAAGAAATTTAGCTAAAATATGAGCATGAACATAGGCACTAGTAACGACGTTCGGTAGAACTATAGTATCTGCTTGATTTAGAAATGAGTCACAGGCTCTTTCTGAGTAATATTTAGTTGATAAGTTATATAGGGATGACTTATCATAATCAGTCCAGTCTTCTATTAAATAGGTATTTTCAGCGACTTTGCTCATAAGAGGATTGTAATATCATAGTGGGTTTCTGGGAAGCTTAAGAAAATGGTGGAGGCGGAGGGGAACTGCCCCCCTCGTCCGAAAATCCGTCCTGATGAAGATACTACAAGTTTAGTCTATGAGTCTAGGTTTATGCCGTTCCTGTGATCACAGACAATCAACGGGTTCTTGAATTTAATCTTTATCTTCCTGCCAAATTCAATAAAATTCAGAAAGATGCACTTACCAAGTCTTGTGCCCCACTCAGATAACTCGGTAAGCCAATACCTGAGTAGGGAAGTTAACCACAGTTTGTCGGGTTATTACGCAGCTAAAATAGCTACGTCGTTGCTAGTAGCAACAGTTTGTACTTCGAATTCGTTAGCACTTATTTTTTGCATTGGTTTTAACAAGGTCCTCTGCATCCTTGACCTGCACTTCAAAATTCTGTTTCTCCGTCAAAGCTAATACGCCCCCATAATGGTCTTGTGCGAGGCACAAGAAAAATGAGAATATTTTAGTGATTTCACGAAAATTTTAGTTTTCAGTTTACTGGATTAGTAATTCTATCATTCCACATTTTAGTGCGTCAGAATTATGGCAGATGTAATTTATGTACTAACCCTATACTTCTCAGCAATTTTAAAAATATTTCCCGCCCCGACAAAAAATATTTTTTTATACTCCCGCCCCTGAATACGCTTATCAATAAGTGGTTTCAGGGTCATCGCTATATCTTTAAAATTCCCCTGCACATCAGCTTCTTTAGCTTCGCTTGCAGAGAGATTTTCATTAGGATCTAGGTATTTAACATTATTTAAAGCTACTTCTTCAGCCATCTTTTTACTATTAACGCCCTCTATATGCTGGCTACGAGCCACATAAATATCTAAAAGCAGCACGTCTATATTTTCTGGAAATTCTTTAAAAACTTTTACGAAATCACCCCAAAACTGCTGTGTTCTTTCAGGATGATGTGGCTGATATATAAAAAGTGCCTTATCTGTACTAGCTGTCAGCATAGCTTTTACAGAATCAAGCAAAGCTTTAATTTCACTTGGATGATGAGCATAGTCATCATAAATTTCTATTTTAAAAGACTGCTCACAAACTCCAAGTTCTACGTTTTTATCGTCTACTGGTCTGTAATCTGAGTTTATAAGCTCCATGCGGCGCTGCGTACCATGGAAATCTTTAAATAGAGATTTAGCTTCCGTGACTTTAAAACCTAAAACATGAGCTACTAGAAGGCTTGCGCAGGCGTTTAATAAATTAAATTTTCCAGAGATAACTAAATCTAAATGACCAAAATCTAAAGACTGAAAATGTAGCGAACCATCTTCTAAATTTATAAATAAATCAGCTGATTTATCAGTGCTGCTGTAGCTAAAAACTTTTCCTTCTAAATCAGGTTTTTCTTTTAGAATATTCTCTGCATAAGCTTTTAGAAATGGATTATTAATGCAGACTATTTTATACTCAGCTCTATCTAAAAAATCTTTAAAGCAAGCCTGTATCTCCGCTAAGCCACCAGGATAATTTTCTAAATGATCAGCCTCTACATCAGTCACTACCGCTATATATGGTGTGGTGCGCATAAAGCTTTTATCAGATTCATCACCCTCCATCACGAAATAGCCTGATGGACCATCATTCAAGGAAGTACTTTTAGGAGCAGCTTTGCCATTAGCTTTATAATCTTTTAGTACGCCACCTACCGCAAAGCCTGGCTCTAAGCCTAGTTTAGTTAGAAGGTGCGTGGTCAGAGCTGAGGTACTAGTTTTACCATGAGTGCCTGAAATAACTATCTGTTTAGCATCCTCGCTAAGCAGGTTTAACATCTCAGAGCGGTGTATCACTGGAATATTATGCTGCTGCATAAACAGCATATCGGGGTCATCTGCTCTCACTGCGGTACTGCGAACTACTAGATCTATGCTTTCATCTAAAGGATCATTAGTTTTATAGGAAAGATCACTTTTAGAAATTTTAAAATCAGAGTTTAATTCACCTTGTGACATTTTATCTTCCAGAATAGCGATTAAAGCTCGCATGCCGATACCCTCAGCTCCTAGAAAGCGGATGTGTTTAAAGTCTGTTAGGTTCATGGTTTTAGTCAAATTCATGGAAGTGGTTATTATATATTACAGTAAAATAGTATTTTCTAGAATGGGCGTATAGCCAAACTCAAATTTCTCCGTTTCCACTTATTAGAAAATTTCTAACTTATCTATATTATTAATCCTTAATTCCTTTAACTGATAAGTCTCTGTGCCAGTATAGATCAGCTCTTCTCTAGTGAGTTCCTTACCTAAAATCTTTTTTAGATACTGAAGACTATACTGAAACTCACTAATATAGGTACTCGCTGACTTGATTTCTAGAGCAGCATAGCCCTCTTTTTTCGTTTTATAAATCAGATCTACTTCATGCTGGCGATCTTTATAGAAAAAAATATTTGGTCTCAAATGCTGATTTAGATTCCTTTTTAAAATCTCTATGACTATCAAATTCTCAAAAATATTACCCCTTAAGCTGTGCACGAATAAATCTTCTGGTCTATTAATATTTAAAAGATAAATCAATAAACCCGTATCAATAAAATAAAGCTTCGGTGATTTAGTGAGTTGTTTATTAATATTCAAACTAAAAGGCGGCAAGAGATAAATAATGTAGCTCGCCTCTAAGACACTCAGCCACTCTTTTAAAGTCGTAGATGATACTCCTAAATCAGAAGAGATATTAGTTAAATTTAAAGGCTGTCCTATTCTAGCTGCACAGAGTCCTAGGAATTTTTTAAAACTACTAAGATTATGAATAGCTTTAAGCTGTCTTAAATCCCTTTCTAAATAAGTCTTTATATAGTCTGCATAAAAATCAGAAGCTGGGATATTTTTATCGTAGATTCTCGGATAAAAGCCTTTAAACATCAGCTTATCAATATTTAATTTCTCATTTACAGAGGCTATTTGCTTTTTACTAGTCTTAGCTTTAAATTCTTTATGATATTTAGAATCTTTTATTTCCTCATAACTAAAAGGTAATAGCTCAAAAACAGCTGTCCTGCCAGCTAAAGATTGATTCACTGACTCTATTAAAGAAAAATTCTGGCTGCCAGTAAGTATAAACATCGCATCTTTTTTTCTCTCATCGACTATGACTTGAATATATGATGTTAAATGAGGAGCATTTTGAATTTCATCAATAATCACTCCATCTGAATATCTTGCTAAGAAGCCTTCTGGATCTTTGCTTGCGAAATTTAATTCTCTAAGATTTTCTAAATTTACGTAAGTATAATCTGGAAATAAATTTCTAAGTAAAGTAGTCTTACCAGACTGCCTAGGACCAGTTAGCGTAAGTACTGGATACTTCTTAGCTAGTTTTAAAATACTTTTACTAATGCTGCGTTTTAGCATAAATCCTGTGAATACTTAGATTATGCCACATTATTTTTACTAAATCTCAAGTCAAACTTGAAATTTAGTAAAAATTCTGAGGTATCAGAAAACTTTATGAATTATTTCACTCGCTAAAGCTAAAATCTCTTAATATGCTAGAAGCTGCTCAAATAATTGATGGTAAGAAAATTTCTGCTGAAATTAAAGAAGAATTAAAGAAAAAAATCAGTGGATTTTTAACTGTTTCCGACGAAAACAAGCTTGATGAGAGATTTTCAAGACCTCCTTGCCTTGCGGTGATTTTAGTCGGTGATGACCCTGCTAGTCACTATTACGTGAGTAGTAAAGAGAAGTCGTGCGAAACAGTCGGTATTAAATCTATAAAAAAAATTATGGCTGCGAGCATTTCTAAGGAAGAACTGCTACAGCAGATAGCTGAGTTCAATAAAGATCAAGGAGTTGATGGTATTCTCTTACAGTTACCCCTACCAGAACATTTAAGAGAATTTACTCAAGATATAGTAGATTCTATATCTGTAGATAAAGATGTAGATGGTCTGACGACAGCTAATCTAGGTAGATTACTCTCTAATTCTAAATCTGCGATACATCCTTGCACTCCAAAAGGCTGTATGGAGTTATTAAAAAGGTACGGTATTAAGACCGAGGGTAAAAGAGTTTTAGTTATAGGACGTAGTACCCTAGTTGGTTTGCCGATTTCGATTCTTTTAAATCAGGCTAATGCCACTGTTACTATGGCTCATAGCCGCACGGTTAACCTAGAAGAAGAATGTAAAAGTGCAGATATCATAGTCGCAGCGATTGGTAAACCTAATTATATTCAAGGTTCATGGTTAAAGCCTGGAGTCGTAGTAATAGATGTCGGTATTAATGCTGTGATGCAAGTACAAGCAGATGGCAGTGAACTCAAAAAAATAGTCGGGGATGTAGATTTTAAAACTGCTTCTGAAAAAGCTTCTTTTATCACGCCAGTACCAGGTGGAGTCGGGTTAATGACGGTGGCGATGCTTTTATCTAATACGGTGGAATTGTATTTAAGGAAGATAGTTTATAATTTAAACTGATCATGGAAACTGGACAAATAGGAATTATCTCTGTAGTAGCTATTCTAAATGGCTTATTTTTACTTGGCTTGAGTATCGCAATTCAGAGAATATGTGGCATTTACAGCCCTGGTGCTGTTAAGAATGACACCTATGAGTGCGGCATGAAATCTGAGATGGAGAGCCAAGTCCAGTTCGACATTAAATACTATCTCTTTGCGATCATGTTTATAATTTTTGATGTAGAGTTCGTTTTTTTAATGCCGTGGGCTAGTTTATTTACCTTTATGGAAGCGGGTACTAGAGGCTTTATAATATTCGAGGCTTTTATATTTGTAGCGATTCTTCTAATAGGTTTACTTTATGCATGGAAGAAGGGTGCTCTGGATTGGAACCAAGAGTCAGTTTAGGACTAGATTCCAGATATTGATTTTTTAATTTATTTTTTTCGATATCGTTATTTGTTGAATTTTCTATTTGTTGTCTTGCTGATTGAGCTTTTACGGCAGTACTCATTAACACTATTCGTAGTACCCCTGCGATAAGAGGTGACGGTATAAGTTTTTTTGCCTGAGAGCTGTTTAGCATCTCAGCAAGTGAATCAGCCATAGCTACGGCAAGCGTGCTGAGATGCTTTCTTTTAAAGGCTAGCCTAATTTTTTCACCTAAGACTTTAAGGTGAGCTATAGGATCAGTAGTGCTTAGTTTCTCTGAGTAAGACCAGGCTATAATCCCTTGATATAGAAAATATGAACCCATGTAGGCAAATTTACTTTTGATGGCTTCTGTGACCTTCCTCGCAAGTCCGTGAGCCTTTCTAATGTCCCTAGTACCAGGATAGCCGACCTCTTTATCAAGGAATAAGGAGGCAACTGTTATGACACTAGTGCGAAGCCATCTGTTCCATTTGATTTCGTTTTCATAAATTCCATAAACTTTTTCTTTAATGAAATTTACAAGAGGTGAAATTTTATTCTGATAAAAGCTTGGTAGAGATTCAGGCACATAAGAATTTTTATCATGAGAAAATTCATAATTAGTTCCAGCGAGCATAGATTTATGAAAAAGCATGTAGATTAAAGAAGAACTGTAGGCTGCAGCAGCTGAGCCGATTTTAGATCCTAGAAAACCTTCACCAATAATTTGTGCAACTTTCTGCATAGCAGCAGGTACGAATTGGCTTTCGAAAGTATCGTGAGCTTTTTTTGCGATGCTCTGCTCACTAGCTTGATCTGCTTTTTCGACATCATAAGCTGTACAAGCGACGATCTGCCCAGCCTGAGCGACGCTCAAAGACATGCCTATATTTGCAGCTAGTGTAGCTAAACGCATTTTTGCTTTTGTTAACTGAGCCGAATAATTAGTTTATGAGACTAGAGTATTAAAAAGCAAGAATAATTATAAACAAACAAAAAAAAGAGCCCTCGGCAAGAGGACTCTTTTTAAAGTACTTATTAGGTAAGCTTCTTACTTAGTAGCTTTTTTCTTAGCAACTACTTTTTTAGCAACTGCTTTTTTTGCAGCAGCTGGAGCTTTTTTAGCAACAGCTGGTTTTTTCTTAGCAACTGGTTTCTTGATGCCAGGTGCTTTGCCTGTTTGTACAGCAGCTTTGAATTCAGATCCAGCAGAGAAAGCAGGTGTTTTCTTAGCAGGGATTTTAATTCTTTCAGTAGGCTTCTGTGGATTTACACCAATTCTAGCTTTTCTTTTTCTAGCTTCGAAAGTACCGAAACCAACTAAAGTTACTTTACGTCCTTTAGTGATTTCTTCTACGATTACAGCAAGAATAGCTTTTAGAGCGCTGTCAACGTCTACTTTTGATAGACCAGTTCCTTCAGCTACTTTTTCAATTAATTCAGATTTGTTCATTTGTTTTTCTCCTATTGTTTACTAAACCCAATCGATGACCATCTTTAAATAGTCTCAAAAATAGTTTACTAGGAAGTTATTTTTGTGTAAACCATTTCCGAAGGAAATTTCTCAAAATTATTTTTCTGTATCGCTGGTATAGAAAAAAATTGAGCTATCTCCATACTCTTTTTTCTTCACTAATTCTAAATGGCTTAAACATCCATCAAATGATTGATCCAGCCAGTTTCCGCTCCCTGACTCAATTACAAGCAAACCATGCTCTGATAAAAGTTTTCCTTCAAAAATATTTTCGACGATTTTTTGGAATTTTTTTGGAGGCAGTGAGTAAGGGGGGTCTAAGAAAATAATTTCAAAATTATTTCTAGATAATTTCTTTATTGCTGCTTCGGCCGTTAAAGGAAAGATCTTGGCCGAGGTATTTAATTGTAAATTTTGGATATTGGCCTTAATAAGCTTTGTGCATTTAGGATCTCTTTCGATAAATAAAACTGATTTAGCAGAATTACTCATAAACTCGAATCCTACTGCACCTGTTCCAGCGAAAATATCTAAAACTTTTATTTCTGAAAAATTAAAATCAAAATACGAAAGGCAAGTATTTATAATGGCCTCGCGGATTAAAGACTGTGTGGGTCTAAGTTCCCGAGCATTATCCGTTGTTGCGAGGGTTTTTCCTCTGAATTTTCCACTTACTAGTTTTAGTCCCACGTTAACGCTTAATGATAAAATGGCGATAGGTTAATATGGGCGAAAAAATTAAAATTTTAATTGCTGATGATGAGGATTCGCTAAGAACTCTCGTGAGAGCGGTTCTCGAAGCAGAGGATAAATACATCATAGAGGAAGCCATAGATGGCGATGAGGTAATGATTAGGGTTAAAGCTGATAAGCCAGACCTGTTGATCTTAGATATCATGATGCCAGGTCAGTCTGGTTTTGAGGTATGTGAAAAGATTAAACAAACTCCAGAACTTAAAGATATTAAAGTAATTATTCTTACTGCTAAAGGGCAGGCTACAGAAGAGAAGTGGGCTCAGTCTATAGGAGCAGATCACTTTATTTCTAAACCGTTTAGTCCTTTAGAATTACTCGAATTAGTGAATAGCGTAACTTCTAAAGCGAGTACTTAATTGGGTTCTAAAATTAAGTTTCAATTTTTAAGCAGATGAAAATTCTAGTTATTCATGGTCCTAATTTAAATATGCTTGGCAAAAGAGAACCAGAATATTATGGCTCAGAGACCTTGCTTGACATTAATCAGCAGCTTATAGAACTTGCGGCTACAGCTAATTTAGAGATAGAAACATTTCAGTCGAATATCGAAGGTGAATTAGTTTCTAAGATTCAAGAAGCTGGAAACGCAGGAATTGAAGATTGCGAGCAGTCCCAGCAGACGAAAGGTATCATCCTGAACGCAGGCGCTTATACGCATACGAGTATTGCTCTTAGAGACGCTATTTCATCTATAAAAGTTCCCGTGATAGAAGTACATTTATCTAATATTCATGCCAGAGAAGATTTTAGACACACCTCGATGATAGCGGCTGTCTGTAAGGGGCAGATATCTGGCTTCGCTGCTAAAAGTTATATCCTTGCTTTGAAATATTTTATTGATGGATAGTGCTACTAAACCAATTAATTTTCAAGAGGCTTTAAGAAAAGAAATATTTCTATTCACAAGAAAGCAAGGAGGATATATTAATGTACTTAACTGTTTTCCTAATAGTTATGAAGTCGGCATGGCAAGCCTTGGCTATCAGTTAGTTTTTAAACTTTTTTCTGAGCATGAGAAAACTTCTACCTATAGATATTTCACGAATTTCTATGAAAAGTTTCCACGTGATATTCATTTAGTAAGTTTTTCTGTCTCTTGGGAACTGGATTTCATTAATATTATTAAAACTCTAGAGGATTTAAATATTCCACTGCTATCTAAAGATAGAGATATGTCACATCCTTTAATTTATGGTGGCGGTCCAGTACTTACTGCAAACCCAGAGCCTTGGGCTGATTTTTTTGATTTTATTACTATAGGCGATTGTGAAAATAATATAGATGGAATAGTGTCACAGACCGAGAAATTTTTTGGGTTTAGTGGTGGTAAAAATTTCGGGCAAGATGAAAACGCAGAAAATGAAACTCATGAGCAGCAGATCCTGAATGGCTCTCGTGGTGATAAGTTAAGCTTCTTTGAAGAGATACCTGGAATTTATGTACCTTCTTTATATGAAGCGATTTTAGTAAATGAGGGTCATGAGGCGGGCGAAGATGCCAGAGATGAAGATGATGGAAATTTACCAAGTGAAGCCATGTTTTCCACTCTTGAAGATACGGTTGCGCAAGGTGTAGTTAAATATTTCCCGCAAAATTATAAAGCAATAGAGCGTGAAAAAAGCAAACCCGAGCAGCTAGCTCACAGTTCAGTTATAGCTCCAGATGCGTATTGGGAAGATACCGCTCTTTTAGAGGTGGTGAGAAGCTGTCCTGAGATGTGTAGATTCTGCTTAGCTAGCTATCTTACGCTGCCTTTTAGGAAGCCCGATATTAACAGTGTTTTAATTCCGAATGTCGAGTATCTTTTAAAATTCACTAATAAGATAGGTCTTTTAGGACCTAGTGTAACTCAGCATCCAGAATTTATAGAGCTTTTAAAATATTTAGTCTCTCATCCGAAAAAGCCTCAGGCACAAGTCGCTTCTATGCGTGCTGGTACTGTGACTTTAGAGATGGCAGAACTTTTAGTAGAGCTGGGGGTTAAGAGTATGACTATCGCTATCGAAAGTGGCTCAGAGAGATTAAGAGAGATTATGAATAAAAAGCTTAGCGAAGCTGAGATTTTTAGTGCCTGTGAAAACGCTCTGAATGGCGGTATTAAAGCGGTGAAACTCTATGGCATGGTCGGCATGCCCTATGAAACAGATGCTGATATCGAAGCTACTATAGATCTTTTAAAAAGACTGAAAAAATCATTCTCTAGACTGAAAATTACTTGGGGCTGTAGCATTTTTACACCGAAGGCACAGACCCCTTTTCAAAACTTTGGGATAGATACGAGTAGCGAAAAAAAATTACAAAAAATTACTAAAGCCCTAAGACCCGCTGGCATAGAGGTACGCCCTGAAAGCTATAAGTGGACGCAGATTCAAGCTTTAATTTCACGTGGCGATAGATCACTGAGTAAGATGTTTTTAGAATTAACAGAGTTGGGTGATGAGCCTAGTTATGGGGATTATAAGAAGGCTATTTCTAAAGAGGCTTTTGAGTATTTTGTTTTTAAGGATTGGGGGGGAAAGCAGGATGCTGAAATTTCTGTGCCGCTGCGTTATCCTTGGCAGTATTTAATGAGTGAGGGGCAGGTGGCTATGCTTGGGAAGCATGCTTTGGAGGCTGAGGGGAAGGATATTTTAATGAATTGATTGCTATAAACTTACTTCACATGATTTATTAGTCAATTTATAAGCATGATACTGTCTATCAGAACTTTCATGAATCACCTGACGCTCCAGCGAATATAGAAAAAATAAAAGCTTATTTTCTCATGCAGAAAGAAAATCCGCTTTACTAAGAATATTTACTTACTAAGTCTGATCATGAAAATCAAGAATTGAATATCTTTTAATCAATGATTTGGATTCTGTTTCATCTTTAATAGATTCAGGGTTCAATCCATCTTCAGAGAATTAATTCTAGTCTGATAACCTTTCTGGTATGTGTTTTTTAAATATCGTCATATTCAAAAATCATGGTATATACAAATTGTATATATTGTACTAATAAATTTCTTAAATCTCACCTACTCATAATTTCCCCAAGTAAGCATTTTCTTATTCTTTACTTTGTGGATTAATAGGTCCAAAATGTCTCCTCTAAAGAGGGACCAGTGATAAATAAGCATTAGAATATAAACTCTCATAAATCTTCTCTGCTTTTAACTTTATCTCTTTAAGTTCTTCTTCAGGATTAGATCCAGAGGTAATACCAGCTCCACTATGAAAAGATAATTCTTTTTTATTCTTGTCATAGACAAGGCTTCTAATAATAATATTAAATTCACCACCTTCATGAAATTTAAAATATCCTATAGAGCCTGTATAAGGACCACGTTTTACTCCCTCTAGTTCTTTTATAACTTCCATCGCTCGAATTTTAGGAGTGCCAGTTATAGAACCACCAGGAAAAGTAGCGGAGAAGATCTTTTCTAAGTCAGGGAGTGACGTAAATTTCTGAGATTTATTTGTCATTCTCAGTTTTGAATTCTTATGTTCAGAAGATATTTCTAAAAAGCTGTCTTCATTTAAAACAGAGCTTACTTTAGAAACTAAATGAAATAAATTTTTAAATTTTTTTATTTCCATAAATTCAGATACTTTCACAGAACCAATTTTAGAAATACGGCTTAAATCATTTCTAATTAAATCTATTATCATGATATGTTCAGCTTTTTCTTTCTCGGAGATTAACAACTCATTTTTTTTTGTTAAATCGGCAGTACCCTTAATCGGACTGCTTTCTATAATCCAATTATGGGACTGCTCGCAAACTCCAATTTCTACATTTTTGCGAGCAGTCATATCTGGATAAATTTTCAGAAACGACTCTGGCGAGCTACTTAAGATGGCGTAGTCAGAATAATTTATAAAAGCACTGTAAGGAGCAGGGTTTTCTTCTTTAAGATTCTTATAAAGTCTTTCTATATCATCACTTGATAAACTTTTAGTCCAAGAGATTTTCTCCGAGATATTAGCCTGGTAGATATCACCTTCTTCTATATATTTTTGACATTCTTGAATTTTTTTAATATATTCACTTCCATTGAAGCCTTTTATAGAAAAGTCTTTTAGTCTAAATTCCTGCTTAGCTTGCTTTCGTAACTGCTCATAAATTTCACTTTCTGCATTTACGCCACTGTTAAGCTCAACTGTACTCATCTTTTTAATTTCTTCATAGAGAATAAATTCCATTTCACCTTCATAGCAGACATATCCTGCTATACCAGCGTTAGGATACTCTAGAATCTCAGGATTCTCTTGAAGAAACGCATTAAGCCCACTAAGAGAGAAAAACTTCCTAATGGGCTTAAAACATTTTATTTGATTTATTAATTTACTGTCAAAGCAGTGCTGCGGTCTTAAATTTACAGCATCTTCCACTAGAGTCTCTAGTAAAAAATTATGATCTTTGAGTGCAAACTCTGACTGATGCATTACCATTGAATCCCTCAGCATTAATTACAGGTTTATGTATTCTAATATCTACAGTATCAATGCGTACGAATTTTTTAAAAAGCTCATCAGTAATAGATTTGCTGAGATGTTCAATTAAATTGTACTCTTTTGCTTTAGCCACGTCTTGAATAATATGAGATAAGTCTACATAGCTAATACTATCTTCCATTCTATCGAGCGTGCATGCAGAGCTAAGATCTAGAGCCACTCTTAGATTCACTATAACCGCTTGGCCTCTTCTTCTTTCGCTCTCATATATACCAAGCCTACAAAAAGCCTGAACATTCTCTAAATATATTTCAGTGATCATAATTAACTAGCAGTAATTTCAGTTTTAAGTCTTTTAATTCTCTGCGAAAACTCCACAGTTAATAAAGAAGACTCTTCTACTTGTTTTTCTAGCAAAGAACATTTAGTTTTAAAATGCTCAAGTTCTTGGGTAAGCTGTTCTATATTAGCGTTCTTAATATTTAAGATTTCCTCAAGCTCTTCATTAGCAGTAGTATTTACTGCCATTAAACTGTCATTTTTATTTTCTAATTCAGGCTTTTCCTCTCTGTTGCTTGTGTCTACAGGTAATGCCTTCGAAGTCTCTAAATCCAAGAGTTTATTATTAAACTCTTCAAGCTTCTCTTCTAAGTCTCTAATCTCAGAATTTTTATCGTTTAGAGTACATTGAAGTTTTGCTAGTGACTTCATTTCTTGTTCACTTAGTTGACTTACTTCATTTAGTGCTTTATCCAATAGAGATTGGCTCTTTTCTAATAAAGTAGCCTTTCCTAAACCACCCATAAAAATATCAAAGATATTTTTTGAGTTTCTTTTATTAATCTCAGTCAAAACATTATCCTTAGCTGATTTAATAAAGTCGGATATTTCTTTAAGTCTTGATTCGTTATTTCGCATGTTCTAGCTCCTTTGCTGTCTTTGCTGTTACTACATCCACATCACTCTCTATCTTTATTGCAGCAGGAACTAGTTTGACACCCATTCTCTTCTTGGATTTTTCGATATTAGTTATCTCTACTTCAAATTTAGTGCCTAGTACTGGAAACTCTTTTTCACTGTAATTTGATTTGTGTAAAAGGGCTTCTATGCCTGGTTCAACTTCAATAAAGAATCCAAATTCGGCATGACTAACCACTTTGCCTTTATGCTTAGTGCCGACCTTAAATTTATTTTCATCAACTATAGTCCAAGGTTCAGGAACTATCTGTTTTCTACTTATAGCTATCTGTTGATTATCGCTGTCTATTTTAAATACTTTTCCAGAGATCTCATCACCAGCACTAATTAAATCAGAGGGTTCATTAAACCTAGCCCAAGATAATTCAGAAGAAGGGATCAGGATGTCTATACCGTCGTACTCAATAAAAGCACCAAATTTAGTAGTCCTTACTACTTTCCCTGTAATTTCCTGACCTATAAAGAGTTTGCTGATTACTTCATTAATCTTTGCTTTTCTTTGCTCATCGCTAACAGTTTTATTATCAAGAATAATCTTATTTTTAGATTCATCTAACTCTAAGATTTTAGCTGGAATCTTTTTACCTACCCATTTCTGCTGGTCAAGGTTTTTTAAAGATTCATGCTTGTAATCGATAAGCCTCAGTGGAATAAAAGCTCTCTGCTTAGTCAGAGTAATGGTAACTTCTGCACCATTTTTAACGACTTTATTAATTAAGACTTCTAGATTCTGCTCTCTAAGCTCGTTTAGCTTATTCCAGCTCGCCTTCTCTTCTATTCTTTTAATCGAAGCTCTATAAACACCCGATGTTTTACGTTCTTCTTCAAGGATGCAAACCTCAACACGCTCACCGATTTTATAGTCTTTAAGGTCTTTAGTGCCGAGTTCGTTCTTAGTTATACATGCTTCGTAATTCTTGTTTATATCTAAAAAAATTCCATCAGAGTTAACTGCAAGCACAGTAGCTTGTAGTATCTGACCTTGCTGTGGTCGGTTTTCTTGCCTAGCAAGCAGAATTTCTTCTACTAATTTATTATTCTTAGCTGCCATAAATAACAATACGTAATATTATATTCTAACTCATTTGACTTTTAAAAATTCAGAAAAATAATATCTTGAGGCTAAAGCCAGTCCTAGAGCAATAGCTGCATATATAAAACCGAAAATATTAAATGAATCTAAACCAATATCACGTAAAAATCTTAATAAAAAGCCCAAGCCTATCATTAGACTAATCATGACGCTTCCTTTAACTCCAAAAAGAATTAAAAAGCCGATGACGTAATTAATCGGACGTTCATCTATCTTAGGTAAGTTAGAAATATTTCTTAAACAAGCTTTTTTTAAAACAGTAGTAGCTTTTAAGATTCCTACTGCTACTGAGAGAATCAAAAGTGAAAGCATCCAAGAAGGTTGTTCAAAATAGGGGCTAAGCCACTGAACTGCTCTGTTACCAATTCTTAAGCCAACGCTTAACCAAATCAGCCCTGCTATTAATAAGCTAAATCTTGCTGGAGTCATTTTTTTAATACTATCAAATGGCGCAGTATCAAGGTTGTACTTTACCAAGGGTTTAAATTTTTATTTCTTGAGCTTTGTTTTGATTGTGCTTTTCCATGTTTATGTGCTTCACCTTCCTGAACTTGCAATAAAAGGTTTTCTAATTCTTGTTCTGAGAGTTTGTTTTTATTTTCAGAATTTTCCTCGGGTTTTTTTTCTGGTTTAGTTTTATTTTTTTCTTCGCTGGGTTTATCTTTTTTTTCTTTATCTCCGTCTTTATTTTTTTTCTTTTCTTGTTCTGCTTTATTTTCTTCAGGATTATTTTTTCTCTCTTCCTCGTCTTGGAGGAGTTTTTCAGCTAATTTCAGATTATAGATGGCATCTCTATCTTGAGGATTTAGCTTTAATGCCGCTTTATAAGAGGAGATAGCTTTTCTGTAATTTTTTTGTTTAAAGTAAGAATTAGCTAAATTATAGAAAGCTTTTTCTTTTAAATCATCGTTTTTGGGATTATTCTGAATACTTTTCTTGAAAAGGCTTTCAGCCTGCTTAAAGTTATTTTCTTTATATATTATTCTAGCTAGATTATAATTCAGGCGAGCGTTTTGTGGGTTATCACTGAGAGCTTTTATATAAAGCTCTTTAGCAGTAGTAAATTTAGAATTTTTTAAATTGAAATCACCTTGAATTATATTTGGATTAATGAAAGCTTCTACTGGTCTTAAAGATAGGCTACTTAAAATTAGAAATATTATTATAGGTAAAGTATTTTTCTTTTGTTCTGCCTTTTCCTTATTTAGTGCAGTAGGGGTATTTTTAAGGATCCGCTGAAGTGATTTATCGTTTTTAATACTAGTATCAAAATTATTTATAAAGCCAAGAAGCAAAGCAGAAAGGCTTTCTAGGATTAAGAAGAGAAGAGCTAGGCTAAGAAATATCTGGTAAGTTTCTTGCCAACGCTGTATTTTACTGGTTTTTAAATTTTTACGATTCTGTCCTTTTTTAATAAAGTTATCGTAGACATTCTCTAGATTTAAGTTTCCAGAGCGTGAGAGAATATATTTTCCATCCGTAATTTTAGCTATATCTTTTAGAAGGCTTTCATTGAGCTTAGAGATAACTAGTTTCCCATTTTTATCTTTTATCAGTTCATCGTTATAACTAATAGGGGCTCCTTCAGCAGAGCCAATGCCGATAGAAATAATTTTAATGCCTTGTTTTTTTGCTTCAGCAGCTAGTTCATTAGTTTGCTGATCCTGTTCCTCGCCGTCACTCACTATAACCAGATATTTTTCCTTACTTTCTAAAAAACTAAAGCCGCGAATAGCAGTTTCTATAGCTGATTTAATTGAAGTACCCTCAGCAGTGATACTATCTACTTCTATCTGCTGAACCCATTCTTTAACCATACCGTAATCATGTGTTAATGGTGACTGTAAGAAACTAGTACCAGCGAAGACTATAATTCCGACTTTATCACCATCGAGTTTATCTATGAGTTTTGCTATCTCTAGCTTGGCTCTAAATAAGCGATTTGGGCTAATGTCACTAGCTAGCATGCTTTTAGAGACATCCATGGCGATAAATATATTAGAACCCTGCTTCTCTATGGTCTGTATATCGAAATTCCACCGCGGAGATATGAGACTAATGATCATAAATAGTAAAGCTAAACAGAGTAGCAGTGATTTAAAGAAAATAAACTTAGGCTTAAAAGAAGGAATAAGTTCTAGGATTCGCTTCTCTACACAGAATTCTAGTAAGTCTTTTTTAGATTTTTTAAATGACCATATTAGAAAACCTATTAGTAAGGGAAGTAGAAATAATAATGTTAAAAGTTCAGGATGTTTAATATTCATTTCTACTTAAAACCTCTTCAGTACAGTATTAGCTAAGCTTATCTCTAGTAGGAATATTAGAAAAGCTGCCCACAAGAAGTATTCATATTTATCTTGATAATTATGATATTGCTTTACCTCACGTTCTGTTTTTTCTAGCTTATTTATTTCATCATAGATAGCAGTTAGTTCTTCTGTACTTTTTGCTCTAAAATACTTAGCAGCAGTGCTTTCTGCGATTTCAGTAAGCGTAGCTTCGTCTATGGTTACATTCTGTTTAATTAATTTATCACCGTAAGGAGTTTTAATCAGAAAGGGTACTTCGCCTTCTTGTCCTATACCTATAGTGTAGATTTTAATATGATATTTCTTAGCAAGCTCGGTCGCCATCAGAGGTGAGATACTGCCAGCAGTGTTCTGTCCGTCTGTCATCAAAATTAAAATTTTAGACTTAGCGTCTAAGTCTTTTAATCTTTTGACCCCAAGGGCGATAGCTGAGCCGATAGCAGTCGCATTACCAGCGGCGCCGATGTATAGCTGTCTTACTAAATCTAATACAGCACCGTGATCTCTAGTAATAGGACACTGTGTATAGGCTTCATCCCCGAAAACGATTAAACCTAATCTATCATTAGTTCTAGAAATAATAAATTCACTGACTATTTTTTTAAGCACGGTAAGTCTATCTACGGTATCCTCTTCTATTTTAAAATCAAGTGCTGACATACTTTGAGAGGTATCGATTAATAGGATAATGTCTAGCCCAAGATTTTTTTCAGAAATCATCGACTGCCCAAACTGTGGTCTAGCCAAGGCGATAATAATTAAAATTATCGCTAGTATCCTTAATATAAAAGGGAAATGATAAGTTAAAGTATCTAGAATGCTTGTTCGGAAACGGTTTCCATTAGCCAAGCTTAACTGTAAACCAGAAACTTTAGCTTTTTTAAAGTGCAAGAAAATAAGCAAAGGCACTAAAAGCAGTAACAGAAAGAATAGTGGGCTGGCGAAACTCATTTATTTAGCTCCTGTTCTTGAATGATATTTATAGCTTTATGCAAATCATTTAGTTTCTGCTCAGCACTAAATTCTTTTTTAGCGAATTTAGCTAAATCAGCACGGCTTAGTGAATCGATAAGAAATCTAGCATCGGGGCTGCTTAATTCTTTAATTTCATATAATGATGATTTAATCTCATCTGTAGTTTTATCTAATAGAGCAGTATTCATGCGCTTATCGAAATACAGGCGGATTAGCTCTGAATAATTTAAATAGAATTTTTTATTATCACTTTCTAATTCGAGTTTCTGTAATTTTTCTATAAGACTTTCATAGAAAGGTTTTTCAGGTATATCTTTTTTCTTTTTGGAGAAAAATCTATATAAAAAATAAATTATAGCTACGCTAAAAATACCGATAAGAGTATATAAAAGCCACTCTGGTACAGCTATTTCACTATAACCATGAATATCTTTAAGACTATTAATTAGTTTTTCTCTTGTTTCAGGAGTCATAGTGAAATTTATTTTTTATTTCTCTTAAGTCCTTTTAAATAATTATAGAGAGTGATGGTGTTTTCTAGTTCTCTTTTTACTTCTATATCATTACCAAGAGAAATGAGTTCACTATTTGGTGGGATGGGCTTTGATGGCTTGGCGTTCATGTGCTAAATATTAGTTCATTTTTTAGTTTTGATTAGTGAAATCCCTGAATAATTTTTATTAATGCTGGATTACCCTTAGAGTCTTTATTTGAGGGTATGACTGATGAAAAGAAAATCAGCGAATTGGCTTAAAATAGCTCGTTATGATTTAAGAGCAGCCGAATTGGCTTTTAGTGTTGGTTTGCACTTAACTTGTGTAGAAAAATGTCACAGTTCTTTAGAAAAGCTCTTGAAAGGCTTATTTATGCTTACTAGATATCCTGATGATATAGAATTAATGGGAGATATGCTGAATGAAGCTTATGTTCAGCATATCTTAAGCGAAACAAAAAGGATTTTTCGGTGGCTGGAAAAAAAACTTCTAACGAATTAAAAGAGCTCACGGATAAAGTGATTAACCTTGTTACAAGAGAGTTTCAGGTTGATGAAATAATTTTATTTGGTTCTTATGCGAAGGGAACAGCCACAGATCTTAGCGATGTTGATGTATTAGTTATTTCACCACAATTTAAGGAAGGAGTAGCCATTTTAGAGAACGTCTTCACGATTAAAGAAAAAACGGGCTTGAGAGAGCCTTATTTACAGCTTTTCGCCTTTCCTTCAAAGATTTATTACAATGAAGAATTATTTATAGATCCAGATTTTATTCGTGAAATTAAGAGAACGGGTAAGGTGCTGTATTCTAGCTTATAGTTTAAATTTCTGATATATAATCTTAAAAAGGTTTTGACATGCTGGAATCAAAAACAAAAACTATTTCTCTAACTATTTTAGTGGCTTCCTTAGGCTATTTTGTGGATGTCTACGACTTGCAGCTCTTTAATATAGTAAGCAGAGAGAGCATAGCTGGTATAGGAATCACTGATGAAGCCTTAATTGCGAAGTACGATTATCTACTGTTCCTGTGGCAAATGGGAGGAATGCTTGTTGGTGGCGTGCTTTGGGGTATCTTAGGCGATCTAAAGGGTAGAAAAAATATTTTATTTGGTTCTATTCTTATGTATTCTTTAGCGAATTTAGCTAATGCTTTTGTTATAGACATGACTCAGTACAGTTTGATTAGGTTTGTGGCTGGTTTAGGGCTGGCTGGGGAGCTGGGTGCTGCTGTAACTCTGGTGAGTGAGCTTATGACTAAAGAGAAGCGGGGCTATGGCACTATGATTATCGTTACTATGGGCGCTTTTGGGGCGGTAGCTGCTGCATTAATTAGTAAAATGCATTTTGCTTTTTTAGGTTTAGCTAACTGGCAGATTATGTATATTATAGGTGGTGTTCTAGGATTGCTTTTGCTTGCTCTACGTATGGGAACTTTTGAAAGTGAAATGTTTGATGAAGTGAAAAAGTCTAATGTAGAAAAAGGTAATTTTTTAATGCTCTTTAATTCTCAAGAGAGATTTAAAAAATATATGGCGTGTATTTTTATTGGGCTTCCAGTCTGGTACTGCATCGGCGTTCTAATTAAATTTTCTGAAAGCTTCTCGATTACTAATGCTGTAGTTGGTGAACCAGTTAAAGTTGGCTTTGCTATCATGTATGCTTATATAGGACTCTCTGTGGGAGATCTTTTCAGTGGTTTATTAAGTCAGCTTTTGAAAAGCCGCAAAAAAGTAGTTTATTTATATCTTGCAGCGACTATTTTAATTACATCTATTTTTCTTTTTACAAAAAATTTAAGCACTGAAACTTTTTATTTACTCTGTTTTATAGTTGGCTTAGTGACTGGCTATTGGGCACTTTTTGTGACTATGGCGTCAGAGTCCTTTGGTACTAATATTCGAGCGACAGTTACTACTACAGTGCCTAATTTCGTGCGTGGTGCAGTAGTGCCTGTAACGCTTTCTTTTAAGGCTTTAGAAACGATTATGGGGAATATTTATTCAGCGTTTATTGTAGGGGTACTTTGTTTTACTTTAGCTTTAGTTTCATTATTCTTTTTGGAGGAATCTTTTTCTAAAGATTTAGATTACGTGGAAGCCGATAAACCGCTTGAGTTAGCGATGACTTAATATCTGTCATCAAAATAATACCAAGCCTTTTGAAACACTCTCTGATTCCTAATGTTAGAATTGATTTGCTGAATATTAATAACTGAATATCGGGAAGATTTTAATGGTCATTGAGAAAATAAAAACTAGTAGTTCTGCTCTGTTTAGGAAAAAAAGTATAGAAGGCTGTGCCGAAGAGGCTTTAGACAGTGGGGCGCATATTAATTTAAAGAAGATTCTTACGGCTAGAGATTTAACAGCTTTAGGTGTTGCTGCGATTATAGGAGCAGGAGTTTTTTCTACTATTGGTAGAGCTTGTTTTAATGGCGGACCAGCGGTTTCTTTATTATTTGTTTTTACGGCGATTACCTGCGTATTCTGTGCCTTATGCTACGCTGAATTCGCTTCAAGAATACCAGTAGCTGGTAGTGCTTATACTTATGCTTATGTAGCCTTTGGGGAGTTAGTCGCTTGGATTATTGGCTGGACTTTAGTCTTAGAGTATGCGATAGGTAATGCGACAGTGGCTATCGCCTGGTCGGCGAATTTCTGTAGTTTTTTAGAGGGGTTTGGGCTTAGGCTGCCAGACTTTCTTTCAAATAGTTATCTTGCTGCAGAGAAGTATCATAATGTTTTTCTCAAGCTTAGTGAAACTGGAGCGGTGATTCCTGAATACACTCAGCGAATGCATGATCTCTGGATCACAGCTCCTAAGCTGCTTGGGACTATCCCTTTTATTTTAAATATCCCTGCTTTTTTAATAGTCGCTGCCATAACTGCTTTAGTATATGTTGGTGTTAAAGAATCACGTAACACTACTATTTTTATGGTCGTTTTTAAAGTGGCGGTCGTACTCCTTGTTATATTAGTAGGAGCTTTTTATGTAAATCCTGCGAATTGGGTACCCTTTGCACCAAATGGTGCTGCTGGAGTTATGCAGGGTGTTTCAGCGGTCTTCTTTGCTTATATGGGATTTGATGCTATTTCTACTACTGCTGAGGAGTGTAAGAATCCCCAGAAAGATCTCCCACAAGGGATGATGAATGCTTTGCTCATTTGCACTTTTCTATATATCGCGATATCAGTAGTTTTAACAGGTATGGTAAATTATACTGAGCTTAACGTTGGTGATTTTCTTGCTTATGCTTTTGAAAGAGTCGGACTGCATTGGTTAGGTGGAATACTAGCTTTAAGTGCTGTAGTTGCTACTACGAGTGTGCTTTTGGTGTTTCAGTTAGCTCAGCCGAGAATTTGGATGGTAATGAGCCGTGATGGTCTTTTACCTAAAAAGTTTTCATATATTCACCCTAAGTTTCAGACACCGAGCTTTGCCACACTAGTAATGGGTTTCACTGTTTCGGTTGCTACTCTTATTTTAGATGGTGAATTTGCGACAGATTTAAACAGTATTGGTACACTCTTCGCTTTTGTTTCAGTGTGTGCTGGTATTCTTTTATTACCTAAAAATGTTCAGGGTGGCAGGTTTAAAGTCCCTTTCATAAATGGCAGATATATAGTTCCTGGATTATTCTTATTAACTATTATATTGATTAATGTTTGGAATATAAATTTTTTCCCAGAATTCTTTAGCTTAAATGATCCAGTAAGAACACCTTTCGAGGTATTTTCACATAAATTTCCTTATTACACGTTTTTTGCTTTAACGATATTTATCACGATTATGAGTGCGATTAAAAAATTATCGATAATTCCAGTATTTGGTTTATTATCATGTTTTTATTTAATGACAGAGCTGGGTATCGCTAATTGGCAGAGATTTTTTATTTGGATGGCTATAGGTCTTATTATTTATTTTGGTTTTGGTATGAAAAATAGTAAGCTTGCCAGCGAAACATTTCATCGACTTTAAATCAAATTCCTCCAAATCTCCCTTAAGTGAAATTAATTGGGGCAGTTTTACCCTTTCTTAACGTATATTGTTAATAAGTTGCTTACAGGGGTAAATACGTGGGATGGACATTAGATTAACTGATGAGCAGAAGCTACAGCAGACTAAAATAAATGCTTTTATTACAGATTTAGAAAATAAAGTTAAGGCTGGTGCTGCTACGAACTTAAGTCTGGATTTGGGTAGCACTTTAAATGGGCTTTTTAAAACTTATGACGTTACTAAAGACTCAAAGTTTAACTCTAATGAAATAACTGGTTTAGTCGCGAATCTCAGACAGATTAACACTGAGGAGAATATCTCTAAACTTTTTTATGTTAATGGCGAGTTTAATTTTGATACGACTGCAAGTGTTGATGTAACTGGCGATGGAAAATTTATCGCTAGAGAAGATTTAGTGGCTTTAACTCATATTTTAGATTCAGATGCTGCTAGAAGCGTAGCTGCTGATCAAGCGAATTCTGCTCCAATTCAAACCTTAAGTACGAATGCCAATTTTGGAACGGGTAATGTTTTTGGTGGCTTAAAACATTTTAATGGAAAGGGAGCTTTTTTCGTTACAAGTGGTGGTTTTACCGTGCTTACGGATACCAATGTAGGAGGGCATACTACGCAAATATATGATAAAAGTGGCAAGATGATATCGCGTATATGGGGCGATCCTCACGTGGATGATGATTCAGGTGTTCATGGTGATGACTGGCATTTCGGTGATGATTCTACTTTTATACTACCGGATGGTACCGAGATCTTCTTTAATACTGAGGGCAATTCACGAAACAATGTTTATGTGACGACGGGACTTTATATAATTTCTGGTAGCAGTGTTTACCAAACGGGTCAAGCCATGAATGCGAGTGGTGTTAGCACTGCTGGGCGTAATGCAGGTATTAGTAAATTAGATATTTCTGCTTCGGAATTTGATGCGAATTATGCGGATCAGAAAAGTAAATTCGACGGGGCTGGTGTTTTTGCATGGTCACAGGAAGCTAATGCGGGTAGAGGCGGTTGGGCTGTCAAAACCGATGCTGGCGAGTTTCAGGATATAGCTTATGAAAGCTGGGGAAATTATTTAAAAGCAGGTAATGAAACCTTTGATAATCAGTATGCTGGGAAGGTGAATGTTAATCGTGCCCAGAGAATCGCTGCTCTCGATGGTGAGACAGTTAGAATTTTTGATACTATAGAAAGATCTGTTAAAGCTAATACCAATGTAGCAGATAGTGATATTAATGCACAGGATGCTTTTTTAAATTACAGCTTACTAAATAAGGCGAATGAAAAAGAGCTAACTACTTTTAGAAATATGCTTCTAGAGGGTGCTTCGGCAGAGCGCATGAAAGCTTTAGATACTTATGTTAAAAATAATCTAGGGGTTCTTTTAAATGCAGCGGAAGAGGAGAAGTATTTAAATTACTTAATGCGTTCTAATGATACAGAGATAGCTTCAGCGTATATAGATCTTTTAAAACTGAAAGCATCTGACAATAAATTCACTCTTTTAGACAGGCTTGCAAATAAAGAATTTAAATTAAATGAGGCTCAGGATGATGTTTTCATTAATATGTTAAAAACTTTTGATAGTCCTAAAGTCGCAGAAACTTATGTTCAAATAGCTAATGCTGGCGAAAATCCAGATAGTTTAGCTCTTCTAGAGGATTATGCGAAAGGAGAAATCATATTAAATCCAGATCAGGAAAAGACTTTTTTAAATTATTTAGGGAACAGTCCTAATGCTAATTTAGCGAAAACTTTTATTAATTTTGTTAAGCTTGATCCTGAATCATCTATGTTAGAAATGCTTGAGGAAGAATTTAAGGAAAAAGGTTTTATTAATAAGGTTGTTGATGCTGAGGTAATAAAGCTTTTCGATACTTTAAAGGAGTCATCTCAGTTTAGAACTAGTTCTGATCAAGGTATGAGCATGGATAAGGCGGAGGATCTTTTCTGTGATTATTGTTTTGAAAATGATGCCAATATGACCGAATTAGCAGCATTTACGAATATGGTTTCAGAGGGTGCTAGTAATGAGAATCTTACTGCTCTTGATCGATATATTACCAATAAAGCTAATTTAGCTTTAACTCCAGCTCAGGAGAACACTTATTTAAGTTATCTAGTGCGTTCTGATAGTACTCAGTTAGCTGATGCTTATTTAAACTTAATTAAGTCTGGAGCTTACCCCGAAAAGTTAGCTTTATTAGAAGACTATGCTCAGAAGGATTTAAATTTAAATAGCGAGAAGGAAGCGAAGTTCCTTGCAGCTTTACAGTCTTTCGATAAACCAAAACTCATTGAAAAATATTTAGATATTTTAGTCTCAGATAAAGCTTTAGAGCGTTTGGAAATCTTAGAAGAGTATGCGACTAGTGATCTTCAACTAAGTTCTTCGCAGGAAGAAGTATTTTTAGATTATTTAGATAAAAGCCCGAACACCAATCTAGCATTAAGCTATTTAAATCTTATAGAAGAGAAGGCTTCACCAAAGGTTCTTAAAGCCTTAGATGATCTTTTTCTTGCAAAGAGTGACATCAAGAAGCCACTTAGCTTAAATGATTTGAAATTTGCTGATCAATTGAGTAAGCTTGCTGCTCAGAAGCTTGACTCAGAGGCAGCTGCTCTCTATGGTAAGTTAATTTTTAATTTCAACCTAGACAGTCCTAAGCATATTTTCATTACGTCTGTTTTAGACTCATTAGATCAAGTCAATGCGACTACTGGACTTGATGTGAATCCAGCTCAGAGACTCTCAGCGAACAGAACAATCTTAAGAGAGTTAGCTGCTATTGCAGAGAATCCGACCAAAACTATAGTGAAAACAGGTCCAGGTACAGATTTATTTCAAGGTAAGAATGAATTTATAGCTAAATTTACTGGCCCTTATGCTAATGTCGCTTTAGGTTTAGTAGATGCACAGATCAATCTTTTAGAGACTTTTGATCAGAATGATCCGAAAGTGAAGCAGGCTATAGCTAACAATATTGCAATGATGGATTTCAGCCCTACTTATGCTTCAAGTAATATAGCTCCAGTACTTACTACTACTGGTGAAGTGAGATTAAATTCTAGGCAGCGTTTACTCTATACTAAGTTTGAGGCTGCTCATAAATCTGCTCATGGTGGTAGTCCTAACCAAGAAGAGAATACTGATTTCATTCAACTCCTTACGAAGACTTCTCTTTGGACGAATAGAAATTTTATGGATTTGTTTATTGGAAGGTCTGCTAGTGGCAATCAAACTGCCGTGGATGATTTACTTAAAATCGCTAATTATGGGGGATCTAATAAAAAAATGGTATTAGAGTTACCAAGCTCTGGTATTAGTGATACTGCGATTAATTATGCGACTAAGTTTATAGATTTCGCGAAAGAAATACCTGCTAAGCCAGCTTATGATTCAATACGTTCTACAGCTGAGTCTTTGACGAATTATGTGATGACGGTGTCTCATAGATTAAAAGATGCTAATTTGGGAGATTTTATTGATAAGTCTTTAGCTGTATTAAAAGAGACTTTCCCTAAAGTTAATTCTCAAGCAGTCTCTGCAACTACTAAGCTAGCTGCAAGCCAAGGTGATGGTATCAATGAGGCTGAAAATACTCGTCTCTTGGTGCGTAATCTTAATAATCTTCGCCTCTCGGTAGCTTTTGGTATTACTGTAGCACCACAGGCGGTAGATTTAATTTCTAAGGGTGATTCCACTGCATTAAAAGCTGCTGGTTTAGCTGATTCTAATAAAGATTTTGCTATCGAACAGATAAGTCTTTATGACTCGATAGTTCAGATTTATGAGTCTATGATTAGTGCAGAGAATTCTAAAGAAAAGCCTGATAATTCTAAAATCAGTTCTTATAAAAATGTTATCTCTGTTTATCAGGGTGCTAAGAGCAAAGTTAAGTCAGCTAATAAACTCTGAAAGACCACTGTATAAGCAGTTTTCAGAAGATTAAAATGATGCTTGGCAAAAGATCATTTTTTTAAGAAAAATTTCTGTAGTTCAATCAGGTAGTTCTTATCAGTTGAGAGTTCCAGAAGTTTTACTCCGAGTTTTTTGACCTCTGCTTTAAAAGCCTCTCTCTGACTGTTTTGTAATTCACTGATGTATTCTCTGTTAATTTTTCGGTTTAAATTTAATGATGAACGGTGACCCGTCTCTGGATCAGAAATTTCAATAAAGCCAAGATTCGGCAAAAAGAACTCCTTGGGATCTCTAATAGAAACTAGGCTTAGGTCTTGAGTTTTTTTTAAAATTTTAATTTCGTGATTATAGTTTAACTGTTCAGGATTATTAATTAAGGTTTTTTCTGATGCATAAATTTGATTTGGATTATCTAAAAAATCTGAAATATAGAAAATTATTGAATGTTTAGGACTCAGCCTGATAACGGAATTCAGTGATTTTTTGATATTGGTAGTTTTATATAACGGTTTAAAAGTCAGAAGTTCTTTTATGAGTCTAAAAATATGAGCCTTTCCCTGTTTGGGTTCTAAATATAATTCCACATCTTCACTTACTATCATTAATCCGACCTTGTCATTATTTTTAATGGCAAGAAAAGCAAGTATAGAAGCTAATTCGACTGTAAGTTCTTTTTTGGTTTTTTCTTCAGTGCCGAAATGGCTAGAGGCACTTAAATCTATCACTAATAGTAAAGTCATCTGCCTTTCTTCTTTATACTGTCTGATATAAGGACTCTGCATCCGAGCGGTGACTTTCCAGTCAAGGTTTTTAATCTCATCACCATGCTGATATTCTCTTATAGACTCAAAATTTAAGCCGGTGCCTTTAAACGCAGATTTATATTCCCCTGCTAATATTTGACTGCTTAATTTATCACTTTTAAGTAATATTTTTTTGATTTGGCTGATTAAAACCTTATCTAGAACAGGGTTATTATTAATCATCTGAGTAGAGACCTTTTCAGAAATATCATGGCACTTCTATCGAATCAAAGATAATCTTAATGAGATCATCAGGAGTTTTTTCTTCTGCACTAGCACTGAAACTCAATCCGATTCTATGCCTTAGCACATCAAAACCTATATTTTTAACGTCTTGTGGCACTACATAGGCTCTGCCTTGTAAATAGGCAGAAGCTTTAGAAGCAAGTAATAGGGCGATAGAAGCTCTAGGAGAAGCACCGTATTCCAGCAAGCCATCTAACTCTTTTATTTTCTGCTTACTGTGTGTTTTGCTACTCTCAACATTAGATCTAGTCGCGAAAACAATATCAATAATATAATCTTGGATTTTTTCATCAACATAAACTTTATCGACTAATTCACGAGCTTTTAAGATTTCCTCTTTCCCAATTATTACGTCAAGTGAAGTATCTCGCTTAAGAGCTTTAAGATTCATAATCCTCTTCTCTTCTTCTCTAGAAGGGTAATCTATTTTAACTTTCATCATAAATCTATCCATTTGTGCTTCAGGTAACATATAAGTCCCTTCTTGCTCTAAGGGATTCTGAGTCGCAAGGACTATGAAGGGTTCATCTAATTTGAAAGTTTCATCACCAATAGTGATACTCTTTTCTGCCATCGCCTCTAGAAGTGCTGACTGTACTTTAGCAGGAGCACGATTAATTTCATCTGCGAGTATTAAATTACTAAAAAGAGGTCCTTTTTTAATCTCGAAATGAGCTCCACTAGGGTTATATATTTGGGTTCCAGTAATATCAGCAGGTAGCAAGTCTGGAGTAAATTGTATTCGCTGTGATTGAATGTTTATACACTCAGCGAGGCTTTTAATCGTTTCTGTTTTTGCAAGACCGGGCACACCTTCTATAAGTAAGTGGCCACCAGTGATAATCGCTAAGAGAAGCTTTTCGATAAAAGTTTCTTGACCAATAATACGCTTTTTTAGTTCATCCTTAACTTTTTTAAAGACGGTGCTTTGAAAGAGTATTTGTTCATTTAGTTCTTCTAGATTCATTTTTATCTTTATCTCTATTTTACCTGAGTGGTGTTGAATCTGCATGAGGGTACTGTTACCAAACTTATAAATTCAAGGCAGAGGAGGACGAATGACCGCAGTGTACTGCGGTATCAATCTTTTTGATAGGGGGTTAGGGATACGAGGAATAAGTTCTTATAAGTTTAGTTTAAAAGGTGAGTGTATTAAAAATGGCAGAGATAAAGACATCTTCAGATCAAGATATTAGTAAGAAAGAGTTCTGGCAGAATTTTTTTCCGAAATTTAATATAGAAAAAGATACTGTTTTTAACGGTAATCCAGTCTCTCTTACGGATAAAGAACAGAAAGAAATACCAGAACTAATGATCAGAGAAGGCTATTACAGGCTGGCTCAGAAAGACTTAGGTATTAGTTTTGCGCATTGTACTGAACTTATTAAGAAATTACATGACGAAGGCTTAGACCCAGTCTTCGCTTATATGTACGACGAACTCTGGTTATTACAAGCAAAGGTACAGAGTTTATATAAATTAGTTCTTGGTGAGGATTGCGTTATGCATCCTACTTTTTGGGCTTGGCTGGTTTCTACAGATAAAGAGACCGCTGGTTGGGGACCGCATCGCGATAGAGATCGTTCTTGTTTAAGAGCAGATGGCTCTACTAAATTAATTACTATGTGGATACCTATAACAGAAGCTACTCCTATAAATGGTTGCGTTTATATGGTTCCAGCCTATAAAGACAGGCATTATAATACCGAGAAAGAAGATATTGTAAATTTTGATTTTCAGGATATTAGGGCTTTACTAGCTTCACCTGGCGATGTTTATATTTGGAATCATGAAGTCTATCACTGGGGTGCGAGGGCTGCTTATAGACCAGGTGGAGAGCCTAGAATCAGTCTTTCTTATGAATATGCTGCTACAGATACGGCTCACATTAAATCACCCATTCTTGACCCTCAGAGGGTTCCTTCCTATGAAGAACGTGTTAAACTCGTTGCCATGCAGATTTTACAGTATGCGCATATGACAAACTTCCCTAAAAATGTTATGGACTTTGCTTTAAATAATAAGGAATATTTCAAGGAATTCGCTAAGGTTCGTTAGAAAATATGAAATAAAAAGCCTCACTAATTCTAGCGAGGCTTTTAGGATTTTTATTAATTACAGTTTAGAAATTAAAGAGCAGCGAATAAACTAGCCTGCACACCAAAATCAGCAGCATCGTTAGTTACACCGATAGGGAAACCAAGTCTGAACTGTGTATTTTTATCTTCCCCAATAGGGATAATAAGACCAGGTACTACTCTTATATCTGTACCACCTAGATAAGCGCCTCTGCTAGAAAGGGTTTTACTATCATAAGTAGTCATACCAAGCATACCAAGAGAAAGGTTAACTGGAGTATTCGTGTCAAGAACAGCTTCTGTAGAATAAACAAAAGAATGTCCTACTACGTCTTTATCGAAGTCATCATATCTGTAACCTAAATCAGAATAGACTTTTAGGTTTTCAGTGAAAAGATCGAATTGCGTCTGTAAGCCAGTTTGGAAGCTATAAGCATCAGTACCATTAGTTGGTCTCCATAGAGCATTATTTAAGCTTGTGCTGTGAGCAAAAGGAATTTGTTGATTAAAGTAAAGGGTAGAAGCGAATTCTTTTTTATTTACTAAAGCTGCTTCTAAAGTGATACCCAAGTTACCAAAACCAAAAGAACCGTTATCATAAGCACCAGATAAACCATTAACACCTGCGTTTAATGATTGGCTTAAGCCTATTCTTGTAGGGATAGGAGTGTCAAAACTTCTTCTAACCTCAACTCTAGGCAGATTAAAAGAATTCTGTCTAAGCCTAGCTCCACCTAAACCTTGGCTACGTCTAGCCCAATCAAAATTTACGCGAGTTTCCCATTTCTTATCAGTATCAATGTATGCGTTTTGTACATTAATCGGCCTTAAAAAGTTTTCAGCATCAGAATTCTTAGCGGCATCTGCTGCAAAAGCACTAGTGCTACCTGCTACTAAAAGCAAGGAAGCGATTAATAAATTTGTAATTTTTTTCATCAATTTATCTCCTTGATTCCCTCTTTCGAAAGAGATCTCTATCAGGCTAATATAATCTCATATTTTTTTATATTTGTAAAAGTAATTCCAAAAAACTTTGGTCTTGATAAGGCTCGTAATGGTGCTTAGGGTATATGCTGTAAATAATGATCGATTTACAAGTAAATGGTTTGACTGTCGCAGAAGAGTTTCATTGTAATTTTTGGGAAGGTCCTAGACATTTAGAGATAAAAAAAATGTGTAAATATCTCTTTAAAAAAGGAGTTAAGCAGATACTCGCGACATTAATTACTAATTCATATGACAACATCGCTTTTGCTATGAGTAATATAAACGCTTATAAAAAACGTTTTGATAATTCTTTAGATGAAGCTACTGCTGATGAAAGAGCTCATATAGCCGGAGTACATATCGAAGGTGGGTTAATAAGCCGCCTGGGAATTCATTCAGGTCTATATGCAAAGGAGTTTGATTTTTTAAAGGCTGGTCGATTAAAGCATGAATACCCCGGTTTAATAAAGCTTTGGACACTCTGCCCGCTGCGCGATAAAGATGGCGATATGACTAAATTTCTTCAAGATAATGGTGCCTATGTTTCTTATGGTCACAGTGAAGCTAATTTTTCTCAGGCGATGAAAGCTTTTGAAAAATATAATGTCAGGCTAGTAACGCATTGGGGCAATGCCATGAGTATTTTTAAGGGTTTAAAGCAGAGGGATCCGAGTTCAGAGCATCTTAAATATTTAGAGGCAGTTAATCCAGATCTAGTCGTAGATCCAGATCAGCTTGGACTTGGTTATGCTGCATACTATAACGAGAAGATTTATACGATGTTTATCTGTGGCTCTGTGGCAGATAAAGATTTACATATTCATCCAGAATTACTAAAAATTCTTATTAAAAAAAAGAAGGATAAGCTAATTTTAGTCAGTGATTCAGTTTCTAAAACTATTTATGAAAGAGATGATGAGCTTCGCGGCGGATTAGTGGATCTAGCGAAACACGCTAATAATTTAAGAGATTTGGGAATACCAGATATTGATATCCACCATATGGTGGAGACGAACCCCTTAAAACTTATCAATTCTCAACTATAAATAATAGAAAGATTTTTCTTTCTCGGGCATAAAATTTTTATGGCTGAGAAGATAGATCCAAGAACAGTAAAAATGCTTCACAAACTGTTAACTGCAGCTAAATTAGCTCAAGAAACAGGGAAGCAACAGGCTCTAAATAAGATTATTTTATCTGCAAGTAGGCTTACTGAAAAACTTAACTTTAATACAAATTTAGCGGATGACGAGCTTAGCTTCTTTGCTAATGAAGAAGATATTATAAGATTAAGTGAATATAAACAAGTAGCGGGCGTTTTAGTCGAGCAGGCTTAATGGCATTCTTGCTGTCGGCAACAGTGCCTTAATTTCTGTGCTTTTTATGTTCGTGCTTGTGCTCTATAGTAGGACATTTAGCGAAGATTTGGAATTGCATATCAACGACGTTCACATTATATTTCTTCGCTATTTCTAAACCAAGTTTATTAATTTCTTCATCCTCAAATTCGATAGTGTGATTACAGTCAAGGCAAATGATGTGGTGATGTGGTGTCGCATTTTCATCAACTAATTCATAATGTTTATGGGTTTCAGCGAAATCCAATTCCCGTAAAACATTCATCTCAACAAGCATTCGTAAGGTTCTGTAAGTAGTAGCTAGGCTAATAATTTCATTACGTTTACAAAGTAATTCAAAAACATCTTCAGCACTTAGGTGTTCTTCTTTATTTTCTTGAAAAATTCTTATTACCGTTTCTCTCTGGGACGTGATTCTAAAGCCCTCGTTACGTAAACGCTGGAGAAGTACTTCGGTTTTATCTTCTGTGGTCACTTAGTAGAAATATAACACTAACTCCTTTCTATTTTCTTACTCCATTGTTGGTAGGATTAACCCAGGGGGGATTAACCCAGTCTGAATAAAGAAGGTTTCAATTTGATCAGGGTTTAGTTCTTCATTAGCAGTATTCAGTATCAGATCTAATGCTTCTCTCTTAATCTTAATCTGAGTAGTAAAGAAGGTTTTAAATTCATCAGGGTTTAGTTTTTCATTAGCAGTATTCAGTATCAGCTTTAATGCTTTTTTATGCAAATTCTGTGCCGCACCTATTAAAGCATTATTGCCATATTCGTTAGTTTGAGTAAGGAAGGTTTTAAATTCATCATGGCTTAGTTCTGCAATATCAATAGCAGTATTCAGTATCAGCTCTAATGCTTCTTTATCACCATTCCATGCCGCACTTATTAAAGCATTATTGTCATCTTTGTTAGTTTGAGTAAGGAAGGTTTTAAATTCATCAGGGCTTAGTTCTGCAATATTAATAGCAGTATTCAGTATCAGCTCTAATGCTTCTTTATCACCACTCGATGCCGCACGTATTAAAGCGTTATTGTCATTTTTGTCAGTATGAGTAAGGAAGGTTTTAAATTCATCATGGCTTAGTTTTTTAGCAGCAATATTCCGTATCAGCTCTAATTTTTCTTTATCACCACTCCATGCCGCACGTATTAAAGCGTTCTCGCCATCTTTGTTAGTATGAGTAAGGAAGGTTTTAAATTCATCATGGCTTAGTTCTGCAATATTAATAGCAGTATTCAGTATCAGCTCTAATGCTTCTTTATTACCACCCCATGCCGCATGCGTTAAAGCATTATTGTCATATTCGTCAGTTTGAGTAAGGAAGGTTTTAAATTCATCATGGCTTAGTTTTTTAGCAGCAATATTCAGTATCAGCTCTAATGCTTTTTTATCACCACTCCATGCCGCACGCATTAAAGCGTTATCGTCCTCTTCGTCAGTTTGAGCAAGGAAGGTTTTAAATTCATCAGGGCTTAGGTTTGTAGCAGCAATATTCAGTATCAGCTCTAATGCTTCTTTATCACCACTCTCTAGCACACGCATTAAAACATTACTGCCATATCCGTCAGTTTGAGTGCGAAGTTTTTCTAATTCTCCAGTAGGTAGTTCTGTAAGACTCATCATATATTTAAAATCTTCAGTGCGGTTTCTACTCTTAAGTATTTCACTTATTCTAGGATCTGCTTCTTCACCTAAACTTTGAATAGTTCCACATATTTCATAAATAAAGAATAAATCTTTATCAGTAAATTTTTGATCATTCTTAAACTTAGCGTGCAGTATAGTTAAATCTTTCATATCCTGATCCGCTCTAAACCACTGTTCACTATTAGGAAATACTGCTTCCCCTCGATCATCTTTACTGTAAAGCTTTTCAGCAAGTATAGTTCGTCCATTTCCATTAATCGCATTTGCGATGCATGAATCTAAATTCTGTTTTGCTGCGATACCACGAATTTCTGTAATGTCATTGTCAGTCATCGCTATAGCTAATCTAGGTATACTTGCATTGCCATTTGCGTCTTTTGAGTAATAGATATAAAAGTCTCCCAGATTTAAATAGTTTTGTGCTGTTTCTAGTCCTTGAACACACCAGCCAGTATTAAAGGCTTTAATGCTATCTCTAAGCTCCTTAGCATCACTGCCTTTTGGAAATTTTCTCCATTCACCATCAGTAGTAGTTAGATCTATTTCTTTTTGAGATTGATTTTGGAGGAAGGCATAGAGTGCTGCAAAATTTAAAGAACTAGAAGCATTTCCTATATTAATCTGTATATTATCGACTAAAAATTGTGCAAGATCTGGACTTTCAGTAGCATATTTTTCTTGAATTCTAGCTTTAATATCTTGTGCAGTCTGAGTTTCACAGAATTTGACTATGTCATTTATTTCACCAATTAGAGCAGGGTTTAGAACTGGAAAATCTTTAATTGAATTTTCTTGTCTGTTTTGAAAATTTACCTTAGTCCCTCTTGGATCGTTTAGGACTAGTGAATAAAGTATAACTATATCTATTTCATCATTAGAGAAAAGCCTAGAGAGTTTATCTCCGTAGTCAAAATCTAGACTTGGATCTCTGTTGGTATATTCATTAATTTCATTTTTAATCTCTTCTTGATCTAAACTTCTAGATGAATATTGTTTTAAAATATCTTCAAATGTCTCAAATGCAGCAGTATCTATTTCTGTGTGTGAATTTATAGCTTCTGGATTTTTTAAGATTTCTTTAAGGGTTTTAAGATTAGGTTTATCATCAAGCACTCTTAATTCTAAATTAGCCACTGAATTAAATATCCAGTGTCTTGTTTTATTGTCTAGATAAGCTAAGCCGCCATTTTCATTATTGAGATAATTAAACCACTCTGCTAGTGTGGCTTTTAGATTAGCTTTTTTTTCATCAAGTATAGATTTTCTATTTTCTGGAGTATCTTGAAGATCTACTGGAGGGTTCATTATTGAAGCTAAATGCTGTTGTTTAAAATCTTTATCAGTAAGCTCTTTAGGTAAAAATCTTTCTAGATATTCATCTTTTTTATATTTCTTTGAATCTCCTGTAAAATATTCTGGAGCGTGTTCTAGGATAAAGCTAGTAGCGATAGCGATCTGCTCTTTCTTGTTTTGATTGTTAGTACTTTTTAGTAATCCTAGCCAGTCTTGAGTATTAGTGCTTGCTTCGCTTGGGTTTTCACCTCTGATTAAATTAGTGAGATATCCTAATAGTGAATCTGGTCTGGTAGCTGTACTGTCTCTGATCGCTGCGATTAAGCCTTTAGCTAAATTGGATACGCGCTCCTGAGTTTTCGGGGGTAAACTTAAGAATACACTGCTATTATTTTGAATAGCCATATTCTTAAAAAGTATGTTGAATTAGATTTTTGATATTCTGCATTTCAATAGATTACCGATTCTAAATTTTAGTATTTCAGTAACTAAATCCTAAATCCTGAGTACATCTCGGCAACCCATTACTAGCAAGGTATTCACAGCTGATTTTATTATCATGAAAATTTTTTAGATTCTGACATTTACAGAATTTTGATCGAAATATCTTAGCTCTCGGTGAATAAGGTCCAGTTCTAAATTCAGATGTGACCGAGTATATAGTTTCGATATCTTTTCCTAAAGCAGAAGCTATGTGTAAAAGTCCAGTATCGCAGGCATAGACTTTCATCGCAGACTCTAATATCTGAGTGCTTTCTAATAAATCTAACTTTCCAATAAGGTTTTCAATGCGAGTGTTAGTAGGACTTCTGAGTTTTAAGCTCACATTTAATTTAAGTGAAAGCTCTGATTCGTCTGGTCCACCTAAAATTTTTATATTTAAGTCTGTTTCTGTAATTAACTTTTTTATAAAATCTTCCCATCTCTCTAAGGGAAAAGCTCTTTGGGGTCTAAGTTTTCCTACCCCAGGGATTATCACTATATAGGGTTTTACTCCATTTAAGATTTTCTGAGCATTCTCGCACTCTTGCCAAATTCCAATTTCTGCGCTTTCGTCGCCCCGATGATGCTCTAGATCTAAATTCGGAGAAAATTTTAAGCAGTCATAGTCTAACAAAGAATTTAATAAATTATTATCGTATCTTTCATTTAACAGTATAGGTTTTAAGCTAGGATCGAAAGCAGTGAGAAAATTTTCTCTAGAGCTTAAATCTAAATCCTTTTTATAGATATTTAGCTTAGCTTTAAAAAATTTAATGTTAAGGTAAATAGCTTTTAGCCAGTTGGAATGTAAATAGGTAAATGTGTCACAAGGCTCTTCTTTTAGACTTTTCAGAAGTTCCTTCGAGACAGGATCTTTCTTAGAAGTGATAAATATTTTATCTATATATGGAGCGTAATATTTCAGCACTTTTTTAAGCGGCTCACAGTGACTAACCAATTCTATACTAGCTTCTGGATATTTTTCTTTTATAAACTTTAGAGCAGGTAAGCAGTGAATTATGTCACCGATGGCTCCTGTTCGATAGAAAATCAAACGCATTTTTTAAATCTAACATGCTTTGATCTAAGCAAGACCGATAGATAATTACACTTTGAGCATCGATTTTAAGCTTGCGGAACGCTAAGTTTACTGTTACGATGGAGAGATTAACGCTATATGTGGTGAATACTAAAAAGACCTCACTATATGTAGAAATCCAAAATATATGTCAGTTGCCGAGATAGATACTAGTAACAAACAAGCATCCATCGTTGATGCTCTTTCCAATAACAATCTGGAATTAGCTCGTGATCTGCTTTTGAAGAAAGTTCAGCTTCAAGTAGGACAGAAGGCTAGCTGGGATTCTCCACAATATCGTGGAGACAAGGGCGTACAGAGAAGTATTAAGCTCGATTATAGTCGTGATAAATATATTACCTTTTTTGGTTTAGAAACTTTACGCGACAGGTATTTTCTTAAGGATGGTAAGGGTGTTATCTGTGAAGATATACAGATGTTTTTCGCAAGAGTATCGGCTGGTATAGCTCGTGGTGATAAGGAATTAGCTCAGAGTCTTTATGATTTAATGTCTAAAAACTGGTTTATGCCAGCGACTCCAGTATTAACCAATTCCGCAACGAGCAGAGGGGCTCAAATTTCCTGTTTCTTAAACACTGTTGGGGATTCGATTTCAGATATATTTAAGACTTATGAAGAGAATGCTTTTCTGGCTAAAGGTGGTGGAGGAATAGGAACTAACTGGTCTGAGGTTAGGGGTCATAATTCTAAGCTTAGTTCTGGTGGTAAGTCCACTGGCACAGTTCCTTTTTTAAAAGTTATGGATAGTGCTACCTTAGCTGTTTCTCAAGGGAATACTAGGCGTGGCGCAGCAGCTGTTTACATGGACATAAGTCATCCGGATATAGAAGAGTTTATAGATATTCGAAAACCTACTGGCGGTGATGATAATCGCAGATGCTTAAATCTTCATCATGGTGTAAATATCACTGATGAGTTTATGCGTTGCGTGAAGGCTAAGATTAAATTTGATCTACTCTGTCCTCATAGTGGTGAAGTCGTTAAGTCTGTAGATGCTACTGAGATTTGGCGTAAAATTCTTAAAAATAGAGTGGAGACTGGCGAGCCTTATATACTGTTCATAGATACAGTTAACAAGACTATTCCTCAGCACCATAAAGATAGAGGACTTTTCGTGAAACAGAGTAATCTTTGTTCAGAAATCACTTTACCTACAAATCGTGAAAGAACAGCAGTTTGCTGTTTAGGCTCTCTAAACTTAGAAAGATGGGATGAGTGGAAAGATGAGGCTGAATCTGTTTTATATGCTGCGGTTAAAGCTTTAGATAACGTTTTAGATAACTTTATCTATGGTGTAGATTCTCGTGATTATAAGCGTGCCATTCATTCTGCGACTCAGGAAAGATCTATTGGATTAGGTGTTATGGGCTGGCATGGTTTATTGCTTAAGAACAGAATGCCTTTCGAAAGTGTTCAAGCGCGTTCTTTAAATAAAATAGTATTTAGCACTATTCATAAATATGCAAAACAGGCTTCTGTAAATCTTGCTGATGAGCGTGGTGCCTGTCCTGATGGTGGAAACCAGCGTAATAGTAATGTTATAGCTATAGCACCTACAGCGAATATATCCGTTATATGTGGTGGAGCGACTCCTTGTGTAGAGCCTATCGCAGGGAATGCTTACTTACAGAAGACTCTAAGTGGAAGCTTTCTTGTGAAGAATTTACAATTAGAGCAGCTTTTAGAAGAAAAAGGACAGAATAAGCCCGAAATCTGGAGAAAAATTATCGAAGATAAAGGTAGCGTTAGAAATCTTGATTTCTTGACGGATGAAGAAAAAAAGATTTTTAAAACTGGATATGAATTAGATATGAAAGAGCTAATTATCCAAGCAGCAGATAGGCAGAAATATATTTGCCAGTCTCAGTCTTTAAATCTTTTCTTAAAATCACCGATCAGTGGTAAACAGCTCAATGACGTACATGTACTTGCTCATGAACTAGGTGTTAAATCGCTATATTATTTAAGATCAGAGTCCGTTATAGAAGCTGATTCTGTCGATAATGCCGCGGTTAGAAGACAGGTCAGTGTAGGGGAAGAATGTAGTGTTTGTCAGTAGATAGGTTATAATATTAATTCGCCATGGATCAGCAAGACTTAAAGAAAGCTTTAAAACAAGCCCAAGATATGCAAGAGGGTCTCCTGAAAGTTCAGGAGGAGCTTTCTCATAAAGTTTTAGAGGCTAGTTCTTATGATGGAATAGTAGATGTGACTATGTCTGCTCAAGGTGATTTTAGATCTTTAAAGATTAACTATAATCTCTTAGCGATTAAGTATCCAAGTTTAGCAGAAGCCTGCCCAGTAATAGAGAAGGCAGCTATTAGTGCTATTAAAAGAGCTACTGAGATGGCTACGGATCTTACTAAAGCTAAGTTAAAGCTAATTTCTGAAGGCATGGGACTTGCGGACTAGGTTGTTCTGTGGAGTACACTAGAGCTTTAGCTGAGCTTATAGAAGAATTTAATAAATTTCCAGGTGTTGGCCCTAAATCTGCTCAGAGAATGGCTTTCTCCTTATTAAAAAAATCGACTGAACAAGTACAGCATTTTCTTGAAGTGGTACGCACGGCTAAAAATGATATTAAATATTGTAAATATTGCTTTAATTTAACTTCTAATGAGGTCTGTGAGATCTGTTTAAATAATCAACGCGATGAGAACCTTTTATGTGTAGTCGCGGAGGTAAAGGATCTTATCGCTATAGAAAAAACCCGAGAGTTTAGAGGAAAATATCATGTCTTAGGTGGTTTAATTTCACCTCTAGATGGTATTTCTAGTGTTGATTTAAATATTAATCCTTTAGTAGAACGCCTTAAGCTTATGGAAGGAGAGATAGAGTTAATTTTTGCTATCAGCCCAAGTACTGAAGGTGAGGCGACTATGCTCTTTTTAAAAAGGGCTTTATCGCAGTTAAATATAGGTACTGTTGTAGGGGATGCTGATGCGAGGCTGAATAGATCTATTTTAGTCACTCGCCTTGCTTATGGTTTACCATTGGGCTCGGATTTAGATTATGCTGATGAGCTTACTATAGTGAAGGCTTTAGAAGCTCGGGTGAGTATATAGGCAGAGACCGCTGCACAACTCCATTTTCTGCGTTTTCGTCGTCCTCATGATCCTCATGTACGTTAAGTACACTGCGGTCATTCGTCCTCCTCAGCCTTGAAACTGCACGTTGTGCAGCGGTCTCGCTATGCTAAAATCGTAAGACATGAGCATTGAGAAAGAGCAAGTGCGGAAGATAGCTAACTTAGCGAAACTTTCATTAACCGAGGAAGAGCTTGATGAGCAGTCTGGAAACCTTTCTAGGATTCTTGATTATGTAGCGACTCTAAGTGAAATGAATACTAAGAATATTCAACCTTTGACAGGTCCTCTCGATTTAGCACATGTCGTCAGAGAAGATGAACCATTAGCTAGTTCTAAAGAATTACTAGAATCCATGATAGCTAATTTACCCGATAAAGAAGAAATTCAAGAAGGCATCGGTATTAAAGTACCTAAAATGGTGAGTTCTAATTAAGTTTAGGTTCTAAAAAGATGACGAAGTATATTTTTGTTACCGGTGGTGTAGTAAGTAGTTTAGGGAAAGGTATAGTTTCTGCTAGCTTAGGTAGGTTACTAAAATCTAGAGGCTATAAGGTTTCTATACAGAAATTAGACCCCTATCTAAATGTAGATCCTGGTACTATGTCGCCATATCAGCATGGTGAAGTTTTTGTGACCGATGATGGAGCGGAGACAGATTTAGATCTTGGTCATTATGAGCGTTTTATTGACGAGAATTTACAGAAAAATAATAGTGTTACTGCTGGGAAAATCTATTCAGATGTAATCTCTAAAGAGCGTCGTGGCGAGTATCTTGGTGGAACAGTACAGATGGTGCCCCACGTTACTAATGAGATTAAAGACCGTATTAGAAAGGCAGCTGAAAAGTCTTCAGCGGATGTTCTTATCGTAGAAGTAGGTGGTACTGTAGGTGATATAGAAAGTTCTATATTTTTAGAAGCTATAAGGCAGTTTAAGAAAGATGCCGGTAAAAATAACTCACTTTATATTCATGTCACCCTAGTTCCTAATATTAAAGTTACTAATGAGCTGAAAACTAAACCCACACAGCATAGCGTAGAATTATTGCGCTCTAAAGGTATTCATCCTAATATACTCATACTCCGTTCTGAGCAGGATGTCCCAGAGAGCTTAAGAGAGAAGCTGAGCCTGTTTACTGATGTACCTTTTTCTAATATTATTGAAAGCTCAGATTGCACTAGTATCTATGAGGTGCCGCTAATGCTTGAGAATAAAGGTTTAGCGAATAGAGTTTTAGATGAATTAGGCTTAGAGAATAGTGAGCCTAATTTAACTAGCTGGAAGGAAACGGTTAGTAAAATTAAAAGTAAGCCAGACCGTAAGCTGAGAATCGCTTTAGTCGGAAAATATATTAAACTGTCAGATGCTTATATATCTGTAATAGAGTCATTGAGGCATGCTTCTGCGGAGTTTGGCCAGCAGTTTGAGTTGGTTATGGTGCTTTCTGATGATATTAATTCGTTAGAAGATGCGAATAAGGCTTTAGCAGATATAGATGCCATCTGTATTCCAGGTGGTTTCGGAGATAGAGGTATAGAAGGGAAACTTGTCGCAATACAGTATGCTCGGCTCAATAAGATCCCTTTACTTGGCCTCTGTTTAGGTCTTCAGTGTTTAGTTATAGAATATGCTCGTAATGTCTTGGGCTTAGAGAACGCTAACAGTATAGAATTTAATACTCGTACGCCAGACCCAGTGATTCATTTGATGCATGATCAGAAGAATGTCCAAGATAAAGGCGGAACTATGCGTTTAGGCTCATACCCTTGTCATTTGGTGACCAATACTAAAGCCTATGAAGCCTATCAGCGTGTTGGACAGCTATCAAGTAGTTCTGCTGGTGAACCTTTGATTAATGAAAGGCATCGCCATCGCTATGAATTTAATAATAAATATAAGAATATGCTTGAAGCGGAGGGTCTTAAAGTCTCAGGATTATCTCCAGATGCTTCTTTAGTGGAGATAGTAGAGATAGTGGATCATCCATTTATGCTGGCTTGTCAGTTTCATCCTGAATTCAAATCAAGACCAGACAGACCTCATCCATTATTCTTAGCCTTAGTAGAAGCTGCGACTAAGATTAAGTCTGAGACTGCTATTGAATTTAAGAAAGATCTTATTTCTTAGATTTTGGAGTTCGGCTACACGTCCATTTTATTCGACAGCTGCCTCCATTTCATATCTAGAAGTATCATTAATATATTTTTCCCAATCCCAGTTACTAGCTTCAAACATTTGCATAATGTAAAGTAGAATAGCTATTTCTTGAATGCTTTTTCCTTCTACCCCTATGCTACGTATGTTAGTTGTTTGATCTGCTTTACTACTAAGTGCAAAATTAGCAAGAGTAGCACTAGGAATGGGGGTGGCTCCAGTGTATTTTGCGGGATTTATTGCGTCACCTATGCTACGACGCTCAGCCAGGATTTCTAATCTTAGGTTGGTATTAGGGTAGTTATTAGTACCGTAAGTAATCCCCATTCCAGCGTCTACTAAACTTGGGTGATTAGGGATAAGAGTAGCTGGATTCTCCGCTACTGCCTTGGCAATTAGTAGAGCATCAGGTATTCCACCAGTTTCACCCAGCAGATTTTTAATCATTATTCTATAGAGACCCCCTTCTTTAGGACGCGGTGGTGCTGCTGCTTCTGCTGCTGCGAGTGCTGTGAGTAGAGTGTCAATGTTATTAACAATTTTTTCATAAGGATTAGCTAAGACTGGAACACCAGCTATAATCGTTCCGAAGTTTTTAAATGAGTTACTGCCGACACGGCTAGGTAGATTAGGAGGAACTGGCAAAGGAACTGGTTCGTCATATGTAATTTCTGTTGCGGTATCGGTTCCAAAGATATTAACTCCAAAAACCGGTAAGTTACTGTTATCTAAAGGCCTACCAAAACGGTCTTGATTAGGAGGGATGGGAACAAGAACTCTAGTATCATTTGTGATAGCTGTAAATGCAAGACCAGTAGGATAAAAAATATTCTGGTGAAAATAATTCTTTAATTCTGATGCAGATAAATTCTCATCGATTCTTTGCCCTAAGCCTTTACCCGATGTTCTGAGATCATCAAGAGTTTCAAGTTTGCTTTTATTGACTACTACTGCTGCCCTTGAGGCTTTAAGAAAGGCGTTTATTGTCGAGGGGTCTGTACCACCACCTTCTTGAATATGGTCTAAGATATTTATATCTGCTTCAAGACTATCTTTTCCTCCTAAAGCACCATCGGCAATAACTGAGAAAGAGTTATTTTTTAACCATAGGTCAAAAACTTTAAGCTGTTGTTTAATGACGGGGCTTTTAGAGGCTTGCATATCTTTATAAACTTCATTTAAAGCAACAAGGAAATCACGAGCTTTTGTTAATCCAGATGTAGTACCTACCGTAGTAAACGGTGGAAAATCTCCAGGCGCTATTTTAGTTGCTAATAATGCTTGTATATTCCAGCCTTGATTACCAGTTGTGGCTGGTGCTATATTAGGACCACTGATGGAAAGAGGGTTTGCTGGGTCTAAATATTGCAGATTAGCCTCATAGCCGCTGTATTGATATAATCCATCTTTAGGTGCACTAACTGGTCTATGCATTAAATCTATAATTTGAGTATCAGTTTTAATTTGTCTTCTATTAAATATCTTTAGTAATCCTGCTTCAAAATCATCACTTGTTGTTGTTTGATTTTCGATTTGAGTCAATAGATGAAGAGTCGAGTAGACTTCTGATTCTGGTCCAGTTTTAGGTTTTTTAATTTCACTTGCTAAAGACACCTCTAAGGCATTTATATTTTCAGTTATTGGTGCTAATTCTTTTACGGTTGTGACTATGGCTTGAAACTCTGGAGAGTTGATAATGCCAGTTGGACTAGTGTCGCTAGCTAGAGATTCTATGTATTGCGTGAGAGTCTGAGCGGGAGGGGGAGGGGTACCAGGGAATACTAAAGCTGGAGTTACAAAAGCAGCGAGTGAAGGATTTTCCGGAGTACCACCAGAAAGTGTATTAAAAAGTACATTAAAATGCTGCATTTTGCGAACATAGAGTTTTTTATTTTCGATGGTAAATTTACTATCTGCAGGAGGGCCAACAAATCTCATTTGAAATTCTAAGTCGCTTAAGGAATTAGGGAAGCCGAGATTAGTATCAGGATTAGTAGTAACATTACCAAGTGCGTCAAGATAGTCGCCTGCAGCATTGCGAAAAGCAACATCACCACCTGTAAAATCTTTATCACATCCCATTATTTCTCTCAGCGTGAAGGAGTCAGCTTTAGAGTTATCTACTGTACTGTTGAGGGCTAAGGGATTTGTTGATGCTGTAAGATCGTCAAGGCGAGTGATGGCTGGATTATTAATATCAGCGTCAGTGTCTGGAGGGTAAGCGTAAGTCGTTACAGGGCTGATCAGGTTTTTATATCTAATGTGGTTTTTTATACCCGATGCACCCGTGAGAGTATAGCTATCTGGATAGGGCGGACCAGCTGCATCGGTTATTGGTTGTCCTTCTAGGAAAAACTCTAAAAGCTCTTTTCTTGCTGCTTTAATATCTGCTTGATTTGCAGGAGGGAGACTAGTAAGTGGTAATAAACCCACATCGGAATCAATAAGCCTCTGTTTTATAGTAGTTCTTTCTACTGCATCTAATTCTAATGGGTTAATGCCTGTCCAAACGGTGCTGAGGGGATTTTTAAGTTCAGTAAAATTAAGTTGAGCACGTGAATTTAGTGAGAGTATTGGATCATTTGCTAGGGTGATATCTCTAGGAGGTGTTTCATTTTTGGCATTATTTAAATTGGTTTGAAAGTCACTAATAAAAGTCTCAATATTTCCAATATGTGTTTGGAATGTATCTATAGTGGTAATGCTCGTTAAATTAGATGGTAAAGCAGGAATCAGATTAGCTGGATCTAACGCACTGTAAGTGGTAGGAACAAGTAAATTACGATAAGGATTTAAAAGATTCGTTCTATCTAGATTGCTGATTAATACTTCACCAATCTTTTTTTGAGGGACGAGAATATCTGAGATCAGTAAGCCATCCAGTAACTCTTCTCTCGCTTTTATAACAGCTTCGGCTTTCGCTCTATCAGCGGCGTTACCTCCGTCATCATCAGTTCTTAAAAGAAAAGCCATAGGCACTGTAGAAGCAGGTGGACCAGCTTCATATACATTTGCATCTAAAATTGCGTTATAGGCTACAGTAGTACCAGCAGAATCAGTAGTAAGATCGGTGAAGTTAAGTTTTGCCTTATTAATTTCAGAGAGTATGGGATCTGTTCCTATATTGACGATTCTTGGTGGTGTCTCGGTTGTGCTTGCGTTGAGCATAGCAGTTATATTCGCAGCTAAGGTACCTAAAGTATTTAAAAGATTATCTGGTACATCTACTGGAACGACATTGGTGGTTGGTAGAGAATATGTTACACCCTCAATGGTATAGTTAGATCCGTTAATAGAGAATCTTCCATCTCTGATGTCATTTATTAGGTTTTGTTGGTTAGGTGATAGTGAAGTGAAATTGAGATAACCAGGGGCATTACCTGCAGGGGGATAAGCCAGCGCACTTAGCGCATTAAGATCCACACCATTGAGTAGATTCTTTAAGGTGAGCAGCGAGCCAGTTGGGCTGAAGCTATTTAGTTTACCTTGAAGGTTTGTTAATTCAGTAAGGGTTCTATCATCTATAAAGACCATGCGCCTAGGTCTACTTCCATCTGCATCCGTTTCCTTGATAAGGGTTTGCATCGCTGTTTCTATCTGACCTGAGATCAATGAACCTACTGCAGAGACGTCTACGCTAAGGCTTCCTGTTGATATTTTAGAGATTTGTTTCAGAATATTGGTTAAATATGTCTGCGATTCTGCTGATCCAGATAGGTTCGTAGCGGTCATATCTATATTTCCTACGTTTGTGCCACCTCTGCTAACATTGTTAATACCAACAACGTCATTCTCTGCGACAAGGTCATTAACCTTATTTACTAATACTTGACCAAGTTTAGTAACTAAGATTGAGCTGCTCAAAGCTGCCATTAAAGGCTTTGGTACGCCTTTATCTTCTGGCATTGAGCCATCTGGACCTGGTTCTGATTTTTTTGCATTGAGAGAAGTATAATTTTGTTTATCTGCTTCGAAAACTTCACCAGCATAGATCTTTTCGAAAGCACTGTTTTGAGAGAATTTAGAATAATCATCAAAAGTATTTATTAAATAACTAATCTGTTGAAGACTATTTTCAGGACTCGCAGCGTTGGTTTTAGTATCTTCATGCATCTCAAGAAAACTCTTTACTAATGCAGGGCTTGGCTTATCTCCATAACCAGCAATGGAAGTCTGTAGAGTTAGTGTAACATCTAGCCCTGTATTAGGGTCGATTACGTTCGAGCTTGTTGGTCTTGGAATCTTAGGTACATCCTGTTCAACTGATGAAACACGATCTTTCATATTATCGATGATTTTATCTAATGATTTATAGAGTTGAATTGCTCTGGAGAAATTCGTCTGATCACTCAGATCCCCGAATATAGCAGATTCGCTTCCAGCGGTAAAGCCTGCTGTTGTCCAGCTTGGATAAGTTCCAAGAATAGTAGGGTCAGTAAGAAAACTACCCATCTCATTATATAGAGTAGATAAATTATTTGTGATTACGAACGGAATCTCATCGCTTAAATAAGTCCTTATGTGCTTAGTTAATGCTAATTTAGTGGCTTTAAAGAACTGATCAAAATCCCGGACATCCATGATTGGAAAACCTGCTGGTAAACCATTTTTGGCATCAGTACCATTAAGGGTATTATTGGCTTCATCACTACCACTGATGGGAGGATTGTTTGCAGGATCATAATAGTACATAGCAGGCAAGAATTTATCTTTAGTGTTCGCCCAAGCATTAGGTAAGAAATGTTTGCTAGGATCTGCTGGATTAGGTGAAAGACCATAATCTTCCTTTCTAACAGCAGTTTGATTAAATAGATCTAAGGTAAATTGGCTTTCTGCAGATTCAGGAATACCTCTTATAAGAGTGTTTTTGATTTGAGAAGTTATATCATCTACTGATGAATTTATATTTTGGAATAATGATTTTTGAACCTCGGCATTTTCTCCGGTGGTTTTTAGTAATTTTCCTGAAAATAAATCGACTAGGGTCCTTTTATCTTCTACATAGCGACTTGCGGTAATGTCGAAATTTTCAAGAAATAAATCCATTAATTGCGTCATTTGCGTATTCACAGGATCTACAGAGCTTCGTAAATATCCTGATGGAGCGACATCATCTAGAAGTTTCTTAAATTCAACTACAATTTTTTTCCCCTTAGTTGCTGGATCATCAACTTCTTGAATGTAAGGGTTTTGCGATGGTTCTAAGTTATTCAGAGCTTCATGAATTAAGAAGTTCTTCGTAGATATTGCAGCATCCTTTTTCCCAAACGTGGAAGTTATGGAGGCATTAATATAAGATTGAGTGTAATATTGGGTAATCCTCTCAACATAATTAGGATTAGCTGTAGTATTCCAGTTTGTTAATGTAGCATTGACGTCGGCGGGAATAAGACCAGTCGCATTAGAAATTAAACTCGTTAAAGTTCCTGGCTCAGTAGGTTTAAAGACACCGTAAGAACCATCATAATTACTATAGTCTATTGTGCCGTTAGTGGATTTACTGAGGAAAAAAGACGGCGGTGTAGGTAAACTTGCAGTACTTAAATTGCGAGATGGTGCTGGGACACTGTCATACCAAGCTTTACTCTCTGTGAAATAATTACCAGCGATACTTTTGAGGCTATTGCGAGCTGCTTGAGCAGTTATATTATTAAGATTTCTAATACTATTAGAATCTGCAAAGGTAACAGACCCTACCAGTTTTTGCTGAGTAATTGCTATTGCGACCATGTCATAGAAAACTTCTTCAGGATCTCTTAGTCCGGCTGGGTCATTCCAGTAAGGACTATTCGGATCAATCCGCTTATTTTGATAATTATAAAGATCTTGTTTGTATGCTGCGTCAGTTGTTCCACCAGGGTAGTCATCAGGATCAGGAACATTTTCTACAGCCCCAAAGACAGGCAATTTTTTATTACCTATAAGATAAAATTCAGGCTGTTTGTAAGAATCATGGACAGCTTCATCATCTAGTGTATTGGGATCATCGACTGCACTGTTGTCATTGTAAAAATTATCACCGTCATCAAGTAGTTCTGCTACACCTTCTATATTAATGTTAATGTTAAGAGCAGAATTATTGTCTATAGTCTTAGTGGAATCAATTTCATCGGATGCCGCATCGACCATTTTAAAAGCAGCTGTGCCGACTGTATTGAAAAAAACATCTTTATCAAGAATGTTAATAGGTGAGCCCGAAGCACCGTTATACCACTGTTCATATTTCCAAGTGCCGCCGAATTGATCTTTAGGGGCTGTAGGGGCTTTTGATATATCGGTTATACTATCATTTAGAGTACTTGAAAAAAGATTAGTAAGACCGGCTTTTAAACTCGCTGAGACATCTGTCTGTTGTAATCTTCCCTGTAACTCTAAATTAATCTCTCTTAGCCTGTCTGCGACAGGTTGGAAATAATAAGTAGTACCTTTATCCCAGAAGGCCCCCTGACTATTTGCTACTTGAAAGGGTTTTAAAGTTTCTACAGTACCATCATCAAGAATTAACTGTTTATCCTTAATGGTTTCAGATGAAAAAAGTCCGTCTAAATAGGAAACTATATCTTGACTTTGCTTATCAAGATTATTAAGCGACGTTGAAACTACGTCCTTAGTTTCATATGGATTAATAAACGGTGTTGACATACCCTATGACCATAAATCCAAAATTAGGTTAAATTCAGGTTAAAATCCCTTGTTGTCTAAAATTCAAAAGTAAAGTTTGGATTTTCTGGTTAGTATCCAGTCTTTCTTTCTCTTTAATATTAAATTTATCCGTGAATTTTTCATATAAATCTCCGAGTCCTATGCCATATCGTAAATTATCAACTAAAAAATAGCTCCCAGGGGACAGCAGGAAATACCTTACCTTATCCTGTTTATCTCTGAAAATCAGTAAAGTTTCTTTCTGCTTTTTAAAGAAAGTGATATTATAAATTTTTCGTTTGCTATTTAAATGCTCGACGATTTTACTTATTGGATAATCAAATTTAAAAATCTTGTGAGCCTTTATTAACTTAACGTAGTCTCCTTCACTTAAATCTTTTTTTCTTTGGGTAATTGTAAGATCCTGTGGATGAAAGTTAAAAAGATCTAATTCAGCCCATTCATATTCTGCTAATTCGTTTAACCACTTTGGAAAGTTTGCATTTCTAAATTTCATTTTAAATTTTAAACTTTTCAAATATTCGGAAAAATTTTTGGTTATTTGAAGATAAATGGCTGATTTACTTGGGAAGTTATGATAAAAATCGACGATGATTTCCCCCCAATAATCTTTAAGAATCTTGAAACAGAGTGGGAAACTTTGTTTCATTGTGATATTTATTTTTTCTAAAGCTAGGCTCTTATAAATACTAAGCTCCTTCTGTGTTTGCAGGGAAAGGATTTTAGGGTCAGCAGTTTTACCCATAAAGTATTTTTTTATTTCTTGCTGAATTTGATAAAGCTTTGCCATTAAAAGATATTTTCCCAATTTACTTCGGTTTATCCTAAATCAGAGAGTTCTTCATTTAAGAAATCTAAGTCATTCGCTAGTTGGTTTTTAATTAGATCATTATCTGCCATAATGGCGGGAATCGAGCTAGTAGATGGAATAGCCGCAGGATTGATATTTACATTTGCTGCTTTATTGTCAATTAGGGATGAAGCCGTTCTATTGTTTGCTTCTGTCTCTAGTGCCACGGGCTCAGTACTAATAATGTTTTCTGTTGGATTAGTTGCAAGCTTAGTCTTTTCAGTTTCGCTTTCTTCTTCTGAATCATATTTACTATCCATAATTCCGCGAATTTGTTTTAATTCATAAAGTAACCCAAGGAAACCTTCTTCGGAAAAATTTGCGTCACGTTCTAGTAATACTGCTTTTACTTTGGTTTTTTTGATAACGTAAGAAAAAAGATCTAATGCTACGTCAGAAACAGGCTCACTATGTGAATCTAAAACTTTAATACTATGTCCAGTTAATTTTGATGTATAACCACGTTTAAGTCCACCAAGATGCACCTGTACTACTTTTCTAAGATCTAAATCATCTAGGAATGGCTTCGGCAGATATTTATGATTAATAGAATTAACCAGAACATTATTAATGTCCAGTAAAAAACCACAGCGAGCCTTTTCTAGTACGAGGTTTATAAAAGTTTGTTCACGAAGTTCACGCAGACCATAAGTAGTGTAATAACTAGGATTTTCGAAGAGAAAAGGAATCTGGAAGTAATCTTCGAGATATTTAATATTATTAGCTACTACTTCCGCAGCTTCTTTTGTAAAAGGTACGGGGATTAGCTCTTGAAAATAATGAGAACCGATTCTGGAATTAACTAAGTGATCGGAAAACCAAGGAGCCTTAATTTCCTGAAAAAGCTCTTTAAGTCCTTTAAGTAAATAAAAATCAAACTCTAGGCGTTTTTTGTTCTGGGGAGCAGAGCCAATACTTAAATTTACCCCATGAGGAATAAGGGGGATTCCCTTAGCTAACACCTCTTGGAAGTGCTTGCGAGGTAATCCCCCATTATTAATGTAGTTTTCTGGAATTATTTCCAGCCATTGAATCAGTGTTTGTGTGGAAGAGGCCTCTAAGTAATTGAGAATATCTTTTTGTATCTCATCTCGGAGTCCAATCCCTAAGCCATAAAATTTAAGCTTATTAGTGAGCACTCTTCGCTGGAGCTGTTGTAGCTGGAGCAGCTGGTACAGCAGCAGCCTCTTCAGTTGCTGGCGCTGTTTCAGCAGTAGCTTCTACTTCTTCTACATCAACCGCTTCTACTTGATCTTCTACAGTCTCTGGTGCTTTGCTAACGTTACAAGCATTTAGTACGCTTGTGAAACCACAAACAAGAACTAGTGATGTAAAGATTTTTAATAGTTTATTCATAGATATCTCCTTATCTTTTCTCTAGATATTCTATCCTATCAAGGCTATTCAGCGATTTAAATTTTTTAGAAAAATATGTATTTTGTGTAAAATGCTTAGCCACACTGGATTATGATATATTAATATAAGATTAAGTTGTGAAAAACTAGGATTTTCACTTGACCTAGAGGCTTATTTTTTTATGAGTAAACAAAATAATCATGAAAGTTATTTTGTTCTAGCCTGCCCAAGAGACGATGGCAGGCTCGCTGTTTTATGCAGGAATACTGGCCTGAATCAAGGGCCAGCACTGTGTGAAAGCAAAAAAGATGCGGTGCGTTTAAAAACCAAATTAGCTAACGATCCTCGCGGACTATCTAATGAAAATGCTGTCGCCATTATTAGAAGTCTTTATGTTTACGAGTTGAAGCACGATGTAAAACCAGTCTGGCAGGAGGATTCACTATGGGCCTACCTACCAATAGAATTGGCCAAATGTGTAGAATCACAGGCTTTTTTTTCAAGATAATTTTTAGTAGATTTAAAAATTGCGGCCGCCTCTTTTATATTACTGACCTCGATAATTTTTATTTTTAACTGTACTAAATTCGCTTTCAATTCTGGAGTTAAGGCTGGGATTATCGCTGTAGTGAAACCCAGCTTCTGAGCTTCTTTTAACCGCAGTTCTATATTACTAACTTGGCGAATTTCTCCACCTAGGCCTAGTTCACCCAGCGCAATAAAATCATTACAAGACTGCTCGCAAACTCCAATTTCTGCGTTTTCGTCAGGCTGCGCACAAACTCCAATTTCTGCGTTATCAATAGACGAATCAGGTTTTTCGAGTATTGAAAGTGCGATAGCCAAATCAGAACTTGGTTCTCTAATACTCAGCCCACCTGCAACATTTACATAAACATCTTGCTTGCCCAAAGGTATTTTTAAATATTTTTCCATGATGGCTAATATCTGATGCAATCGGGTGAAATCTATACCGTTCGCCATGCGCCTAGGATTATGCTGCTCAGAATATATAACCAGTGACTGTACTTCCACTAATAAGGCCCTGCGTCCTTCTTTAATAACCGTGACTATGCCACCTGCACGTTGATTTAAAAAAATCTGTGAAGGATCGCTGACATCACTTAATCCATTTTCTCGCATTTCAAATACAGCTAATTCATCAGTGCTCCCAAAACGATTTTTAATCGAACGTAGAATTCGCAAGGACTCATCTTTAATCATTTCGAACTGCAAGACAGTATCCACCATATGTTCTAAAATTTTCGGGCCAGCGATATCACCGTCTTTATTTATATGACCGACTATAAAAATCGGCACATTGAAAGTCTTAGCGACTCTAGTAAGATTCGAGCAGCATTCTTTAATCTGCGACACATTACCTGGAACTGAATCTAAATTAGGGTTATAAAGAGCTTGTATGCTATCAACTATGATTAAATTAGCTTCTGAGTTTTTAATCGCTTCAAGGATTTTTTCGAGGTTACTCTCTGTATAAACTAAAATATTCTCCTCATGTTGGGACTGCTCGCAAACTCCAATTTCTGGGTTTTCGTCGTCCTTATGATTTTTATTTAACCGCTTCGCTCGCATCTTAAGCTGAGTAGAAGATTCTTCTGCGCTAACATAAAGCACTTTTAATTTTTTTAGACTGAAATAAAAAGCTAGCTGTAATAATAGTGTCGATTTACCGATACCCGGCTGACCGCCTATAAGATTTACGCTAGCGGGGACTATGCCACCACCAAGAACACGGTTAAATTCTTCTGAGCCTGTATTTAAACGAAGAACAGAGTCTTCTTTTATTTCACTTAAAAAGAGTAATTCTTCTTCTGAATTTACAAACAGACTATGTTTCACGCCTGTAGCTTTAGTTTTCGTTTTTACTAAAGCCTCTTTATCTAAACTACCCCAAGCTCCACAACTACTACACTGACCAAAGTAACCATTCGTCTCGTGGCCACAATTACGACAAACCCAGATGAATTTACTCATATTTATGTAAGAGTATCATGAAGTTCTTAATACCGACAATCTAAAATATTCAGAATATTCTGCCCCAAAGACTTTACCTGGTAGTATAAAGATCCCCTGCTCTATGAGTTCTTGAAAAAAATCTTCCACTCGGGACTGCTCGTAATCTTTATTTTCTGCGTTTTCATTAGCTAAAGAAGATAGTTTAGCGTTGGTTAAAGATTTTAAATTGTTTTTATTAGAGTTAAGTTTAGCAAGCATGCACAGCCCCCCAAAACTATCTCTAAGTAAATCTATAGAAGCCTCGCCCAAAAAGCTTTCCGAGGACTGGTCGCAAACTCGAGTATTCAAGCCCGCTTTAGTTAATTTTATTGCATAAGGATTTTCATAAATTTTATTTAACCCTCTTCTGATAAGTATTTTCGAGTTTTCTAAAAGTACTTCTCTTTTATTTAAAGCTAAAACTGCGACTTTCTCACTTAAAATAGACGTTCTAAGAGAAAAATAACTTTTTTGTGCAAGGCAATCCTCAATTATTTTTTCGTCTTGCGTAGCTATCCAACCAACTCTCAATCCCTGTAAGCCATAGGACTTACTCACATCAGAAATACTTATCCCTTTTTCATAAATGCTTGCTACCGGAGGAGGCAAATTCAAGCAGATATCCCTGAAAACCTCGTCAGCAATTAAGTATCTGCCGTTAAGAATGTTTATTAGTTCTTTAAGTTCAAATTCGTTAAAACAGTAACCGCAGGGATTATTAGGATTATTAATCACCAAGGCTTTTACCTCAGGATTTTCACTAATTATTTTTTTTAAAGACTCTAAGTTAAGTTTAAAATCTTCCGCCCATTTAAAATCCCAATCAATCACTTTGCATCCCAGCCCTTCAGGTATCTTATAAAGAGAGGGATATATGGGTTTCTGCACTATTAGGCTATCACCTAATGTAAATAAGCTTGAAAAGAGAAGGATAATAGCCTCAGCAGCTCCGCTGCTAGACAAGAACTTTAACTTGGGGTACTGCTTATAAATATTTTCAAGAGCTGAATAGAATTCTTCTAAACCATATTTCGAAGAATAATCTAGTTCTAGATTAACAAGGTCTTTTAATAAAAATTCTTGGTCTTTTTCGTCATATAGGCTAAGCAGCTGATTAATAGTTAAGGGATTTAAGCAAGCAGTACTAAATGAAAAAAAGTAGTCCTTTTCGTAGGAGTTATATAAATCTTCTAGTTCAAAATTATTAAAAAGCAAGCAACACGCTAAATAAGAAAAACTATTTAATTTCTACGTGTTCAGTTACCTTACGTAGATATTTATTATACTTCTTAGCTTTCAGCTTATCTGGATGCTTTTTCTTATTCTTAGTAGTAGCATAGCGAGACGGCGGAACCCCAGCAGCTCTAGCTTCTGTACATTCAAGTATAATTTTTACTTTATCTTGTTTCTTCTTCGCCATATTCGATATCCAGAACGAGAATTATATCAAAGAATCATACTTTAAGCCGCCTCTTTGTAAAAAATTAATCTTTTCAACTGAATAGGAGTCTTACCTTAAATGCCTATGTAGAGATCATGAATAATCTTGTTAAGGATCATGCTTTATTTTTAACTAAATCTGCAGAGATAGAAACTAAGATTTCGAAGCTTTTGAATAACACTTCTGTTCTGCCAACTAATCAGAAGCAACTTTTAGAACTTTTGGATCTCGCTGATGATGTTGATACTTTAAATTCACAACTCATACAGAGCCTTAAATCTCTAGAAAATTTTTCTAAAAGATTAGTTCTAAGAACTAAAATTAGAGCTAAACTTCAGGATTTAAAACCCGTTACAGATGCTGATTTACAGAGACTAGTACAAATGCTAGGCTACAGCATTATTAGAGATGAAGCAGAGGCAAGTATTTTGCTTGACTATCTACATTTGGCAAAAAAAGTGAAGAATCGTCACCAGAGAACCTTACTTAAAAACGCTGTTTGGAACGCTAAAATAGCAAGAGGCTTAGCTGAAATGATGCAAGTATCTAATTCAAGAGAAGCTTTTTTCGCAGGTCTAAACTTTCACGTCGGAAAACTCCTTTTAGCGCTAAATGATGAGAGATCCTATGAAGAAATAGAAAAGATGAAGTTAATGGGCATGGACTCAGCGAGTGCTGAATCTGCAATACTCGGTTTTAGTGTAAGCGAGCTTGCTAAGAGATTTTTACTTAACCAGAAACTACCAGACGCCGTTATAGATGTAGTCGTAAATGGTCATGAAAGAAAAAACAAGACAGAAAATGATGTTTTATTAAGTATAGTGAGCTTTGCTGATGTAATCGTGAAAGCTATTAATGAAGAGCGCCGCAGTTTAGTTGAAGTTTGGCATGAATCTAAAAACTTTTTACAGGAGCTCAAATTAGATATTTCTTTCGATGAGTGGAATAGACAGATTAAACTAATATTTTTTCGCTTAGTTAAATTCGAAAATGAAGTCTAATTTCTGCTGTTTAGTGAAAATTCCTGACTAGAGTTATCCTCTATTAGCTAAAATATGTGCTTATGGATAACACAAAACTTGAAAAAGCTAGAGAAATAATATCTAAGTATCTTGCTCCTGATAATTTTAAAGACCTTTCTGTCATAGGTGACAAAAAAGTCGTCTTTAATCTATTGATGGAGAAACCTGATGATAAAAAGAAATCAGAGATTATATCCCAATTAGAATCTCAGCTTAAGAAAGCAGGTTTTGAAGAATTAGATGTTTACACAACACAGAAATTAGATAGCTCTGCTGCTGGTCATAGACCACTAGGTGGTACTGCTAACAGGGGAGCTTTAGCTCCTAAGTCACCAGTCGAGGGTGTTAAGCATATTATTGCTATTAACAGTGGTAAAGGTGGTGTAGGTAAAAGCACTTGCTCGGTAAATTTAGCGATAGCTCTTTCACAGCTTGGAAAGAAAATAGGCTTAATGGATGCTGATATTACTGGTCCTAATGCACATCTTATGCTTGGTGTAACAGAGAAGCCTTACATTACTGAATCTAAAAAAGTTATGTCTTTAGAAGCTCACGGTATTAAATTAATTTCCATGGGAACTCTTGTAGACGAGGATAAACCTACTATTTGGCGTGGACCTATGCTAGATGGCGTTATTAAACAGTTTTTAAGAGAAGTAGAATGGGGCGAATTAGATTTCTTGATTATAGATCTGCCTCCTGGGACTAGTGATGCCCAGCTTACTCTCTGTCAGAATGTTCCTTTAGATGGAACTGTGATTATTACTACTCCTCAGGATGTCGCTCTTCTAGATGCGAAGAAGGGGCTAATGATGTTCCAAAAAATGGGTGTGCCGATTTTAGGTCTTATAGAAAATATGAGTTTCTTTGAGTGTCCTGAATGTCATCATAGATCTGAAATATTTTCTCATGGTGGTGGTAAGGCTGCTGCTGAGAATTTAGGCTTAGATTTTCTTGGTGCCATCCCTATTGAGCTTAAAGTGCGCACGGGTGGCGATAGTGGTCAGCCGATTACTGCAGTAGATCCGGATCATTCTGTTTCGCAGGCTTTTAAGGCTATAGCTGAGAAGCTGGTGCAGAAGATTCCTAAGCAGAAGCTTGTGGCTTAATGATTTAGCAAGTATTGAAATTAATTTGGTTTAAGATATAAGCTATGCCTAATTCAGATATAGTTTCTAAAATCAGCTTCGGTAAAGGTTTAGATACTGATTTACTTACTCCGCCTATTTTTTCTGATAAAGAGAAGGAGAGGCTTTATCGTAAACAGCGCTTAGCAGCAGCTTTTAGGCTTTTTGGGCATTATGGTTTTGATGAAGGTGTCGCTGGTCATATCAGTGTGAGAGACCCGATACTTACTGACTGTTTTTGGGTAAACCCGATGTCAGTGCATTTTTCTTTAATTAAGGTCTCTGATTTAGTTTTAGTTAATCATGATGGAGAGATTAAAGAGGGGAAAAGAGCGATTAATAAAGCAGCTTTTGCGATTCACTCTAGAATACATCTTCATAAGCCAGAGATTAATGCTGTAGCTCATGCTCATTCTGTTTATGGCAGAACATGGTCTACTTTAGGGCGTTTTCTTGACCCTATTACCCAAGATGCTTGTACTTTTTATGAGAATCAAGTTATTTATGATGTTTACAAAGGTGTAGTCGCAGACTGCAATGAAGGAGATGATATCGCAGGTTTATTAGCTGATAAAGCTACTGTGATATTACAAAATCATGGACTGTTAAGTGCTGGGAAGTCAGTGGAGTCAGCAGCTTGGCTATTTATACTTATGGATAAGTGCTGTAAATCACAGATTCTAGCTGAAGCCGTGGGCAAGCCTAAAATCATTCCTCATGATGTCGCAGTTAAGGCTAGGACTTATATTGCAAATGAAGTAACTATGTTTGCTAATTTTCAGCCACTTTATAACATGATTTTAAGTAAGCAAGCGGATTTCTTGGAATAAAGAAATGATGAAGGATTCATGTAGCGGTCTCTGTGATTAAGCTAAAATACTAGTATGCGCATACTTCACACCATGCTTAGAGTAAAAGATTTAGAAGCTTCTAAGAAATTTTATACAGAGGTGCTTCAGATGAGGGTTTTACGTGAGAAAGAATATCCTGATGGTAAATTTACGCTCTGTTTTTTAGGTTATGCTGATGAAGCTGAAAATACAGTTATAGAGCTTACTTATAACTGGGGACGTTCAGAATATGATCTAGGAGATGCTTTTGGTCATATAGCTTTAGAAGTCGATGATGTATATAAGGCTTGCGAGGAGATAAAAGCTAAAGGCGGCTTGGTTACTAGAGAAGCTGGTCCGATGAAGCATGGCACTACAGTTATAGCCTTCGTTAAAGATCCTAATGGCTATTCTATTGAGCTGATAGGGGCTAAAGTTTAATAAATGACACAGCTGGAAAATATAGAGTCGATAGAAAAACGTTTATAGAAATATCACATGCAAATCCTCTGGTTCAAACGTGACTTAAGAATCCATGACCATGCTGCTCTAAGTATAGCAACTAAATCTACTTACGTTTTGCCTCTGTATATTCTTGAACCTGATCTATGGAAAGAATCTGATATGAGCTATAGGCATTATGAATTTTTATGTGAGGCTCTCATAGATTTAGATACAGCGCTGAGTAGTTTAGGTCAGTCTTTAGTGATTAAAGTCGGTGATGCAGTTTCAGTTTTAGATGAGCTTTATGAAAAATATTCAGTGACTGCTTTATATTCGCATCAGGAGACGTGGAACGCTTGGACTTACTCTAGGGACAAGCGGGTAAAAGCTTGGGCTAAAGCACGAAATTTAATTTGGCATGAGCCAGTGCAAAATGGCGCAATTCGCTGCCTGAAAACTCGTGATAACTGGGCCGCACGCTGGCAAGCTTTGATGAGAAAGCCACTAATAAAAGCCCCCTTCGCTTTAGAGCCAATTTTAGAGCTGCAAGAAAATGAAACTTTACCGCAGGGATTAGCAGCCAAAAAAGCCACTGAGCTTTTATCTTTAGCTGCTGATCTGGGTCTTGAAAATGATGGCTGTATACTAAGACAGAAAGCTAGTCGCAGTGAAGCATTAAAGCTTTTAGATACTTTCCTGCATGAGCGAGGCTTGAATTATACTAAAGCGATGTCTTCACCGCTAACTGCTTACGAAGCATGTTCTCGGCTATCACCTTATCTAGCTTTTGGTTTAATATCTATGCGGGAAGTGTTTCATAGAGTTACTGCTGAAGAGAAGCTTAGTAAATCTACTAGTACTATACGTTCTTTTTCCGCACGTTTGCGCTGGCATTGTCATTTTATACAGAAGCTCGAAGACGAACCAAGTATCGAATTTAAGAATTTACACTCTGCCTATGATGGTCTTAGAGAGCCTGAGTTTAACTATGATTATTTCAATGCATGGAAAGAAGCTCGAACTGGTTATCCTATGATAGATGCCTGTATGCGAGCTTTAAAGGCTACCGGCTGGATTAATTTTCGTATGCGTGCCATGCTGATGAGTTTTGCAGCTAATCATCTGTGGCTACATTGGCGTGAACCTGCTCTGCACTTAGCTCGCTTATTTACTGATTATGAGCCAGGTATACATTATCCTCAGGTCCAGATGCAGTCTGGCACTACTGGCATAAACACTATCCGTATTTATAATCCGATTAAGCAGTCTTTAGATCAAGATCCAGAAGGTATATTTATACGTAAATGGCTACCAGAATTAACGAATATGCCTGCTAAATATATACATACTCCTTGGGAATTGCCTTTAATGATGAATAATTATCCCCAGCCAATAGTCGATGAAAAGATCGCTCGTAAAGCTGCTGCTGATAAGCTTTATGGACTCAGGAAAAACTTAGATTATAAGCTGGAAGCGAAAGGGATAGTGATTAAACATGCTAGTCGCAAAAATCGCGTGTCCGCAGGCTCAAAAATCTCTTATAGTAAATAAAATAATAAGCAGCAAATAAAAATAAAGTTATATGCGAAAGCATACAGAATTTACAGACCAGTTCTAATTTAAAGAACATAATATACATATAAGAAAGTGCTATTAAGACTAAGAGTATTAAAAAAGTCTCAAAGACTCTCTGTATTTTTTCCACTTCACTTTCAAGCTGCTCAGTATCAGCATCTTGAGATGATTCAGGGCTATCTGCGTTTTCATTATCAATTTTAATTTTCAGGTCTGGGTGCTGAGTACCGAAGTGTATTCTTGAAAACATGTAGCAGAGTAGACTAAAACTCGCTAAACCAAAAATAGGCGTAGGAATACCGAAGAGTAGAGCATATTTAGAAAGCATCACAGCATCACAGTCTGTAGTACAGGCAAGTGAGTGAATGTCTGCAAGTATATCCTTGAAGTAATAAAAATTTATATATTTATAGGCGAGTACCGCACTGTTAATAATAAGCACCCCTAATAACATAAAAGGGATTATAGGGAATTCGTGTTTTTTCTGTTGTTCAGACATAATATTGTAAAATCATAGCTAATGAGGTTCGCTTTAGCATTTCTATTATTAATAATCTCGCAGTCTTGCTCGTTAATCAATAGCGATATTGCGGCAAGTCAAGGCAAACCTAACCTTAAAAGTACAACAAAACAGGTTGCTGATACTGTTCCAGGAGAAGAGCAGTCTAAGTATAAAGAGGGAGATAATTTATCTAAATTTCTTAGAACGACTAAAGTGAGAGACCGTTCTTTAAAGGTTAAAAATTTAGTAGATTTTGTAGATCAACGTACTAAAACAGTTTTTATTGCGGTGAAGCCAGACTGTGTTTTCTGCGAGACTTTACTTGCAACTATGCAGGATTATAGTTCTAAAACTAAGTTTAAACAGAAAATAGTATTTTTTACTGATGCGAAACATGCTTCCATAGATGCTTTTCTAAAAAAATCTAATGAATATTCCCAGATACCAGCGACATGGATTTATGATGATCAGAATAAACTAGCTGAAACCTTTGTCCTGTCTGCTTTTCCTAGGTTTTTAATTATAGATGCTAAGCATAAATTAGTTAAAGACCAGAGAGGTTTAGTTCCTCCAGCCGATAGAGAGAGTTTAAAAGGTTTAGAAATTCCTGTAATATTACAGAAGATATCTGAGTCGACCATAGACTGGTTAAAAGTTCAATAATTTTATGATAAAAACGATAAAAGACCTAGCCGTAAATCAAATTAAATCTAAAAAGATTTTAATGAGAGTTGATTTTAATGTCCCTCAGGATAAGGATCTGAATATTACAGATGACTCAAGAATCCAAGCAGCACTGCCTTCTATTAAATATCTTATAGAAAGAGGAGCTAGACTGATTCTTGTAACGCATCTAGGCAGACCTAAAAATGGTCCAGATGATAGATTTAAATTAGATCCAGTAGCTAAGCGTCTTAGTGAGCTTCTTGGCTTTGAAGTAAAAAAATTACATGATTCTATTGGGAAGGAAGTAGAGGATGAGGTTAATCAACTTACTGATGGTCAGGTTTGTTTACTTGAAAATATCAGATTCTACAAAGAGGAAGAGGAGAATGATCAGAATTTCTGTAAAAAATTAGCAGCTTTAGCTGATGTTTACGTTAATGATGCTTTCGGAACTGCTCACAGAGCGCATGCCAGCACTGCTGGTGTGGCTAGTTACCTTAATCCTGCGGTAGCTGGGCTGCTTATGGAAAAGGAAGTCGCTATGCTGGGTAGTAAGCTTGATAACCCAGAGAGACCTTTCACTGCGATTATTGGTGGTTCTAAGATTAGCAGTAAGATAGCAGTCTTAAATACTTTAGTGAAGAAAGTAGATACTTTAATTATCGGTGGTGGAATGGCTTACACTTTTCTTAAAGCGAGAGGAGCTAGTATCGGTAAGAGTATCTGTGAAGATTCTCAGTTAGAAGTCGCTCGTCATATCTGTGCTTTGGCTGATGAGAATAATACTGCGATATTACTCCCAGAGGATGTTATTGGAACGCCTGCTGTTGATGCAGAAGGTAACGAGATAAACATTTTCGATAAATATGGCAGGGAAGATAAATTCGAGACAAAGATTTTAGAAGCGGATAGAATTCCTTCTAACTGGCAGGGTATGGATATAGGCCCTGAGACTAGAATCAAATTTAGTAATTTAATAAGCCAGTCTAAGACTGTGTTATGGAATGGACCAGTGGGCGTATTTGAATACGCTATGTTTGATGAAGGCACTAAAGACATAGCGATAGCACTCATGAATCTTACTGCTAAAGGCGGGGCTACTATAATCGGTGGGGGTGATTCAGTTGCGGCTATAGAAAAATATGGTTTCGCTAAAGAAAAATTCACTCATGTAAGTACTGGTGGTGGAGCGTCTTTAGAGTTTTTAGAAGGGCAGGTGCTTCCTGGAATAGACTGCTTAAATAAGAAGGATGCTAGCTCTGAGTCTAATGATGCCGTGAAACCTGCTCATAAGAGCTTTGCTGAAGAGCTTAAAAGCTTAGAAAATGTATAAAAAATGCTCAAGGTAATTGGGCTTGTCGCTAGCCTTACTTTTATTAGTAAGATTCTAGGTCTCATTCGAGATCTGGTTATCGCTCATTATTTTGGCACTTCAGTTTATTCTGATGCCTTTAATTTAGCTTATTTATTTACTGGAAACATTTTTATTATTTTCGGCTGTATCGGTGGCCCTATCTATAATTCGGTGGTGGCAATACTGCCTAAAGTTAAAAGATCTACACAGAAACCTTTCCTGAAGAAGATTTTGTGGCAGTCTATGTATATCTTTACAGCAGTAGCTTTAATTATTTACTTTGCTAAGCCTTATATTCTAAATGCTTTTATTGATAAGGCTAAGCATCTTGAATATTTTAATCTTACTTTGACGAATATAGATCTACTTTTGATTCTGATTCTGATCACTGGACCAAATGCGATTATAGGAGCTCTTCTGAATATTTATAAAAAATATTTTATGTCGAGTATATCCCCAGCGATTACTAATATAACCCTGATCATCGCAGTAATGTTAAGTAATGTAAGTCTTTTTGGTATGTCTCTTGCTCTAGGAACTACTGTGGGTGGGCTTATCGCCTTATTTATTCAGTGGCCTGCTTTTAAAAAGATTATGGATAAAGGAAATAAAAGCATTAAAATCGATAAGCGAGAAATTCATGATTTTAATCTAATTCTTTATCCTGCACTTCTAAGCACAGGTTTCGCTCAGATAATGACTTTTGTGGATGGTTTTTTCTGTAGAGGTTTAGAGGAGGGCTCTTGGACTGCGGTTACCCTCTCTAGTCGTCTCATACAGATGCCTATGGGTATTTTAATTACGGCTGTCATAGTACCTTTCTTTCCAAAGATATCTGTTCTAGTAAAACAGCAGAAGTTTAATGAAATCAAACGCAGACTTTTAAAGCTGAATTTCAATCTGGTACTGGTTTGTATACCAGCAGTAGTTATAGGCTGCATATGGCATCAGGAGATTATCCGTATAATTTTTGAGCGTGGTGCTTTTAATGCAAGGTCTACAGAAATGGTTTCCTCGCTATTTTATTATTTCAGCTTAGGAGCTATTCCTTACGTGCTGAAAGAATTTTTAGTAAGAACTTTTTATAGTTTTGGTGATAGCAGAACGCCGCTCTATGTAATGGTTGTAACTATTTTGCTTAAGGCTGGGCTAAATTATACCTTAATTCCAGTAATGGGTTTAAAGGCTTTAGCTTTCTCTATGATGGTTTTAAATATTATTAGTTTTCTTGCTCTTTTGGTGTTTTTTATAATTAGATTCCAGAAGGTTCGGGGAGCAGGGAATATTTCTAAGATTGCGGAGAAGTATAGGGGGTAGGATTCTTTATTTATCAGATTATAGAATCTCTTTAATCCCTCTTCATAAGTAGCTTTCAAGCCAAATTCATCGTAGTATTTTTTAATTGAGTTCATGCTCTGAAGGATGTATTTTGGGGAATTTTGACCCCTTATTTTTTTCTCTTTGATTTTGCCAAACTATTTACTATTATGGATATACCAGAATCCTATAAGTATTGTGTTGATATTCTTAAGTTCACAGGTTTTGCCTTAATGAGCCCTCTTGCAACTACTTTATTCTTTTTGTTGACGAACTATCATTATCTGACAAATTCTTTTCACTATGTGTCTTTTGCTATATCTTTACTCTCTTCTGCTTTAGGACTAAAATGTATTTTAAGAGGATATCAACTTCTAGATAATTACTACTCAAACGAGAAATCAATATTATGATGGTCATGACTACTCAACAAATCCTCACTATTTTTCTTATTGAAACTATAGTTCCGTGCCTTTTTCTTTTTGGTTTTCTGTATCCTTTTTATAAACGCAAAAAAGCTGCTGGGAAGCTAGATCCAAATAAATCTTTTTTAGAAAACTTGTGGGATAGCATCCTACCTTAGCTCAAGCTAATATTTTGGATTAAATTATCTATTAAATATATCCATACTTGGTTGTATTATCTATCAATTTTAACCAAAATCTCTATCCTAGAACTGAATTTAAAAAATCAGGAAGGCTAGATAATCTTGATATAAAGTTTTCATCAATAGGTTTACCAATAAAAGATTTGTCAAAAAACTGCAACATTCCCCTATGCTGAGGTTGTTTTATTTCATCGTAAAAATTGATCGTGGCAAAACAAACTTTAGGAACTATGCTTTGCTGATAATTCAAATTATATTTTTCTCTCACCAGATTCTCACTGCTAGCAATCTCCATTAAGAGTTTCCACCTATAGGTCTGACCTGCTCGCTCTCTTAGAGATGTTTTTAAAGAAACAATGACAAAGTTATTTACATTGTTTGAGTTATCTAAAGTATAGAAAAATAAATCAGCATCAGGTTTTTGTATATCGCCAGCTACATTAATAGTCATTAGACCTTCTAAGTTTTTTGCAGATTTTGACTTTCTTTTGGAAGTTATTAAAACTTTAGAGTAAATAATACCCTGCTCTTTTAGCTTATAAAAACAATACGTTATTGAATATTCAAATATTTTCCCGACAATAGATTTACTAGCTTGACTTATATCTTTAATCAAACCCTCTTCTTTCCTTGCTTTTAATAACTTTTGAACATCTACGTTTGAAGAAGTTATAATTTCGTGTAAATTATCTAAAGCTTTTTTATAATCACTAAAAGCTTCAATCCTACTAAGAACTGGAACCATGTAATAGGACTCTAGAATTTTTTCTACATCGCTTAATTCTTCTTCTGATAATTTATAAGACACTCAGAAATATTAAGCAGCTAAGGGGATTAAGTCAAGCTGTTTATATTTAGGTATTTCAATATCTGCTTTGAGGCTATCGAGTAAACATTTTGCGACATACCTTACAACTGGGACTACGACAGAGTTACCAAACTGCTTGTACGCTCTTGTATTACTGCATACTATTTTATAATCATCGGGAAAACCCATTATTCTTGCACACTCTCTCGGAGTCAATCTTCTAGGATTTTTACCTTCTTGAGGTATTAATATTTCGGAACCATCTTTGTGATATCTCGCAGACAGGGTTCTTGATACACCATTTAAATCTACTAATCCAAATCCAAATCCATGCCCTTTAAGTCGATGTTTTTCTGCATGATTTTGCAAGTATTGCCATAAATGATCTGTGAGTGTATATTTTTCTTCTACTTGCTTTTCAAGAATAGAAGCAATGCTCGGAGTTTTAGAATAATCCAAGTCTTGAAATTTAAAATAAGTTGGCTTTTTAAATCCAACTATAAAGATCCTTTGTCTTTTTTGAGGAACAAAACACGATGAATCAATTACTTTATGATAGACAGTGTAATTTAAATCATTCACCAAAATATCAGTAATAGTTTTAAAAGTATTACCCTTATCGTGACTGACTAGATTTTTCACATTTTCTAAAATAAAAGCCTTCGGCTGCTTATCATTAATAATTCTAGCTACCTCAAAGAATAGGTTTCCCTGCGTTTTATGTGCAAAGCCATGAGCATAGCCTAAGGAATTCATTTTACTAACACCAGCTAAACTAAAAGGTTGGCAAGGGAAACCTGCACATAGAATATCGTGGTCTGGTATATTTTCACTTTTTATTTGGGTAATATCACCATTCGGTAAATCACCAAAGTTCGCTTGGTAAGTCTGTTGTGCAAAATTGTCCCACTCTGAGCTAAATACACATTCTCCACCTAAACTCTCAAGGGCAAGCCTAAAGCCACCAATGCCAGCAAATAAATCGATAAATTTTAATACCATAACTTCCCTTACGCAACTTTATTTAATAACACGTTGCAATTAGTCTCTGTCGCTTTATGGTAATTGTACCTAAAAGCAAACTCAAAAAATACTATAATTTCAGAATGCAAGAAACAGAAATCAAACCAGAAAATAACCCTGAAGAAAAAAATAAATATTTAGCACTCAGCTTCGCTATCGCCTTCGGTTACTTTACCTTCGGAGCGATTACTAATGTCGCTGGAGCGATTATCCCTAAAATCCGCGAAACATATAATGTCTCACCTTCGCTTTCAGTCGTACTTGCAGCCGTTTTTTTTATCGCTTATGGTTTTACATCACTGCCTTGGGGCTTAGTGATTACGGCGGCGGGTAAGAAAAAAACTTTAATCTATAGCACCATAGTAACCATACTTGGTGTCTTACTCTTCGCTAATATTTCTGGCTTTATTATTAATATGATCTCTATGTTTATCTGTGGCATAGGGGTTACTGGCATTCAAGTAGTGTTAAACCCTCTCGTAAACGATATTTCATCACCTGAAAAATACTCAAGAAACCTTACTATATTTATGGTGCTTATGGGAGCAGGTAGCTACTGTGCGCCCCAGTTGGTGACTTTAATTAAAAATTTAAATTTACCGTGGACTTTTAGTTACTGGGTATTTTCAGTATTAGCTGTAATCATGTTAATTTTAATTAGCTTACAGAAATTTCCAGCAGCCGCTAAAGAAGAACATTCCCCAGATGAAGTTAATCTTATTAATGAAGCTACAGCGACTGTAACTCATCACGAAAATCTTTCAGCAGCCAAATCAAACCCCGTCTTAGAGCTACTTACACAGCAGCCTTTAATCTATTTATATGCTCTCGGTATTTTCCTTTATGTAGGTGTAGAAGTAGGTTTAGCAAACACACTGAGTTTTTATCTAGAAGATAAATATAAAATTACTGAAACTCTAGGAGTCACAGCAGAAGCACTAAAAAATACCACTATTAGTAATTACTGGGGAGCCCTGCTTCTAGGCAGACTTTTAAGCTCACTATATTTAGATAAAATTTCTAGCCGCTTAGCGATTCAGATTCACGCTGTTTTAGCCTGCATAGCCTTGTTTTTCGCTATTAGTAGTAATGATATAAATGTCGCCCTATGGGCATTACCAGCGGTGGCTTTTTCTATTTCGATTATGTTTCCTAGCATTTATGGTCTTACGACTAAGAGCTTTGCTCCTAAATACGCAGATGCTATATCTAGTATTCTCTGCACAGCGATTATCGGTGGAGCATTTATAGGTCCTCTAATCGCGAAGGTAGCTGAATTAGCTCAAGGTTCGCTTGAAGTACCTAATTGGAATGTAGGTTTTATCGTGGCTTTTGCTTGTTATGCTTATCTGTTTATAGTTTCGTTGTTGCCAAAACAAACAATCAAATCCATGTTAGACTTACGAATGTAAGTAATGGTTATCTTATCCTCTTATAGCCAAGATGAAAATTCCTCTGAGCCTGAACTTAGAGTTCCCCAAACGTGCTTAGACCCTAATTTAAATCAAGGCGATATCGCCTCAGAAGCCAGCCCTAGCCTAGAACAAGGAACTGCACGGGAATCCTTAAGACCAGATAACTTCGATGAATATATCGGTCAAGAAAAATTAAAATCAGCCCTGAAAATCTCTATGGATGCAGCTCGCAAGAGGCAGGATATCGCGAGTATGGGACACGTGATGCTTTACGGTCCTCCTGGTCTAGGAAAAACTAGCTGTGCATATCTAATAGCTAAAGAATTAGGCACTTCAATTAAAACCTTCTCTGCACCAGCTTTAGATAGACCTAAAGATATTATCGGTATACTCATGTCTTTAAATACTGGAGATGTACTTTTTATAGATGAAATTCACCGCTTAAATAAAGTTACGGAGGAGTTACTTTACCCTGCCTTAGAGGATTTCGAGGTGGATTTAAACTCAGGTAAAGATAGTTCTTCTCGCATTATGCGTCTTAAAATTAATAAATTTATTTTAGTCGGAGCGACTACTAAGCTAGGTTATATCAGCGCTCCACTTAGAGATAGATTTTTACATGTTCACCGTATGCAGTATTACACTCATGAAGAGCTCGCTGAGATTATTTCTAAAAACGCTAAAAAGCTTTTAGTGAATATAAATTCTCTTGGTCTTATGGAGATAGCCAGTAGAAGCAGAGGCACGCCAAGAATCGCGAACAGGCTATTAAGATTGGTCAGAGATTATGCTGATCATCTAGAAGCTGATTTAATTAATGAACAGATAGCACATAAAGCACTTGACCTCTATCAGATAGATAAATATGGTCTTGATAAAATGGATAAAAAAATTCTAGAAGTTTTAATACAACATTATAAAGGTGGACCTGCGGGCTTAGAAACCATAGCTGGCTTGATTGGTGAGGATAAAAATACCGTCGAAGATTATTATGAACCCTTTTTAATTCAGTCTGGTTTACTTTTAAGAACACAAAGGGGCAGAGTTGTAACCGAAAAAGGTTTAGAATATTGTAGGTGACCCGCAGATCCTATTTAACTGGCTTAATGGTAGGTATACTATCTTTCGTCAGTTTTACCTTAGTAGATCAGAACATTTTCGCAAGCCTTGAGCAAAGGCTTATATTAGGCCGTGTCGCTTTTAAGAAAATGCTATTACAGGATACCCTGTATAACTCAGATCTAGTCATTAACTTAGATATTCACACCATTACTTTTTTACTTTTTCTGATCGGCATATCTATTTTCTTACTTTTTTTAAAACCTTGGGCTAGATCTTTCGTTCTCTGCTTTATATTTTTAGGATTAATAGTCTTTAGCCAAGTAATATTTTTTATGTTTGATATAAACATTTACGTTATCAAACTGATACTTTCTTCGATATTAGTTTTCTTTTTTACCACTCTTCTCGACGTAGATTTAGATTATGTAAACTGGTTTCAAGCCTTTAATAAACTTCCTAAAAAAAATATAGGTATAGATCTTTATGATCACAAGAAACACGAACTTAGCGTAAATATGAATATCCCGGTAGATAATTCGCAGAAAGCACTTATAGAAAGAGAGCTTAAGGCTAAGTACTATTTAAAGATGGAAGATAAAATGGAAGGTTTATTGGTAGAATTTCAGGATAAAATCTTACAGAAATTAAGCGATATTCAAGGAAAACTAAACACGAATCTCGATGACTTAACTTTACACTCCGCTTCTAATCTGCTTTTCATGTGCCGTTCTGATTTTAATAGCACCTTAGATATTTTAGATAACTGGTTATTTCAGTTAGCGCCACTAAATTTCGAGAAAGAGAAAGGCTTTTTAGATAGTCTAGATTTATTAGTAGACAAACATAACTATCTCTCATCGGGTCGCATAAAGCTTAAGGTAGAAACTAAGATTAAATCACTAGACATGGAGTTCCTGTATAAAATTCAGATTTTTCGTTCATTAAATGAGCTTATACAGCTCATAGATGAAATTAATCACGATGTTGTAGAAAGACCTTTAAAAATTTTAATCCTTATCGAACAGAAGGAAAATCACTCACTAAGCATTTCTTTAAATTATCCTTTCCGTATGATAGACGTAGAGTCACATAGTTTTAAACTTAAAGAAGTTAAAAACCGTTTAGATACTATATCTGCAAGATTAGGTTTTGGTGAAAATGAGAAATTATCGAAGAATAAAAAAATAAATCAAGTAGAAATCCTTCTAGATAAAGAGAAATTTACCCTGAGCTATTAAAGCCGTATCTAATTCCTTTTTCTACGTTACTAGTCTTATTAAAAGACTGCTGCTAAGCCAAGTTTCAGTTTAATTTTAGGCTGCTTTCTCAATTCTTTATTTAATTTAGTTATCACAGTATAGTCTTTAAGAAACTTCTCTGCATACAGCACTAATGGCTGATCAATCTTTGGCTCCAAAAGAGTCAGCTCGACAATATGCCCTGAATTAGGGTCTAAGACTATATCATAATTTAGTTTCTGTTCAGTCACAGCAGGATTACCGCGAGCTTTTAACTTAACAGCCCAATCAGCATATAATTTACGGTAAATCTGGCTTAGTATAATCTTAGATTTCGGTTTTAACTTCTCTTGAAATAATGCAACATCGTATGGATAAGGCTTTAAAACCAACTGAGAAGCTTCCTTATCTATAGCATAATCAAATAATCCAAGAAAATCTCTGCCTAGTTTATTTTCACCAGTATGCAGATGAAAAATCTGATTATAAATATTAATGTCCACTGAATCTATATCCTTTAAAGATATGTGATGGAAATCTACATACGGCAATATAGTAAAAGTCCAAAGTTGCTTCCCTAGCTGAAAGTATCTAGATATCTTGGTCTGAGGTATACCTAACTTATCTAAGGTCTGTTGATTAATATAATTATTTTGACTATTCGCATCAATCTGAAAATCTAAATACTCCGCATTATCTTTTAGGCTTATCAAAGCATAAACTTGCCCATTAGATACTGGTATTCGAAGCTCTTCTTTAACAAGCTCTGGCTCTGACTCAGAAGCTGGTTTATAAAAAGCCACTGAGTCATAACCAGTAATATTAGTTTCATATAGATAATTACTTAAAAGTGGTACAGGTGAGCAAATCAGAATAGTAAAAATAGCTAAGCTCACTAATGATCCTATTAACAGCGAAATAAAACGAAAGATTTTAATTAAAAAAAACTGACGATTATAATTAGGATTCTCTACCACTAAAGTATTTGCACAGAGATCTTGCAGTGTAAGTCTTTCTGAATTAAATATCATCGCGATAGAACCTAAACCAAGAATCAAAACAGAAACATAGGAAAGAAAGGCTCTAACAAGTATCTGATACCAGTTCACAGCTTTATCATCATGTAAATTTCTAATCTCGAGACCTAGAACCCACTTACCGAAATCATTCCGTGTTTTTAAAAGTAATAGAGTATTCATGACTAAAACAAGAATTGCTGAGACAATAACACAGCTTGTTATTGAGACTATACCAATAAGCTGCTTAGCTAGATAAGCTAAGCCATTAGATAAAAGAAAAACCAAAACTCCAAAAACTAGGAAATTAAAATAAAAAGCGGTTAGGCGATCTTTAGCACTAGCGATGTTAGTGTACATTATAAGACCATTCTATACCAAATCAGCTTTGAAATTACTCGTTTGCAAGCAGCCCAATCTTGGGATTGTTTGTTAAATCTAATTTCTGCGTTAAAGTATTAATTTCCGCTAAAGATAAAGTTTCGCCTCTCAGCTTAGGATCTAGATTTAAAGATTTAATTTCGGCTTCTGTATATCCGGCAGCTTTTAAAGCATTAGAAAGCACTTTACGGCGATTTGCAAAAATAGCCTTGATAAACCTTCTTAACTGCTTAGGATTCTCTGTTTCGACTAAAGGTTTGTCCCTAAGCTTAATCTTGATAAAAGCAGAAGTAACTTTAGGAGCTGGCTGAAAACACTTCGGCTCAACTGTAAATAGATACTCAGTTTCAGCCCAATAACTCACAAAATGAGTTAAAGCAGAATACTGTTTAGTACCAAGATTCGCTATAAGCCTTTCAGCATACTCTTTCTGCACTAAAATATAAATTTCATCAAGCTGAGCCTGATTTTCGCTAGGAAAACCGATTTCACCGAGTAGATGCAGAATTATCTTAGTAGTAATCTGGTAAGGAATATTAGCGACTATCTTAATTTTCTTAGCATGAGGAATAAGCTCTGGGAGCTTAAACTGTAAAAAATCTTGATTGAAAAATTTAAAATTTTTATTTAATTTTGATAATAGATCCAAGTGAAAACAGGCTGAAGTGTCTAATTCAACAGCATAAACCTCTTTGGCTAATGGTATTAACCTTTCAGTCAAGAACCCAATACCGGCACCTATTTCTAAAATAACATCACTATCCTTATCTAAATTAGCAGCTTGAATGATTCGCTCATGAATAGATTCATCTATTAAAAAGCACTGTCCTAAAGACTTCTGTTTTCTATACCTACTAGCTCTCTCAGCTAAGCTTGAATAATCGCACGACTCTGCCATTATGCAAGTATTTTCTGTAATTCACCACTGGCTTCAAGTGCATGTAAATCATCACAACCACCAATCGATATACCACCGATAAAAATTTGTGGTACAGACTTGCGGTTTCCTTTAGTCCTTTGGGAAAGCTCTTCTCTAGCTACTTCATCACCATCTATGCGAATCTGTTTAAACTCTAATTCTTTCGCTCTCAGTAAAGCTAAAGCTTTCTGACAATAAGGGCAGTGATCCCATGTATAAATTACTATCTCTTTACTCTGTACTACCATAGGATTTAATCATAAAACATATAGAAGTCTTGTATTATTAAATCATGAGTATTGACCCTAAGTTTATCGGTAAAATCTATCCAGAGACTCATTATGAAATCGGTAGGGAAAAGGTTAAAGAATTTATCAGAGCGACTAAAGGTGAACAATTCCAGTACACGGAAGTACTGCCTCTTACGTTTCCAGTAGTTTATGCCTCTGCTTTACTTGAGGCGGTACTGTATGATCCAGATTTAAATCTAAACCTAAAAAAATTAGTACACGGTGATCAAGAATTTACATATCATCAAACAGCTAGAATTGGTGACGCTCTTACTAGTCGTGGTTTTATCGAAAATATTTTCACAAAAAAAATACATGATTTTCTAGTTTTCAAAGTAGAGTCTTATAATGAGCACCAAGAACTCGTTTGCACTCAAAAAATGACCTTCGTGGTTCGTGGCGGCAATGACAAAGATTTTTCGACCAGTGAAAAATTAGCTTTAAAACTCGCTGGTATAGCAGCTAGGCTTAACCCTATAGAAAAAATAATTCCAGCAGAAGAATCACAGCCAGTGTATTTCCAGACATCTGAAACAGAATACCAAATGAATGTCTTAATTGATAAATACATGCCACAAAGATATGCTGGAGCAAGTGGAGACTTTAATGCTATTCACCTAGACGATACGCTTGGAAAAAAATCTGGCTTAGGTGGTTATATTTTGCACGGCATGGCAACTATGGCTCTAGCAGCTAATCTTGGTGTACATTTCTTTGGACCAGCTGCTATTAAAAGCTTTAAAGCACGTTTTTCAAAACCAGTTAGTCCTGGAGATGGGCTAAGCTATTTTGCAAAATTAATACAAAATGACACAGAAAAAAAACTAGAAATAACATCTAAAGATGCTCTTGGTAACAATGTTTTAGAATTTAGTTATTTAGATTTCTGCTGAGTAGAAGCTTTTTTCTTAGCCTCATTGATTAAGAATTCATATTTTTCTTCTAAGTTAAAAACTTGCTCTAAGCTTTCATATTCTGCAAATAATATCAACATAAGTTTAACTACTCTACCAGCTAGATAGTAACCCTCAATTATAGATTTATCCTTAGCGATTTTAAGCATCTGAGCTACAATACCTTCGCCATCACGAATACGTTTTTTATTCATTAAATTAACAATAGATTCTAGAACCTTGAGCATGTCATACTGACCTGGATAGCTAAAATCTACAATATTTTTAAAAATATTATCAGCTTGAATATCTATAAAAACCGAACCCGACTCTTGCATCAAGGCAGTATCTTCAGAGGCTGCAACTAAAAAATAATCTTTATTTTGAGAAAAAACCTTTAATACCTGCTTTACTTTTTTAATATTCTTTCTATATTCATCATCATTTATGTCTTTTCCATATATATACTCAACACCTGTTAAATAAAGGAGAGTGCCCTCTGGCTCATATTTTAAACGATTCTCTAAAGCGGTCCCCATATCATTTTGATTATTCATAGCAATATCTTCAAAATTTACATGTTTAAAATCCATATTCCGTAGAATACAGAAAAGACGCAAAGCGTAGATCTTATCAAATCTATTTAAACCTCTTAGTAAGGCACTTTCATAGACATTTTGATTAATAGACGTCTCTTTTTTCTCAAATGGCGCTCTCCCTATTTTTTTTAGCAGACTATCAAAATAATCTTTTTGAAATATTGGTATTGGCAAATCATCTAAAAATAATCCCTCAGCCTTCATTAAATCTTTAGGGTCCAAATATTTAGGTGTTTTTTCTTCAACATATGATGACTCAGATTCAGTTAAAGTGTTTCTTTTACACAAAATTTTGATTAATTCTTGATCGCGCTCATCATCCATCTTATAAATAGCAAATAAATGTTCAAGATTAAAAATACTATTTAAGCCCATTAACAAATTACCAAAAGTGGCTACTATAATTTGCTTTAAATTATTTTTCTGCATTGCATTTTTATAAATGGCAAATATCTCAGGTCTGTTAATTAAAGATACTAAATCTTTAGTTAAACCTTTAAAAATTTGACACATAGTATCATCTAAGGTTTCACTATGGTCAATAATTGAAGGTAAAATTTTAAGTGCAGCCTGATTTATCTCTAAAGGTTCAAATTCACTTAAAACCTCAAAAGCTTCCCAACGAACCATTGAATCTTCCTTATGATCACAAATAATCTCTAATAAAATATCAATAATCATTTGGTTATAAATTTTCCCCTCATTAAAAAAATTATTAATCCTTTTTAACTGATCAATTAGAAATTTCTTCTTATCTAATGAACCAAGCTCATCAGAGTCTTTTAATTCCTCAACTTCCTTTTCTAAATACTCTAAAGCTAAACTAGGATATAAAGTTACGAAAGGCATGAAAGTAGATTTGTAAAACAAAAAACGATTTACTAAAGTACTATGTGTTGAGTCTTTAATTTTCTGAAGTAGATTGGGGAAGATAAATGATAAATTTTTTATGCCCTTGAAAATCGTTAAGTTAGTGATTATATCTGGAGTTAAAGACTCATCCCACTCTACGACATCACTATTTAAATGCTGTATTAATTTATTTAAAGCTAAACTTTGTATATCTGTTTCCTGTATCCTTAACCAAGCTAACCAAGCATCAAAAGATCTGTGACGAAATTGGTAACAGATTTTTTTTAAAAGTCTAAGTGTTTCTGGACTATATTTTTTTTTGATAACAACAGATTTTTCATATTTACTTGTTGAAAAATTTCGAAAAAAACCTGTAAATAACATTAAATAAATAAATATAAAAGCAATGACCACTACGATGGTTATTATTATATTTAGCGTATTATTATCCATCTAGAATACACCTATTTTCTGCATATCCTCTAAACTAACAAGTTTGCCGTAAATTAATAAGCAAATATGTAAGTAGGTTCTAATATAAACATCAAATTCTATAGAATAAATATCATATGAACTAATGAGCACTTCTGAATCTGAGACTGTTTCTTTCGCTCGATTCTCACCAAGGCCAAATAATAACTTTTCCCAGATTTTACCTTGCTTCTCAAGTGTGCAATAAGGAACATTCCTGATTGCTGGGAATAAATCTCTTGGCAAGTACGTTTTTAAATCCTCTTTAATAGCAGAATCATTAATCGACACCTCTTTAGGAATAGATCCTAAATAGTAAATATTTACTTCTGTGGCATAACTTCTTAGTTTCTCAAAAAGTATTTGATTTTTATCGTCCTTTGAAATATGAATATTTTCTAAAAAAATTAAGTTATGAGGGCTGCTTAAAAGCTCTGTTTGTAGCTCATTAAAAAATTCATTATCTTTTTCTTCAAGAAAATACTGATAATCTATAAAAATAAACTTCCATTTTTTTTCAGCAGCAATAGATCTACCAATATAAAGCTTCTCCCAGAAAGCATCTCCAGTAAGTAATATGCCTCCACCATGTACATCATCACCATTTTCATTCTGGATAATCTGTGGTGCTAAAGAATCGGCCACGATAGAACGAAACTCATCAAGGTCCCCTGGTAAACGGACTTTCTCGGTAATATTCTCAGCAAACAGGGGTTTTCTTGTAAATGGAAACGTTTCTCTTAAGTCGTAAGCACGTGTAACCATTAATTCTTGATAAGTAAGTGCATTTCTCTGAGCAAGAGCTTTCTGTACCAGCTTTTTTTCTTCAGCAGAATTCGCATAAGCATAAAACTTGTAAGTATTTTCTATATCTAGATTAATGAGATTCTCACCTAAAGTATTCCCAATAATTTCAAATGCAGTGAGTTTTAAATTGTTACTAGTACAAAGTTGTTCTATGGTAAAAAATTTTGCATCATTAAATAATTTAACGATTTTAGTTAAAACAAAAGCAAAAACCTTTAAGCAGTCTTTATTGAAACTCTCTACTTTTTTGTCTAACTCAATAAATTTATCCACACTTCTTAAGAATATTTCCTCTAATTGATCTGCTGATTTACGTCCTAAACTAGCAATAATAGCTTCTCTCTCTTTAAAACTTAATTCAGGATAAGCGATTACATGAACGACAATATTGGTAATATCTACATCAAATGTAAATAAACCAATAGCAGTACTAATGAGATGCATAACCTCTTTTTTATTACGGTCTACATTAATCTGCTGATCAATAATATCCCTAGCAACACTCTCATCATTTAAAATCAATCCTTTTATAGCAGGTATATAAGCTTCTGATAAAATCGGATAACTATCACACATTCGATGAGCTGTAATAATAAAATTCTTTAATAACGGTATAGATTCTGGGTATCTAAAGTATGAAATAGCTATTAAAACATCAATAGTCACTTTGCTCCAAGTACGTGGATGTTCTTTAAGGTGTTCTATTAACTTGGCAAAACCCCTGCTCTGAACTTCATTATTCTGCTTTTTAATCCATTCAACCCACTCACGAACATGATTATGATGATAATTAATGAATACTTTTGCTCGCTGTGAATCAGCATTATAAATTTTCTTTAAGAAATCTATCTTGATTTTTAGAGAATTTCTTAAGAAAGTATCTAAACTACGTAGAACCATTTAATGACCCCCTCCATGACTTTCAGCAGGCTTCGCAGCTGGAGCTGCTTCTTTAGCTTCACCCCCACCGTGGGAAGAAGATTTCTCTACTGAATATTTTTCATAATATTCCTGCCTACGTTTCTTTTGAGCTAGATCATCTAAATCTAAAGGCTTCTCAGATTTACCCCCACTTTTTTCTAAATATTTCTTAAAATCTTCTGGTTTAGTACCACTACGTTTAAGCTCAGCCTCTTTCTTTTTCTCAGCTTTAACTAAAGGGGTCACCGTCTCTAAATCTTTCTGCTGTTTTCTCATTTCAATTAAGACTTCTTCCTGTAATAGTGTTAGCGTTATTCTTCTATTCATTGAAGCACTAGGATCATCAGGGAATTTCGGCTGAGTATCAGCATAGCCTTCTACTCTAATAAATCGCTGTGGGCTAATCCCATCAAACTCTAATCGTTTTCGTACTATTTGAGCCCTGTCAGTAGAAAGATTCCAGTTATCATATGATCCTACTCCATAATTATTAGAATCTGTATGGCCAGCCACTAACATTGAACTAGCGTTATTTCTTAAAATAGCAGCTAAAGTATCCACAATTTTTTTTACGTAATCTGTTGGTGTGGCTGAGCCACTAGAAAATAGGGCATGGTTCTTAGTCTCCTGAATCTCTATTAATATTCCATTATCTACAGTATGAAAATTAACGTTCTCAAGCATTTCCTCGCCTAAGCTCATTTCCAGACTTTCTTTGAATTCGGATTGAATAATCTGCTTTACCCTTTCTTTATTCTCACCAGTTAATTTAAGTTTTTCAAATTGTAAGAAACTAGCACCGCCCACTAACTGACCTTCTTCACCTGGATTTTTAGCACCACCTAAAACAAATACATTTCCTTGCATTGGCCCTGTTTGAGTAGGTTGCTTGAAAGCTTCTGCTACAGCCGCTTTTGTACTTGGGTCTGAATTTACGAGCCATAATAAAAGAAACATACACATCATCGCCGTAACAAAATCTGCATAAGCTACTTTCCAAGCACCACCGTGGTGACCAGCATGTCCGCCTTTCTTGATAATCTTCTTTACTATTATTGGTTGTTCGTCTGATCCTGGTGGCATAAGGAAAGAATGTAGTTAAGAACTATCTTCTATTCTTATTCCTCATAACTAATAGATTTTCAATTAAATCTCGGCTAATCTTCCTGACCTAGTCTCAGTGTACAGGTAATTAAAATATCCTCTAAAGAGACCAAAAATAGATAAATCTCAAAAAAAACTCTAGGAATTAACAAAGTTACCGATAGAAATGAATGTAACAATCTTTAGGAGAAAGCAGGATGCAAATGTTAAATAAAAAACCAGTACAGACTAATAACCCAACTAATTTAACACCACAGCAAAAAAAATTTGTAAAGAATATGGTGGATAGTGCTTCCCCTGAACAGTTAATAGTGATCCTGTATAATGGCTGCCTACAATGGCTAGCAATGGCAAAAAAAGAATTGGAAAAAAACAAGGAAGAAAGAGTACCCAACTGGACTAACTTTAGTCATCAAATGAAAATGTCAGTTAGTATTATTGAGCATCTTCAAGATTCTTTAAATCATGATATTAATCAGCAATTCGCAGATCAATTATTTAATCTATACGAATTTTTAAAGTCTAATTTAATGAGATCTAATATAGAAAAAAACCAAGAAAAAATGGATTTCTGCATTAAAATCATTAGCGACCTAAAAAACGGATGGCAAGAAGGTATCAATAAGCTTAATGAAAAAGCTACCCAAGAATCTCAGGGTTGAACTGTTAAATAATTTTCGATCTGAGAAAACTTCTTAGCACCGACCCCTTTAATAGCTCTTATTTCGTTGATGCTTTCAAAACTGCCATGAATAAATCTGTATTCAATAATTTTCTTCGCTAATTTTGGACCGACACTAGGAAGATTATCGAGTTCTTGTTCATTTGCAGAATTAATATTGACTTTAAGTGAAAAGACTTTATTTGAGCTGATTTTCTTGACGAGGTATTTATTTACTTCGACTTTTCTACTAAGATAAATCGTTAGGCTTAATATAAAGACTGAAATAAAAATAGTCTTAGCGATTTTACTAGTATTAAAGCCATATTCAAAAAGTTGCCCATTAAAGAGATATTGGATAAATTTACTATTCGATAATTCCTTAATGAATAAAGTTCTGACACGTTTCCACATATTTAACTACCTGATAGCCATTGACGCTATCACTAGTAGGTTTCCTTTTATGTTCTATGCAATCAAGGAAATGTCTACATTCAAGCCTTAAAGGCTCATCATTAGAATAAACAGGCTTTTCTACAGTAAGGCTACCATCTTCTTGTCGGCTGTATATCTCTAATTTATTTTCTTTAAAAGTATCATTTAATACAGCCGTTTTCCTACTACCGTTAACAGTTAGCAAAGCTTGTTTTTGAGGATCTAACCAGCTGTTATGTATATGTCCACCAATATTATTAGGAAATAAAATATCTATATGAGCCACATCTATTGAGTCTCCTGAACTTGCCCACGTTCTTACATTTACTATCTTCTCTGGTTCAGTATTTAAAATGTAACACATCATTGAAAAATCATGGGGGGCTAAATCCCACATAACATTACTATGTTTTCTATGATTAGCTGTAAAGTTTCTACGATCAGAATTTACATATTGCACAGTGCCTAAATCCCCCGAGGCAATGATTTGCTTAAGTTTATTTACAGCCGGATGATACAAAAGAAGATGCCCCACCATTAATGTGAGATTTTTATTTTCAGCAATAGCATGTAATTCCTTAGCCTCAGTAACGTTCTGAGCGAGAGGCTTTTCTACATAAACATTATGACCAGCCTCTAGAGACTGTTTGGCAATCTCATAATGAGTATGGGCTGGAGTCGCAATAACGATACCATCAATCTCTTTATCATCAATTACATCTTTTAAAGATGAGGTGGTAAGTAAATTTGGGTATCTTTCCTTGGCTTTAGTTAAATTATCCTCTTCTAGGTCACAGACTATCTTTAAGACACCTAGTTCGTAAAAATTGCGAACTAAATTTTTCCCCCAACTGCCAGTACCTATTACCGCTATTTTCATCTATTGAATAGTCACCTTTATACTGTTACTAGAAAATTCTTCATCGCGAACTATATAAACATTGTAATCACCCTTAACCATGGCCGCATCTGTCCCTATAGTTAATTTATTTTTCTTTTTACCTTTCTCGGGTTTATCAAGACTATTAATCACTAATTCTACTTTATTTTTACCGTCAATACTCTCGGCATAAGCTTGCATAATAGTTTTATCAAAACCGCTTTGTTCTGCTTCTAGACTGATAGTTTCACCAGCTTTAACAGAAAGCTCGCCACTTGCACTAATAATTGGTGATTTATTTTGATAAGTCTGTATATGATAATTTAGCATCTCCTCTGCCTTAGTGGGTTTTATACTTAAAGTACCGTAGAGTTCTAAGCCAGTATCTTTCTGTTCTAAAATTCCCGTAAAATTAAAATTCTCATCGAGATTAGCATAAATATTATTATCCTTACTAAAGGAGATATTCCAGATCGTATTTCCATCAGAATTTTTATTTATAGAATCACTCTCCCAATTAAATTTATAACTCCTAGTATTTATTCTTAAAATACCGACTCCCTGTTTGTATGCAACATCCATAGGAAACAAATTAATTAATATATCTATCTTAGGACCCTTGTAAACTGATCTAACTCGCTTGGGTTTAATCGGTTCAGGCGTTACAGCTACTGTTGGAGCCTCTCCTTCGGGTGTACCTGAAACAACTGGGGCTGTAGTCGTCGCTAGGGTGCTAGGACTTGTGGTGGTGCTTGCTGAGGGGGGGGCTGCCGTCGGTGTAGATTTATTATCCGCAGGCTTATTAGGCTGCTCTGAAGCTTTATTCACAGCAGTAGCAGCTGGTGATGAAGCGATAGGTGACTGAAAGGCATCCTGAATAGGTTCCTCTGGAGTAACCTCTGTATTCTTAACTTCAGCACCTTCTTCTATTGGTATACCAATACCAATAAAAGCCCCTATAGGAATGGATTCCCTAAAATCTTTCTCTTTGGCATCGAATAAACTACAAGAAATAGACAAAGAGCTAACGATAAGCAGCAAAAGACTTAATAATAAACGCTGATAAATAGGACTTTCCTTCACTAAGGTTTAATTATATACTTGCTCTTAGTGGATATCCATACCAAAAATAAATCCATTTATGTTTCGGCACTGATTTTGTTTTGTGTCTTTTTAGCTCTTTTTATATTTTATAACAATGCATACGGCTTTCATCAGCCTTATCCTTCACTTTTTAATTCCAAGAAGGCTCAAAATAATCTTAAAAATTCCGAAAAAGTCATTGCAGGAAAAGATAAAAGTACGACTAATATCTTGCTGCTTGGTGTAGATGAAAATAAATCAGAAAATTCTTCGGTTTGGCAAGGACGAACGGATTTTATGATGATACTTTCCATTAATCCTGCATCAGAAAAACTAATAGCCTTAAGCATTCCAAGGGATACACAACTAGATAAAGAGATCTTTGGCTTCTCTAGAATCAACTCTGCTAATAGTTTTGGTGGTGTTAATGTAGCAAAAGATACTGTGGAGAAGCTTTTAGGATTAAAAATTGATAATTACCTCTTGGTTAACATAGAGGGTTTTAAAAAAATTATGAATCTTTTTGGCGACATGAAAGTTTATGTTCCTAAAAATATGAAATATGAGGATCATAAAGCTGGTCTTAGTATAGATTTCAAGCCGGGCTTAGAAAATATGAATTCTGAAAAGCTTATGGAGTTCTTGCGTTATCGTGATAGTGAAGATGGTGATATAGGTAGAATTAAAAGACAATTAATATTCTTTAGGGCTTTTATTCATAATCTTAAATTTAACGAAATACTAGTAAGATTGCCTTATCTATTAGACCAATCTAACAATTTCTTCCTAACTGATTTAAAAGAAGAGGAAACTGTTCAACTCACTAAATCTTTTATTAAAATTGCAGATAAGGGCTTTGAGAGTTTTATATTACCAGGGGATTTTGCAAAAGATGGATATTGGAGAATTGATTACCCCGATATGAACAGACTGTTAGAATATATCAAACAAACCAGTTAAATTCATGGCATTTAGACAACTAAAAATTTTCACTTGGTGGAAGGGTAATAACAGAGAAAGGTTCCTACTTTTTGGAATTATTGCTGTTATATGGTTACTAATTACCGCCTTAGAGGAATTCGTCCCACAAAAGTTTCTAGATTTGCTTCCTTGTAATGTTTCACTCGCATTGCTCGCATTATTACTGCTATGCATGCTCTTTCACTCTGTTTTTCTTTTTATAGCGCAATATCATAGGCGTAAAAAGCCGAGAGAGCTAGATACCCAGTACTTTCCATCAATAGATATTTTCATTTCAGCTCATAATGAGAAGAACGTTATTAAAGAGACTTTAGAGTTTATGATGGATTTAAATTATAACGATTACAAGGTCTATGCCATTAATGATCGTAGTAACGACTCCACTCTTGACTTAATGAATTCAGTTGCAGTAAAGTATCCTGAAAAATTAATTATCTTAGATAGACCTGCTGATGCAGTACCTGGAAAGGCAGCGGCTTTAAATGATGCATTAAAAATATCTAAGTCTGCGGTGATCTGTGTTTTTGATGCTGACGCTAGAGTCGAAAAAGATTTCTTGCGAAACATAGTTCCTTACTTAAATGATCCATTAGTTGGTGCAGTACAATCCCAAAAAGTTATATCGAACCCAGAGAAGAATTTCCTCGTAGAATGCCAATTCCATGAATATGCTATGGATACTTACTTACAGATGGGACGCGATAGCATCCGTGGTTCAGTAGAATTAAGAGGAAATGGTCAACTTATTAAAAGAGAAACTTTAGAACACGTAGGTGGCTGGAATGAAGATACTTTAACCGATGATTTAGACCTTTCTACTTGTTTGCATGTCAATGGCTGGGATATACGCTTTAGTCCTGAGAATAAAGTCTATGAAGAGGGTGTACCCACTATGACTGGTCTTATAAAACAAAGACGTAGATGGGCAGAGGGTAGTATGCGAAGATATCTAAACTATTTCTTGCAGTTACTAAAACCTGGTAATCTTACTCTAAATCAAATATTTGACACCTTCGTTTTCCTCTGCCAGTTTAGTATTCCTCTGTGGGTGAGTTTAGATATCATTTACGAATTTATTAGATACTTCTCTCATCGAGAGACTTATATCAGTTTCCTAATGCTGCTGAGCATATCTTTAAGTCTAATTATGTTTATGAATCAATTTCATGGATTAAGAATTTATAAACAATATTCGATAATTAAATCCATAGTTTACTCTCTAATTACAAATTTTTATTTCTTTGGCGTCTGGGTCACTATTATTATTATCACTTATAGAAAGATTCTATTTAGCCGTACAGTCGGCACTTGGGTAAGAACTGAGCATGGTGCTTGAAGGCACTGTTGCCAAACTCCAATTTCTGCGTTTTCGTTTCTCTACAGTTCGCTATAAATCAGTGTTTTAAAAACACTTCCCTCTTCATGTAAGGCTAATGCTTTCGGCAGATCAGTTAAATCAAACTGCTCGCTGATAAGGTTTTTCATGCTTATCTTATCACTAGATATCAACTCCAGAGCAGCTTTAATATATTCAGGGCTATGATGAAAAACTCCTATAAGCTTTATTTCATCATAATGTAAGCGAAAAGTGTCTACCTGAATCGATGTACCTTTAGTACAGCCACCGAAATAATTTACTAGACCACCTTTTCTCACTAAGCTTAAACAGAGCTGCCAAGCTTCAGGCTTGCCCACTGCTTCTATCACGACATCTGCACCATATGGAAGAAGATTGTTTATTTTCACTTTAATCTCCTCGTCAGATAAATTATTTATATCTACAAGAAAATCAGCTCCGTTATCCTTAGCTAAATCTAATTTATGTTGAGACCTTGCCACAGCGTAGATATCAGCTTTAGTAAAGAATTTAATTAATTTAATAAAAGTCTGCCCAATGGGACCTAAGCCATAGACTATAACCTTGTCATCATCTTTAATGTAAGACCTTTTAAATCCATGCAGGGCAACGGCAAGGGTCTGCGTTAGGCATAATTCCTCAAGCTTATCTAGTCTAGAAACCTTGTATAGATTATGTTTAACAATGTTTTTCGGAATTTTAATATATTCGGCGAAGGCACCATTTAAAAATTCTAAATTCTCACAAAGGGAATATTCTGCTTTCTTGCAAAAAAAACATTCATAGCAAGGCGCAGTGTTAGCAGCTACTACATAATCACCTTGCTGAAAACCCGTTACAGAAGAATCTACTGACTCAATAACACCTACAAACTCATAACCAAAAGAGGATGGGATATTTTTAATAATTTTAGGATGACCTCGCTGAAAGGTTTTTAAATCGGTACCACCTGTCCCAGCATATATAACTTTTACTAAAACTTCACCATCGAGTAAATCGGGAATAATCACATCCTCTAACCTAATATCTCGCGGACCATAGTAAAGATAACTTCTCATTGTGCAACTTTCCTTAAAATTATTCGTCTTTATAAACCTAGTCAAGAGATATAATTAATCTCAAGAAAGTTTAAATGCAGTTTCTAATAATAGCCTTTATTATGTTTTTTGGACTCTCTAGCCATGCGGTCACGAGAGAAGAAAGATTTGATTTATATTACAGCCAAGCTGTAAAAGCTGAAAAGAGCGGTGATTTTGATACCGCGATTCGTAAATTTGCTCAAGCCTATGAATTTGATAAAACAGATAGTTCTCTACTAAGTAAATTAGGTTTAATCTATTTAAATAAACCGACTAAATCTCAGGCAGAGGAGCAGGATAATGGCAGAAGAGCTGTTTCATATTTCAATAAAGCCTTAGAGTTCTCTCCTAGTGATGCGATGATAAATCTTCTGCTCGCTCAAGCTTACACCAAGCTTAATGAAACTGAGAAAGCTTACACTTATTTTAAGAGAGCATCGACTATAGAACCTGATAACGTTCTCCTAACCTTTGATTTAGCTCTTTATCATTTTGAACAGAAAAATTTCAAAGAGGCAATAGAACTATTTAATCGTATTATCATGGCTTACCCCGATCATTTAAGAGCTAGAAGCTACTTAGCAGCTTCACTTCAGTCGACCGATAATTATTTAGCAGCCATTGAGCAGTATAACTATGTTCTTAAATATGAACAGAATGATTATGCTGTTCACAAGAACGTTGCAGACTCTTGGCTTGCTTTAAGCCAGTACGAGAATGCCCGTGAGAGTTATAAGAAAGCAGCCCAGATAGATGGAAATGTACCTAATATATATGCTGATCTAGCTTTTATAGAATCTAAATTCGGTAACTATAATGAAGCTGTTAAAAATTACCAAAACGCCATAAAGCTTAAGAATGAAGACGTTTGGCATAAAGCTTTAGCTAAAGTATTTTATTTAAATAATGAAAAGCAAAAAGCCATAGATGCTTATTTGTATGTCGAAGATTATAATATGGCAGCCTATATACAACAACAAGAAGGTAAATATGATGAGGCTATTATTAACTACAATAAAGCTCTAGAAAAGAATCCTGATGATTCTAAAACTTTATATAACATTGCAAGACTGTACTATGAAAAGAAAAACTACCCACTTGTGACCACTCATTTACAGAAATTATTACAAATAAAACCTGACGATGTCGAGTCACTGTTTTTGCTTGCTAGCTCAGAACAACAATTAGAAAAATATGATGCTGCAATATCGCACTACAAGGAAATACTAGGCATTCCACAAAAACTAGACCCGCAATTAAAAAATGATATTCACTATAATCTTGCAATTGCACAAAAACAGAAAGGCGACTTAAAATCATCAGAAGCCAATCTGGAAATAGTTCTTGCAGATAAAGAAAATTTAGCTAAATTTAAAAAAATAGATGATCTTTACAAAAATCTGCTCACAGTAAAACTAGATCAAGATAAAGTTAAAGAGGCTCAAGGGATAGTCGAAATCGCTCTAAAAGAAAAGCCAGCAGATTTAAATCTCAGACAGACTTATGCTGACTTATTAATCTCGCAGGGTAAAACACAAGATGCGATAGAACAGCTTAGATTAGCGATAGCATTCGATAATACTCAGAAATCTAGGCTAAAATTAGCTAAATTACTGAAAGATACCCAAAACCATTTCGATGCTTTAACTGAATACCAGACAGCTGTTACTAAAGAGCCTCGTAATTTAGAGGCGATACTCGGTACGGCTAATACTTTTAAAGCTCTGTCTTTAGATAAAGAAGCTGAAAACTACTACGCTAGAGCCTTAGAGTATTACCCGACAGATTATTTAGCGAATTATAATTTTGGTCTTCTTTTACAATCACAGAAAAAACATAAGGAAGCCCTGACTTATTATGAAAAAGTTTTAGAACTTAATCCTAAATTTCTTGAAAATTACTATGTATTAGGTCTCTGCTATTGGAATCTCCAGAAAAAGGATAAAGCCATGCAGCTCTGGAATGAGTTTTTAGCTCAATCTGAGGACGAAGAGACTAAAGAAAATATACAGAAGTTAATACAGTCGCAGGCTGGCTTGCCTTCTAAGACTATAGATTCTAAATTTGGTTTAGAACGAGATGAGAAGTATAAAATTCAGATTATAGATCCTAACAGTGAAGTTCCTTATTATGATTTACTATCTTGATCAAGTTAGTAGTAGCTTGATTAAATAATTTTCATCGCTTTTGCGCGCAGTCCTGTGCTATTATCTTAACCCTTGTGGGAACTCAAAGCACTCTTCAAAAAATGCGGTCTCTTAATGAGGCTCAAAACGTTCTTAAAACACTAAAATCTCTTCAGAAGCTAAGAGTTGAGAAGGATGCCACTGTTATAGAGCAGTACTCTGATACTGAACAAGAATTTGATCGGAATTTAAAAGAAGAGCTTCATTCGCAGGAAATGAAGACTTGGATCCGAATACCCCCCCAAAGGCTACATCATCAGGGTGAGAGTGTTAATCAAATTATTAAACTACATGATGATTTATTAACAAATATCGTACAACTAAAACATGATGCAGGAAGCAAACCACAAGGCAAACCACAAGGCAAGCTACTAAAACAATATCTAAATCACTTCGAGAGCGTGAAACAGCTTGGATCCTGGTTTCTTTATTTTGACAGTTTAATTACAGCCGGAATTAGTAAAGAAGATCTAAAAATTGAACTCAAGAAAAGAGTTCCTCATGAAGGTTATCAATCTGAAGGTGTGTTACTAAACGATAGAGACCCTCAACTCTGGAAGAAAATCTTAAACGGTCTTACAAGCACAGAAATAATTGATTTATTTCAAGATAAGCCGACAAATGCATTACTTGTTCCGATACAGGAGCGCTACTTTGGAATCATCCCCCAGCTATTGGGCAGACTAGGTGATCTCTACAATCCTAAAACCCATGCCAAATGCATTATTGATTTAATGACAAAGATACATGAGGGCACCAATAGACAGGTTTTTAAACCATTACTAGAAGATTATGTAAGAACTGCAATAGATGTGAACTTAAGAACTTCTCTGGAAAACAACTCGCTTGCAGATTTGATCAGCGAGCCTCAAAAATTCATCAATCAAAAAGAAACCTTTAAGAAGCTTTATGCTTTCGAGCAACTGATACAGAGTGATCTGCCAGATCTTAGGGACTATGATTTTGTAAATGATTTTGATGATAAATTCAATAGAAAATTAGCTTCTCTTAGAACTAGATTACTTGAATCCGAAGCTAAAACAGATACAGATCATCTCAAAACCCTTAAAAAATTCTACCAAAACTATGAACTTTCTCCAGACATAATAAGTTTGATGCAAGAACCTTTGAAAACTTTTGAGAGAATGGACTTATTAAATAATTTAAAAAACAGGCTAGATTCGCAGGACTCGTCTCTAAAGGAAGCCTCTCTTAGCTTCGCCCAAGAGCTTCTCAAATATAAACCTACTTCCTTCTCTGTAGTTGGCAACAAAAGACCACTTGAAGACTTCATTTACAACGCAGAACCAGAAATTCTTGGAACCAGCCTTAAAACTGGTCAAATTAAAAGTCTCTTCACTATGGATGACCACTCTTATAGAGTGAAAAAAAACCTTGCAAACGAATATCATCGACTAATTGAAATTTTAGAATATAAAGGAGATCTTGATAAATTAGAAACGACTACAACCTATAATTTCCTCGATGAAAGTAGAATTCAAAAACAAAAAGAAAAGATTCTAGAATTGCTTCGAAGCCGCGAAAATCCAGAAGACAGCACCACGCTAAAAGTCTTCAGACAAATCATGAAAGCTAAGATTCTCACTCCTGAAGAGATAATTGAAAAATACTTGAAGTATCCTAGGCTTAAAGAAGTCATTAAAGTTTTAGATCAATTTCTAAAAGATTTAAAAGGTTTTGATACAAACTCCAGTGAATCTCAGGAATTAATATCTGAATTTATTCAGAGAGTTAAAACTTATGGAGCTAAACCTGATGGCCAGCAGATTATGACAGGTAACCAAAAAAACGCTGCGTCGAGGTTTTTGCAGAGTAATTCACGAGTTGCATTCGAAAATCTCATCGACCAGTTAAACACAGGTTCACCACCTTATTCTAATCTTTTTCAGAAAACTCAGTATGTTTTAAGTATGTTAAACATTGCGAAAAAGACATTAGAAAAGACTTCTAATATTGGTTTAGATTTTGATCCCAAAGGCAAGACACAAACAAGAATAGATACGATAGTAACTCAGATCAGTAAAGATACTTCTTCTTTCTCACAAGAAAGAGACCCTAGGAAGATACCAGAGGAATTTACGCAATATTTAGAGTCAATTAAATCAGAAATGCTCACAATATTGGAAGAATATAATGAGAGTATAAATCGATATAATGCTAATCCTCAAAACAGGCAACAAGACCTTATGGTCTTCCCTGAGGAGCGAGAGAGCCTCTCTGAAGCAGCAAGAAATGCTGCCATCGAAGTTGCAGACAATGCACTTAATGATTCTGCTGCTTTTTGGAATCTTGCTCAAGCTGCCAGAACTTACCGAGCAAATCCTGTAACTGCTGCTAATACAGATCCTAATACTCCAACCGACTTCCGCTCAAGACTAGAATCAATAATCCAACAGCAGGAAGAAAGCCTACTTCTTGAAATGTTTAAATGGTGCGCTCGTGATATACAAATCTTTAATACCTCTAGCCCGAATCAATACCCTGGACCAGGCTTTGTCGTTAAAGGTATTAATATACCTAGAGCTCTAGGTATTGAAAATGAAAATCCTAAGGAATATATTAGATCTTTAGAACGCGATATTCTCCCTGATTCCACTAACGACCGAACCGTCGGTAAATATTCTGGGGTCTTCTCCAATATGGAAAAATCTGAACTCTACTTCACTAGAGGCTTTATAGCCATCGTCCCACCTGGATATGAACCTAACAAGGATACGGTATCAACATTTCATATACCTACAGATGAATACCCTCAACCTGGGACAGGAACATCTCGCTCCACGCGAAGCAACAGACCCAGCTCCGACTCACTTACTCAAGAACAAATTGATGAAAAGATTATAAATAGACACCGAGAACACTACTCCTACATAGTCTTTAATGATCATTTTGGTAGAAAAGATGGTGAAAATAAAATCAAGGAAAGAGCCTATCTAGTTCCCACTACTGTACTTAAAGAATTGACTGACCCTTATCTCAGAAAAGATGATTCTAATCCTGATAGCATTAATGACGCTAGCGTTGATAGCAAGTCAGCAGATTTTTCTACAGCTAAAATTACTCTCAGCGACTTTAGAAGCCTGGCTGAAAAAAAAGGTTTTAATATTTTAAATCTTACAGCCCCTACTAACTACGGCAGCTTAGCTAACGCATTCCCTGTTAGAAAACCACCCTATCACAGTTGGGAAAAATATAGACAGGATGAAACTAAAGATGAAGACGCTGGTCATGTTCACAATACTCATATACTTGGTGGCTATGTCAGAAATCCTTTCTATTTAATGGAGCATTTCTGGTCTTTACAAGAAGCTGAACAAATCGTAGATAACGTAGCAACAGGGACTCAAGCAATTTTCGATGTTTTTAAAATAATGAGATCTTACTATACAAGAGGCATATCTAAACATGACCCTTGCATCATGCTCAATGAAGCCCAAAAAATTCATAATAGTCTAAAAGTAAATGGAGTGACTGATCAAAACCAATACCCTCTACTCTGTGTCTCTGACCTGCATTCTCGCTTCGACCTATCTCAGCTGCCAGAACTTAATCTCTATTTAGATACCTTTGACATGACTATATATGACAAACGTAAATTAGACGTGAATGATAATAAAGAATCAGCATATTCACTCACACCAAAATTAAGTACTAGAGACCAGGAAATCTTTAAAGACCTTTTTATTGAACCTAATAACTATCCACACCAACATCTACTTTTCTATCCTAGACCACTCTTTGAGAAATATAATAGTGCAGCGCTACCAAAATTTGACGATGGTAGTTACTTAAGGCTTCTTGATAAATACAAAGAACTAGGATTGATTGATTAAACGATTCTAATTTTTCATGGTTATTAAATAAGCTAAGATAATATTCATGCTTGTAAATGCCTCATCATTAACCCATGTTGGAACTACACTTTTTCGGGAAACAACTCAGGGCTTTCCTATACGTTTATCTCCAGCAGGTCGCTCACTAGCTAGCTCTTTAGCAGCAGCACCTACCGAGGCTCCGACTAGAGAACCCGTTACTACCCCTGCTCCAGACCCTACAGCGGTACCCACCCCACTACCACAAAGAATGCCAGCACCTAGACCTAGACCCAGCCCCTCAGTACCTGATCATTGCGCACCAGATTAAAAAAATAATTTTAAACACTCCCTTAAAGAATCCGAAGCTTTATAATTAGTCTTCGCAATGCAAGCTAACTTAAGTACAGATGAAAAAATCCAAAAAACCTTAAACGGCATAGTAGATTTTAAGCCTGGCGGAACTAAAGAATTAGAAAAATTACTGAAAGATGCTGCTAAAGAGGGAAAGCAGCTTAGAGTTAAGCTTGGTATAGATCCTACTAGTACAGATTTACATTTAGGTCATATGGTCTGTATGCAGAAGCTTAAACAGTTTCAGGAACTCGGTCACCAAGCGGTTTTAATTATAGGTGGCTTTACCGCTCAGGTAGGCGACCCATCTGGTAGAAACTCAGCTAGACCACCTCTCACGGCTGAAGATGTAGCTAAAAACGCGCAGACTTATCTAGATCAGGTTTCTAAAGTTTTAGATTTAAATAAAGTAGAAATCGTAAATAATACTGACTGGTTTAATAAGTTTTCTTTAAACGATATGCTGAAGCTTGCAGGGAAAGTTACTATTAATCAGATGCTCGCTAAAGAAGCTTTCGGTAAGAGGCTCGATGAAGGAAATCCGCTATTCGCTCATGAGATTTTTTATCCACTTTTGCAGGGCTTCGACAGCGTCGAAGTAAGGGCAGATATAGAACTAGGTGGTACTGACCAAACCTTTAATTTAATGGTCGGTAGAGACTTACAGAAAGCTTATGATCAGCCTCAGCAGCATATTTTAACTATGCCGCTATTAATCGGACTAGACGGGCAGAAAAAAATGTCTAAGACTAGTCTTAACTACATCGCCTTAAATGATAGTCCAGAAGACATGTTCGGTAAGACTATGAGTATCAGCGATGAAATGATTTTAGATTACTACACTCTCTGCGTATCAGCGTCAGCAGAGCTTTTAAAAGAAGTGGCAGATAAACTTAGTCAGCGAGAAGAATTTAACCCTAGAGATATTAAAGTAGAGTTAGCGATGAGAATAGTAGAAACTTATTATTCTAAAGACGAGGCAGCGAGAGCTAAAGAACATTTCGAGAATTTGTTTAAAAAGAAATTAGTTCCAGACGATATTCCAGAGTGTAATTTATTTGAGCTTAAAGACTATGATCTAGATACAGGCATTCCATTAGTCGATTTAATGGTTCTTAAAGAACTCGCTGAGACTAAGGGTGAAGCGAAGCGTCTTATACAGGGTGGTGGCGTTAAACTTAATGGCGAGAAGATTTCAGATGTTTTTTTGAAACTGACTTTAGAATATCTGAAATCCATCAGTGATTCGACTGAAAATCAGGATAATACAGCAGCTATTTTACAAGTCGGCAAGAAAAAATTCTGTAAACTAGTAACTCACACCACAATAAAAGCATAGTAAAAGATTCATAGTGGCTAACCTTATAAATTTTCTTGATAATAACCTACCCTTTATCTCAGAGATTCTACTTGCTGATATTAGATTATTTATTAAGAATATTCACGCAGAAGAATTAGAGATATTCGTTCATAATTACTATCACTCTAAACAAGATTCCTTTTATCTCGACTCCTCTGCAAAAACCATGGATAAAGGCAGGCACTTTCAGATTTACAAAGATGCCTTTATACAGAAAGCTTTTCAGCTTGGTAAGCCTTTAGTTGGGCAGTATGGACTAGTAGTCGAAAATAGAAGAATACAGGAGTTCGCCTATCCTATCCTAGATTCAGATTGTGGTGGAAGCACTGACGAAACCATCGCAGTGATAGCAATCCAGAGAGATATATATTTAACTCGCTTAATACTCGGTAGGCACTGGGATTTTATCGCAGATATTTTAATTAAATCACTTAAAAGTAAATTACTTACTGACACTAATTTTCCAGCTATTAGCCTAGGGGAAGGGGTAATTATTTTAAAAGAAGATAGAAAAATATTTTTCCCTAACCCTATCTCAGTAAGCTTACTTTCAGAGATAGCAGAACATACTAATCAACTGCTTGGCCGTTCCTTAGATGATCTACTCCATAATTACTCCAAAAAATATAAAGGTAAACAGACCGCTAACTCCATAGAAGCCATAGAGGAGATAAGCCTTAGGCGTAGGTCTCTAAGATTACGCTATGTGCCGCTTACGGAGGGCTTTTCAGCCGTCATCCTAAAAGATATTTCCGAATTGAAAATTAAGGAGACTTTACTAAAAGAAATACATCACCGCGTGAAAAATAATTTACAGACAGTCGCTTCCCTTCTTAGAATGCAGCAACGCAGAAATCCTGAGCTTAAAGACTGCTTTAATGAAGCGATTAACCGTACTAATAGCATTAGCATAGTACATGAATCCCTCTCTCACAGTGATGATATAGAGAACATTGATTTCGGTTATCTTTCACAGCAGATCATTAAAAATCTTTTAGCTTCCTTCGGTTTAGAAAACTTATCAATAAACTTTTACTGTCCGCAAAAAATCCTCATACAGAGTGACGAAGCGACGAAACTTGCTTTAATTTTAAATGAATTATTATCTAACTCTTTGGAGCACGCTGGGGAAAAGCTAAGTCAGATAGACATTAGCTTAAATTACTTGGAATATGATGCAGATACACTCCTACTCTCTATTGCTGATAATGGAGTAGGCTTTCCAGAAGATTTTAATTTTAATAAGACGACTGGACTTGGCTGGGAAATCATTAAAAATCTTGCAGAGGAGTGTCTTGAAGCGAAAATTAATATAGATAAATCTCATTCTGGGGCGAAAGTGGAGATGCTAATTCCCCTGAAAAAACTTCTAAACCTTAATGTCGAGTGAAAATATCTCGATATAGCCTTATAATATTAAGTACGGTTGTTTTTAAAATATGAGTAACTCAGATGAACATTTGATTAAAGTTTTTATTGTTGATGATGAACCATTGATCAGAATGGACTTACGAGAGATGCTACATGAATCCTTAGTCTATAAAGTCGTAGGTGAGGCCAAAGACGGTAGCGAGGCTTTAGAACTTATTAAGCAAGCAGAGCCAGACATAATTTTCATGGATGTTCGTATGCCTAAACAGGACGGTATTACCACAGCTAAGCAGATTCAAGAAAATTTTGTGAGTATTATTCCTGTAATTATGCTCACAGCTTACAGCCAACAAGACCTAATTGAGCAAGCTAGTGCCGCAGGTGTCTTTGCTTATCTAACGAAGCCTCTCAGAAAACCCGATTTAATACCAGCTATCGAAATATCTTTAGCAAGGGCTGTAGAGATGCGAGAGCTGCGTCAAGAAGTAGATACTCTTAAAGATAAAATCGAAACTAGAAAATTAGTAGAGAAAGCTAAAGGTATCTTGATGACTAGATTTGATATCCCAGAACAAGTAGCTTACAGAAAACTTCAGAAAGAGGCTATGGATAAACGCATGAGTCTTAAAGAAATGGCTCAGATTTTACTTGAAACTTTAGCGACTAGTTAGATTAAAAATCACTCCGAAGTGCCATATAATTTTGGAGTTAGATTCCGAAATTATATGGTAAATTAACTTTATGGATTATAGAAAAAGATTTATTGAATCTGAGATAGATGATCTTTTCGAGATATTCCCAATCGTTTCATTAACTGGTCCTCGCCAATCTGGTAAGTCGACTCTTATTAAGCATTACATCAGTAAAAAAAAAGTACCATGGGCTTATATTTCCTTAGATGATAGAGAAATACTTTTAAGAATAAAGGAAGATCCCACCCTTTTCGCTCACTCAATAAATTCAAATATCGCTATAGACGAAGCACAAAAAGCGCCAGAGTTATTTCATGCTTTAAAGCAGGTGGTGGACGCAGGATTAAAACATAAAATTATTCTTTCTGGTTCGGCTAATTTTTTATTACTAAAATCCATTACTGAATCTCTTGCTGGCAGGGTTGGTCTTTTAGAGCTTCAAGCTTTTTCAATCGCTGAAGCTTATGAATATAAATCAAATTCATTAATACATAAAATCATTAAGCACGACTCAGTAAAAGATCTCTATGAAACACTTATGAATAGGGCATTAGAGAAAATTTCTGATAAAAAATTAATGAATTTCATTCTCTATGGCGGTTTTCCTAAACTTATTGAATTAAAGCCTGCACAGAAACTAAAGTGGTTTGATCGCTATATTAGTACTTACATCGAAAGAGATTTACGTGATCTATCACAGATTGGGAATTTAGATAATTTTCAGAAAGTTTATAAATTATTTGCCTATCAAACAGCTCAAATTCTTAACCTCAGCAATATTGCAAGTGACACTGGAATAGATTCTAAAACAGTAAAGCACTATCTATCAATATTAGAATCATCATATCAGTGTAAAACTCTGCCAGCCTATTTTTCAAAGCAACGTAAACAATTAATTAAAAGTCCTAAAATCTTTTACACTGATACGGGATTAGTAAACTTTCACCAAAGAAACGTTGATCTGGATTCAATGTTAAATAGAGGTGGCTGGGGCCATATACTTGAAACCTTTGTCTATAGTGAATTACATAAAGAGGCTAAAGATATGAGTCCTAAAGTGGATTTATATTTCTGGCGAACGAACAATGGTGCTGAAGTAGATTTTGTTTTAAGTTATGGTGAAAAACTTTATCCTATAGAAGTAAAAGGAGCTGCAATAGTAAACAGGTATGAGCTCAAAGGTTTAGAAAGCTTTATGGATGCTGAAGGAACTAAAGTACCCTTTGGAATAGTTTTCTATCGTGGTGATAGAATTAGCTTTTTTAAAGAAAATATTTTAGGTATTCCTTTAGGGTATTTAAACTAAAAAGCCTTAACCTCTTTACCTGACAGTCCGTGATGAAAAACGAGGTTTTTCATCACTTAAATTTCCAGCTCAATAAAATAACGAGGTCTATCCTTAACTTCCTGATAAAGCTTGCCGATATATTCACCGAGTATGCCGAAACACAGTAGCTGAACACCACCTATAAAATAAATAGAAATTATAATAGAAGCCCAGCCTGGGACCACCTCACCGAAAAGCTTAGAGTATAAGGCCCAGAGACCGATTCCCACTGAGGCAAGAATAGAAAGAAAGCCTAAACCACTTATAAGGCGTAAAGGCATTACAGAAAAAGAAGTTATACCATTCCAAGCAAAGGAAAGCATTTTATTTAATGGATATTTCGATTCACCAGCAAAGCGTTTCGATCTATCATAATGGACTATCGAATGCTTAAAACCGATCAAAGGAATTACTCCTCTTAAAAACATATTTATCTCACGAAATTCTTTTAAAGCCTGAATCGCTCTTCTACTCATCAGTCTATAATCTGCATGATTATAGATGGTTTTAGTTCCCAGAAAGTTCATTAAACCATAAAATAACTGTGCTGTAGTTCTTTTAAAGAATGAGTCTGAGTCTCTCTGTTTTCGTGCCGCATAAACGATCTGGTCGCCCTGCAAATAGTTATCTAACATTTCACGAATAACATTAATATCATCTTGTAAATCAGCATCGATGCTGATTACGGCATCAGCATCGACACTAAATAAACCAGCTAGTAAAGCGTTCTGGTGACCGCAGTTATTTGAAAGCTTAATACCTTTAATATGCTGCGTTTCTTTACTTAAATCTTGAATCTGAGACCAAGTTTTATCGGCACTGCCATCATCAACAAAACAAATAAAACTAGAATCTGATATTTTAGCTGCTGTAATTAATTCTTTTAATAAATCTAAAAGACGAGAAGCTGTCTCTGTCAGAACTTCTTCTTCGTTATAACAAGGTACTACTATCGCTATTTTGGTCACAATGATAACTCATAAAAAACCTCTGTATATTATGCAGCGGTCTCTATGAGTATAATAGACTATCGAGACAGGGAGACAAAAAATTCTCAGATTATTATTTATCTTTCAAACTTTAATTGCTGCCATTTCATGGCTAGCTTGGTTTATAGCAGCTCAAGATAGTAAACTCGGCTATTTCGTCCAAAAAAGTTTTTTCTTGCCCGTTCCGCTAGAGCAAGTTACCAACCAAGTAGTTAATAGTTTTAGCCTCGCAGAATTTCCCTCTTGGTTAATCTGCTTGAATGACCTGCACGTACCTTCTGGCTATCAAGTCTTGAACCATTTATCCATGCTGGTTTTCGTAATAATTTATGGCTTTATTTTCTTTAAGACTGTATTTCCTGATTTTAATTTTCTTCGAATCACATCCTTTACAGAAAAACAAACCCCGTCTCAGAATGATCTTTTTTGGTTAATCGGCATAGCTTTTATTTCTACGCTTATGTTACCAGCTAATTCTTCTGATATATTTGGCTATATCTCTTTTGGTGAGCAGATAGTTCACTATGATCAGAACCCCTATAGTGAAATTTTAGCGAATATAGAAAACTGTCGTTTAGATCCACTATTGGGAAATATGCGCTGGGAGTATAATCCATCACCATATGGCCCTATTTTTACTTTAATTTGTAAATTTTTTGTTAACCTATCTTGGAATAATCTATGGCTTAGCTTTTTTATTTTTAAGATATTTAATTTTATCTGTTATTTATTACTTATTTATATTTTTCATCATACCTTGAAATACTTTCCCACAGTACACTGCGGTCATTCGTCCTCCTCAGTCTTGAACTTGCACATTCAGCAACAGTGCCCAGCGGGAACCTCTGATTCTGCTCAAAAAATAATGATCTGGAACACAGATAGAGTGTGGTATCTCGTAGCTTTAAATCCACTATTAATAATTCAAGGTCTCTGGAATGGTCATAATGACCTGCTTTTAGCCATATTAGCCTTCGCCCCAGTATTTTTCACGGTAAAAGCTTTATCATCAGAGGAAAACGCAGAAACTGTAGATGGCAAGCAGCCCCATGTTCTATTTAAATTTCTTAAACCTAAATACCTTAGTTTTAATTTAGCTATCTGCCTGCTAATCCTTTCTGTTTTAATAAAATATATAACGATTATTTTAATACCCTTACTGTTACTGTGGATTTGGAAAAGAGAACGCTACATACCTTATTACGGCTTAATTACAGGGATTTTCTGCTTCTATTTTTCTTCTCAGTATTTTAATTTATTTAACATCGATTATACAGAAATCTCTAATAATGCAACTCTCTTTCATAAATCACTTTTTGATGTGATTAACACAGTATTTAAATTAATCACTAAGGCAGATCTACCTAAGTCTGCTGTTTTAATCTCACTTGCAGCCTATGCCTTATTTTATGCTTATATATTTTTTAAACTCTTTTTCTCTAAGACAGGTAAGAAGCAGGATCATGAGGACGATGAAAACGCAAAAATAGGAGTTTCCGAGCAGTCCCTTGATATAAGCTTTCTTAAAAGCCTAAGCTTAGTTTATGCTGTTTTACTTTTAATAATTAGTCCTAAGTTTCATTCTTGGTATTTAATTTCCCTTTTACCTTTCGCAGCGATATCTCATCCTCGCTGGTGCTTTGCTTTAAGCCTCGGGCATTTACTGTCCATAACTTTTATAGATCAGGCTCATATTTTAAATTATCTACTGATGACGGTGCTGCCGGTGGCGCAGACATATTTTTACGATTCTTACCTACGCAGAAACTATTTCTAAATCAGGAATATTTTTAATTTTTTCAGCTAAGAGCTTAGCCATTTTATTAGCTTGCTTAGCGTTCTCTAGGTAAAGATTATTAGATAAGAGTTCTAGAAACTGGGCTGAAATGAAACGCATTTTAGAAGCGAGCTGCATTCCTTGCTTTCTTCTGTATTTAAAACCCTTTGCTAGACTAGCATCCTTAAAGATAATCGCTTCACCTAGTAACATGCCATTTTTAGTACCACCAAAAGATAGTAAATCTACGCCCAGATCGAAACTTATTTCTTTCAAGCTAAGACCCAAGCTAGCAGCCACATTTGATAATCTTGCACCATCTAGATGTAACAGCATGGCATGTTCATGAGCTAAATCGGCTAAAGCCTTGATCTCATCAGGTTTATAAACAGTTCCTAATTCTGTAGAATTAGCGATAGAAATAACTTTAGGCTGGGAATTATGCTGATTATCGAAGCCTATTAAATGTGGCTTAATAAGTGCTGCTGTGAGCTTACCATCTGTGGTTTTAATAGTAGTAAGTTTAGCTCCAGTAAAGAACTCTGGTGCGCCACACTCATCTACATAAAGATGAGAAGTATCTGCACAGATTATAGAATGATAAGACTCTGTAACTGAGGCGAGTCCAAGAACATTAGCAGCAGTACCATTAAACACGAAGAAAATTTCTCTATCAGAGCCGAAATGCTCTTTAAATTTAGTTATAGCTGTTTTAGTAAGCTCATCAGCACCATAAGCTGAAGCATGAGCTAAATTAGCTTTTACGATAGCATCTAAAATTTTTGGGTGAATCCCTGAATAATTATCGCTAGCGAAGGATTTTAGATTCATTGATTTAGCCTTTACCTAAGACTATTGTAAACTAGGAAGTCTTAGTGGGCTTACTTGAGAATTTCTTTAGATGATAGAAGAGTTAAAAAATTTAAGCGGTGAAATTCTTCAAACTTCAATATTTCTGTAACGGGTAATATTATTCCCGTTGCGGAAATATTATTACCAGAGAACACTGTATAACTGCGTTTTCGTTGTCCTCATTTATGTTTGGTACATTTTTAGTAATTAAGTTTTAAAAATTAGTTACTCTTGAGCTTCATGAAATGAATTAATAATAGCTCCCGTCGTAATTGGTCCTTGCCTATCAGCCAAACTAAAAGCATATGTTAAAAGCGCTTTAACCTGTGCATCTGCTCCATCTAACGGCATTACAGCCTGTTTTCCTAGTTCTATTTCACGCTGAGAAACTTTCCCTGAACTAGGTTCAGCTCCTCGACTAGCACGCTCCATTAATTCTACAAACTGCGCCTGAGCTTCTGTACCATCTAAGAGAAGAGCTGTGACGTGAGCCTGTATAGTATCTTCACCCCCAACTCGCCCTTTTTTTTCTACACTTCCTCTAGAAAAACCATTAGTGGAAACGATATTATTTTCAGCCATCATTCCAAGCAAAGCTTGACCAGCTGCTGCTTCAGGTTTTCCACTACCATTTACAGTGGCACCGTTTCCTAGAATTTTAGAACCCTTTCCTTGCGCTACTGGAGCTGAATTTTCTGAAACTTTGTCAGGCGCTTTAGCTTTATCAGCTCCTCCTATCTGCATTGATAGATTTTTTATATTATCTGGTCCTTGCATGAACATCTTAATTACTTCCCTCTCTGCCTATATAAAGTATGTTTTTCTTACATTTGACAAAAGTTTTTAACCTCTTCTTAACTTTTCCCCAAATTTTGAACTAATTCTTCATTGAATCATTCATCTAGTTTGGTTCTTTTGTTGGATTTTCTATAATAACACAGGATTATTAAGAAATGATTAAGAACTTAAAAATAATATTCCCAGAAATAATATGTCTATAACATTTGCATTTATACCCTGAATCCATCATGATAGAAAATGAAAAGAAGTAAAATAATCCTATTTAAAGCCTCTGGTTTTAAAATACGAACATTACAATCATGTCCCGCACCTATAGAGACCCTATTCATCAAGAAATCACTTTAAATTCCGCAGATAGGGTAGAAGATCTGCTTATTAGACTTATAGATACTAGAGAAATGCAGAGGCTTCGCTGGATAAGACAGCTTGGCACGGGTTGGCTCACTTATCATGGTGCAGAAGGCTCACGTTTTCAGCATAGCCTCGGAACTATGCATGTGGCTAGAAAAATGTTCGAGCAGCTTTCTGATTCACTTCTAGACTTAAGTCCAGAAACCCTAGAAAGATATAAAGCTTTAGTTTTAGTCTCTGCTTTATTACATGATGTCGGGCATGGTCCTTTTAGCCATAGCTGTGAAGAGGTCTTGGAAATTAGGCATGAAGACTTTACGCAGAGAATTATTTTAGATAATAGTACTGCCATTAATAAAACCTTGAGGAGCTTTGATAGCAGTCTGCCTGACGAGGTTTCATCAGTATTAAATAAAACTCACCCCGTGAAATTTTTATCTAACATAGTAAGCAGTCAGATAGATGCTGATCGCTTTGACTATCTTTTAAGAGACAGCCACTTCACTGGAACTAATTATGGAAACTTTGATTTAGCGAGAGTTATCAGCAGCATTACCTTAAATAAAGAGCATGACTGTTTAGCTGTCTTTAATGGTAAAGGGCGTCTCGCTGTCGAGGACTACCTTTACGCTAGATATTCTATGTATCTTCAGGTTTACCTGCATAAAAAGTGCTTAGCGAGTGATGTTATGTTTAAGAAGCTCTTTGAGCGTGTGAAACTGCTGCTTGTCAGTAAGAAAATAGCTTTTCTAGAACAGAATCTATTTAACTGGCTTAGTAAAGGAATGAATATAGATATTCAGGATTTTATCGAAATAGACGATACTACCATCTGGCATCATATTAAACATTGGGTGCATGAAAAAGATAATATTCTCAAAGATCTAGCTAGAAGATTTTTAGAAAGAGATCTTTTTAAAGCCTATCAATTTAATAATGAAGAAGAGTTTCAAAGCCTTAAGCAGAATGCTCTTGCAAAGCTAAAGCTCAGAGATATGAATCCTGAATATTACATAGATAAAATTAGCATTGCAGCTAAGCCCTACAGCTTTTATAATCCAGATAAAACTAATTTCTCGAAAGCTATTTTCGTTCAGGATCAGGATTCTAACGAACTTAGAGAAATATCAGAAGTCTCACCGATAGTAGATAGTATGGTCAAGAATAATTTTCAAAATCAATATCTGATTAGTATTTAAATAAAAACGCAGAAATTGACGAAAACGCAGAAATTGAAGTTTGGCAACTATCTCACGAAGGGACGATTGCCAAACGTACAAGTTCAAGGCTGAGGAGGACGAATGACCGCAGTGTACTCAAGGTACATGAGGATCATGAGGACGACGAAAACGCAGAAATTGAAGTTTGGCAATCGTCCCATCATGGACTTTAATTAAGCTGATTTGCTAGAATAGCATGAATGAAAAAAGTTTATTATGAAGTAGATGCGGATCTTAGCCTAATTCAGTCAAAGAAGATTGCGATTATCGGTTATGGTTCTCAGGGACATGCTCATGCTTTAAATCTTAAAGACAGTGGCTGTGATGTAACTATAGGTTTATATAAAGGTTCTAAAAGCTGGCAGAAAGCTGAAGCAGACGGGCTTAAAGTTCTTACCGTAGAAGAAGCTGCCCAAGCATCTGACGTCATCATGATTCTTTTACCTGATGAGAAACATGCTGAAGTTTATAACACTCAGATAAAACCTCATTTAACAGAAGGAAAAACCCTGATGGTAGCTCATGGTTTTTCGCTACATTTTAATCAGATCATAGCTCCAGAGAACGTTGACATTATCATGGTCGCGCCTAAAGGACCTGGTCACCGTGTAAGAATAGTTTTTGAACAAGGTTTCGGCGTGCCTGCTTTAATAGCTGTTAAGCAGAACGTCTCTGGTAAAGCTAAAGACCTAGCTCTTTCTTACGCTAAAAGCGTAGGTGGCACTCGTGCTGGAGTATTCGAGACTAATTTTAGAGAAGAGACAGAGACGGATCTTTTCGGTGAGCAAGCCGTATTATGTGGTGGTCTTTCAGCCCTTATTAAAGCTGGCTTTGAGACATTAGTAGAAGCTGGTTACTCTGAAGAAATGGCTTACTTTGAGTGTTTACACGAAGTTAAATTAATCGTTGATCTAATCTATGAAGGTGGTTTAGCGAAGATGCGTGATAGTATCTCTAACACTGCTGAGTACGGCGATTATGTTTCTGGACCTAGAGTTATTGATGCTGGTGTAAAAGCTAGAATGAAAGAAGTTCTTAAAGATATTCAAGACGGCAGATTCGCTCGTGACTGGATGTTAGAGAACAGTTCTAACCAAGCTAGTTTCAGAGCTATCAGAGAAAATGAGAAAAATCATCCTATAGAATCTGTAGGTAAAGCCTTAAGAGGTCAAATGGATTTTTTGGCTCATAACAGGACTAGTCCTGCTGCCGTGGCTTAGACTTCGTCTTCGTTATACTGATCTGAAATACATACAGCAAGCTTACCTTGCACTTGACCGCTAACGCCTAAAAATTTAAGCTGATTTGCTATCCAAATCTCTGCTCTATCTTCATTGTTCGTATCTAATTTGACTATGTCGCCTATTTTAAGATTCATGGAATCATTTAGATGGAGCTCACCGCGTGCTAAGACTATCCTTATAGGTAAACTAGTACTAGCCAGTTTATTAATAATAATTTCTTTTGTATCATTAGTGTCTACATGTTGCGTACTGTAAGAGGACTGCCTATTCAGGGAATTAATGGACCCTTCTAATGCAGAGTGAGGTATACAGATAGTAATTAAACCTAAATAGGAACCTATTTCTACATTAATAGTAACTATCGCTACTATGTCGGTTATAGGAGCTATTTGAATATTTGTAGTAGAAGTCTCTAAGGAGTTTAATTCTACCGCACCAATATTTTTTACTACCGTCTGCCAACCTTCTGGTAAATGATATAAAATTCTTTTTAAAATATCTTTCGTAATACCAAACTCAACCTCGCTCAGTTCATCACGAATACTTGATACACCCATACCACCTAAAAGACGGTCTAGCATTGAGCCTACTAGATGCTTTTCTATACTAAAACTTATCTGAGTAAGAAAAGGCTGCATGCTAAGAATACCCGTATAAAGATCCTCGGCCATAGTCGCAAGAAAATCACCATAAGTAACCTGTTGTACATTTGCGACATTAAGCTCACAGTTAATACGGAGCAGAGAATTTAAAGACATGGTCACTTCCCTACAAAAAAGTTCATGAATATGACCGATTACTTTGAGATGCTCTTTATTAAACTTATCTGGATTACGAAAATTATACTCTTTTATTTTGCGAGGAGTATTATCATCTAAGTTTGGTAGCTGAGGAATGGATCTCTGACGAGGTCCTGGTATTATCCTTTTACTTTCAGTATTATATTTATTCATCTTTCCCCTATTGCACTATGAAATCAGTGAAATAAATATCATAGATTTTAAATTCACCATGTAGAGCATGATTTAAATTCTCTTTCAATTCAGTTTTGATAGCTAATTTATTTTCAAAACCAATAACTTCTTCAGCTTTCTTCCTTGATAAAGTCGTTATCACTATATCTTTAATCGCTGGAATAGAAGGAGCTAAATCATGCTCTATCTTCATCTCATAGCCATGTTTCTCTTCTGGAGATAATTTAGAAAATTCTTCGAAATCCTCAGAATAAAGTTTCGCTGTAATAGAAACCTTTAGGAATCGGCTACCTGAAAGATCAGATAAGTTAACTACGAAATCACCAATTGGATGAATCGGCAAGTGATCCTTCTCATTTGGCTCTCTATGCTCCTCAATAGTCTGATTTACTGTAATCATCTTGGGAACTAATTTAAATGCCAGTATTACGCCTCCAAACGCTGCCACAAAGACAAAGAAAATTATTAGCACCATATTCGGTGCCCCGGAGGTTACTACTGTAGATGTACCTTGATCTTCAGCCATAGCATAAACTTTATTCCCTGAATCGTTTTCTATAGTTTTCGATTATTAGTCCTTTAGAAGGATTTGATAATTTTCCGTCTAATGCATTTAAATCATTTGAATTTAAAATACTTTTACGAATAAGCGTAGAAGATACGTCTATGTAAGGATTTTCAATGAAATTTACTTTTAATTTCTTTTTTAAATCGATAAAATTATCTCGATTAAATAATTCAGATTCGAGTAACTTTTCAGTATTTAAACCTGTTTCTTTTCGCCTAAAAACTATAAACTCTAAATTTTCTATTAAATAGGTAACATTTTTCCACTTAGGTAGTTCTGAAAAACTATCTGCTCCCATTATCCAGAATAATTTAGCGGTAGGATAAAGCACTTTAAACTCCTCTACCGTGTGATAGGTATACGAAGGTGGCTTTCTATTCAACTCCATTAGATTAAGCTTAAAATTTAATTCTTGATACCGCGGCACAACTCCATTTTCTGCGTTTTCGTCGTCCTTATAATAATCTTCTAAAGCTAGTTTTAAAATTTCCGCACGCTTGTATTCCTGCCCAATTGCCGCTTCTGCATTTTCGTGGTCTTTTAACTTATCTTGAAATTTAAATGGCGAAACATTAGCAAGAATAAAATGAACCTCATCTAAATCAAAAAGCTCTTTAGCAGATCGTGCTATCTCTAAGTGGCCTAAGTGAACTGGGTCAAAAGAACCACCGAAAAGCCCTAGCCTTAAACTTTTACCTTCGCTAGCGGTCTCCATAATACGCTTATCATCACTTCCTTAGCGGATTTGACCATTACCCTCGATAATATATTTATAGGTACAGAGTTCTTTAGCTCCGATAGGACCCCTGACGTAACCAATACTAGTACTGATGCCCATCTCTGCACCGAAACCAAACTCTTCACCATCAGTAAAGCGCGTACTAGCATTAACGTAGACACAGGCAGAATTTACCATGCGTGTAAATTTCTCAGCGGCGTTTATATTTTCAGTAATAATAGCCTCTGAGTGGTTATTAGAATAAAAATTAATATGCTGAATCGCTGCATCTAAGCTCTCTACAGTTTTTATAGAAACTTTAAGATCTAAATACTCTAAACCCCAATCTAATTCAGTCGCTAAAGTCGTGAAAGGATAAAGCACATGAATATCTTGGTCAGCAACTATCTCTACACTAGATTTAAGCAGCTCTTGAACTAAGAAAGGCAAAATCTCATCTTTGATATCAGCATGAATTAAAATACTTTCACAAGCATTACAGACACTTGGTCTTTGTGTCTTAGCATTAAGAATGATTTCTACAGCCTTATCTATATCAGCTTCAGCATCTATGTAAACATGACAGTTACCACCACCTGCTCCTAAAACTGGTATTAAAGAATTTTCAGTAACAAATTTCTTTAAAGCCTCACCACCGCGAGGTATTACTAAATTAATCTCATCTTTAGCTCTTAGCATTAACTTCGCGCTATCTCTAGATTTATCTTTTAAATACTGTACTGCTTCTATCGGAAAATCGCTTTGCTTTAAAGCCCTATAAACGACATCCATAATCGCATTATTAGTATGCCAAGTCTGCCTACTACCTCTTAACACACAGGCATTCGCTGATTTAATCGCAAGTGCGATAGCATCTGTAGTTACGTTAGGTCTAGCTTCATAAATAATTCCTATAACTCCTATAGGTACACTTACCTTAGAAATTTTCATACCTTTAGGGTGTCTCCAGCCTTCTATTACTCTAGAAATTGGATCTGAAATATTAATTACTTTACGAATACCTTGAGCCATGCCGATTAAACGCTTATGATCTAATCTAAGCCTGTCTTTTAGGGCAGTAGTTAAATCTGTATTATCTGGCGAATTCAAATCCTCTTGATTCGCTTCTAAGATATAATTACTCGATTCTAAGAGTTCTCTTTCTATTAACTCTAGAGCAGAATTTCTCTGAATCTCTGATAAAGATATTAAAGATAAAGTAGATAACTTCGCAGCCTTAATTTGGCTAGTGAGTTCAGCTTCTACCTTAGAAAAATCTGTAGTCATCTAAATAATTTTAGCACTCGGAAATATTTCATATACCTTAGGCATCCGCTGAAAAATGTTTGAAATAGCATTTTCCTTAACCAGAACTTAAATCAGATACCTTATAAGGTGTATATGCTACAGAGCTCTAAAGAAAATATATTATATGGCTTACTCAATGCAGCAGGCGAAAGACAGACTCTGATCGCAAATAACATAGCGAACGCTAGAGTGGAAGGTTATCAGCCAAGAGATGTAGACTTCGATATAGTCATGCATGATTTAAGGGCTGGTAATACTGATATAAAAGCTACTCTTTCTAAAGCTACGACTAAAAACGATGGCTCACCAGTGATTTTAGAAGAAGAAATGTCAAAAATGTATAAAAACCATGTGACTTATGTACTCTTGACTAGAATTAATGGTCAGTTTTACAAAAACATGGAAGAAGCTACACAAGCAGCAAGGGCAGGTTAATTAGATGGGTGGAATGTTCGAGATATTAGATACAGCAAGCAATTCTCTAAAAACAGAAAGAGAAGCAATGGGCTATGCAGCAGAGAATGTTGCGAATATGTACACGCCTGGTTACAAGGCTAAAACTCCTATATTAATGGCTAAAGGCAGGGGACAGAGTTTCTCTGAAATGGTAGAACACTTAGCGGAAGGTAGAGAGATACCTTTAAATGCGATGCTATTAAGTAAAAGCCCAGGTTCTGGCAGCATGATAGGCTCTGTGGCAGTAGATCCAGCCGAAGGAACACAGCTTTACTTACCGAATCACCCTCTAGCAAACGCTCAAGGGTATGTAGAAAGCTCTAACGTGAATGGACCAGCTGAGTCTGTAAAAATGTTAAGAGCAGTTACTTCTTATAAAGCGATTTTATCTATAGTAGAAATGACGAAAGCTTCATCTAAAGAGGCTCTCAATATGACCAAAAATGGTTAATTAGTCTCGTACTCGTAAATCACTCCTCCGTGCCATGCTGGTTGCTTTCGAGCAACCAGTCATGGAATTTTTTTTGGCTCCAAGGAAAATGCATGGGATTGTGAAAAGTCCAGTCAAACTCTTTAACCTTCGCGTTTAACAATTTTGCCAATTTTAGTGAATCATTTTTATCGCAGAAGATATCTGAATTAGAAACCGTTATATTGATATTAAAATCGTGTAACTCGGTGAAAGGTGAAGGTGAGCTAATTTCATCACTAGGGTTATATTTCATAGGTTCTTCATTTGCCAAAACACTAAGTGGAGAATAGTTCTCCCATTCTTCATAGTAATTAATTAAATTTTTAAAAACCTGTGGGTGGGTTCCCCACGCTGAAACATGCATAGCTGCTAATATCCAGATTAAATCTGTTAAAAACTTCCTATCCCCTATTCTAGTTCCCTCTGCTAGAAGCTCGGCATTAGCATTTTCAAGTTTAATTTTCCTAAGCCACTCTGCTAAAGGCTCCTTTAATGGCTGATGCAGCTTCATAATAGTGGAAATCAGGCCTTGAAAGGCTTTTAAAAATTTTAAAAGCTTAGTATTAGTTTTAGCTGGTGGCTGAATTAAAAATATATTAGTATTTTTTAAAAGTGCTTTTATCTCTGAAAGCTTCTCGGAGCTTGAATTATCTGTAAGTATCTTCAGAAGTAGCATCGCGCCCATGGAATGGGCTATGAGTATAATAGAATCTTCTTTTATACTGAAACCTGCCTTTAAAATCTCAGTTAGATTTATAGCTAAAGCATCAGCACAATCGTAAAAATTAAGATATTCTTCAGACTGATAATGAAGGAAATGTTTCTGCCACTGCTTTTCCTCAAAATATATAAGCTGATCTAGCCAGTTTAATTCACTGGAACCTGCTCCTGGGATAATTATGAGTTTTGGCATTAATGGTAGTTAAGAAGTTTTCTCCTTTCTTAATTATATTTGATAATAAGATACTTCGTTTTCTTATACACTTGAGTCTAGAGAGCGATGCTGAATTTCATTTTCTGCGTTTTGATCTATAAAAGCAGATAATCACCTTGCAAAACAAAATCCGTTTAGATCAGTTAATCTTCGAGCTCGGCTATTTCGATAGCAAGGAGAAAGCACGCTCCGCGATTATGCAGGGCTGCATTAAAATCGCAGGAAAGCTCATAGATAAAGCTGGTCATCAGATTAATAGTGAAAAGTTTTATACAGAATTAGATGCTAATCCAAATTATATAGAAGTTGATGATAAATTACAGAAATACGTTAGCCGAGGGGCTTTCAAGCTAGAGGCAGCCTTTAAAACTTTTAATTTAGATTTTCAGGAGGCGATAGTTTTAGATGTAGGTGCTTCTGCTGGAGGTTTTACAGATTTCACGTTGCAACATGGTGCTAAAAAAGTTTTAGCCTTAGATGTAGGAAAAGGACAGTTACATTATAAATTACAGCATGACTCTCGGGTAGTGAATTTAGAAGGCGTAAATTTTAGGAATTTTAGTTTAGAGGATTTAATTAGAGTCTTGGAGGGTGTTTCATCAAAAGAGGATGAAATAAAAACAGTGGAACGAAGCGGCGACAAGAATACAGAAAATAAAACCATCGATCAATCTCGAAAACTAGATTTCATAGTCTCGGATCTATCTTTTATCTCACTTACTAAAGTCTCTGACAGGATTTTAGAAATAGCTAAGCATTTTAACCCGAAAATCATATTACTTTTAAAACCTCAGTTCGAGGCTAGTAAAGAAATCGCTGATAAATTTAGGGGAATTATTACTGATGAGAAAATTAGAAATGAAATTATAAAAGATCTGCTTGAAAATCTTTCTAGATCTGGTCTACAGCTTAAAGAAATGATAGAATCACCGATTAAGGGTACTAAGGGAAATGTGGAGTATTTAGCGGAGTTTAGAGTTAATTAAGTCTTTTCAGCACAGAGATAAAAGAACAGCAAATCTAAAAAAATTTATTGGTAAATCTAGCTATCTAAGTGTGGAATTACTAAAAATGCATGCTTATGATGATGAAGAGATTTTACTTCTAGCTGGACACACTAATGCTGGCGAAAGCCTTTCAGAAGAAGAGATACACCGCTTATTTTCTTTAGAAGCTAATGTTGAAGAAGATTTAAATCAAATACCCAACTCTTCCCTAGAAAAATTAAGCCTTGCAATAAATCTATCTAAAGATTTCTATATCGCAAACAATGAACAACAAAATGCTCAAGTTTTTGATGAAGAAATAGAAAGACTAGAAAGATGGGCTGATGATAAAAAGCTCTCTATTGAAGTTAAGCTCAAAGAATTAGAAAAAGATTTGGAAAAAAAGCGTAAAGATCTACGTTTCAAGCTTTATGATTTACAAGACGCAATAGACATCGAAAAGGAAAATTTAATTTCTATGACCGAACAAAAATTAAAAGCTAAAATATCGCTTGAGACTGTCTTTCGTATTAAATGGACTTTGATATAAGTTAAAAGACTCAGTGAAACTACAAGGGGTCATTTTCCACAGACTTCTTTTTTCTAATTCCAAGAAAAAGCTCTGCCAATGTGGGCTTTACTGCATTTTTATCACCACATTCTAAATCAATTTTATAAAAATCACAAAGAAGGCAGTAAACTGCTATCGGCACTGGTAATACGATTATTAACGTGTACGCTATTTGCTGCCAATCCATGATAAAAAAAGATCCTCCCAATATTTAACTTTATGATAACTCAATAAAACCATCTTATAACCGATTACAAAAAATAACAAACTAATGATAAAACCTAAAAGATAAAATTCACTCTGAAAATAATTTTTATTAATAGCAAAGCTAAGAATAACGGTACCCAAAGGTATCATGCAACAAAACCCACCCTGCATAAGGATTCTAGACTTAATTTTCTCAGATTCTAATATTTCTATCTTCTCAGATAAATTCATAGAAAAAATTCTGCTTCATTTCAAGGAAAATTTTAAGGGGTCGTTTTTCCCCAGACTTCTTTTTTTTAATTCTAAGATATCCCTTAATCCTCTCTATATCTCATTCCTTCAAGCTTTTTCTGCTTTTATCTATATCTTCTTGCGTTACATCTAATTTTCGATAAAGGTAATAAAAACTAGCTATGAAGAAAATCATGCCAAATATTAAAGTGATTTCTTTATCCGTAAGAGTGCCTATCATTTTTTAATCATCCTTTTTCAAATTAAAATTCGTTTCCAGAATCTCTATTCCTCTCAATAGAAAAATAAGACCTATTACTAGTAATATACAGCTAAAAATAAATAACAGTGGTTTAATTTTTAATAGGCTCTGATCATAATCCGTTAGAATCAAAAAAACTGTCATAGAGAAAGGACTCATAAAGGCAAAGGCTATATATCTAAGAGCCTCTGCACGATATTTAAGTGATTCTTTAGTAAGCCTCATAGATAAAAGCTTCTCAAGTCCTGATGAAAATTTTAAGGGGTCGTTTTTCCCCAACTGATAAAATTTACTTGTTAGTAAACAAGGAAATACCTTAAGAGAAATTTACAGAAACATGAGCCGTTATCAAAAACTAGAATTAACTTGGATAGGAAAAGATGAAGAACTAAATCTAGAACCAAGAATTTTAATCGAAGATAAGTCAAAAGCTTATGGCGAAAAAGATACAGAAAATATGCTAATTAAAGGCGATAATCTTCTCGCTCTTAAGGCTTTAGAAGCTGAGTTTACAGGTAAAGTTAAATGCATATACATAGACCCTCCTTGTAACACTGGTAATGCCTTTGAGCATTATGATGTCGGATCTTACAAACTACTTTGTTAACATTATTTAATAAAAAAATGGCTCTAATAAAGGATTTTTAAGCTTATGTCGTCGCTATGTCGTCGGATTTAATCACTAAAATATAAATAAAAATGCAAATAAATAATCTCATAGAAACCATACGCCTGAAATATAATCCAGAAGAGAATATTATTACTATTTACAATTTAAACCTTCACACAGAAAGGCTTTTAAATAGCATCACTGAACTTAATTTTAAAATTAATGAAAACTATATTAAAGCTGATTTAGAATCCAGAGCATCAACAGAATATTTTTATAAATCAATCCTAGAATATGTTTCAAAAAATTTCTTGAAAATTTTCAAGAAAACAAATGAAATTATCCATAAGTCTCTTAATATACAAACCTTTATAGGCAGCTTTAATTACGATAACCAAGAAAAAAATATTTATAAACTCAGGCTCATATATAACATAGATGGTGAAATTAAAAGGGAAATATCACTCTATGAAAGGTTTTTAGAAAATAATATTATTAAATTTACTATCGCTAAAAATTTTAAAATTAATAGTGAAGATAAAAAATGGAAGCATAAATTCTTTCCTAGAGGGGAAATCAGCTTAAATAATTTAATATCATTAGAAACCCGCTGCCATGAGTTAAATACTAATATAAACCATTTAAATAAAAACACTATTTCACTACCTGACATTAATCAGGAATTAATCTGGACTAATGAAAAAGATGAAATCTGTGAAGGTTCTTTTACTAATATATTTTTCAGAAAAGATAATCAGTGGCTAACGCCTCACATAGACTCTAGTTTACTGAATGGTACTATGAGAAAGATTTTAATTAATGAGCTAAAAGCCTCTGAAAAAAAGACTTTTATCTATGACTTGGAAACAGCTGATGAAATTATTCTCTGTAATTCTATGTTGGGTAAAGTTAAAGGTGAATTAATTAATGTCTTTTAATTTTTCCAGATTCTTCACAAATCAGTATAGTTTCAGTCATATTAATCTCTCTAGCTTTTTTCCCTGCTAATGGCATATCCCATATTGGTGAAAACGGCCATAAAAGTAAATCAGCTATTCCTAATCCTATTTCACCAGTATAAAAGGAACCTCCTCCTGGTAGTAAACCTAAAACAACAGCAGTTGCAGGATTCTTACGTTTCTGATCCTCACACCCTACATTTAAAGCCTCTCTATATCTTTTCTCTTGAATAGTATCACCATAAGACTTAGCAAAAGAATAAGAATTAAACTGAGATATTAATACAACAAACAATAATAGTTTTTTCATATAAGCTAAATATTAACATTAAAAACCCACGAAACATAATAAAGAGGATATTTTCTAAGATTATTTAATTCATCTATTTTTATATTTCTAGCACTTAAAATAGTTTTAAAACCAATATTCTTGTAACGCTGAGAAAAAGAATATAAGCTCTTAGATTTAGTTATATGACCAGATTTAACTTCTATAGGGTAAAGTTTTCCGTCTGTTTCTTTTAAAAACTCAATCTCTGATTGATTCTCCTTCCATGAATATAAAGTTTTATCATTTCCTTGAAAGCTTAAAAGTTCCATAGCTACAAAGTTCTCAGCGTAATAACCCTTATAAGAACCGTAGTCATAGTCAAGAATAGTTAAAGGAGAAATTTTACTTAAAGCTCCTAAAATACCTACATCAAAAATCATTAACTTAAAAGAATTTTCCTTGGTGTAAGCTTGTAATGGCAAATCAGCCTTTTCAAGAATAGGTATTTTAATAATCAATCCAGTCGCATCAAGCCAATCTATAACACCAGCGAGCCTTGAGTACCTATTCTTTTCAGGAATAATTCCTTTGAATTGAAACTTAGTCGCAGAGCCATTTATATCCCTTGCTAAATGCAAAGGAATATGAGTCCATATTTTAGTTAAATGCAGAGAATTTTCTTTACCAGAATGTTTCGCCATATCAGCCATATAATCATTAATTAATTGATTCTGTTTTTCTCTTACTAATTTAAACACTTTCTCTGATTCATTTTTATTTTCTACATACTCTGAAACCACTTCAGGAAGACCTCCTACAATAAGATAAATTTTAAATATATCCCAAAGCTTCTCGTGTATTGGTTCTGGTATTTCATCTTTTACCTTGTCTAAAAAATCAACTAAGTCTTTTTTATTTAAAGCTAATAAAAATTCTCTAAAAGACATCGGATACATTTCTAAAGTATCTACTTTCCCAACAGGAAAAGAAAATTCATTTAAAGTAACACCTAATAAAGACCCTGCTGCTATAACAGCTAATTGTGGTATTTTTTCATAAAAATATTTAAGGCTAGTTAAAGCTCTAGGACAAGCTTGTATTTCATCTAGAATCAAAATATCTTTTTTAAGATTAATTTTCTTCTCCTTATATAAAGAAATATTTTTTATAATCCTCTCTGGATCTAAATCATCATTAAAAAAACTAAATAATCTACTATCTTCTTCAAAGTTAAAATAATGAAAACCTTCAAACTCATTTTCAGCAAATGATTTTAAAATATGTGTTTTACCTATCTGCCTTGCCCCTTTTAAAATCAGCGGCTTTCTTTTCTTACTATTTTTCCAAATAAGCAATTGTTTATATATTTCACGCTTCATATAAATAATTATGCCACTTTTACATAAATAAAAGTGTTGAGTTGCAACATTTTAATATAGATAATTATGCCAAAAATGACACTTTTACATAGATAACCTAACTCGCCTTCAAAGGCATAATGACATAAATATGCTCAGCACCTGATTCTGGCTTAATAATCGCTGGGCTTTCTTTATGGTGAATTAAAAATATAACTAACTCTGAATCTACTACCTTAAGAAAGTCAATCAGGTACTTGATATTAAAATTAATCTCAATATCCTCTCCTTGATAATGAGTCAAAGGAATAGTTTCAGTGGCATTACCGAAATCCAAATTATTACTATCTAGCTTTAAAGTCTCTGCTGATAAACTTAGTTTAACCATATTAGTTATCTCGTTAGCCATAACAGAAACCCTGTCTAAAGCTGAAAGAAATTCTTTTCTATCTATAACAGCTCTTTTATCATGCCCTGTAGGAACTAATTCTAGGTAATTAGGATAATTACCTTCTAGTAATCTAGTTACTATATACCTATCTTCTGTTTTAAAAACTACCTGTGAAGAAAGAAAATAGATACTTAAATTATCATCAATACTGGTATCCAAAATCTTCTGAATATCAAGCATAATCTTAATCGGTACTATGACTACTTTATGCTTAAAATTAGATTCTTTAAGATCTGATAATTTATGAGAGAAAGCTGAAAGCCTGCCACCGTCTGAGCTAGCTAAATCTAAAAAGTATTCTTTAGAATCAAGTGCCTGATTATATTCCTCGCGAATAGCTATATAAATACCACCTAAAATATTATTAAGATCAAATCTAGAAGCAGATATCTGAACTACGTTTATAAAATTTAAAAAATCTTGTCTGTTAATAATAACTGGTGACTGGTTTTCTAAGTCTGGTTTCTCAAAAGCTGGGAAATCTTCTCCTGGAAAACCTATTAAATCAAATTTTATTTTCTCTGAACCAATTTTAAGAACTTTATTTTCATTAGTGTAAGATAAATTTAACTCCTCATCAAAGAATTTACTAGAAATTTCCTCTATTTTTTTAGCTGAAACAGCTATAGAACCCTCTTCTAGATTAGTGGATGGAATAGTAGCTTCTATCCAAAAATCTAAATCCGTAGCATTAACTAATAATTTATTATCCAGTGTCTTGAGATAAATATTATTCAGAATGGGTTGAAGTGCTTTAACGGGAACTGCCTTATTAACTGATTTTATTGCTTTATCTAATAATTTTTGAGAAACAGTTAATTTCATGTTTACAAAATATATCAGGTTTTTAAGAGATAAAACTAAGATTTCTTTTTAATAATAAATAACTTAATTAAATATATTTATAAAACTAATAGTAGTTTATCTTGTAGAAATTGTTTAAAACTTATGAAACCATTTTACTAATTGACTTTAAGGCTTGTTTAAAACTTATATAATCTTTTCTCGTTAAGTTACTTGACACCAAAATTTTATATAAATTCTGTAGAAAACTTTCTAATAAAATTACTCTGACAAGTTTTCTACATAGCCTAGTTCAATTAACTTGTTCAAAAGTTTTTCTACAGAATCATTTATATTAGTCTCTTCCGTGTTAAGAGTTATATCTGGATTTTCTGGAACATCGTAGGGATCACTTATTCCAGTGAAATTTTTAATTTCACCAGCTCTTGCTTTCTGGTATAATCCTTTCACATCTCTTTCCTCTACTTTTTCTAGACTGGCTTTTATAAAAACCTCTAAGAAGTTTTTACTATAAGTTCTAGCTAATTCCCGAGCTTCTTTATAAGGAGCTATTACTGGTACTATAACTAAAACATTATGTTTAGATATTTTCCCTGCTAGAAAGGCGATTCTTTGTATATTTGTAATCCTATCTTTTCTCTCGAAACCAAGATCTTTATTTAAATGTTCTCTAATCTCGTCTCCATCAAGCATTTCTAAAGGAAAATCTTGATTATTTTTAGAAAGCTTTCCTATTAGTGCATTTGCGATAGTACTTTTACCTGAACCAGATAGACCAGTTAACCAGAGAGTGAGACCTTTTTTCAGTTTATATTTCATTTTCTTTTTTAGTTTAACACTGCTATTAAGCTTTTGATCTTTACTAGGACTCTGTATTTTATCTAAAGGATCATTTAGCCATTGATTTAAAACGTAGTCACAGTCTGAGAATATATTAGTTAGTGATTCTATTTCTTCTTTTTCAAACTTACTTAGAACATAATTAGCCCTTTCATCTCCTTGGGGATTAGGTCCTATGCCTATTCTAATTCTAGAAAAGTTTTTATTCCCGAGCTTACTTATAATATCTGCGACACCATTGTTACCAGCGGCACTTTTACCGAATGAGAATTTGACAGTCTTAAAATCCAAACTTAGTTCATCATGAATAACTAAAATATTTTCAGGTTTAATTTTGTAAAAACTACAGAATTTTTGGACACATGAACCAGAAAGATTCATATAAGTCAGAGGCTTAACTAGAATAATGCCTTCACCGATACTTTTGTTAAATATTTTCTTCTGAGTATTTTCATTGATTTCGCAGCATAAGGCTTGAAATTTTTTATCCTGTTTAAAATCCAAGGAATATTTTTTAGTTAAATAATCTAAATACTCAAAACCGATGTTATGCCTAGTTGATTTATATTTATCTTCTGGATTTCCTAGCCCAATAATTAATTTCACACCTGAATTATAACTAGTAAATGCCTTTTTTTATCAAAATTAGGACTTTGGTTACTTTCCCAATGTAGAATAAAATCTTAAGTATGGATGGTGAAGATAGAGAGCTTGTATCTACTCTTGTTGAAGAGATTTTTGGAAGATCGGTTACGGAGGAGACTCTGAATCTTATTTATGCTTTAGTAATGAAAAATTTAGATTCATAGTAGATGCCACTGTCAGAAAACGAAATTAAAAAAAAGATAGTGCTATCCTTGCTGGATTTCTCTACTCACACGGATTTATATTCTGATCAAGAAGTTAGCCCTTCAAGTAAAAAAGAAATGCTAGCTATAGCTCTTGAAGTAAATAAGTTAATTAAAAATCTTTCACTACCTAATAATGAAATGGAATTATATAAGCAGGGTAATTATATAAAACCTAGAAATAAAAATTATTTAAGAGTAAAACGAGCTGCTGAACTTGTTTTCTTTTATAAAGCTGATTTAAATGTTATATCTATGGATTTAGGCGTAAGCATTTCAGAAGCTAGTGAGCTATCTGATGTTGCTATTGAATATATTTCTGATAATTTACCGTTAAATGATTTTACTAAAATTTTAATTAGTGATAAATCTATAAAACCTAAACAAGCTGAGATTAGGTCGCAGACAGCTTCGCAGAAGCTATTACCGCCGCAAAGTAAGTCTATAGGGTGTATGGCGCCTATTTTATTTCTTGTCTTGTTGGGGTCGATAGGTTACATGGTATATGATAGATTTTTTATGAATAATGCTACTCAGCTCACTTCACTTATGAATGAATATAGGTCTGATAATAGACAGTTAGCTTCTTTGTCAGTGGCTTCTAAATCCAAGGATATAGTTGTAAAAGGTTCTGGTGCTTTAATTCAAGTATTTGAAGATTATAAAAATGGTTTTAGAATTGATAATCCTGGACTTAATCTCAATCTTCAAGTAACAGACTCTACAGTAGCTATTAATGATTTAATTGATGGAAAAATTGATGTAGCTTCGTGTTCGAGAATACCTACAGTTGCAGAAAGAAAGAAAGCTGTAAAATTTTCTAATAAAGAATTAGTTGATCATAAAATAGCTTTTGATGTTGTAGTCGTAATAGTAAATAAGGCTAATCCAATAGAAATATTATCGGTAGAGGATCTTCAGAAAATATACTCTAATGAAGCTATTAGATGGAAGGATTTTCAAGGTTTGGACGTACCTATTAAAAAATATTCTAAAACTTTTGAACATGGTACTGTTAGTTTCTTTAAAGAAAGAGTACTTTACGGCGCCCCTTTTTCTAATGATGTTACCCAGATTTATGATATTAAACAGATTTTAGATTTAGTAGAAAATGATCCTAATGCCATTTCTTTTGCTAGTTTAAGTGATGTTAAAAATCGTAACGTAAAGATACTTAATATAGCTACAGTATTTGATGACAGAGGTGTTTCACCAGTTACTATAGATGTCAATGGTAATGTGAGTATTGCCGTAGATATGGTGAAACAAGGTCAGTATCCTCTGTCTAGATATCTTTATTTAGTTACTGCTGGTAAATTAACGACTAATGTCGCGAAGTTTATAGATTATATGAGAAGTGGAAGTGTTCAGTCTAAGCTGGATCAATACAGCTTAGTTAGTATATATGATTAGTCTTATTAAAATTTAGAATAAGGACGTGTACTTGTATTTGTTTATTTAGATAAACGCTCAATATTTGTGAAAGGGATTAGTTTAAATTACTAAACATCTCTAGAATAGCTTTCTCTGTATGATCCCAGTCTAAACAGTCATCAGTAACGGAAATACCATATTTTAATTCTGTTAAATTTTCTGGAATAGCTTGGCTGCCACCATAAATATTTCCTTCTACCATGAAACCTACTACTGATTTATTACCTAGATTTTTTTGGCGAGTTATTTCTTCTAATACAGCAGGCTGCTTATAAGGATCTTTACCAGAGTTGGCATGATTACAGTCGATTATCATTTTAGTTTTTATCTTAGCTTTTTCTAACTCAGCTTCATATCTTTTAATATGTTCTTCACTATAATTAGGTCCACCATTACCACCGCGTAAAACCACGTGACAGTTTGGGTTTCCATTAGTATGAAAAACAGAAAGTTTACCATCCTCTTGATGGACACCTAGAAAACTGTGAGGACTGATAGAGGATTTAATAGCATTAATAGCGACTGTAACATCTCCATTGGTAGCATTTTTAAAACCAACAGGCATAGAAAGCCCACTTGCCATTTCACGATGCGTTTGAGACTCAGTAGTTCTAGCCCCGATAGCTGTCCAGGTGACGAAATCAGCGATATACTGAGGAACTAAAGGATCTAACATTTCAGTCGCACATGGGACTCCCATCATATTGATGGTTTTTAATATTCTTCTAGCAGTACGCAAACCTTCTTCTACATGGAAAGAACCGTTTAAATGTGGATCATTAATTAAACCCTTCCAACCAGTGGAAGTTCTAGGTTTTTCAAAATAGACTCGCATAACGATTTCCATTTTCTCTTTAACCTGTTCCCTCAAGAGGCTAATTTTTTCAGCGTAATGGTAAGCAAGTTCTTGATCGTGAATGGAACAGGGTCCGATAATAGCAAGTAAACGAGAATCTTCACCATTGATGATTTTCTTTACACCTTCACGACTTTGATAAACATGATCTGTTACAGCATCACCAGCTGGGATTTCCTCCCTGATTTGCTTTGGTGTTACTAGTTCGTCAATTCTTTCTATATTGACATTGAATACTTTAGTTTTTTCTAAATTTTTCATTACATAGCCCTAATAATAATTCTACGTTATTGTATAATCAATTTTGTCATTTCTATACTGGAGAAAGGATTAATTAAAAAAGGAGAAATTATGGGAGTATTAGTTGGAAAACAAGCACCTGAATTTACAGCACCTGCTGTAGTAAATGGAACAGAATTTAAAGAGATTAAATTAAGTGATTTTAAAGGTAAAAAGTATGTAGTACTTTTCTTTTATCCTTTAGATTTCACATTTGTTTGTCCTACTGAATTACACGCGTTCCAAGCTAAATTAGCAGAATTTAATTCATTAGATACAGAAGTTATCGGAGTATCTGTGGATTCTAAATTCTCTCACGCTGCATGGTTAAACACAGATAAATCAGAAGGCGGAATTAAAGGCGTTAAATATGCTGTAGTTTCTGATCTTAAAAAAGAAATTACTACTGCTTATGATGTTCTAGAACCTAATATGGGAGTAGCTTACAGAGGCTTATTCCTAATCGATAAAGATGGTATCGTTCAACACCAAGTGGTTAACAACCTTCCATTAGGCAGAAATATTGATGAGGCTATCCGTATGGTTAAAGCTCTTCAGTTCTTCGAGAAAAATGGTGAAGTTTGCCCAGCTAACTGGAATGAAGGCGCTAAAGGCATGAAGCCTAATGAAGATGGCTTAAAAGAATTCTTTTCTAAAGAAGCTGCCTTAGCTTAGTTCTTAGCTTAATTAAAACGAAAAAGTCCTGATTGTTTTAGACAGTTGGGATTTTTCGTTTTTCTGATTAGAAAATTTTTTTAAAGACAGATTTTAAGAAAGAGGGACTGTTTTGGAAAATATTAGAGGAGATTTTTGAAAAGCCTTTACCGCAGAGTATAATTTTTCTTTAAACAGGAGAGGATTTTAATGAAATTAAAAATATTACTTACTATGATGCTTGCTAATTTTTTGATACAGCCAGCCTTTGCTGCTGATAAAGGTACGGCTAAGGTAGGCCCTGTTTCTTTAAAAAGCGTTAGCAATAACGGAGGAGCTAGTTCTATTGCTGCTACTTTAGTCGCAGACACTTATCTGATTAGCTTGGGTGGAGCAATAGGACTGTCTTCTGGCGTAGTTTCAGTATACTTGCCTTCTGAGACTGTTTTTATTAAAGGACAGCAGTTTGATGTTACTAGTTCTGGAGATAAGGTAACTGGCTCAGCGAATCTTCTTTTTTTAGTTCAGAAAACTCAGATTAAAGGTACTAGTGCTGTGATAACAGGTTATTCTACGAATAGTGATAGTCAAGCAACAGGAAAACTTAAAATAGTGGCTTATAACCCAGAAACTAAAGAATTAAAATTTACTTTATCTGCGAAGGTAGCTCCTTATATAAGAACTATTAATTCAGCCTCTAAGACTATAACTCAACCTATACAGGTTGCTGCAAATATTGTGGTGACTTTACCTTAATTTATCATTTTATTTTTCGACCACCTAATTCAGATATCATTTGATGGTTATTCAGAGTCTAAAATTTTATTAATAGCTTTTTAAATTCTCAGACTTTTGCTTCTATTTGCGATAATGTTCTAAGGAAGAAGATAAAGGAGATTTTATGCCACATACATTACCTAAATTACCTTGGGACATTGCTGCTCTCGAGCCGAACTATTTAAAAAGCACTATGGAGTTTCATTATGGTAAGCACCATAACACATATGTGACTAAGCTAAATGCTGCCTTAGAAGGCACAGGACACGAGAATGTTGCTATTGAAGAGTTGTTAACAGGTTTAAAAACAAAAGACTTTCCAGCTGATAAAAGACAAGCCGTTATTAATCATGGTGGTGGTCACTATAACCATACCCTTTTCTGGAATATTCTTGGTCCAAATTCTACAGAAGAGCCTTTTGGTGAGTTAGCTGAGCAGATTAATAAAGATTTTGGTAGTTTTGCTGAATTTAAAGAAAAATTTGCTACTAATGCTACAAACCTTTTTGGTAGTGGTTGGACTTGGTTAACTGTCAAAAAAGATGGATCTCTTCAAATAGAGAATACAGTTAATCAAGACAATTGTCTTATGGATTCAGATCGCAAGCCTATTATGGTTCTTGATGTTTGGGAACATGCTTACTATTTAGAGCACCAGAACTTACGTCCTAATTTTATTACAACATTTTGGAAAATGGTTAATTGGAAGCAAGTCGCTGAGTATTATGCTTTGGCGAAATCAAGTAAAACTATTATTAATCTTGATATTGTAACTGCTTAAATATTAAATAACTATTAAGGCAATGATTTAGAGAGAGAGGTCGTTTTCTTATGGAGCCTTCTGTGCAAAGCAGAAGGCTCCATTTTTTTTATAGTAAAATTTTCAATAGATATTATCTTATATTGACGATGGGAAAAATTATTTTGACTTTTGAGGGGTCAAAATAATATAATTTTCAAATGTAAATACGGTTCCTCCCAATTCTTAAAAAAGTAAGGAGGAGTTTGGTTAACATTGATTTACCTGATAAAAAGAGGAAATTAGAGCATGAAGATAGTTAGAAAATCGATATTAGTGAATTTAGTGTTAGCAGTGATCTGCGGCACTTCAATGCCTTGGGCAAGACCAGTCAAAGCTGAATTTGCTCCACTGGAGTGTGTTTCTGGTGATTGCCAAATAGTTATATACGTTCAGGATACAGATCTTTTAAAGACTTTTCCCGCGAGTAATACGAAAGTTAGACTGAGACTTGATACTAGAAACTTATTGCAAGCAAATTCTACTCAGGAGACCTTCTCTTATAGAGCTTATGAAATAAATGGTTCAGGTCAAAAAGAAATTATTTCTAAAACATACGTGAAATTCCCAGCGAAAGCTAAAAACACGAAAGATTATCAAGTGGATCTTGATATTAAACCTTTTATTGGTACGAAGAAGATTTATGTAGAGTGGTTTACTTCTAATGATGAATTAGCTTTGACTAATTCATTCAACGTTAAAGCAACTGGTTCATACGCAAATAATCAAGCAGAAAGTTTAAATATAGGTGGTTCTAGCGTTGATAAAGACGCAATGATAGATTTCTTTGTGAACAATGTTAAGTGGACAGCGAATACTCGTGGTGATGCTAAGGCTATTTCTGTAGTTCCAGATCAGGACACGGGAACTGTAGAAGTTAATATTCCTATTATTCCATCAGGGGCTAGAGCACCTTTAAAGAGAAGAAAAGTTTCTTATAATGAAACCACCACAGGTTCTGGAACTGGTGGTACTTCTGGGACTACAGGTGGTAATGCTTCGATGGATGATGAAGATTTTCCTTTAATTCTTGAAAATGGAAATATCATGGCACTGACTTCTAGTCAGGATCCATCAGTACCTGTTTTAGTAATTACTTCTAATAGAAGAATTGGTATTAATGATGATACTCCTTTAGCCACTTTAGACATCGCTCCAGGAAATGATTCGACAGCATTACCTATTATGAGATTTAGACCTACTCCACTAATTTCATCGCCTTTAAATGGTGCTTTTGAATTTGACCCATCTGGGAATCTTTATTTCACATCTAATGGTGTTCGTAAATATTTTGTTCTAAATCCAGATTCGTCTTCTGCTGTTAAAAAACTAGAGAGTACTACTAACCCTAGTAAATTTTTAACTCTTTCAGGTGTTAATGATATAGTTCTGAATGGTACAGCAAGTGTTTCTTTAAATTTACCTTCAGGAAATGGTACAGTAGCTCGTTTAGAAGATTTGGGTACTTTGCCACCTTCTTCAGTAGACGCTTCTGAAATAGCAAATGCTAGTATAACGAATCCTAAATTAGCTCCAGATGCAGTAACTACTGATAAGATTCTTAATGGTACTATTGTAGGAGCTGATCTAGCCAATGATACGATAGCTGGTGCGAACATTTTAGATGGAACAATTGGAAGCATTGATATAACGGACGGCACGATAACTTTAGGCGATTTGTCAACAGGAGTGTTAAATGCTTTTGATAATAAGAAGCTAGCAAGTAGTAATGCAGGAGCTTTAAGTGGTCAAGCAATAACATTTGATGGTTTACATAATGTGGTATTTCAATCTAATGGTTCAGATATAAATTTATTACTACCAGCAGGAAGTGGAACATTAGCAAGACTATCTGATATCGGTGCACCAGGAGCAGGCAGTGTAACAACAGCAGCTTTGGCAGATGGCAGTGTAACGAATGTAAAATTAGGGGCAAGTGCGGTAACTACAGATAAAATATTAGATGGAACAATTACAGCAGCAGATATAGCGAACGCCACTATCACGGCAGCGAAGATAGCAAATAATACAGTGAGCAGTACTAATATTTTAGATGGAACAATTACAGCAGCAGATATAGCGAATGCCACTATCACGGCAGCGAAGATAGCAAATAATACAGTGAGCAGTACTAATATTTTAGATGGAACAATAGCTTTAATCGACTTAGCTGCTGATTCAATTAATTCTTCTAAAATAGTAAATGGTTCAATCCTGCCAGCAGACTTAGATCCAACAGTGTTCTCATCTTTTACACCCGGTGCTGGTAGCGTAACATCTACTTCGATATTAGATGCAACGATATTAACAGCTGATTTAGCAGATGGAAGTGTAACAAACGCGAAACTAGCTAATGATGCAGTAACAAGTAATAAGATCCTAGATGGAACTATTACAGGTGCAGATATAGCGGATGGAACTATTAGTGCCAATGATATTATGGTTAATTCTTTAACGAGCACTAATATTCTTGACGGCACGATAACTTTAGGCGATTTGTCAACAGGAGTGTTAAATGCTTTTGATAATAAGAAGCTAGCAAGTAGTAATGCAGGAGCTTTAAGTGGTCAAGCAATAACATTTGATGGTTTACATAATGTGGTATTTCAATCTAATGGTTCAGATATAAATTTATTACTACCAGCAGGAAGTGGAACATTAGCAAGACTATCTGATATCGGTGCACCAGGAGCAGGCAGTGTAACAACAGCAGCTTTGGCAGATGGCAGTGTAACGAATGTAAAATTAGGGGCAAGTGCGGTAACTACCGAGAAGATTCTAGATGGAACGGTAACCTCATTGGATATAGCAAATGGAACAATTACAGGAACAGATATAGCAGCTAATACAATCGGAAGCTCAAATATTATAGATGGCAGTGTAACGAATGTAAAATTAGGGGCAAGTGCGGTAACTACCGAGAAGATTCTAGATGGAACGGTAACCTCATTGGATATAGCAAATGGAACAATTACAGGAACAGATATAGCAGCTAATACAATCGGAAGCTCAAATATTATAGATGGAAGTGTAGGGAATGACAAAATAGGAGCAAATGCAGTAACTAGTAATAAGATTTTAGATGGAACAATTCTGCCAGTAGATTTAGATCCATCGGTATTCTCTTCTTTTACAGTTGGTACTAATAGCGTAACATCTACTTCGATAGTAGACGCAACGATTCAATCAGTCGATTTAGCAAATGGTAGTGTAACAAATCCTAAGCTAGCTGATGGTGCTGTGGACTCTGTTAAAATCGGAGATGGTACTATTCAGTCTGTAGATTTAGCAGATGCAAGCATTACAACTAATAAGATTGCGTTAAATGCAGTGACTGCGGTTAATATAGCTAATAATGGAGTAACTAATTTAAAACTAGGTCCAAATGCGGTAACTAGTGACAAAATTGATGATGGAACCATTCAGACACAAGATCTTGGCCTCGCAATAATTACTCAAGATAGATTAGCTTTAAGTGCTGTTACTTCTGTGAAAATAGCTGATGGAACGGTAGCTTTAGTTGATATGGCTAATGATTCAATAAATTCAAACAAGATAGTTAACGCTTCAATTCTGCCTGAAGATTTGAATGCAGCAGTATTCTCATCTTTCACGGTTGGTGCTAATAGCGTAACTTCTAGCTCGATATCAGATGGAACAATACAAACAGCAGATCTAGCAGATGGCTCAATTACCAACAATAAGATTGTTAGTGTTGATGCTTCTAAGATTACAGGTACTATACCAGTAACTTTAAGTACGGCTAAAGGAGTATTAGCTGGATCTGCGTTAAGCTTCACTCCTGATCATAGTTACTTCACAAAGACTATGACTGCAAATACGACGTTTACAGCTACTAATCTTACGCAGGGGCATAGGTATGTTTTAAAACTTAGTGGTTCTTTTATACCAACATTCCCTGCTTACTTCGTACTAAATCCAGAGCGTACTTATAACCCTCAACTTGAGAATTATTTCCAATTTGAAGTTATAGATGATTCTGTGGGTACTCCGTTGGTGCTCGTAAGATTAAATCAACAGCCTATATAAAACACAGTTTAAGTTTTATAAATACGAAAAGAGAGTAGGATTTTATTCCTACTCTCTTTTTTTTTAGCACTAGCGCATAATTTCAATTTCTGAGTTTTCGCTCAGGCTTTAAACTTATATCTTTAAAACCTAGAATTCTCTAAAACCCTGTCGGCACCCCAATACTCACCAGCGGGAATTAATTCTATAAGTGAAAAAAGCATTTTTCTTAATTTACCTATATTTTCATTAAATACTCCCATTACAGCAGCGTGACTAACAGGCTCGCAATCAGCGACTACGCCACTATCATAATCTGTTACTAAAGAAATATTTACGCAAGCCATTCCAGCTTCCCTCACTAGATGAGCTTCTGGGTATTGAGTCATATTAATAATATCCCAATTCATTTTAGTGAACCATTCAGATTCAGCTCTACTACTAAATCTTGGGCCATTAATAACCACGACCGTCCCCTTTTCATGAATTTCTATATTATTTGCTCGACCAGCCTGTATCGCGAGTTGTCTTAACTCTTCAGTATAAGGATAAGCTGGGCTGACGTGAGTTACTATAGGACCATCAAAGAAAGTATCGATTCTGCCGTTAGTTCTGTCTACCCATTGATCAGCTATAACAAAAGAGCCAGGGGCTATGTGTCTCTGTAGGCTTCCTACAGCACAGGGACAGATAACAGAACTTACTCCAAGCTTTTTCATTGCTGTAATATTAGCTCTGTAATTAATTTTATGAGGGGGAATACCATGTTCTCTGCCATGGCGAGGGAGAAAGGCGACTGTCTTACCTGCATATTCTCCTAAAAAGACTTTATCTGAGCAGGGTCCATATTCGGTTTCTACATTAATAGGGGTAACATTTTCTAAAAAAGAGTAAAGACCACTACCACCAAAAATACCTATATCAGCTTTATATTTAGTTTCCATGAACAGTATTATATACTTGCTGCTTTTAAACTGCCCTATTAAAATATATTTTTATCTCAGGCTTTTTGAAATGCTCTTCTTGAAAGACGGTTATATCCTAAATGCAATTTACAGGGAGCAGTTTATATAGAATCAACTATTCTAAGGATACTCAAGAAGAATTTTAAATAGCTCTATCTAGATAGAGTCTGCGATCTTCTACGTATAACTATATAGTGCTAAGAGGAATGTATTCAGCAAGTGGCGCAATGAAAATGAATGCTTTAGAGCAGCAGATTCTGTCGGATAATCTTGCGAATATTAATACGACTGGATTTAAAGGAGAAAAGGTTTCTTTTAGAAGCTTTAAGCCGAATTTGATTAGAGGCGATGATAATAAGATAGTGGGGAGTATGGTCGCTGGTGTAAATGTGCACTCTACTCATAATAATTTTTCTCAGGGTTCTTTACGTCTAACGAATAATCCATTAGATGTAGCCATTACGGGTGAAGGTTTGTTCGCTGTAGAAACACCGTCCGTTGATATACAATATACTCGTAATGGGCATTTCAGTGTAGATAAAGATGGTTTTATGACTAATGCTCACGGTGACAAGCTTTTAGATCAAGGACTTTCTCCGATAGTACTAGATATGAGAAATATTTCTGATATAAGTATTAAAAAAGATGGCAGTATACTTGCTGATGGTAAGTCTGTGACGAGGCTGACGACATTTAAGTTTCCACAAGGTGCAGGTATTCTGCGTTTGGCTGGAGATAAATTTGATTTAAGCGATGATGGTATGGTTATGCAACAAGCAGTAGGTGACTCATTTCATCAGGGTTTTTTAGAAGAGTCGAATGTTAATGCGGTTAAATCTTCGACAGATATGATTAAAGTTATGCGTCATTATGAGGCGAATCAGCGTTCTTTAAAAACGCAGGCTGAGACTTTAAGACTTTTAATTGAAGTAGGGAAAATTTAAGTGCCTAGAGGCTCTCTTAATTGGTGTTTAAGATAATTAAGGGCGAAGCTTTTAAAGCTACAATAGAGAAATGTCTAACTGTTTAAAAGCGATTTTTGCTGGTGGCTGTTTCTGGTGTACTGAAAGTACTTTCGCTAAAGTTTCTGGTGTTATCGAGGTTTTACCTGGTTATATTGGCGATGAAGCCTATAATGCTAATTATAATGCGGTTTCTACAGGAAGAACTAAGCATTATGAAGCGATAGAAGTTACTTATGATCCTGATAAAGTAAGCTATGAGAAGCTTTTAGGAATCTTCTGGAGGGAAATAGATCCTACTGATCCAGATGGACAGTTCGCAGATAAGGGGCCTCAGTATAAATCAGCGATTTTTTATGTTACAGAAGAAGAAAGGCTTTTAGCAGAGGTATCGAAAAAAGCTTTAGAAGAGTCTAAAAGATTTTCTAAGCCTATAGTTACTGAAATACTCTTAGCGAAAGAATTTTATGTAGCAGAAACTTATCATTGTAGATATTATGAGAAAAATTCACAGCATTATAAAATGTATAGAAAAGGTTCTGGCAGAGAGGATTTCCTAAAGCGAGTATGGGGAGAGGAAGTTTTTCTTTCTTAGAAAGTCTAATACAGTAGGTAAGCCTCTGAGGAAAGATACTAAGACGCTTAAGTAAACGATAGGTCCTACTATATTAAAATCTAGAAGAGGATTAGGAATAAATTTAGATAAATAAAGTGGACTCCAGGCTAGTCCAGTAAACATAAGGACTTTAAGCACGCCAGAGACCGCTCGCATAAACCTACTACCTCTTAAAAAGCTATCGCCAAGTGGTTTAGTATCTTTAAAACTTAAAGTATCGACTATTAGACCGCGTAATAAAAAGAAGTAGAAAACCCAAACAGGTAGGCTCTTAAAGATAAAAGCGAAATAAAGCATAAACAGTAGTTCTACAGCTCTATCACAGTAAATGTCTAATTTAGCTCCTAATGGACTTTCTTGTTTCATGCTTCTTGCGATAAATCCGTCTAAACCATCTAAAGCTATTACAGCGAGTATCATTAAAGAAAAGAAAAGAGTATCATTTTCAGTTTTATTAGAGTAAAGAAAGAAATAACAGCTTAAAGGAGCTAGTGGGACTCTCAGTAGGCTGATTAGATTAGCTAGGGTGAAGAGCATTAGTCTTATTCATTCATACCATACTCAAAAAATTCTTCAAGTTTACGCTGAATTAATTCTAGAACCTTTGTTTTATCTTCTATAACCAGAGGACTTTGTCTAATAGCTTGGCTTAAAGATCTTAAGCTGTCTGCTAAAACATCGGCTATAATCCCGTGAGTTAACTTACCAGGATATTTTTCTTTAAAGGCAGTCTTTCCGAATTTTATACCTTGCTTCATGATTTCTTTTCCTAGTATATTGAGTTCTTCCTTGACTCTTTTAAGGTTTAATTCATCTGGTTTACTAAAATCTATAGGACTAAGTTCATCATCACCCTGAATTAAATCGTGGCTTGTCCAGATATCCCTCATCGGGCGATTAAGCTCCATTGGGCGCCTTAAAGCCCCCTCGTCCATTTCTACTCCAGGTAGATTATTGGTCATAGCTTGATACATATGTCTTAGGTCATAGAAAGAGTTTAAATGGCTACCAAAAAGAACTTTAGAAGCCCGCTCACTCCAGTCAGTGTCTTCGTTGTTTATATGAGCTTTAGTTGCACCTGTTAGGAGAGCTAAAATACTAGAATAACTACTATGGCCGCCAGAGTTTGCGGTACCAGTATCAGCGAAGGTTTGATAGTTATTTTTATTGAATATTTTATTGTATTTATTTAAAGTAGGCTTTATAGAAGCATATTCCAGAGTAAAGGCATGCATTATTGGATAGTGAACATTAAGTTTAGTAAGTTTATCAAAATCCCAGCTATATACAGAAGAATCCCTAATTTTTCCAGCGAGAATACCGTTTTTAAGCTTAGAAATATGATCATTACTAGGAAATTCTAAAATATCAGCATCTAAATAAATAGCTGCTACATCAGCGTCAGATTTTTTAAAATCATGATTTAGCGCCAGATCCATATAGGCTAAATTTAAAGGAATAGTTTTTAAGCCATGTCTATAGTGATCTAGTTCAGCAGCGATAACTCTTACATTAAGTTTTTGTTCTGGTTCATTATGCTGATTCTCTTGCATAAAAGTATTAATCTCAGAAAGCCTTTCTTGGATTTGCTTTCTATCATTACCATTGATGAATAAATATACTGGACATTCATTTTTATTAAAATCCTGTTTCTGTAATATTTCTAAAAGATGAGGTAGATTGGTTTCTGATTGATGAACAGCGATATTAATAAAAGCTTTAGTATCTTTTGGGAGAGGGCTTTGTGCGTTAATGTTTTGCGCGGTATTTAAACAGAAGTTATATAGATGTGGTTCGTAATTTTTTAGATTATTTAAATAAAGTCTCAGACTATGTTTTAACCCATGTTCTCTAGGTAAAAATTTTGGTTTTAATTTTAATCTTTCGAAAGGGAAGTATTTATCGATTAATTCTCTAAGTTCAGGTTTTAATCTAAAGTCTCTCTGTTCTTCATATAAAGGCTGAAGCAGTCTATTCGTCGCAGTTCTGAATCTACCCATGTTACTTGCTTGAGGAGCATTTTTCCAGAGGTCTACTAAAGTACTGTCTGGAATATCTTTAAAGAGATGGTCAGTAACAGGTTCTAAAAGTTTTTCTCTGAGGAACTTATCCCTAGCTTTTTTATCAGGATACTGAGACATCAGAGGTTCCAATGCTGCTGGATTACCCACGTATGTTGTTACAAAAGTACCATCTTGTATAGTCTCTTCTAAATGATCCCTGATCCCTTGTTTCAGTAATCCTTCCTCTGTCCGAGCCTCCTTGATCGTCCTTCTAATCTCGTCTTGGAGTTTAATATTATGAGCTCTCTCACTTTCACGAAAGAAAGGTCTAGTGATAACGCAATTCTGTAAAAAACTTATGGGGTAAACATATTCTTGATTTGCACAAAGATTCAGTGGATATTTGTCACAAATAGTTTTAACAGTTTCGCTGTCAGTATGAATTTGCTTAATATTTTCTTCTTTTAAATCATTATCAGTTGGCTTTAGATTATAAAATCGAGCAGCTTCTAAATATTCTCTAGCTTTATTATTTAGTTGCCCTGCAAGATTAGGAAAATCATCAGTAGAACTTTTAAAAAAACGAAGTTGTGTTTTTATTGTTTCTTCTGCTGTGATAATTCTCTGCTTAGCATTAATAATAGGATTTAAAACGCGTTTTTTTAGACGTGAGGAAAGAGTGCCTTGAGGAGACTGAGGGCGATTTCTGACGGTTAAGGAATCCGAAGGCATATCAAGATAATATTAGCTTATCTCGATAAATTTATTCCGAAAATAATCAGGAAATCAGATCAGGTCTAAGCTTAGTCGCTTCATTTAAATAAATATGTTTAACCTCAGCCTGTGAGGCTGGAAGATTACACTGAATCAGTATTCTAATGCAGAGTGGTAGCATTCCTGTAATTTCAGGTTCTTGCGAAGTGAAGAAGGGAACGTGTTTCCAGTTCATTCCTTGCCTGATAGCCGAAGAAGCGTTCAGTGAGTGAATATCTGAAGTCATGGTTAGGAAGATCATAACAAGATCTTCTTCTTTTTCTATATTATTTTTTTGAAGAATTTCTTGAACCATTTCTAAGCAGGCAGATCTTATTTGTTCAGGGTTATCCTGTGCTACAGTAGTGGCTCCACGAATGGCGACTAGGCTCATGTAGATTAAGTTTAATATATTTAGCTTTTTTTATTCTGGTTTTAAAACTAAAAACTCAGCGATTAGGGCATTGAAATCTTCAGCGTAGTCGTTGTAAGCACTGACGAAGCCGATAGTATGTTTGCTGCCGAAAAACTGCTCCATGGTTTCATTGAAATATAAATCATTAAAATCACTATATTCTGTACTGAGGATAACGTCTAAAGTTTCCTCGAAGGCTTGTGGGTCGAAATCCAGTAATTTACTTCTAAAAGTATAAAACTCATTAACAGCACTTTGAATATATTCTTTAGATAGTTGAACATCAGCATTGCTTCTTAAAGCGGCTACTTTAGTTTGGCTTTCTATCGATGAACCTATCATCTGATTAATTCGTCCTCTTATATAAAGATCTTTAAGAGATAGAATTTCTATACAGTATTCTTGTAGTTTTTTGCCTCTCATACTAACTTTATATTCGTTATATTTATTTGACTTTAACTACAGAAAAGGTATTAGTTCATTTGCTAATATAGCTTAGATGGAGACTAAGGCAATACATAAGTCCCCTTGGGGTACTTGGGAAGTACTAGAGGATTCTGAGCTTTATAAAGTTAAGAAAATAAGAATCGATCCCTTACAGAGATTGAGTTATCAGAAACATTTTAAACGAGAAGAAAACTGGTTTGTAGTGGAAGGTACAGCAGAGGTTACAGTGGACGGGGTAGAAAAAATCCTCCAAGTGGGTGATTTTATTCATATACCGCAAGAAGCACTACATAGAATTAGGAATACTAGTGAAGTGGAAACGCTGGTTTTTATTGAGATTCAGCGTGGTACTTATTTTGGTGAGGATGACATAGTTAGAATTACTGATGATTATGGGCGTTCATAAAGGGTATAATTTCCTTTATGGCAGAAAAAAAAGGTAATTTCTTCTTTACATCAGAGTCCGTTAGCGAAGGGCATCCTGATAAAATTTGCGATCAAATATCTGATGCAGTTTTAGATGCGATTTTAGCGAAAGATTCTAAGTCTCGTGTCGCTTGTGAAACTTTTTGTACGACAGGGCTTGTCATAGTTGGTGGGGAAATTACGACTTCTTGCTACGCGCCAGTAAATGAGATAGCTAGAAATAAAATTAGAGAAATAGGCTATACGGGTAAGTCTAGTGGTGGTTTTGATGCTGATACTTGTGCGGTTATGGTAACTTTAGATCAGCAGTCAGCTGATATTTCCGCTGGTGTAGATAATTCTATAGAGGTTCGTTACGGAGAGTCTTCTGAGAAGAGTGTAGGAGCTGGTGACCAAGGTCTTATGTTCGGTTTCGCTTCTAATGAGACAGAGGAGTATATGCCTATCGCTATTACTCTAGCTCACGAGATTATGAAGAAATTAGCTGATGTTCGTAAGAATCACTCAGAAGTTACTTACCTTAGACCAGATTCTAAATCCCAAGTTACAGTCGAATACAGAGATGGAGTGGCTGCGAGGATAGATACTATAGTAGTTTCTACTCAGCATGACCCCGTGGTCAGAGGCGAAGAGGATAATAAGAAGGTTCAAGAGATTATCGCTAAAGATATTCAGAAATATGTTTTAGATGAAATCATTTCTAGGTCACCGATTAAGACAGATGCTAAGACTACTTACTTTTTTAATCCATCTGGTAGATTTGTCGTGGGTGGGCCGCAGGGTGATGCAGGGCTTACTGGTAGGAAAATTATCGTTGATACCTATGGTGGTTATGCAAGACATGGTGGAGGAGCTTTTTCTGGTAAAGACCCTACTAAGGTAGATAGGTCAGCGGCTTACGCTGCAAGGCATGCGGCGAAGAATATCGTAGCTGCGGGTATCGCTGATCAGTGTGAGATTCAGATTTCTTATGCTATTGGTGTAGCTAATCCTACAAGTATTTATGTGAATACTTTTGGGACTAGTGAATATTCTGATGAGGTGATTATAGGCTTAGTTCAAAGGGTATTCGATTTTAGACCACAGAAGATAATAGAGAATTTTAACCTACAGAATCTACCGAAAGAGCGCGGCGGAAGATTCTATCAGGATGTGGCTAAATATGGTCATTTTGGTAGAAAAGATTTAGATTTACCTTGGGAAAAATTAGATAAAGTTGAAGAACTTAAAAAAGTTTTAGCTCAAGATTTTCATCTTTCTTTATCAAAATAAGAGACATTAAAAATTTTTAATAGTTAAGGATTTTCTTTAACGGATAAACCTGTAATGCGGTATCTTTATACTTTACTGGAAAATTTTTCAGTTAGAGATAATATCGCAAAATGGAAGTAGCAGGTTTAGCTCATAACCTTCAAGAGGCGTTGCAACGCCCAGGTCCTTTCTTTGTACGTGGATTAGAACAGCATAATGCTGCTGTTAATGAAGCTCTTGAAAAAATCAACTTTCCTGCTTCTGAAAAAGAATTACCCGCAGCAGCAGCATCACAGCAACTTTTTACAGATACGGGTGCTGCTAAATCTCCTATTATCCGAAGGCTCTATGCCTTAAATAAGGCTGCTGTAGGAGCACTAGAGCAAAGAATACTTAGAGCTACTGCTAAAGTTTCGCTGCGCGATGAAGCTAATTTTAAAGAACTGCAAGGCTTAGCCCAAGAGTATAAAGGTATACTCGGCAATATATTAAATAACCGCATAGAGACTATGGCGAGAGAGGGAGAATTAGAAGTTAATAAACAAGGCTTGCAAGGTTTTGCTGCTGAGGTTCTTAATTCTTTAGAAATACTTGGAGATAAAAGACTTGGGCAGGATACTTCGAAGAATAGGGTTTTAGCAGGATTAGAATATTCTTTTAAGAATCCAGATATCTTAGAAGATCCTTTTAACCCAGTAAGAATTATCTCGGAATCTTTCTCTCTTTATAATCAAATATTAAAACTGACGAAGCAGGCTATGGCTGTTAATGAAGCTACTCATGAAAAAAGTGCAAAGGAGATTATTTCCTATCTCAAAGATAAAAAAGGTTTAAACACTGATGAGATAAAGTTTTTGCTTGAAGATATGGTGAAAACTTCTATGATTCTTACCTCACATCCCACGCAAGGTGTACCAGTCGATAGGAGAACTCATTTAGATGGGATTTCAAAGACGCTTAGAAACTACTTTATAAACACTAAGCGCACGCAAGCTGGGATTCTAGAGGTAAGGTCAGATACAGGTGATATTAAAGATCATTTACAAGCTTCTATTAAAAGTGCGTTATTTAATGATAAGTCAATTACTCCATTAGACGAAACTAAGTATTTAATTGAAAATCTAGGGCAGTTAATGGAACAGTTACCTCGTTTTGTTATTGCTTTAGAGAACGCTTACCAGGCAAGCTTTCCAGACGAGCAGAATAATATACTTTCTTTAAGTAATATTTTAAATGTTAGAAAATGGACTACTACTGATGCCGATGGTAATCCTAGTAATAATCTTTCGGAATACCTGAGGTCTTTTACAGAGAAGAGGCTAGTTTTACTTGAGACTTATTATGCTCGTTTGCAAGAATTAATGAAAGGTTATACAGAGTCTTTTGGCGATGGGGTTAAGATGCATGATCTCGGTGGGAGTGAAGAACAGGGGGGAGAGGGAAACAGGAATTTTAATACTCTTTATAATGAGTTTGTTGACCCTTATCAGCCTGTTAAAAATGCCGAAAGAAAAGATTATTACAAAGTTTTAATGGAGAGGTTTAACTTAGCAAAACATGATAAACCACTGATAGAGGTTTTAAGGGGTAGTATTAACGAGCTAAACCAAATACGTAATCATTTAGATCGGCTTGGTGGTGAGGCTAATCCAGAGCATTTAAACGATGTAAGAAAAAGACTCTTAACCCTTACAGAAAAATTTTCTATAAAAGATTTCTTAGAACCATTAACTGCCATAGAGAAAAGCAAGCGCTATTCTTTTGAGAAATGTAAGGACTGTTATTATGAGGGAACTCCGGATGGATATAATACAAGAGCATTTATAAAAGCGATTAAAATTTTTGGTGATAGTTTTGGGGATGCTGATATACGTCAGGGAGCAGATTATGTTACTGTCATGGCACAAGCTCTTAAAGATCAACGAGGACTAACTGAGTATCAATATAGTGATGCTAAGGTCAAAGAAAGGGTTTTACAAACTAATGACTTACTGGAATCAGTTAAATTAGGAGAGATTAGTCGTCTAATACTGAGTATGACTAAATCTTCTGAAGATTTAGCTAATGCTCTTTCTGTTTCTGAAGCGAAAGGGCTTTTTAAGCCAGCAGAACGGAATAATGGTGATACTACAGGTGCTGAAACATGGAATCTACCAAAAAGCTCTCTAGAAATAGTTCCCCTTACAGAGTTAATACCAGATTTAGATAAGGCGTATAGTGAAACGACGATTAAACCTCTTACTGACCCTAAATTCAGGCAGTATTTAATCGCTAATAATGGTGTTTTAACGAAAATGTATGGTCCTTCTGATAGTGGAAAGTGGTCTGGGCCTTTTCCTTCATGGTCTGGGATGTTAAAGGCTCAGTATTTTGATTCACGGGTTATTGAGATCTTTAATGATTTTTTAAAAGAAAAGTTAGAAAAAGCCAACCCTCATGAAACTGATAATCAATATTCTTTAGCGACGGAAGGAGCAGAGAAAAAGTGGCTTCAGCACATTAAAAAGTTAGAGCAGCTAATTAAATCTCGTGGAGCTGATCCAGAACAGGGTTTCAAAGAAATTACAGTCGTTAAAGAAGCAGTAGCAGCTTTTAAAGAGAGCTTTAAAAAGATGAGTACAGATGAGCTTGAAATCTGGAAACAGGCTCAGGCTGAGAAGCCTTGTTTAGAAGAAGGTATTAAATATAAGATTATAGATGGCTTAGGCGGCCCTGTTATTAGGGGTAATGGTGCTGATGGTAGAGAGGGGATTAGCCCTACGACTATGCCAGGACTTTTATATGAACAGACGGTGCAAGGCTCTGAGGGAGATAAGCTCAGGCAGCCCTCTAAGGCTATAGATTTTGTTACAAACCGTTTAAAAACAGCCATAGGAAATGCAGGAGATAAATTTAATTCCCTAAAAAATAATAAAGCTTCTAGTGATGCAGCTCCAGTTTTAGTCGATCCTTTTTTCTTTAAATTTCTTGATGAGACTTCAGATACACTAAGAAGGTCTTTAAGAGAGGGAACTATAGGTATAGATTATCAAGATGATGAGAAGCTGGCTCAGGATAATCCTGAAAAATTACGAAACTATATTAAGATGATCGCTCTGACTACTCCAGCCTTATTTCTTGGTTTATATAATAATAGTAGTAGACCTATAACCCGTTCTGGCGAACAGATTGGTAAGCTGCTTCAAAATCATGATAATGATGTCGTGAAGATGGTGGAAGAATTACAGGCTAAAGATTTACTAAAAATTTTGAATGATATGCGAGCTATTCCTATAGCGGCTTTCTATAATCTTGGTGGTTCTGGTCATATTAGTATCGGTGGAGTGCGTGATTTAAGCGAGGAGCAGAGAAATCAGTTTATTGATTATTATAAAAAGACACGTAATTCTCAGTCTTGGAGTGAAAAAATTATTGCTAATTTTATGACCGATATGGTTAATGCATGGGAAAAAGAGCTATTTAAAACGACTCCAGATTTAATGGAATATGCTGCTAAAGTTAATTATGAAGCTTTATCTGCTGGGAACCCCTCTACTAGATATGATCCTAAACAAGATCAGATTTTACTTCAAGCCAGAGAAGATTATCAGGCATTGAAAAATTTAATAGCAGAAGTGAAAGGCTATTCTGTAAATAATCTAGAAGCCGTAAAATTAGAAGAACTTATGCAGGATAATCCACTGAGGAGGTCAGAACTTTTAGCTCAAAGGAATAATCTTGATCCCCTGAAAAGATCTATAAGTATGGCTACTGCCGCTATTTTCAGGGCAACTCAGGGGGGTAATAATACTGAAACTAGAGCTCAGTTTAAGCGCAATCCTTTTGCTAATAAGAATATCCCAAAAACACTTAAAAAAGCTTTTAATGGTTTGGTTACAGCGATAGCTTCTAATAATGGATCTATAGACTACTAGGAGTTTTTAGTTTTCTGAGTTCATTTTCTAATTCTTCTATTCTTTCTCCCATCGCTTGTAGAGTCGCTTCTATAAAATCTGGTGGCGTATTATTATGCTCTAAATTGTTTATAGCGTCTTTTAACTCACCGTTCATTTTTACTATACGGCCAGGAATCCCTACTACTGTGCTGTATGCGGGTATATCTTTAATTACTACAGAGTTCGCACCGACTTGAACGTAATCCCCGATACTAATGTTTCCAAGTATTTTAGCTCCAGCTCCTACTATGATATTAGAACCTAAGGTAGGATGCCTTTTCTCTTTTTTAGTCGAAACGCCTCCCAGTGTAACTCCTTGATAGATAGTTACATTATCACCGATTATAGTCGTCTCGCCGATTACCACTCCAGCGCCATGGTCTATAAAAAAAGCTTTTCCTATCTGTGCGGCGGGGTGTATTTCTATACCAGTAAGAATTTTAGTAATATGAGCAGAAATTCTGATAAAGAATTTTAAAGAAGGTCTAGCGAAACTTAGTAAGCCTAAGTTTTTTATCCATAGTTTATGAAAAAATCTGTGAGCAGTGATGGCATGAAAACCAGAGTAGCAGAAGAAAATTTCCAAGACTGAATTACAGGCAGGGTCTTTTTTATAGATATTCTCTATCTCTTCTCTTAAGGTTCCCAGCATAATTGCTTAGATTATAGCTAAAACTGTAATTTACTGCATTAAACGGCAAAATAAGCGGCAAAATAAAAAGGAAGTGGGGCATGATAGATAAACGTACAATTTATGCAATGGAGCCAATGCTGCCTTCAAAATTAGATAAAGAACTTGAGGATTTGGCTTTTAAGCTTATTTCGAGATCTAATATACTGACAAATCAATTACATAAAATTACGCTAGAGACTATAGGAGACCTAGTAAGGTCTATGAATTGTTATTACAGTAATTTAATAGAAGGTCATAATACTCATCCTGTTGATATAGAGAAGCCTTTGCTCATATGGTACTGTTGCTAAACCTGCAAGTATTATATCTTCTGATTATATAAGTCTTATCCACAGTCCTATATTGCTTGCTCGGCAGATAAACTGCCTCTGTTTATCTCTAGATTTGAAGAAGCTTATGATCTAGATAGGCTATCGAAATTACAACAGTTAATAGCAGTGGGTGCTTCACATCATAGATTATTATGGCTAAATTATTAAATTTAAACTCTTTATTAGAGAGGGTTTCCGATCATATAAATTTAGAAATACAGAAAGATCATTTACCGAAAGGCTCCTATGCTTTATTAAAAGAAGCATTAATCACTGGTTCATTTGAGCGTGGTCTGGCAGCAGAGCTAACTGGTTATAAGGAAAGGCAGGCTAGGACTGTTTTATCTACTTTGTTAAATAAAGGATTACTATACTCAGAGCACTCTAGGGCTAAAGTTAGAATAGCTTTTCCTGTAAGTATTTTGGATAAGTGGCTTTCGGGGCTGTATTAAAGGCTTTTGAGGGATTACGAAAACATAGAACTTAGGGTTCGTGAGTAGTGTCATAATATAAAAACGATGCTTAAAACCAAAGAAATAACTATCTGCACTACTAATCAAGGCAAGGTGGCTGAATTTCAAGAAATTTTTGATAATTTAATGCAGGCTAATGTTGATTTAGCTTCTGGATTAAAAACACAGGATTTTAGTAGAGATAGTTTTAAAAACCTCTCAGATAAAGGTATTTATGATTTTGAGGTAGATGAGACGGAGGATACTTATCTTGGGAATGCTGCTTTAAAAGCTACAGTTGGAGCTAAAGCTGTTCAGGGATTAGCTTTAGCAGATGATAGTGGCATAGAGGTTTTTGCTTTAAATAAAGCGCCGGGTATATATTCAGGTAGATATCTGCGTGATCCCAGTAAAGGAATAAATGCTTTATTAAATGAAATGCAGGCTCATAATGATAGACGTGTGCGTTATGTCTGTGCCCTAGTTTTAGCTGAGCCTTCAGGGAAAATACTTTTTCAGACACAGCAGTATTGGTATGGAGAATTAGCTTATGAAAAGCATGGTGAACAGGGCTTCGGCTTCGATCCAGTGGTGTATCCGTGTTTAGACGAAAATGTAGAAATTGAAAATTGTGAGCAGTCGCGAGATACAGCTTTGGGAAATGATCGGGAAGGAGATAATTTTATTACTGATTATTCGATAGATAAATCAAGAACAGTCGCAGAGCTGAGTTCTAAAGAGAAGAATTCTTATAGTCATCGATTTAAAGCAGTGCAAAAACTGCTGAAATTTTTAGGTGAAGCCTGATATGTCTGAATTTTCTCATACACCAGTAATGCCGAGTGAGGTGCTTGAATACCTTGATATAGATAAGGATAAAATATATTTCGATTGCACTTTAGGTGCTGCTGGCCACTCTAAGCTTATTTTAGAGAAGCTGACTGGTCAAGGTCAGTTATATTCCTTCGACCAGGATATTAATGTTATAGAGAGCCACAGAGAGCTTCAGGTATCTATTAATAGTGAGGCTTTAAAACAAGGTTTTACTAATGATAGGAATGATACTTTAATCGAAAATAAATGGAATCTAATTCATGCTAATTTCTCTCAGGTAAAGGATTTCTGTGAAGAGAATGAGATTAAGGTCACTGGGGGTATTTTAGTTGATTTAGGGATAAGCTCTATGCAGTTAGATGATCCAGATAGGGGTTTTAGTTATTTGCATGATACGCTACTCGATATGCGGATGGATAGAGACGTTTCACTCAGTGCTTATGATGTTATAAATACTTTTAAAGAAGCTGATATCGCAAATATATTTTATAACTATGCAGAGGAGAGACTTTCACGGCAAATAGCTCAGAGGATCATAGAACAGCGTCCCGTAGAAACTTCTAAGCAGCTCGCTGATTTAGTTAAAGAAGTTTATTGGCGAAAATATCATAAACATTCTAAGGCTCACCCTGCGACTAAAGTCTTTCAGGCACTGAGAATCTGTGTAAATAAAGAATTAGAGGTCTTGGAGACTCTATTAGAGTCTTTACCAGAGGTATTAGCTGATGGCGCTACTGTGGCTGTACTTTCTTTTCATTCACTTGAGGATAGGATAGTAAAGCAGTTTTTAAAGAAAGCTAATGATAAATATAAATTTGAGCTGAGTTTTAAAAAGCCTTTAATAGCTACTGATGAGGAGCTTAAAGAAAATTCTCGCTCACGTTCAGCCAAACTCCGTGCAGCTAGGTTTATACTAAAGTAATGGCTCAAGTTAATTCATATCGACTTTTAGTTTTATTGGCTTTGTTATTTGGCTTATGTAGTGTTCTATTGTTTGTAAATATTTTTTTTGAATCAGTAAATCGCTCGCTAGAGCAGGAGATTAACATAGTAAGTAACGAGAAAATGAATTTAAGAATGTCTTTTTTGCATCATAGTTCTATAAATAATTTGAGTAGTACAGCTTCTAAGCTTAATATGGTGCATATAGATGAAAAAAATAGTTTTCACCTTGATACTAAATCTGCTGCGAATTTAAGAACAGATGATAAAAGTCTCTTTAAGAGCTTCACTGATAATTATTCTAATTCTAAGAAAGAATTTTTATACGGTTTTTAGATATATAGAATAAAGAAAAAGATTTGAGTCTGGCTCTTAGAATGGAATTTCCATATCTTCTTCACTAAGATCACTAGTTAAAGATGATGATTTAGAGCGAGGTTTAGTGCTTGCGTAATCAGAATTATCAATAGCAGAAGCACTTAGTAAATTAATTTTATTAACTTCTATCGTGAAGACTTTCTGTACATTACCGTCTCTGTCATTAAACTGATCTATCTGAGGTCTGCCAATTAGCAAGACTTCTGTACCTGGGTTTAATCTTTCTAAATATTCTGCGTGAGCATCGCCCCAGAGATTAGCTTTTACTGGATATCTTTTAAGTTCCTTAGCTTTAGAATCGTATCTTTCGATTTCCATAGTGAAACTCACCACAGAAACATTATTAGCTGTAAATCTCTGTTCAGCTTTATTTTTTAAAATGCCAGATAAAGTTATACTTGCAAAAGTCATATTATTAAGATGCTACCACTTCTGGAAGATTAAAGATTTCAAAACGTAGCAGATCTTCTACAAGCTTCAACCTTTCCTTAATAGCAGAAATGTCTTTAGGTTCAGCAGTGATTCTAGCTATTACCTGAAAGGCACTTTTTTTATCTTTAATTGAGTAGGCTAATTGTTGCTTACCTTTTAACTGAAGGTCATTAATTTTCACGTTAAATTTAACAAGAGTATTCTCTATGTCTTTAATAAATCTAGTAGCAGAGCTATCGTCAAAAGTACTTGGAAGAATTAGTAATAGTTCGTATGTTTTCATAGCAGGTTGATTATTATATTAGATTCCTGAGCTTTTTTCAAGTGGGTACTTTAGTTCTAGGTTAAACTCTAATTTTTTAATTTCAGGGTTTTCTCGATTTGGATCTTTTGTGGTAGTGCTGATTTTTAAGAAACCATCATTTTCCTGCATTAAACTATTGAGAGTCTTAAGGAATGTTCCATTGGTTTCAGTAGGATCTTGTTTTGTTGTGACTTGCTTACTAGCCTGTAAAGCTTCTAGAATATTCTTCTCTGTAAATCCGATGGGATCTGCTAGGAGATTATTTAATTTAATATGGAGGTAAGGTTTTTTCTCGCCTTCATCTGTTGTGTTAACGATATTTATTTCAAGATTTAATGGAGAATCTGAAGGACTGTTTTCTATAGCGTTATTAATGATGTTTCTAAGAATGGAGTTTAATAATACTTGATCAAGCTTTATTGGAAAATCCTTTTGAGCAAACATTAGCTCAAAAGGATTTTCTGTCTGAGTAATCGCTTGATTATTGAAAGTCAGTCGATGAATTATAGGACTTTGTAATGGACAGTTATCTATTTGAACTTGATTAAAGAGTTTATCAAGATTTTTGAGAAAATCTTCATGAGAGATCTCTTGAGAAACACCTGTCTTATTTTGGCTAATCTGTTCAATTCTCTCGAAAAAAGAAGAAATCAGTCTTTTTTGTTCTATAAGATTTGTTCGGACGCCTTGTAACTCTGAAGTACCATCCCATGTTTGTTTACATACTCTTCGTTTGTCAGTAATTTGATCATTCTTGAATATGATTGAAATTCTGCCAAATTTAGCAAATAAACTTACATCATGAGCTGTTAATTTTAATAAATTAGTAATCAGGGGGTTAGTGGTTCTTTCGCTAGCATCTAGTAATTTCTTTTTAAAGAATCTTTCTATTTGCACGGTTCCTTGGAGAAGTTCTTCAACTGGCTTTTTCTGTGCATTTTTCTTGCTAATGTAATGATTGATATTTTGAACTAATAAATCAAGGTAGTCGAAAGTCGGTTTTAGTTGCTCAGCTAGTTTATAAAGAATTTGAATGTCAGTTTGGTTTTGATCATTAGGCTCTTCTAGATTGGGTGAGCTTAATGATTCTAGTATTGTGCGTCCTTGAATGGCATTTTTTGTGGGTCTTGTATCAGTTAAGGCCGGGCGATCAGAAATTAGCTTAAGTAATATGCACTCTCTTGTTTTATTTTTAGTACGCATATTACCCTAATACCTCTATTAAGATAATAAACTAAATGTATTAACTTAATTATTTATTTTTGCTAAAATCAGTATTTCAAGTTCTTTTAAATTTGCTTACAGTAAGTCCTACTATTGAAAGTCTTACGACTAATCAGGCTTTGAATTCAAAGCCTGATTCAGAAACGCCCTTATACACAGAAAATACAAGATCCGCTTTAGATAGTACACCTAGAGAATCTAAACAAAAGTTTCATGCGGATAATGAAAACGCAGATAATCGAATTGGGCATCAGCCTTCAAAACCAAATTCTATACGCAGTTTCTTAAATAATCCACTCGTAGATCATTCTCTAGATTTAGCTTCAGTCCTATCAGCCGTAACGGATTTTAAAAAAATTCCTCAGCCATTAAAGCAGGCTTTAGATAAGTACTCAGTAGTTTTGATTAAAGCAGCGATGATTACTAGATATCTAGAAACAGCAGTGGAAGCATTTAAGCAAAATAGAATAGTTGAAAGTGTTGGTAGATTAATGGGTGTAGCAGCTTTACCGTTAGTAAAATTAAACGATCTTACTTTAGCTACAGGGCTTGGTGAGTTTATCCCACAGTTAGATTTGGCTTTAGAAGGAAAAGTAAAGCAAAGGCGAGCACTGAATATATCTGATAAACCAGAGACCAAATATGAGAATCTAAAAATGTGGTTTTCCTCTTTAGGCGAAGCTTATAAAGAAATCTTTTCTGGAGGTCTAGGTGAAAATAGAAAGCTTTTCCCCGCAGGTAAAGATGAAGGGCATACTTTAGTTACGGCTGGTACTTTAACTTTTCTGGGATCAGCATTAGGTATGCTTTTGGGAGCTAAATCTAGAGATTTAGCAAATAAAGTATTTGGTTCAGTAAGAAGTTTAGGAGGCTTGGTCGCTGATTATACTTTACTTACTCATCCTGATTCTAATATGAGAAAGGCTGGGATTGTTGCTACGGCAGGTAGTATCGTAGACGGTATTCAGCGATTCTTGCCAGAGAAAACTTTAAATACGGTCAATCATCTAAATCTTTTAATCACGAAGCTTGCTAATAAGCTTCTAACGGATAGGACTCATAGTAAGTCTGAAAACGATATTAAGGTTTATGGATAGACCATATAAGCCGGGCTTTCGCTGTTGCAGCATTTAAGCAAGCTGTTCTTAAATAAGGCAGTAGAGGTGTTTTAAGCTCTTCATCAGCTTCCGAAGGCTCATAAAAAGGCTTAAGCTTATATACACTAGGAAGATCAGGAAGACTCAGACTAGGAGAGTCAGAGTCTCCCTGATTTGCTGCCTGTGGGATCTGCTCCTGATTTAAATTAGAAAAATGTGCTTCTAATAACTCTTCTAATTTTTCTGCAAAATCTCTTCTTAAAGTAATCCCTAGAGATTTATCCATAATATTACTACCAGACTTTGCGGTTATTTTTCCTGGTAAATTTAGGTATTGATGACTTTCAGCTTGTTTAGGGAATAAGCCTTCCCTGAAAAAAGATATGCACGGATCTGCAGATTTTTCTTTCGATCTAAAATATTGATCGGCTGTAATTAAAATCACATTTAAAGTCGTTTCCAACTCATAATCAGTTATTTTTGAGAGAGGGCCTTCTAATGAGAGAGGGCCTTCTAATTTACCTAGATTCTTTACAAATAATTCACCTAGATTCTTATCGGTTCGATGGAATAATCTATAAATACCCCCTATAAATATCTCTTCTTGTTCTGTTAGAGGAATCGGCTGTGAGGATAAGCTTTGAAGATTAATTCGTTTAGTTAATTGAATCTTGTCCTGAAAATACTGAAGTGCTTCACTAATACCTTTTTTCTGCTGATTTGGAATATCATTTCTCTTATTTAATATTTTTAATGCTGCACTTGATATCTTAAGCAGTTCTTGGGGCGGCAGCCTTCTAGTAGTAATAAACTCATCTACCGCACTTTTTAAATAATGATTTATTGGTCCGTCCAAGAACCTTATATAGCCTGTATATTCAGCTAGCAGATGATTAATTAGCTTATTCGCTTTTTTATTTACCAGATCAGTATCAAGATCAGGCAAATTTATTGCTGGTTTGCTTGGTCCTGCGATATTCGCTCTTGCTGCCCCATCTATTCTTTCTGACATATAAAATCACCCTTTTTCACTCGGTCATTCAAAATTAGCTTAAAATGCTAAAAAGAATTTTCAGCAAGAAACCTGATAATACTTAAGATAACAAATAAAAACAGAAAAGTCAATACTTATTTAATGAAAACACGGAAATTTTTAATTCTGCTGCACACACATTTAGTAATTACTTGGGCGATGGCGGCGCTGCGAGCCTTTGCTAAAAAAGCTATATATAATCCCGTCTGTGATTAGATAAGCAAAAAGAGAGACGAGGAAACCAGCTAACTGACAAGGAAATTCTATTTTAAATATCATAAAACTTAGCCATACACTTAAACCAGAAAATATGGCTACCTGAGCTGCTGTACTGTTAATTTTTTTTGCGAAAATCGCAAAGAGAAAAGGGACGACTAGTGTAACAAGTGTGATGGTGGCAGCTTCAGTCGCTAAGTGATAAATATTACCGTTAATAAAAGCGACTATTAAACTAATAATAGTGATAGCGATAGCTGCTTGTTTTATAGAAATAGTTCTATCTATATCTCTGACTTTTTTTCTATGACCCATAAATATTAAAGCTGGTCTGACGAAATTTTCTGCAAAAACCGTAGCTGGGGCAAGAATACAGACACTTGCTGTACTCATAATCGCAGAGAGTATGGCTCCGAAGAATAAAAATTGAATAAAAACATTACCATTATGCATAACGATTTTAGGTAGAACCATCTGTCCATCAGTCAGTTCAGAGATAATCCCGGGCTGGCTTACTTTTATACCAAGGATAATAAATGCTGGAATTAAGCTTATTGCGATATATAGAAAAGCACTGAAAATACCTGAGTATTTAGCTACGGCTGCTGATTTACAGGCTTTAACTCTTTGATATAAATCCTGCTGTGGTAAAGAGCCGATACCGACAGTAATTAGGGCACTAATGAATGTCGCTATAGACATAAAATCCATGTCTGGTACTACATTAAAAAACTCTGGAGGGGTCTGCTGGATTATATTTCCGAGTCCACCAGCCGCAGAGATAATGGGAATAGCTACGGCTAATAGTCCTACTATTATGATGATAGTTTGGCTCATGTCTAATATGGAAATAGCAAGTAAGCCGCCCCACCAGACGTAAAGTAAAAATATAATGGCTCCTATTATCATTCCTATTTCTAAAGGTAGATTAACTAAGGTTTTAAGAATTACGGCGAAAGCTATATACTGAGCAGCTAGCCAGCCGACATAACCCATGATTATGCAGAAACTTGCATAGAAACCGACTTTAGAACCATATTTACTTTTAAAAAAACTAGCGAAGGATAGATAAGGCATTTTATAAAAATGCTTAGAAAAAACCGCACCGATTAAAAATATACAGATAGATGCACCGAATGGATCTTTAATAAGAGCTTTAAAGCCTCTGTTCATAAACTCCGAGGCTGAACCGATGATCATTTCAGAGCCGAACCAAGTCGCAAAAAAAGCGAAGGATGAAATCCAAAAAGGTAATTTAGAACCCGCAAAGACGTAGTCTAAGGTGTTTTTATTTTTCTGGCTTATATAAAAACTAAAGCCGATATTAAACAATATATACAATGCGACCAGAGTGATTAACATGCTGAAATGATTATGTCATTATGCCGTCAAAAAAAAAAGTGTTCAGCCTTAGGTTATAAAACTAGAGTGTGGTGAAAGACTGATTAAGTTTTAAAGCTGTGCATTAAGCAGCAGTTTTTACACAGTTTCACCACACTCTAAGGAAAGAAAGATATTTTACGCTTTTACAGATCCGCAGTATTCATCTATAAATTTTCTTTCTGAAACACTGATATCTTCTAGGCTTGCTATCCAGCTTAGATAGTCTAAATGATTCTCGTTAATTTTCTTACCTTTAAATTTACCTTGAGCGAAACAGAAATTATCATCTTTTAGATTAAACCATTTTCCTGGAATACCTATCTGACCTATGGTCTGATGTTCTAACTCTCTTAGATCACCCTCAAAGAACTGTGGGAACTGCTGTATCTGTGCTGCTAGTATATCTTGAAGCTTTACTGCTGAGAACTCTAGGTACTCATCATCTTTATAATCCTTTCCTAGAAAGAGTTTAGCGGCATTCTTTAGTGTGTAAGGAAAGGCTTTTTTAAAGATTAGGTAAGGATCTATAAATGTGAAGTTTTCCTCAAGAAGCTGATAACCACAGGTTCTATAAAGCTCATTCTGTAATATCTGAAAAGTAAAAGAGAAGTTATAAGCGACGAAAACATTATGTGCTTCTAGCTCCTTGATTATTTCCTCGGCGATATTTTCAAACGGCATAGCATCTTTAAGATCAGAGTTTTTAATACCATGCACTCTAGTAGCGTATTCCTGTATCTCCTTCTGCGGATTAATCAGAAAACTCTTCTCGCGGCCGTTACTACCAAGTAAACTGAGCTTACAGATTCTATCCTTCTGCGGCTCTATACCTGTACTAGCTAGGCTGATAAAGATAGGTTTATCTTTATCGTTCCAGAGAGTTTTCTCGGTGACTGGGTTTAGTGTATTTAATTTTTTAGACATGTGATTCTCCTTTATTAGGAAGATCTTATAAAAAAATTTTCACTTAAATTTTTAATAGAGGAGAAATACGGTAGTATTTTTAACTGTTCATCCAGCCTAGCTGTTCAGGGAAATCTTCGATTTTGTAATTTGTCTTATCTGCGACACTCATCCAGTATAGGCTCTTTTTCAGTAATTCTTTCGTTCCATCAATCAGTATATTAAAAGTATCTCTAACGCTAACTATTCTATTCATTACACTAGTGGTGTAACTAAGTTCAGAGGCTCTTGCTCCTGGATGCTTGGCTTCTCGGAAGTAGCTGGGAATCATGTTTTTATCATCTTGGCCACTGCTGTTTACCGTGATGATACCATCCCATTTTTCTATGAGTTTTCCAATTAGACTACTGATGGAATCCTGTTCTTTAGGACTACTTTCCATACTGAGATAATCTGTTTTTAGGCTTTCAAAAGCTTTTCTGTAATCAGGTGAAAGCCATTCTGGATTGAGTCTTGCTGTAATTTCAGGGTTTTCAAAATACTTATTTAAGGCTTCAACCCCATGATCATTATCTGTAATATTTTTGATCTGATCGCGAAGACCATGTACGAATTCTTCTAAACTCGGGAAGGCTTTTTTTGCTTGATGAGTAGTGGATGAAGCTGGGGCATTTACGTCAGGGTCAGCGTTTAAGAGAGCTACTAAGATAGTATTTAAAGCTATTTTTTCTGTTAATTTACCAAAGCCCTCCATATCTCTTACGGCAGTGCCATTTGCATTTGTGGATACTGCATGAAACTCTCTACCGATGACCTCATCTAGGTCGTGTGTCATAATTTTTCTTAGGATGCTTGCTATAGTTTTAGATTCTAAAGTAGTTTTTGCCAAGAGCTGTTTTGCCCGATGCATAGCACTGATAGTATGTTCTTCAGTAGAGGGTCTTTGTTTTTCTGGTATAGAAGAGTCTGGAAAGCGGATAGTACCTCCTAAGAAACCGACTGCTTTTCTTAGGGGTTGAAAAAACTCAGGCTTTAATTCTACTAACCCTGCTGTAATTGGTGGGGTTCTGGAATGCCCTGCTAGAGTTTGATTTAAGGTAAACATGGCTGACGACGACATCACTAACCATATTAGAAGTTTTAGATTAAGTTTAGGGTTAAATAATTAAAGTTTTAGTTTAAGAAGGATAAATTCTTTTTAAGAAAAAAATTATCCCCCAGAACCTTTTATTTAAAATTGATGAGTCCTAGGGGATAATTTGAAATATTTAAAGAGACCGGTTTAAGCAGTAGCCTTAGCTAAAACACTGGGAAGTTCCGTCAAGTTATAAAAACTAGCTTCACCTCCATAAATCGCTTGCTCAGCTAATTCTTCTTCTATTCTTAATAACTGATTATATTTAGCTACTCTATCAGAGCGAGATGGAGCACCAGTTTTAATCTGACCAGCGTTAGTCGCTACTGCTAGATCTGCTATCGTAGTATCCTCAGTTTCACCAGATCTGTGAGAAATTACTGTAGTGTAACCAGCTCTCTTAGCCATTTCTATAGCGTTAAGAGTTTCAGTTAAAGTACCGATTTGGTTCACTTTAATTAGAATACTGTTAGCGATTTTAGATTTAATACCTCTTAACAGTCTTTCAGTGTTAGTTACGAAAAGATCATCACCGACTAACTGAACTTTTTGGTTTAATCTTCTAGAAGCTTCAGCCCAAGTATCCCAGTCCTCTTCAGCGAAACCATCTTCAATAGAGATAATAGGGTACTGATTTACCCAGCTCTCATATAGATCCACCATCTGTGAGCCACTTAGAGTTTTACCTTCTTTCTCAAGAGTATAAGTTTTAGCTTTAGCATCATAAAGCTCTGTACTAGCTGCATCTATAGCGATAAATAAATCTTTACCAGCTTTAAGTCCAGTTAATTCGATAGCTTTAAGGATTTTTTCGATAGCTTCAGCGTTATTTTTTAAGCTTGGAGCGAAGCCACCTTCATCACCAACGCTAGTCGCCATGCCAGCTTTTTTAAGTACTGATTTTAGCGCATGGAAAGTTTCAGTTCCCCATCTAAGAGCTTCAGAGAAAGAACTTGCACCTACAGGCATTACCATAAATTCTTGAAGATCGACTGAATCTAGAGCGTGTTTGCCACCGTTAAGAATATTCATCATCGGTACAGGAAGCGTTCTAGCATTAGGTCCACCAAGATATTGGTAAAGTGGTAAGCCACTGGCTTGAGCAGAAGCCTTAGCTACAGCTAAGCTTACGCCTAAAATTGCGTTAGCGCCTAATTTAGATTTATTATCAGTGCCATCTAGATCTATAAGTAAACTGTCGATTTCAGCTTGGTAAGTAGGGTCCATGCCGATTAATTCTGGAGCTATGCTTTCATTTACGTTCTGTACTGCTTTAAGAACGCCTTTACCTGAATAACGCTCAGGATCTTCATCTCTAAGCTCACATGCTTCGAAAGCACCAGTACTAGCACCGCTTGGCACTCCAGCCATTCCAGCGCTACCATCAGATAATCTAACTTCTACTTCTACAGTAGGATTTCCTCTACTGTCTAGTATTTCTCTTGCCCAAACGTCTTCTATCATCAAGTCCATAATCGTTAAATATAGCAATAATAAGTGGATTTATGGGTTAAGGGAATTTACCTCTGGGAATTTCTACGCTTATTATAGTATTATTTTAAGCGATTATGTCTTGCAGCAATTTTACGACTATATTAACTTACTTTAACGATGCTCTATTACAGAGATTATTTAATAGCGCGTTCATAACAGAGGGGTTTATTAATAATGATTATATAGAACCAGAGCGTCAACTTTCCTTCCTTTGCCCTGCAAGCTCAGATGATCCAGGCAAACCAAGCGAAGTTAATCAAAATAAGCTAAAAAATGTTGTGTCGGATACTCAAACTATTCAGCGTCAAGTCGGTGAAATTTTAGCTAATGCCGTTAAATCAGAACCAGTTTATGCTGAACAAGGACAAGATTTAGCGCCTTTGGCTGAGCAAAAACTTTACTATTTAGGCGAGTTTATCGATTTTTTGACTCGTTTAATCAATGGGAAGCAGAACATAGATATTACTAAAAATCAAATGGTCTCACGGACTGATTTACCTGAGGCATTTTCTAATTTTCTGGATGACACTTTACCAGCAATAGCTAATGCTGCTGATTCTAGGCGAAATAATATTAAAGAGCTAAATAAAGATTTTGTATTAAGCTTCAAGGAAGTGGTGAAAGATTCTTTAGGTAATAATGCTCTAACTCAATTAGAACGACTAGACTCATTAATTGTTGAGAATTTAGCGCGGGTACATGAGAGTATCAAACAATCAGAAGAGTATGTCGATTTTAATTTAGATCAATATGCTCCAGAGCTTACCCAAAATACAAGCGGTAATTTTGATGGCTTGAACATTTTCATTTCTGTTGGTAATCATCAGGGTCCAAAGGCTGCTGATTTACTTGGTCAGATGGCTCTGAATATCTCCAAAGCGGGCTTTCACGTGATGCCACTTGTAGTTGAAGGAGAAGAAGATGATCCAGTTTATAGAATAGCTATTCCGTTAGGGGAAGCTTGATTTGCCTAGAGCTACTTTGAATTAATAAATCCGAGAGTTTTTATCTGAAAGCTGAACTTCTGCTAACTTCTCTGAAATTTTCACCCCCATATTAAAATTTAGTACTAAATTTTTAAGTCAGGGTAAAATTTTAGTATTATGAAACGTTATTTAGAAGAGCAAATTAAAAACGACCTTAAAGAAAAGATGGTTTTACTTGCAGGTCCACGTCAATGTGGCAAGACTACGCTCGGCATGAGTATTATTAAAAAAGATAAAAAACGTTATCTAAATTGGGATATATCTGAAGATAAGGAATTGATTCTCAAAAAAGCTTTCCCTAGTGAATCTGGTTACTTAGTTTTAGATGAGATTCATAAATTTGCACGCTGGCGTAACTTATTAAAGGGTCTCTATGATGAGAGAAAAAATGATTTAAAGATTTTAGTTACAGGTTCAGCTAAATTAGATCATTATCGTCGTGGAGGTGATTCTTTGCAAGGGCGTTATCACTTATTGAGACTGCATCCTCTGAGCATAAAAGAAATAGGTAAAAAGAAACAGGAGCTTTTAATTCAGCTTCTAGATTTAGGGCCTTTTCCTGAACCATTTCTATCTAATGATAAAACCTCTGCTAGACGCTGGTCTAGAGAATATAGGACTAGGTTAATTAATGAAGAAATTACTAGTCTAGAAAAAGTCTCTGAGATATCTTTATTAGACCTGTTATCACTGCGTCTTATAGATTCAGTCGGGAGTACCCTCTCTATTAACTCTCTTCGAGAAGATTTAGAAGTTTCTCACCAGACGCTGAAACGCTGGATAGAAATACTCTCTAATCTATATCATGTCTACCGCCTCTATTCTTTTGGTTCTCCTAAAATTAAGGCTGTAAAAAAAGAATCTAAATTATATTTTTTTGACTGGAATCTCATTGAAAATCAGGCTGCCCGCTTTGAAAACCTAGTCGCTAACCACCTTTTAAAATGGTGTCACTTTATTGAAGATACTGAGGGTTACGATATGGAGCTAAGAATGTACCGTGATTTAGAGCAGCGAGAAGTGGACTTCGTTATTTTAAAAAATCGTAAGCCTATTGAATTTATAGAAGTGAAACTCTCCAGTCAGGGATTAGATTCTAATTTAATTTATCTTAAGAAAAAGTTTCCAGAAGTTGAGGCTACACAGATTTCATTAGAAGAGTGTGATGATCTGAAAATAGGTGATTATGGGATTCGGAGGTGTTCTGCTTTGGATTATCTTTGGGAGAAGGTTTAAGACCTAATTTGTAAGTACAGTGAATCCGCACAAAGATCAATCCCATTAAGCCATTGAAGTGAACGCTTATCAGAAGAAATTCTCACTTGTCTAAAATTCTCTATATTTTCTAAAGCTTGAAAAACACCTCTGCCAATTTTTTCAGAAAGATCTATCTCGCCAGTAACACCATCTTCAAAGCTTAATAGGAGCTTATATGCTTCAAGAGCTATGCAGGACTGGATTTTATGAAATTGTTTGCTCATAACTAATGTATTGTACATAACGCTGCTTAAATTTATATTCTAATTCAAATGCAGTAAAATACTGTATGATTTCAAAACTTAAATACTAATAACTAATCTGGATTAGCTGTTAGCAAAACTTCCTGAACTCAATTTCACAAAACTAGAATATCTGAGTATTTTATGAACTGCACTTCATAAAATTCCATAAAAAATATTTTTATGAATTAGACTTCATAGATTTTATGGAAGCTTTGTAAATTAATTAGAGAGCCTAATTAGTCTGGGCTGGCTTTTGGGGAGAGGTACTGGAAGGAAAAACTAATGCTCTTGTCTCCAGCTGAAGCATCTTCATCTGCAAATTTGAAATATTCTTGAGTGAAATCTTCATTCTGCCAGTTATCTATGGATTTTATGAAATTCTTGAGAGCTCGTAAGTCCTTGAAAGCACTGTCAATCTGATATTCCGCCCAAGGTTCTAGATTTTGATAAAAACATGACATAATCCAGCAGCTTTTATTTTCACCATCATCTTGTGTGTATGATCCAATAAGATACTCTAAAAATAGTTTAAAGAAATCCTTATCAGTATTGAGTTTTTCTCGTAGAATAAATAAGGCATTTTCTTTTAAGAAACGTTGAGCAATAGAAATAATCACAAAAAGACTTTCTGATGAAAAGATTTCTTTAGTGTCTAGATAAGCTTTGAAAACCTCGTTTATAAAGTTCAGCAAACAATCACTAGAGGGAGCAAAGTAATAGTTATATTCAATACCAGCATAATCATAAGTGTCCAAATCTATAGAAAATTGGTTCAAAAAAATCAGAATAAATAAATGAGAATTGATTTGCTTTCCTTTATGCTCTTGAAGTCTCTGCCATAAAGAATCTTGTATTTTTCTTTGCAAATCTTCTCTTTCTTGATCGAACTGTTGTGAAAGTAATCTCCGTGATAATAATTCTGCCATAAAACACTGATCTGTAAAGGCTCTAAATAATGGCTGAGCCGAAGTTAAAAATATTACAGCAAAAAACTTCTCATATACCTCAGTGATATCAGTTAAATAAAGATCCCTGAGTAGCATTAAAAAAGAACTATATTTTTCTTCAGAACAATATTCTTTTAATTTCTTATCTAAATTCTCTAGAGATGGCGAATTTATAAACTCTTTAAATTCACTTGGTTTAATTTTTGAATTTTCATAGTTATACCCAAGAGAAAAATAAAGTTCAAAAGAATAAAATTTTCTAAGACCCAATGATGAGATGCTTTGATTGTGAGCAATCTCAAAAATAGAATCTTCTTCTGGTTGTGTTTTATCAAAAAGATATTCTAAAAGTTTCTTTGGATCTTTCTGTAAATTCAGCTCAACTTTTAAATAATAAGTTATATCAATTCTTGAAGATGGTTTCGGTGAATCTAAATACTCAGAACGCTTCTCCTTCAGCGTTTGGTAAACATCATGATAATTCAAATCTAAAAGCTTAAGTACAAGTAAATCATAGGGATCAACGTTATCACCTAGAAAACCATAAGCATTATTAAAACTCTGTGAGAGCTTCTCCAAATCTCTAAAAGTTTTTATTTCTTTAGATAAAATTCTAGAAAGCTTTACTTCTCTAGAAAGCGTACCGCTATCATCATTTTCTTGGTTAATTTTGTTAGTAATCTTTTCCTTAATCTTTTTAGGAATGTGGAGCTTATTCACAAGCATTTCCACTAAATGACGTTCTGGAATTAAAGGAAGATCAATTTCATTAGGGAAGATTTTATCTAAATATTTTAAATCGAGAGCTGATTCTTTTAAAACCCTGTGCAGATGGTCTTTGTCATAAGCTATTATAAATTTTATTTTTTTGAAACTCGCTATTTGCCTTACTAACTGTAAAGTTTTGATACACTCTGCTGCTTCTAGACGATCTATATCATCAATAATAATGAGGATTTGTTTATCTTGAATAATCTCAGGTAAATGTTTATTGATTTCTTTAAATTCATGCTCACGAGAGCCTTCTAGATTAAATAAAAATGTAAAAGCAGATTGGTATTGAGTATTTAAAAGATTTTTATATCTCTCTAAATTACTATCTAAAACTAGACTGCGTAGTGGGAATCTCTTCTTTAATTTTTCTTTTAAGACAGATATAAATTCAGAAGCAATCTGACTAGAATCTGTACAGTACCAAGGATTGAAATCTATAAGCAAAAGTTTATCCTTATACATGTTTTCAGCATACTCTTTAATAAATTCTATAGTCTTGGTTTTACCACTGCCCCAAGAAGCTTGCAGACCAAAAATTTCTGCTTCATCTTTAAGCTTGTCATTTGAGTTAGGTTTTAGAATCATATCTAAAAATTTTTGAGCAAATTCTTTACGTCCATAATGTTCTTCTTGCTCACTGCTAGAGTTTGTTGAGTTCGGTTCTTTTTGAGGGCAAGCCTTGGTGCTTTGTCTGAATGAAAATATTGTCGTTACCATTAAAGCTATAAATGAAAGAAAAGGAAATTTAAAATCTAGATAATGACCAGCGATTAAAAGAGGAAAATCAAACAAAGATCTAAAAGAATCTGTTTTTAAAAACCCAAGAACTGTTACTGCTAATAAAACACCTAAAGTATCTGGCTTAATGAGTTTCTTAGAACAAGTGAGAAAAATTATGTATAAAATAGATATGCTTATTAGAATCCATGAGAAAAAAATATTATCAAACAAAGCAAGTACCTGAGTTTGAGGGGGTTTTAAAGATAAATTTATTAACTCAATTGATAAAGATAAAGCCAAAAAAGTTAAGGAAAAGCTTTTCAGAAATTCTACTAAATTAGCTTTGCATTTAACGATAAACATTGTTAGTCCCAGAATGACCGCCTATATTTAAAACAAGTATATGTAAAGAACCGTTGCTAAATTCCCAAATAATTCTAATATCACCGCTAATAAAAGAGCTGTAAACTTTACCATCATACATGGCAGTATTCACACCGTGAGTATTTAAGCTAGGAGAAAAAGGATCGACAGAGAGACTTTCTAAAGCTTTACTAATTTGCTTTTCCAAAATCTTACTTTTTTTACAAAGCTTGGCATACTTCTTTGCTGCAAATTTTGTAAATTCAATTTTATAATTATCGCTCATGTTTTTACAAGGATCTTATCAATCATCCTCTTCAGCAAAATCAATCAGAGACTTGTGAAATGAAGCACTCTTAGGATTAAAAACCTTAACTTTACCTTGCTTTTTATCTTCTAGACTTTTTAACAATTCATCTTGCTCTTCGTTAGACAAATTAATAGAAGGCATTTTACTATTCAAAGATATATTAATGTTTTCTTGAAGAAAATTATTAATTAAAAATCTAACAACATCAGTTACTGAATCAAAACCTGCACTTTCTGCTTTAAGTTCAAGATGCCTCTTCTTTTCAGAACTAATTGGGATCTGTATTCTAGTGTCTTTATCGTTAACCTTTTTGGCAGCAGGTCTTGCTACTTGTATAAGTGCATGCAGTGAACCCACCTTAGTAGACTTCTTTGATATATTTCTATCATTTTTTAGCATCTATTATCAAATTATACCCATTTAAGTTAAAAATTAGTAAATTCATGGAAATCTGGTTTCACTCACCCTTCAAATCCTTCCTCCCAATCCAAGCATAAAGACAAGGAATAATAAACAGAGTAAGGAAAGTAGAGAAAAGCATACCAGCGACTATAACGACACCCAGACTTTGACGGGATTGTGAGCCTATGCCTGTAGCTAAGGCGATAGGTAATATACCTAAAACTGTCGCTAGAGCGGTCATCAAGATAGGTCTTAAACGCAGCCTACAAGCTGCTTGTATCGCATCATAGACTGGCATTTTTTCACGCTGCTGATCTATAAACTCGACTAAGAGAATACCGTTTTTAGAAGCTAGCCCGATTAACATTACTATACCTATCTGGCTGTAGATGTTAATGCTTATGTTATTAAACTGTGGAATGACGAACTGTATCCAGAAAGGCGCTCCTAGAGCTATGGCTGTTTTCGTAATCAGTGGGGAGAGCTGGAATATGGCAAGCCCCAAAAGACCGCCAGTAATCGCTAGCGGTACTGTAAATAAAATGACGAGAGGACTTCTAAAGCTCTCAAACTGCCCAGCTAGAAATAGATAGGCGAAAAGTAAGGCTATCGCAAAGGTGATATAAAGAGCGGTGTTACTCTCTTTTTCCTCTCTAGAAACGCCTTTATAATCTATCTCGAAGTCTACGGGCTTATCTGGGGATTCTGCGACGATTTTAAAAATAAGTTTTTCTAAATCTCTTAAACCTTCACTAGCTGGTACTCCGGGGACTGGTACTGCTTGAATGCTTACTGAGCGTCTTCGGTTTAAGTGATTCCACTCCTCGACACCGACTTTAGGAGTGACTTCTATTAAGTTAGACAGGGCGATTAATTGCCCGCTTTCTGTTTTAATAGGTACTTCGCCGAGTTTACGAATTTCATCTTTTTCATATTTAGGTAACCTCGCTATAACCTTATAATTTTCACCTTTAAGGTTAAATTCAGTTAGATCATCGCTAGCGAAAAGTATCTGTAAACTACGCGCTATCTCACGCATATTCACGCCAAGCTTTTGGGCTTTATCCCTGTCTATGCGTACTTCTAACTCTGGTTTATTAAAACTCAAATCAGATTTACTGAATATCAGTCTAGGCAAGCTGTTCGCTTCAGCGAGTATTTTTTTACTCAGCTTAGATAGAAAATCTATATTCTGACTTTTTAAAACTATTTCTATCGGTAGTGAGCCGAAACCCGTTTCTGGTCCTGAAGATGGGAATATCGGCAATACGAAAGCTTCTGGAATAGATCTAAACGTCTCGAATAACGGTCCAGCTATCGCGAAAACATTTTTAGAACGCTCATCCCAGGGTATTAATCTGTTAATCATAATTCCCTGATTGACTTTACCTGGTCCATCTCTACCAAAGGCAGCGACAGAGATGATCGTATCCATTTCAGGGATTTTATTTAATATGTTTTCAGCCTTGCGCATCTGCTTATCGAGGTAATCTAAGTTAGTTCCAGTACGGGTTTGGATTAATGTTAGGAAATTCCCTCTGTCTTCATTTGGTATAAAATCTTTAGGAATATAGGTGAACATCGCAGCTGAGATTAGGCTACAGCTAATAGCACTCAGGATAACTATGAGTCTTTTATGTCTTAAGCAGAAGGGAATACTGCTTACATAAGTGTTTTCGATAAAATCATAAAAATCACCGATAGCTCCTAGTATATTACCTATAAAAGTTTTTCTAATATGGTACTGTTGCCGAACTCCAATTTCTGCGTTTTCGTCGTCCTCATGATCCTCATGTACTTCGAGTACACTGCGGTCATTCGTCCTCCTCAGCCTTGAACTTGTACGTTTGGCAACAGTACCATTATGTCTAAGGATTTTAGAGCAGAGCATCGGAGCTAGAGTTAAAGCGACGAAGGCTGATATTAAAGTAGCGAAACACAGTGAAAACGCAAATTCAGAAAGTAATCTGCCCGAGAGACCTTTTAGAAAGGCTACTGGTAAGAAAATAACTATAAGTACGAGAGTGGTCGCCATTACAGCTAGGGTGATCTCCTTAGTACCCTCTTTAGCAGCGACTTTAGGGTCATAGCCCTCTTCTATTTTTCTATAGACATTCTCTAGGACTATAATCGAATCATCTACTACTATACCTATCGCTATAACTAAGCCTAATAGAGTCATTAGATTTATAGTGAAACCGAGTACTGCAAGACCACCCATAACCCCTATGATACTTATAGGGATAGAGATAGCTGGGATTAAAGTGCTTCTTAAGTTTCTTAGGAAAAGAAAAATGATAATAATAACGAGGAGGCTAGAAAAAAGAACTGTAAAGAAAAGGTCTTCTATACTATATTTGATAAACTTTGCAGAGTCGAAACCGACTTCCATGCTTATATCTTTAGGTATTTTAGTTTTTAATTCTTTAATACGCTTGTGTACTTCATCTGAAATCTTTATCGTATTTGCTTTAGACTGTTTTACTACCCCGAGTCCAAAACCCTTTTCACCATTAAATCTAACGAAGCTTCTATCATTTTCTGCTCCTTCTTTAATGTCTGAGACATCACTTAAGCGTATTACCCCAGTTGGAGTCTGCTTGACGATTAAGTTAGCGTAGGCTTCCACTGTTTTAAGGGTGGCATCGACTTTAACACTAAACTCAGTATTTTTAGATTCGATTAAGCCACCAGGAAGTTCTAGGTTATTATCACGCATCGCCTTTTCTAAATCTAGGACGCTGAGACCATGATAAGCCAGCTTCTGAGGATCTAAGAGAACCTGAATAGATTTACGTTTCTCGCCGCCGAATATTACTTTACTGACGCCATCTATGGTCTGGAAATAGTCTTTAATATTACTGTCTACATACTCAGAGAGTTCCAGTAAATCTCTTTCGTCAGATTTAATTAAAATCCACATTATAGGACTAGCATCAGCTTCGGCTTTAGCGATCTGCGGGTCATCAGCATTATCTGGTAGCTTAGAAGCTATTCTAGAGACCTTCTCTCTAACGTCCTGGGCAGCGGTGTCTATATTTTTAGATAGCTCGAATTCTACTACTACTGAGCTAACCTGATCTCTACTGTTAGAAATTAAGGATTTAATGCCACTGATACTCGTAAGCTCTTCTTCGATAACGTTAGTAAGTTCGCTCTCTATGACTTCAGCATTAGCACCAGGATAGACGGTAGTCACTGTGACTATCGGTGCATCTATATCTGGGTATTCCCTTATGGGCAGGCGGGTAAAAGAAATTAAACCGACCAAAACTATCAGCAGTGAAAAAACACTAGCCAAGACAGGTCTATTAACTGATAAATCACTAATCGACACGGCTTAATTTAGCTCCTTCATAAATACTGTAGAGACCAGCGTAGATAACTAATTCACCCTCATTAATACCCTTAGTAACTTCTACTAAGGCGTTTTTTCTCAGACCTGTTTCGACGGGCTTTTTAACAGCGTTGTAGAAACCATCTTCACTAGCAGGTTCTGCAATAAAAACATATTCCTGTCCTTGATCTAAATAAATAGCTTCCTCTTTAACGGCTAGGATATTATTTTTGTCTTTTACTTTCTGCCTAATTCTAATATACTGATTAGGCTTTAATATATTAGTGTTATTAGCTAAACTGGCTCTGACTAGTATGGATTTAGTTTCAGAATTTACGCTAGGTGAAATAAAGTCTATGCGTGCTTTAGTTACCACGGTTTTATCGACATCACTAGTGAGATCTAATTCCTGACCTAGGCTAACATAGGGTATAAGCCTCTCTGGAATAGTGTAGGAAACTCTTAAAGGGTGAACTTTTACTAATTCTAGAATCGGGTCGCCGATTCTCACATAGTCACCAGGGTCGACGATAATCTTTCCTATTACTCCAGAACTAATAGCTTTTATAAGTAAGTTTCCATAACTGGCTTCTACATTTCTTAAAGCAGTTTCATATACGAGAAACTCTGTTCTAGAAATAGCTTCTTCATCATATAGTTTTTTAAAGATTCGATAATTTTCTTGTGCTTTAGCTAATTCAGCTTTAATATCATCACCTTTAATTTTTACTAAAGCTTGTCCTTCGTTTACTGAATCACCTTCCCTCACTAAAATATTATTTACTTGCCCGGCTCTTTCCGCGGCGACAGTTATTTCTCTATAAGCTTTTAATTCAGCTACTGTTTCGAAATCTTGCTCTAAATTAGTCCTTGAAGCTGCTTCGAATTTAACAGGCAGTGGGCGAGATGGTTTAGCTGGAGGATTTTTCTGTGAGCAAGCGAAGCTAAGAAAGCAGAAAAACATTATTGAAATTAAGTGGGCTATTTTAGGCATAAATCTCAGATATAATCATAACCTAGCCCCTTAACCCTTGTTATTACTCTTGTGGAAATAGAGGGAAAGGGTGGCGAAAGTAAAGAAGGTGGAGTTCTGGAATACTCTCATTGGTCTTTAAGGAATTTAGAATGTCCCTAGTGCGTGAATTTAGAAAATTTTCTGATAACCTTAGAGCGGTTCTTGATTTAAGCTCGCTGCAAAATCCTTCTAATCCCACTCTTGCTTTAAATCTTCTGACTAAAAATAATGAAAAGACTATTAAAGCTGCTTTAGAATCCTGCCATGATGTAGTCGATGAGATAATCGTGGTGGATACAGGTTCTAGTGATGGGACTAAGTCGATTTTAAAATCTTACTCAAAGGTGAAACTCATAGAGGAAGAGAGTTTTAAGGGTTATAGTTATCACCGTAATCAAGCTATAAAAGCGACTAAGAGTGACTGGATTTTAGTTTTTGATAGTGATGAATTTTTATCTACCTTTCTAGCGGAGAGGATTAGGCAGCTTATTAGGTCTAAAATCTTTTCTAAATATCGCATGTATAGTCGCTGGATTAATAAAATTTATGAAGATGGCTCAGCGACTTATGTAGCCCCGAATAAGATTTTTAAGGGTAGATATAATGCTCGTACTAGGCTATTTCGTAATCTAAAAGGAATAGAGTTTCGTGGTGAGATACATGAATCGGTTTTTGGTTTAGAGAAAATTCGTTTTAAAGACCTTACCTATGATTATGCGGTTTATCATTTAGATGTAGCTGTAAATACTATAGAACAGCGTTTAGAAAAAACGGTACATCGTAATCGTTTAAAACCAGGTACTGCGTACCCAGAGGAGTATTTACCAGAGCTTTACTTTTTTAAGTATAATCGGGTAAATGAGCCTGATTTAGCTTTACTGAAATATGTAAGTCTTTAATTTGGCTTCAAAAGTATTAAGATAGCAGCTTTCAAGTTTTTTCTTAATCGGAATTTAATTTTTTGAATATATAAGTACATTAGGGTCTTAGTAAGACTTGGTTTGGCTTATGGAAATTAATAACACTAGAGCACAGACAGTTGAATATTTAAAACTTTATCAGGACTTGCTTTCGCGTTTCGCTGTGAACGATCGCAAGATAGGTACTACTGAGCAGGCTGCCATTAGTTTTATTGATGTTAACGCTAATTCTGTTTTAGATACTACTGAACAAGCAAGCTTGAATAGCTTTAATCTAAAGCTTGATCAGGTGATTGCTAATTCTGCCACTTCTTTAGATTCCAAGGGGCGATTTGCCAATAATATTGATTTAGATGGACTGAATGGTATAAATTCACAGGATAAAACTATCTTTGAGCGAATAATTACTATTTCTAAAGATGTTTATGAAAAAATGGAAGAAAATCTAATTGGTTCTTTAACAAAAGGTAAAGTCTCCATTTTAGATACTCCTTTTAATGAGTACGACATGGCAAAGGTTTTAGAGGCTGTTAGAAATGGTAGAGAAAATTATTTATATCCAATTACCTGGTCTAATGATGCGACACGAGTAGCGGATATGCAAGCGAGTGTTCCACCATTATCGGTATCAGCATTTCAGGAATTATTCAATGGCAATCGAGGAATGGGCGTTACGGGATTATTTGATGAGGGTTTAAGTTTAGCTAAGGCAAAGAAGGTATTAGATTTAATAGATAATGGTATAACGGATGTAAATCGTTTAAGGTTTTACGGGCGAGTATTAGACAGTGGAGTATTAATTACAGCTCAGACGATAAAGGCATTTGATGATTTATGGAATAAGCCAGAGTTTGCTGGTGTAAGTGTATCTCCGTTAGGTCAAATAAAGACGCCTAGTGGAGTTAACGTAACGGCATTTAGTGGAGGATCGGGACCAGCAGGAAACACACCAGGGGATCATTTAAATCATTTAATGAATATATTTTTAAAGCCTGGTGATCTAGATCCTAATAAAGCTTCAGAGAAATCTCAATATTTAATAGCTTCAGAGCAATCTAGATATTTAGAAGCGAGTTTAAAGGGAGGGGATGTTGAGATTACAGGTAAGCCTTTAACATATGCGAATTTAATGGAATTGAATGATGTTGTTGGAAACACTGTTGAGTTTAATAAACTATATATTGACCCATGGATAGCTGATCCGAAGCGTGCTGGTAAATTTACTGCTCCATCGATTACGGAAGCAGAGTTTAAAGTTTTCTTTGAAGATTTATTTGATAGGAATTTCAATTTAACGCAAGCACAGAAGCTTTTGGATTTGTTTGATCAAGGTATTAAAAAGAAAGATACTCTAGAGTTTTACGCAAAGATGATAGAAGAAGATAAGTCTTTATCGGCAAAGACAATATTTTTTTTAGAGGATTATCGTAATAGTTTAGGAGTTGATTTTAATATAAAGCCCGGAGGTCAGCTGATTGCGACTAAGACTGAGACGGATCTTGGCGGAGGATTATATAAAACGGAGTATAAATATACAAATCCAGTATTTGAGGCAGATATTCCAGTAGGCGCCACAGCCGCAGATATAGAAGATTATAAGAAGAAGGCGTTTCAATTAAATCAATTTGGTGAGTTGCTATTTATGAAGACGAAGATAGATCCTCAGGGTCCAACTGAATTATCTAAAGATTATGCATCTAGATTGAAAGCAACAAAAGATGCTATGCAACAGACAAGTAGTCTTTTAAGTGGTATTTTATCAAACAAAGAATCAGCATTAATGATAACTGGAAAAGATTTTTCTTATGAAAATGCAATGGATATAGTGCTTGCAGCAGGAGATTTAGAAGTGGCGAATTTTAGTTTTAATGGAACATTGCCAGCAGATACAATGTCAGTGACATATTATAAGGATACTCAAGCGACAAATAAATTATATGTAGAAGGCTGGTCTAATGATGCGACACGAGTAGCGGATATGCAAGCGAGTGTTCCACCATTATCGGTATCAGCATTTCAGGAATTATTCAATGGCAATCGAGGAATGGGCGTTACGGGATTATTTGATGAGGGTTTAAGTTTAGCTAAGGCAAAGAAGGTATTAGATTTAATAGATAATGGTATAACGGATGTAAATCGTTTAAGGTTTTACGGGCGAGTATTAGACAGTGGAGTATTAATTACAGCTCAGACGATAAAGGCATTTGATGATTTATGGAATAAGCCAGAGTTTGCTGGTGTAAGTGTATCTCCGTTAGGTCAAATAAAGACGCCTAGTGGAGTTAACGTAACGGCATTTAGTGGAGGATCGGGACCAGCAGGAAACACACCAGGGGATCATTTAAATCATTTAATGAATATATTTTTAAAGCCTGGTGATCTAGATCCTAATAAAGCTTCAGAGAAATCTCAATATTTAATAGCTTCAGAGCAATCTAGATATTTAGAAGCGAGTTTAAAGGGAGGGGATGTTGAGATTACAGGTAAGCCTTTAACATATGCGAATTTAATGGAATTGAATGATGCTATACCTGATAATGATATATTTAATAAGCTGAAGATTCAATACTGGACTGAGGGTTTAACTACTAAGCAGTTAGGAAATCGTAACAGACAGGATGTCAATAGGGTTTTTAATCGTCTTTATGAGCAAAGTAATTATAATATTATTCAAGAGTTTCAGCGACTTCTTGAGGAAGCAGGTGTTTATGATCCTTCTGGTTTAAATTATTATAGAGAGCTTATGGAGGAAATGGAAAGGGGTAAGGCTTTTACTTTAAGTCTTGCTACTTTTGATAATGCGATAGCCTCTTCTAAAGAACTTGATGCTTATGTAGATTTAAACACCTCTAATACGAGAACTACAGCCGCGAATCAGGTAGATCAAGTGTGGTCTCAGCCTGTTCCTGCACCTTTAATTGATTCTTCTCATCCTAATTATGCTAATCATAGACAGGCTTTTATTGATTTAATAAATACGACTGGTTCAATAGCGAAAACACAAGCATATTTTGTCTCAGATATTTACACGAGCTTAACAGATAAGAACGAGATCTTAGCTTATACAGATTCTTATATAAATGGAGGAGCCAGCGCCCATACTTTATCTGAGCTACAGAAATTCAGAATAGATGAAGGACTCACTTGGTCCCAGACACAAACTTTAATGGATTTACTTGAAGATCCAACTGTGGCAATTCATGCCCCTGCTGGGGCAGTGAACCCGCAGCGTGCAAGAAAGCACGAACTTCTAAAGGAAGCACTAGCATTTGGTGAGCTTCCTAATACTGTTACCTTGAGTTATCAGCCTCTTAATTATTCGGCACTGATGACTCTTTTAGGCTCTGTTAAAACAGACGGCTCTATTTAAGCTTCAAAAACTCAGGCAGATCTACTGGATCACGATAAGTTTTTTCACGAGCTTTAGCTTCAGGAGTTTTAGTCGCAGAGCTAGAAGTAATAGGGGTCTTGATAGTAGATTTATTATTATAAGCACTCTTATTATTTGAGAAGAATAGATTATTAGGATTACCTGCTGACGCAGAATTACTAGTGCTATTACCAAAAGTGTTACCTATAAGAGATGAGAAAGAAGATTTACTTTCTTTAGGGCTGTTAGATACTGCGCTAGAGAAGCTTCTAGGCATTTCAGTTTCCTGTGCTGCAAAACCCGTTGCTATAACAGTGATCTGAATTTCACCCTGCATTCTTTCATCGATTACTGCACCGATAATAATATTCGCATCTTCGCTAACTTCGTCATAGATAGACTCAGCAGCTTCATTAACTTCGTGAAGTGTAAGATCAGCACCACCTGTAACATTGAAAATGATTCCAGTAGCACCTTTAATAGTGTTTTCCAGAAGAGGTGAGTTAATCGCTTGGCGAGCAGCTTGTATAGCTCTACCTTCACCAGAAGATTTACCCATACCCATAATCGCATTACCAGCAGCTAGCATAACGCTTCTTACGTCAGCGAAGTCTACGTTAATAAGGCCAGGAACAGTGATGATATCACTTATACCTTGCACACCTTGAAGTAAAACATTATCAGCTAAAGAGAAAGCAGCAGACATACTAGTCTGTCTTTCCGTGATGTCCAGAAGTTTATCGTTAGGTATAACAATAAGAGCATCTACTTTACCTTTAAGCTCAGCGATACCTTCTTGAGCTAATCTGATTCTTTTTCTACCTTCAAACCCGAACGGCTTAGTTACTACACCTACAGTGAGTATGCCCATTTCTTTAGCTACGTCAGCGATAACGCAAGAACTACCAGTACCAGTTCCACCACCCATTCCAGCAGTGATGAAAATCATGTCTGCATCAGCTAATGCATTTTTAATTTCTTCTTTACTCTCTTCAGCAGCGCCACGGCCAGTTTCAGGATTACCACCTGCGCCTAGACCTCTGGTTAATTTAGATCCTAATTGGATTTGGTTAGCTGTCTGAGAATTTTTTAGGGCCTGAGTGTCAGTATTAGCTACCCAGAATTCTACAGAATTCAAGCCAGAGCGAATCATGCCATTAATTGCATTACAGCCCGCCCCACCAGTTCCAAAAACTTTAATTTTCGCACCAGATTGGTTATTATCAAAATCAGAAAAACTCATATAGTTTAGATACTAAAGCCATATGAGAAAGCCGTCAAGAGAATTTCAAAAATTTTTGAATCCCTTAACTTCAGGCTTCTGCCCTTTCTTATTTGTAGTCAACGTTTTCTTATGACTGTTATTAGGGCTAATTTGTTCCATAATTTTTTTCTGTTTTTTAGAAAGTCCTAAATTCTGCATTAAAGCTAGAGGATCTAAGGAAGCTGGAGCGGTTTCTGGGGATTTAAACATGGAAAGCATAGGACCCATGGTTTTAAACATCTGACTCATCTTATTAAATTCAGAGACCATCTGATCTATATGTTTAGAATCTAAACCAGAGCCTTTAGCTATACGCTGCTTACGCGAACGTGAAGATGCATCAGTGTAGAGTAACTGAGGATTGAGCTTTTCTTGTTTAGTCATGCTGCTTATGGCAGCTTTAAATTTAGTAATTTTTCTAGAGCTTTCTTGAATAAGATTTTCTTGCTGTAAAGAAGATAAACCCATCTGCTTCATCATCGAACCCATGCCCATCATTTTGGCGATAGAGCCCATGTCACCTAGCTTGGACATCATATTTTGAGCGCTAATGAAGGTTTCATAATTAAAGTTACCTTTCATAAGTTCAGCTTCTAGTCGCTGAGACTCTTCTTCCTCAAATCGTTTATGCGCACGTTCTACTAAAGATAGGACATCACCCATGCCTAAGATACGGCTTGCGATTCTATGCGGGTGAAAGTTTTCTAGGTCTTCTAGCTTCTCGCCAACAGAGGCTAATTTAATCGGTTTTTTAATCGCTTCAGCGATAGAAAGCGCAGAGCCGCCCCTAGTATCACTGTCTAACTTACTTAAAGCGACAGCTGTTACACCGATCTGCATATCGAAGGCTTGTGCGACATTTGCAGATTCTTGACCGATCAAGGAATCTATTACTAAAAGCTTTTCACTAGGTTTAATTTTCTTCTCGAACACTAATAGCTGAGCCATTAAATCAGTGTCTATCTGTAAGCGACCAGCTGTGTCATAAATTACTACATCATATTTATTTTCATTAATCTGCTTTTCAGCTAGGCTAGCCACTTCCATTAGATTCTGTGTCTGAGGTATTTCTAAAAAGTCTACGCCAGCAGACTCTGCCAGTATAGATAACTGCTTTATCGCAGCTGGTCTCTGTAAATCACAGGGAACTAAAAGAATTTTCAAACCTTGGGCTTTTAGGTTATAAGCAAGTTTCCCTGCTAGAGTGGTTTTACCAGAACCCTGAAGTCCGAGTAGCATTATGGAATTTACAGAACCCTTTTTAATATTAAGGTTTAGCTCAGTGCTTAATTCTTGTTCCTGATTAGGGTCGCCGCCGAGTATCTCTATCAGTGCGTCATTAATGATTTTAACGACTTGTTCACCTGGTTTAATTCCCCTAAGGACTTTTTCGCCATAGGCTTCTTTTTCTACCCTATCTATAAAAACCTTTACAGCATTGAGACTTACGTCAGCCGAAAGTAAAGCTTTTCTGATATCCTGAATAGCAGATTCAATATTCGCTTCACTGATCTTGCTTTGACCAGTTAAAAACTGTATACTATCTTGTAATTTCTCTGTTAATTGATCGAACATTGGATTTTAATTTTAGCAAATGCGCATCACCTTGATTTTAGTAGTCTTATTCACCTTACCCTTGGTAAATAGTTTTTTCGTGAATACGATTACACTCGTGAAAAATATTAGTGAGTATGTCTATTTAAGGCAGAAGAAGCAGGATTTAATCTGTAAAAAGCAGGATCTTTCTGAAAGGATAAAGACTTTTAATTCTAGTGCGAGTATTAAGAGGACTATTAAAGAGAGGATTAAATTAATAGAGGCTAATGAGATTCTGTTGAGGTTGGGTTAGGAAAGTCTCCTACCAAGTAATTTCAAAGCTATACTTTAAATATGTCTGCTACCCTAAAGCGAGATTTAGAAAAAACGATAAAAGAATTACTTCAGGATTTTCCGTGTGTAGTACTTTTAGGAGCTAGACAGGTAGGTAAATCTACCCTCTTAAAGAAGGTGTTGCCGAATGCTGAATTTGTTGATTTAGAGAGAAAAGACACTCTTGAGATGTTGAGTGCTGAGCCGGAGCTGTTTTTACGGGAAGCTTCCTTGCCCTTGATTATTGATGAAGCTCAATTCTGCCCAGAACTCTTTCCAGCTCTAAGGGTTAAGATAGATGAAGATAGAAAAAAACATGGACGTTTTTTAATCAGTGGCTCTAGTTCGCCGCAGCTTCTTAAAAATATTAGCGAATCACTAGCTGGCAGGGTGGCTATTTTAGAAGTGCCAACTTTAACTTGGTCTGAGGCTTTTGAGCTTCGCTCATCTAAATTTTATGATTATTTAGATAAACCTGAAAAATTTATAAATCTAAAAGAACTTTATAAGTTAGAAAAGCTTCAGGAGTTAGCTTTGTTTGGCTTATATCCAGAGGCTTTCCTGAAAAGAAAAAAATTATCATCTTACGATACTTGGGTTAGATCATATTTTGATACTTACATAGAAAGAGATATTCGCACTTTATTTCCCAATTTAAAATTAGATAGTTACAGAAGGTTCATTAAAATGCTGGCTTTCTCTTCAGGTGAGCTTTTAAATGCTTCTAGCTTCGCTCGTTCTTTAGATATTTCTCAACCTTCAGTTAAAAATTATATGGAAATAGCAGAAGGGACTTTTCTTTGGCGGCGTTTAGACTGTTATCGCGAAAATGCAAAAAAACGTCTCGTGCAAATGCCTAAAGGGCATTTAAGAGATAATGTGATTTTAAATTATCTTCTGAATATCAATACTGTAGATGATTTGAAGTCTCACCCACAGTTTGGAAGGATTTGGGAAGGTTTTATTATAGAGCAGATTATTAAAAATCTTGATCAGAGACTTTATAAACATAAAGAATTTTTTTATAGAACTCATAATCAGGCTGAGATTGATTTAATAGTTCAGGGACGCTTCGGCTTAATACCTATAGAAATTAAATCTGGATTAAGCGTAAAGAGGGAGCAGCTAATAGCTATGAAGAACTTTATAGAAGAACATAACTGCCCTTATGGAATACTGATTAACAGTGCAGAAAAGGTTTTAAAGTTATCAGAAAAAATATATCAAGTGCCAGTGAGTTTTATTTAAGGTAATGATAGAGA
>Ga0208364_1000003_pt1 | contig 158492 bp, 149 predicted proteins | sample LakMenEpi08Jun12_FD_150680 | JGI IMG/M metagenome (GOLD analysis project Ga0208364, IMG submission 150680) | Freshwater microbial communities from Lake Mendota, WI - 08JUN2012 deep hole epilimnion (SPAdes) | ecosystem: Environmental > Aquatic > Freshwater > Lake > Epilimnion/Euphotic zone ...
CGACTTTTACGGACAAGATGAATGTTTCAATCATCAAGGCAACGATTAAAAACAAAAAAGCTAAACCGCAAGGGTCTAGCTTTTTTGTTTGCATAAATGGTGCGCCTGGATAGATTTGAACCATCGAAGCAACCAGTGCGAGTTAAAGTCTCTAGTCCGCCACCAATCGGGATTCTTTAGATGTAAAAGCTTCGCTTTTACTTGCCGAGTGCTTTTCCGCACTCGACTTTTACGGACAAGATGAATGTTTCAATCATCAAGGCAACGATTAAAAACAAAAAAGCTAAACCGCAAGGGTCTAGCTTTTTTGTTTGCATAAATGGTGCGCCTGGATAGATTTGAACCATCGACCAATCGGTTAAAAGGTAAGTCCCCCAAAGCCATTATAGGCTTATAACCTAGCTTTCAAGCTTTCAGATAACCTAAATTTCTTGCGTCTTGCGCCTTGAATAAAGGAGTAAGAAATGAACTATTTAAGCACCCTTGAGGTCTCTAAAGATTTAGGAATTCCTAAGCGAACTGTGCAAAGCTACTGTAAAGAAGGTTTTTTACCTGCATTAGTTAGTTTAAATAAAGGGAAGCCTTGCTATAAAATTGAAGCTCATAGCTATCTGAACTGGAAAAATAAAAATTTCAAAGGTATCAAAAGAGGTAAATTTAGTAAGCATACTTCTAGCGACAGAGAGATAGTTATAGATGATCTGAAAAGCCTAGCTCAAATCTGGTTAGAGTGGTGTGCTTCAGGTAAGCTTACAGGTAAACCACTAGGTAAACGAACTATAGAGATTTATGAATATTACTTCACTCTTTATATAAAGGGTTTAGGGAAGTATCCTTCTAAGCCTTTAATTTCAGTAGATAATCTTCGTAATGTGCTTGGCTCTTATCAGCCACAGAACTACAGCACTAAGAGAAATATCTACGATGCGATTATGAGTTTTACTAAATATTTAATTGAGTTAGATAAATTCAGCCCAGAGATTCGTAATAAGTTAAAAGCACTAAAACCTAAGAGATATTTACCAGCTAAAAAAACTTCACTTAATGAAACTCAATTAAAGACTATGATAGCCGCCTGTAATGAAATGAAAACTAATTACTATGGAAGGTTAAGTAATAAAGTGATAGTAGTTTTCCTTGCTAATACTGGTCTTAGAGCCTTTGAGTTTTGTAAGCTCAAGCTAGAGGATATAAACCTAGAAGCTAAAAGAGTATATGTAAGACTAGGGAAAGGTAATAAACCACGTGAAATAGGTATTAATACTGAGACCTATGAATTACTACTAGAATATCTTAAAGCTAGGCTTTCTTTTGATTCTGAATATTTTTTCTTAAATAAAGATGGAAAACCCTTTACAGTAGATAGACTGAATAAGAAAATATCAGGATTAGCTAATAAATTAGGCTTTAAAGGGATAAGCCCGCATAGCCTTAGAAGGTCCTTCGTAACTATAAATGCTGCGAAAGGCAGACCATTAAACCATCTTAGGATAGCTTGCGGTCATGCTGATTTAAGCACTACTCAAGGCTACTGTATGACTAGCGTTGATGAGGTCGTAGCTGCTATGAGGGAGTGGTAGGATTAAATTATGGAAAATAAGAGAACATATTTTTTTGTTGATGAATCTGGAGATCTCTCTCGGTTTGACAAGAAAGGTCGCTCATTATTAGGTGTAGAGGGAGTTTCAAAAACTTTTATGCTTGGCTCACTAGAAGTCTTAGAACCCATAGAGGAAATTATCAAGAAGATGGAAGAGCTAAGAGCAGACCTGATTAAAGATCCGTGTCTATTGAGAACACCCTCTTTAAAGAAAACTAAGTTATGTTTCCATGCTAAAGATGATTGTGCTGCTGTTAGAAGAGAAATGTTTAAGATTCTTAAGGATATGAAAGCTAGGGTTAGAGTAATGGTTCGCCGTAAATCTGAGCTAATAAGATTATCTAAGCATTCTTTTGAACTGAATAAAGTAAAAGTGTCAGAAGCAACTATCTATTCTTCTATGGTTTCACGCTTATTTAAGCCACTGTTACACAAAAATTCATATAACCATATTTTATTTTCCCAACGAGGGAAAACCTTTAATACCGAGTCTCTTCAAAAGGCTATAGAAATAGCTAAGGATAACTGTTACCATGACTGGGGAATTAAAAACGATAATATTATTACGATAGAGCATTCTAGCCCTAGTAATCATATAGGTTTGCAGATTGTTGATTACTATCTCTGGGCATTAAGCCGCTTATATGAACAAGATGATGATTCATACTTCAATTATTTAAGAGATAAATATAGTTTGATCTGGGATCTGGATGATAAAACAAAAAAAGACTGTGGGGTCTATTACACACAGAAAAACCCAATATCGTTAGAAAAAATAAAAGAGCTGTAGGCTAGGTTCGAGTGTCAGTGACTCTCTTACACACGGCACGAGGCCGACGTTCACCTACAATATGTATAGTACCACATTATGCGAAGTTTTAAACATGAAATTACAGTCTAGGTAAGGATGAATAAGCATATATAGTACAAATCTGAAAAAGGTTTTTATATCGCTCGGGCATTTATGCGTTTTTAGAAAAAGTCACGTAAGCAGCACAAGCAAAGCCTATTAGGTTAAAAGTAAAAAAGAATGTCAAGATAGCAGCTTCTGGAGACATATACATTAATTTACTACAATAAAATTTCTAATTAAAGTTACTTGCCCCAAGGGGGGCTTTTATATTTCTTATGCATTGGCTCTCGCTACTTGGGGGATTTTGAGGTTTTGCTGTAAAGCTTCGATTGTGTCCGTGATTTTATTTGATAATTCAAAAGATATGAGAGCTAACTTATTAAAACCTTGGTCCAATAAATCTAAGAACTGAAAAACGCAACAAAGAGATAACGAACCAGAACCCCCAAATATAAAAATATATTGGCTCAGCTGCTGATAAGCTTACACCATTGATTAACTTATAAACAAATGGATAAATTAAGGGAGTAAACTCTATAAATGGAATAAACATCGCAATAAATAAAACAGGGGTAGATATAATATATTTCCAAAAGCTCGTAATGCCTAAAACATTTTCACAAAAATCACCACTTAAGGTTATTGCTAAAATAAAAACCAAAAATGCAGAGATTTGATAACATAATGAAACCAAGCTAAGTAAAATATTAAAAGCAATTTTCATAGCTAACAATTCTAGCCTAAATCTCTTAAGTGAAAAACATTTTTAAGTAGTAAGCCCTGTAAAATTGAATCAATGCTTAGCCTATTCTCCTTACCCTTTTTATTACTAGCTCTATTCTTACCTTTCCCTTATGCCTACTATACTCTACTAAGATTTTTAGTAACTGCTAATTCTTTATGGCTATTACAGAAGATCTCAGTAAGTGAGGCTCATAGGTTTACTCTTCTCGCAATCGCTGTATTGTACAATCCTTTGATCCCTGTTCATCTGAATAAGCCTATATGGAACGTGATTAATTTTTTGACTATATTGTATTTTGTTTATATTGGTTATAAGAAATAAAATTCACTTTTATCAATTTCAGGCTTATAAGTTGCTTAGTACGAATTTATAGATCTTGTGTGTAATTTTGGCAAGCAAGATCCTTTACAGGAAAGGTTTTTAGTGAAATTTGCTGCTGATTATTTTCTCTGTGTTCTATGTGTTTCCTCTCTCGTGATTTATTATGATGAGTATTAGATATAATCTGATTATTCATCATGAGAATTTTAAGCTGTTTATTAATCTTATGTATTTTTTTGAGTGCATCATGCTCTAAGCCTATTAATCCTGCTGAGAAGTTCTACAATAAAGGACGTTTAGCTTATTCAAAAAAAAATTATAAGGAAGCTTTTGAGTACTATAAAAAAGCTGCTGAATTAGGTGATGCTAAGGGAATGAAAAATTTAGCAAGAATGTATTTTTTGGGAGAATATGCAAAAGAGAATTATAGCGAATGTTTTAAATGGCTCAAAAGATCCGCTGAGTTAAGAGATCCTGATGCAATGTTTATTTTGGGGCTTTTTCATTATTACGGTTGGAAACCTGTTATTCAAGATCATGGAGAAGCTATTAAGTGGTTTAAACAATCAGCTGAGTTAGGTGATGATGAGGCAATGATGTATTTAGGAAGCATCTACTATGTTACTCAAGAGAATAATAAAGCTTTCAAGTACTATAAAAAGGCCGCTGAATTAGGTAACGCTAAGGCAATGTATGAGTTAGGGAATATGTATTATTTAGGAGATGGAGTACTATGGAAAGATCCTAAAAAAGCTAAATACTGGATAAAAAAAGCTTACGAAGCTGGTAATAAAGATGCAGAAAAGGCTTGGAATTCTCTGGCATTATGGAGTGCGAGACTCTGAAGATAGTAAAATGCCCTAGAGAACAGTCTAGAGTTGTGGAAGTGTTAATTAACCTTAAGCTCTGTGCCGCCAGTCTGAGATTAAGATTCAGGTAAATGAAAATATTGATTTGGTACACTTACAAATCTTTGTGACAGGCGTTTAAGAGTTTTACTCCTTTTTTACAACTACACATCCTGATAAAAGATCGTGCAAGCACTGTTTTTTATTGCTAAAGAAAAATAATATATAACCAATAAAGATGGTTAAAATATTAAGCCAGTTCAAGAAATATCTTAGACTTGCTGTAGCAAAACAAACCTGTGAACCATCTAAACTCAATATTTTAATTCGTAATATTCTCTGTCCAATTGTGGATTGGTTTTTACCACTTTGTAGCAGACCATAGTAAAACCAAGCAATTACAAGACCTAGCATGTTCCATTGACTTTCGCTGAATTCTATACCGCTGACAATTTTGACAATTACTAATGGAATGACGACTAGCGAGAAACATAAAACGGCTATAATGATAAGATCAATTAATCTGGCTCCTAGCCTCTCTAAAAATGAAGCAAGCTGATATTCCGTAACCTCATTCTCATTCTCTATAGTTATAATTTTGTTCATATTAACAAAGACAGAGCTTAACCATTTCAGCTTATGTTTATGAGCTAAACGCTTCCTGATCCTATCATATTTCCCTGTAGCCTATGTATTCACCCCATAATTACCTACTGAATGGCGACATATTCCCACCCCTATAAGTTGTAAGTCGTAAAATTTAATAACTGACAACTGACAAAGCCCCCCTCATTTTTGCATTAACCTAACTAAAATCGTAGGTTCTCCATTATTTGATTTATTTTTCTCTTGCCTCAAATCAATTACTTTTAGGTCTCTGAGTGTATCTAAAGCTAAATTAAATTGCTCACGATTGCGGTCATAGCCTCTCAGGCTATTAGCTAAGCTATTAATTTTGACTTCATAGTCTTTTTTATCACGAAGTTTATTAACGATTTTTACAGCCATATTAAGCACGCTAGAGAGTTCACGATTGTTTAAAAATTTAATCGTAGTATCTTCAATGTATTGGACTAAGGTTTCAGCTTGAGTTAAGGTCTCAATAGAAATTAATCGAGAATCTCTAAAGCTGGATTCTAGGCAATGTAAAATCCCTGCGATTTTAAATAAAGCTTCTCGCCAATAACGATCAAGGCAGCTTATCAAGACATCGTTATAACAAAATTTATTTTTTTTATATTTATAATCTTCAAAAATCACCTGCTCATAATGCTGCGTTGCTTCATTATCTAGTTTCAAAGTGATATTACTAGTGCTATATAAGCCAAAGCTCCACAAATCAATTAGCGTATGTTTTATCGGATCTAAGTTTAAGAGTTTTTTATTTCGCCTAGGGAAAGCTATAGGAGGTTTAGAGTTACTGCAATCTATCAAATTCAGTCTAGCAAAGAATCCTGAGCCTAGATCTTCATCACTTAAATTATTAGATAAGCTCTTCGTAGTTATTGGACCTAAAATGGAAATTAAAGCTTTATTCGGTAAATTTAAGTTTTTGCTGCTCTTGTAACTTACTAAATTATTGGAAATATTTCCACCGTATAAGCTAATGAGTAACTCTTTTAGAGCAGGTACTTCCTTGACTTTTTTTAACATTATTGAGATTTCTTCATCTGTCGCCATCAATCCATAGCTCATACCATCACTGAGCATCTCAATGATTCTCTCTAAGCTGGTAACTAAAGGGAAACTAATCATTTCATTAACTGGTGCTTTGGGTTCTTCCATCTCTTCGCCCTTTTCCTCAGCCTTTAGGAATTTTTTCATTTCTCGGTTATAGTGTTTCAGGTCTTTAGCATATTTTTCTTTAACTGGATTCTCTAGCTCTCGAATTAAATCTAATACAGGCTTAGCTCCAGTACTTTTACCACAGCCACTAGGTCCTATAGGAAGTATCCAAGTATTTAAAAATAGATCTGAGCTTGGACCTTCGACTATGACTTTATCTCTTAAGAAGGAACCAGCTATAGAGATAATTGGAAAAACAATAGCAGCGTTTGCAATTTGTGTTATAGAGTCTTCTCTGTCTAGAAGAGCTTTTAAGCATGGAGCTAATGCTTCTTTCTCTAGATTTAAAGCATTTTCCAAAGTTAGTGAAGCTATTTTTTGATTTATTTCATGTTCACTGAAAAGCTTATTCTCAAGCGGGTTTAGAGCTTGTTTTTCTAGCTCTTGGATATATTTTCTTCTATCTCCTTCACTAAGTTTATTCATTTGATCATCGATCCCTGATTTTTCCGACATAAATACTCCTTTTAAATTGTCATCTCTTTGGGTCTTGCACCTGCTCTATATAAAAATATTGAAAACTCATCTAAGGCTTTTCGCACATTAGGCTTGGTTTTGATATCATCATCAAATAATAAAAATACTGTTCTATTCTCTAAAACGAAGCATGATAGATCTTTCTTGAAGTCTTCAGAACACCAGCCCCATACACCTGGTATGGAGATGACAGCTTTACCAAGACTCGCTAAGCATGAAGCTTTCTTCTCACCTTCAGTGAAAATGATTGGAATTGAAGAATCTTTCATGACTTCCTGCCAGCGTGCAAACTCTAAGAATGGATAAAAGGGAACTAGAGGGACACCTTTTTTCTGATGATATTTGATTTCAAAAGGTTGCTTAAGATTTTTGTGGCGATAAAATCGAATCCTGTAGCTTACGGGGTCTAGCATTGGAACTTGCCAGCCCCAGAAATCATCTTCTTGATAGCCGTCTAGAGCTATTCGTTTCATAGATAAACCTGAATTGAATAATTCTCTTAAGATATACGTGGCTGAGATTCTTGAATAGACAAGTCTTTCAATCTCTTTTTCATTTAGAGATGAAATATCAATAATGGTTTTATTAAATTTATTATTCATAGTATTTTCTTTTATTGCCTGTAACTCATACATGTACGTGTTTCACTAATCCTTTCCTTGAAAGGTTTTAGATTGTTTCTAAAATAAAATTTGCTATAATGAAGCTACTCAATTTTCAAACAGCAATCTAGGGCAGCTTTAGCTGCCTTTTGATTAAGAAGAGTCTAGTTTATAAATCATTCCTAATTACCATTCCTTTTGACTCTCTAAGACCTCTTCGAGGCATGGGTTCACATAACTTTGTGTGGTTAATATACTTTGATGCCCTGCGATCATTTGCAGGTAAGGCATAGGTGCGCCCTTGCTTGCATAATGGGTAAGGCAGCCCCTTCGGAGGCTATGCCATGAACCAGAAAGCCCAGCTTTTTGAGTAAGTACCTTAAGCCTTTTCTCTAAGCGGTCCCGCTTTAATGGTCTGCCATCTGGTAATAAAAATAATTTATCTTCATTCATCGTTTCTACCTCTCATTTCAATATAGTTTTTTAAATCCTCTTTTAAAGCCTTATTAATGGCTACCCAGCGATTTTTACCGCCCTTACCGTTAAATATAAGAATTTTCCCTTCATCAAGAAAAACATCACCGAGATTTAAATTACAAATTTCCGAGACCCGAAGCCCAGTATAAAAAGCGAATTTTAAAAGAATCTCATTTAAATTCTTTGATGCTTGATTAGTTTTAAGTCTCTGATTGGCTTCTAATAGTAGATTTAATTCTTTCTCTCTAAAAGTAGGTCTGCGTATATCTTTATGGCGTTTGATTTTTATACTTCTTAATCGCTCAAGAATATTATCGCTATCTCTAAGCATTGAATACCCCCTGTCTTATTAAAAACTTTGCTAAGCTAATAGCCGCTTCTTTACAGTGTTTACGGCTAGAAAATTGTTCGGGTTTATGAGCTTCTATAGCTTGAACTGTAGCCTCGTATAGATTAGAATAATCTGCTTCTAATAAATGCCAGATTTTATTCATCGCATTTAAATAGATGCGTATGCAGTCAAAGCTAATAGCTCTGCCGTATGGTTGTGAGCCATTTTGCATGGCAGCCACCCAGCTATATACGATTTCTTGGTACTGCTCTGGTACTTTCTTCAAAAGATTTCCATAAGCGTGGCTAGTTAATGACTTGGTCATATCTTTATTTCCTATTTATATTAGGGGGTTACTCAGCCTTTGCTAAATGCCCCGCTAATCTATTTGTATTATATTGGCTTATTTTCAAAGCCCTTAATTCCATAAGCGTTGCTGGTTAATGACTTGGTCATATCTTCATTTCCTATTCTTGGCTTATTATAGTCTCTACTTTTTAATTAAATCGCAGAATAGGTATTGATGTGTAAAACATTAAAGCTCTTACAGTAGCTATATGGCCTCTGAGTAGAAAAGGTGCTTTATCTGCCTCTTACCCATAATCAAATTCTAACAGGGCTAATAAAGCTAGAGATACTAGGTATAATCTAAGAAGGTGAAGCGCAAGACGCAAGTTTTTTCACCTTCTGGAATCTTTATAAATGGTGCGCCTGGATAGATTTGAACCATCGACCAATCGGTTAAAAGCCGAGTGCTCTACCGCTGAGCTACAGGCGCTCATACAAATAGTTAATATATCATAAGTTCAAGCCTTATTTTAAAGCCAAGCTTTTTTTTATATTAATTTCAAAATCTATTCTTATTAATAAGGAAGACTGTTACGGAAAATTCTCTATTGAAAATTTTTGGGGAAAAATGACCCCTTAAAATTTTCCATTCTAAAGTTTATTATAAAAACCCTAGTTAAATATTCTGAGTTCCAATCACAAAGGGGTTTATAGAAAAAATGAATAAGATGAGAAATAGAGATGGCTGGGGAGGAAGGATTCGAACCCTCGAATGGCGGGACCAAAACCCACTGCCTTACCACTTGGCGACTCCCCAAAAATTTGAACATAATAATAATACTTTATTTTTTGGATTCCTGTCACTTGGCTTCTTAATTTTTTTATGTTTCACTTTTAATAAAGCGGCAGCACAGCTGCCACCAAGCTTGTCTATTTTAGAGCTGAATAGGCGAAGAGTGGTTAATGCTAGTTTGAGTCCGCTAACGGCGGTTCTAGCTACAGATGAGCAATTGATTTATTCTCTGAACAGTAGGATTTTTGTAGATGAATCTTCACTGCCAAATATTAATCTTCTAGATGAAAATGAGAGCTTTAAAGTAAATCGTATTTATCAAAATGCTACTGATATCTATTTCGCAACTAATGTGGGGCTGATTAGGAATCAGCAGCGAATATTTACCAAAACTGGGGTTAATGATATTAGTTTTACTAAAGATAAAATTTATCTAAGTACGGATCTCGGGCTTTATGCTTCTGATATTTCGTCTCTACGCTGGGAGCTTGTAACTAAGGCAAATCTGCGGATTCTACAATGCAAACCTTCACTTAAATCTAAGAACCTTTTTTATTTACTCACGGTAAATGGTTTTTATACTTTTAATTCTAAAAAGAATCTTGTGGTGAAAGTTAATCAGGGATTAGTGTTTAATTCTGATTCTGAATTAAAGGGGCGGCTCGAAATTTTAAAACACAAGCAGCTTAAGGAAGAGCTGATTTATCTTGCTTTAAATAATGCTGTTTATAAGCTTGATGGTGCTAAAAAAAGCTGGCGTCGTTTAACTGACAAGGGTTTGGTTTTTGATCAAGATTCGCAGATGCAGGTGGTGGATATTTTCTATAAAGATGATTATTTATTTTTGGTTGCGAGTACTGGATTGTTTTACGCTAAGTTAGGCTTAGGAAATGAAGTCACAGAGTGGCATAAGGTGAGTTCGGCGGAATTTAATTTAGATGAAAATTTTTTAGAAGGTTTTACTGCTTCTAGTTTTTCTAAGCAAGATAAAAGCATCTCTTTGTTTATAGGTAATTTTAGAGGCGATTTATATCAGCTCAGGCTTGGAGATTCAGGGCATGACCTAGAAATTAGGGATGGACAGCAGTCCTCTGTGGCTCTCCTTGAGCCGATTGCATTGTCGTCAGCTCTAAATAAGGATCATGAGATTAAGAGTGAAGAAAAAACGACTCAAGATATTATAAGTCCTAGTGAAAAGCCTGATGCGTTAGATTCGAAGGAGAAATTAAAGCTGATTTTTTCTTTAGAACCCACTATTCAAGAGACTCAAACTAAGGCTCTTCAGTTTTCGGGGATTCCTTCTGGGATGCAGTTTGGGGCTTATAAGCGGCAGGCTCGTTTAAGGAATGTTCTGCCACAGATCGATACATCTTTCGATAATTCTGATTATGCTCTAAGTAGCTTAGAGACTCGTGGTTCAGACCAGTATGATTCGGCTGATAGTAGTATAAATAGTTCTTTAGATAAAAATCGCAAAGCTTCTGCTGATAATGAGTTTAATACAGGCTTTCGCTTTACTTGGCATTTAGATCGTTTAATATATGATCCAGAGATTATAGACATAGTAAATAGCGCAAGAGTTTCAGCGAATATTCGTGAAAACCTTCTTACTGAGCTAACTCAGATTTATTTCCAGAGGAAAAATCTTTTATCTGAGCTTATATCTAATCCCTTCTCTAGGACTATGACTCAGAAGTTTAAATTGCAGGAACTTACTGCTGATATAGATGCTAGAACGGGTGGCTGGTACAGTCTTGCCTTGAGAAGTCGATTCAGGGAGGCTGCTGCGCGAAACACAGTGAGTGATTTGGAAAAAATATTAGAGGAGCTAGATATTAACTATGAAAATATTTAAAACTAATTATAATAAATCGAGTTATAAACTTGGACAAAGCTTGTTTGCCTGCTTGCTTGTTCTTGATCTGATGCTTGTTGGGTTATTTTCACCAGCTTGCTCAAAGATAATCCCTTTTAAACCAAATCTGCAACTGCTTAAAGATTTTATGGCTAAAGGTGAGACTATGACTCTGAAAGGCACTGGTTTAATTCAGAATTTAGACACTGCTTATAAAATTAGGTTAATGGCTGTCACTGATACTAGCTTATTACCTATCGACCTAGAGATACTTTCTGTAGAGGCTGGGGAACTAAATTCTGTAATCCCGGAGGATATTCCTTATGGTGATTATAAAATAGAGTTTCAGCTAAGAAGTCGCTATCTAAAAACCCCGAAGCTGCTTTTAGCGGATATTCTGAAAATTAGACCTAAAGCCGTCACTGACTTTAGCTTAAAGGCTGATGTTTTATTAAAAGCAGAGAATTTAACAGCTCTTCTCAGTGGTGCTAAGGCAAATGATTTTAAATTAATCCTAAATTTAAATGACGTAGATGAGGAAGTGGACTCTATCTTAGAGCAGGCAGATAGTTTAAGTCTTGATGCGAATCTGAGTAGAGAGGCTCTAAAACAGAAAGTCATAGGGCGTATTTTAAAATTAGGTTTAAATACAGCACAGGTTTATACCTTGGAAGATGGCTTTAAAAGCTTGCTTACGACTTCAGTAAATTTTTACTATTTACCTCTGGATGTCTTTCAGCAAGAGCTATTTGTTTCTTTAAATCCTTTTTCTGTAGTGATGAAGCAGAATTTTACAAATAAATCCTTTGATGTCAGTTCCGTGATAAAAAAAGAGCAGCAAGGCTTGACTACAACATACTATTTAAAAGCTTTTGAAAAGCCTTATTATTTAAGTAGAAGTATAGAAGCTTCTGCACTTGGTATTGAGAAGATGCGAGTTATTGGTGATGAGTTCGCTGTCATTAAGAATTTAGGTATTAATTCTTTTAAATTAAGAAAATGTAGGCTCGCAGATTCGTTGAGAATTAGATTTGAGTTTACTCAAGATATAGAGCTTTTGCCAGAGGCAGCGGTTAGCGTGAATGGTGATCTAGGCTTAAATAATACTGGAGCTGATTTTTTAAGCTTAAGCTGTGAAGTTGATCAAGGCTCAGGGCTTAAATATGTAATTCTAGACGAGTTTTCTTATTCTAAGACGAATGAAGAGGGTTTTGCTGTGAGGGATTTGCTATGATTGATGTATGAATAATTTGACCTTATTTGCGTTACTGTTTTCTATATGTGCTGCTTGTAATGCTGAAATGAAAATTTTTATAAATGATAAAAAACCTGCGGTACTAGCACCGACTCAAGCTAGACCACCAGTTAAAAAAGTAGTTAAGGAGAAAAAGAAAATGAGCACTGAATTTAAAATAGGGGATTTAGCTCCAGATTTCACTTTAAATGACCAAAACGGTAAAGCACAGACTCTATCTAGTTATAAGGGTAAGTTTGTACTTGTTTATTTCTATCCTAAGGATGATACTCCAGGATGTACTATAGAAGCTTGTTCTATTAGGGATAATGTTGCTCAGTTTTCGAAATATGATGTTAAAGTCTTTGGTATTAGTGCTGACGACGTAGCTAGTCATAAAAAGTTTATTACTAAATATAAGTTACCTTTTGATTTACTTGCTGATACTAATAAAACAGTAGCTAAGCTCTATGGTGCTGATGGACTTTTTATTAAAAGAATCTCTTTCTTGATTGATAAAGAAGGAAAGTTTGCGAAATTATACCCAAGTGTGAATCCTAGTCAGCATGCTGGGGAAATACTTGCGGATTTAGCTTCGCTTACTCAGCGTATATAGGTACTGCTCGCAAACTCCAATTCCTGCGTTTTCGTCGTCTTCATGATCCTCATGTACTTCGAGTACACTGCGGTCATTCGTCCTCCTCAGCCTTGTACTTGCACGTTCATTAACAGTCCCGTGGTATAATCCTCAATCAGATTACTTAATAAATGTTTAGAATTTCAATTTTTTTAGTAGCATACTTATTAAGCGTAACTGGTCTTTTCGCTAAAGCTATAGGACCTAAAGACTATTTTGAAGGGCTGCTTTATAGTATTAGAGCTAATATAAGGCAGCAAGATAATTTTGCCTATTCAATTTTTTACACGCATCCAAATGCACGAAAAGCTTTATTAGAGCAGCATAATGCTAAAGCTAAATTACTCACTGAATCACAAAAGCAGAAAAAAAATGATCCTGAAGATTTAGCAAAGGAATTAGAAGAGGATAAATATTGCGTTGTTAAAGCAATACCAACTTGGCACGATAGTCCTCTGTACAATGTTTTGGTCGTTCCAATTACTAATCAAACTGTACTTGGAGAAGTTAAATATTATTATTCTAATGCTCTTGAGATAGGGGATCTAAAAATAGTCGATAAAAATAATAAAGAGCTAGAGTGTAAAGTCTTTAATAAGAGATACGTTGATTTAATGAATGAAGAAAATGTCCGTTATATAAGATCTGTTTATAAGTGGGTTTATTATGGTGTTGATATTACCAAAAAGGCTATGGTAGCTGATTTTGATTTAGCCTGTGTAAATAAATTACAAAAACCAGAGCTGCTAGTAATTAGAGAGAAAAATTTACCTATAAAAAACTATTTGCAGCAAAATGGCGATGATATAAATAAAAAGATACTGCAAAGATTGTCTAGCTCTTAAAAAGTTTTTAAATTGAGATATTTAATTTAAGTAAGTTTAGGAAAAGTATTCAGGGAGTAATTATGAAATTGCTCCCTATTTTTTTCATTTATGCTCATAAATTTAAAATATCCAGCACTGGCTATCATGGCAGCATTATCGGTGCAGTATTTTAAATTGGGCATGTGGCAACTTGGGGGCTGTAGCCTTGAAACTACATCTTGTGCAGTGGTCTCATTTAGCTTTACAGAAGAAAATCTTTCTTGAAAAACTTTTCTAATGTGTGAATTAGCTGAAACGCCCCCTGCGATTACGACTGTATCTAAATTTGTTTCAATAATAGCTTTATTTATTTTTTGGTAAAGTGTCTCTGCGATACAGTTCTGGAAGGCGAAGGCGATATCAGCTTTATCTTCTGTAAATTTTTCTTCGCCGATTTTTTCTTTAAGTCTTAAGACTGCTGTTTTAAGACCAGAGAAACTAAATTTAAAACCTTCGACATTAGAGATCGGGAATTTATAAAGCTTGTTCTCAGAACCAGTTTGAGCTAATTTATCGAGCTCTGGTCCTCCGGGGTAGTCTAAGTCTAATAACCTTGCGGTTTTATCGAAAGCCTCTCCTACTGCATCATCTATGCTAGAACCTAGTATTTCCATTTCATTATAATCATTTACTGTGATAATCTGTGTATGACCGCCACTGACTAACATGCAGAGAAAAGGTGGTTCTAAACTGCTTTCTAAGAAATTAGAGCAGATATGACCATGTAAATGATTTACTGGAATTAACGGCTTATCATAAATCCAAGCTAAAGTCTGAGCTACATTAACACCAATTAACAGTGAACCCATAAGACCTGGTCCTACTGTGACAGCTATCGCATCTATGTCTTCGAAATTTAGCTTTGCTGTTTTTAAAGCACTGTCTATAACTGTATGAATTTTTTCGTAGTGTAGCCTAGAAGCATACTCTGGTATAACGCCGCCCCAATCTTTATGTTCATTGATTTGGCTGTATAGTACGTTAGATAAGACTTCTCTACCGTTTTTAACTATACTAGCAGCACTTTCGTCGCAGCTGCTTTCTATTCCCAAGATGAGCATTCTATTTATTCTAGTTTATCTGTGATATTTTGATCATTTAAAAAAATCAGTATTTTATTTAGTTATAAGAGGAGATCCTATGTAAAATGATTTAAATGTCTAAATTAATTAAACTCTGTAGCTGGAATGTAAATGGCATTAGGGCGGTAGCTAAAAAAGGTTTTTTTGAATGGTTAAACGCTGAAGATTACGATGTTGTCTGTCTTCAGGAGACTAAAGCTCAGGTGGAGCAGCTAGAGCATGAATTTAAGGGAAATGAAAAATATCCATTAGTGCATTTTAATAGTGCTGAACGTAAGGGTTATAGTGGTGTAGCTTCTTTTTTTAAAGAAGGTTTTAAGCCAGCTCAAATTTCAGATGGTTTCGATTTAGGCTTAGCTCAGAAAATTACGAAGAAGTTAAATATGGAAATGAGTTTGATAGAGGCTTTTAACTCAGAAGGGCGTGTGATTTGTAGCCATCACGACTTAAATAATAACAGCTCAAATAATTTGAGTAGTGATAATTTTGTAAAAGAAAGAACGCTCGTTTTGTTTAATATTTATTTCCCTAACGGCGGCGCTAACCAAGAGCGTTATAGATTTAAATTAAAGTTCTATGATTTTTTTCTAGAATATTTAAAGGCTTATGAAGATGAGTATCCGAATATCGCGGTAACTGGTGATTATAATACTGCTCATAACGCTATAGATTTAGCTCGTCCTAAGGATAATGAACAAACTTCAGGGTTTATTCGTGAAGAGCGTGATTACTTAGATCGCCTTCTTGCTATGGGTTATATCGATACTTTTAGGTATTTGCATCCTGAGCCTGATAATTATACGTGGTGGAGTTATCGAACGGCGGCACGTAAGCGTAATGTGGGCTGGAGGATAGATTACTTCTTTGTTTCTAAAAGTCTTGTAGGGAAAGTTAAAGAAGCTGAAATTTTAAATCAGGTAGAGGGTTCTGATCATTGTCCGGTGAGTTTAGTATTAGGGTTTTAATTAGTCTTATTTATTACTGAGTGGGATAGCATAAATTTTAATCAAGATGGCATACTTAATATTTAAGAAATGACGTTAACTTTAGAAAATATTTTTAATCGTTTAAACCCAGCTCAAAAAGAGGCTGTAGAAGAGACTGAAGGACCAGTAATGGTTTTAGCTGGTCCGGGGACTGGAAAAACTCAGGTCTTAGCTTCACGTATCGCAAATATACTTAGTAACCCAGATTTACAGATGAATCCTGAAAATATTCTCTGTCTAACTTTTACTGAAAGTGGTGTAGTCGCCATGCGTAATCGCTTGATAAGTATTATCGGTACAGCAGCTTATTACGTGAAAATTCATACTTTCCATTCTTTCTGTAACGAAGTTATACAGGGTAATTCAGAAATTTTTCCTAGCTTAAGCTCGGTAGCGGAGCTTGAGCAGATAGAGATAATCGAGAAACTAATTTCAGGGCTGGATGTTTCTAGTCCTTTAAAGCCTTTTGCTGATCCGTATTTACATAAAAGCGAAGCACTCTATGTGATTAAATTACTTAAAAGAGAATCGGTAAGTCCAGATGATTTAGAGGCTTCTATCGCCTTTATCGAGCTTTTATCGAAAATAATTCACGACGATATAATGAGCTTTATTCGCCAGAATGCTCGCTCACTGAAAGATGAGGACTGTTTGATTTTTATAGATAATCTCGCAAATACTTTAAAACAGGCTGATCTAGAAACATATTTACTACCGAATTCACCATTAGATTTAAGCTTAGCGAAAGAAAAAATACAGAAATTTATTATTCAGGTAAGGAAATTTTTTAATCAGGCGACTAAGGTCGCTGATTTTAAATCGACCTTAAAAGATTTTTATACTAAGGCTATAGATAATGTTCCTAAACAGTATGAGCTAGTAAAGCTTTATCGAGGCTATATTAAAACTCTTTTAGAAAAGAGACTTTATGATTTTGAGGATATGCTGCTCATGGTTATAAATGCTTTTAGTAAGCATCCAGATCTTTTAGCCACTTACCAAGAGAAGTTTCAGTATTTACTAGTCGATGAATATCAAGATACGAACGGCTCACAGAATAAAATACTTGAACATCTCTGTTCTTTTTATCAAGATCAAGCGAATATCTTCGTTGTAGGAGATGATGATCAATCTATCTATAAATTTCAGGGAGCATCACTGGAGAACATCAGTTCTTTTTTCGGAACTTACCGAGAAACTCTTAAGATGGTGGTCTTGACTGAAAATTATCGCAGTCAGCAGAATATTTTAGATCTTTCACATTTTTTAGTTAGCCATAACCAGAATCAAATCATAGAGCTGTTTCCAGATTTAGAGAAAAAGCTACATGCTGCTACTGATATAGCTTTAGGGCCAGTAAAACTCATCGCTCATCAGGATTTTAATTCAGAATTATTTTATATAGTAAAAAAAATTCAAGAGCTTATCACTGAAGGCGTGCAGCCTGAAGAGATCGCAGTTTTGGTTAGGAATAATAAGGACGTTACTGCTATCGCTGATCTGCTTGCAAGAGCGAGCGTGCCAGTGAAAACATATTCTAATGAAAATATTTTAGAAGATATTTTAATCGCGCAATTAATAGACCTTCTCAGAGTAATATCTAAGCCTAAGGCTCATAGTTATTTACTTTTTAATCTTTTACATTATGATTTTATTTTAGGTTCTGCTCTGGTGGGGGAAGCTTCTGTAAATTTAGGTGTTTCAAGCAATAATAATCTTTGTGAATTTACTAACAAGGCGGTTAAACTGCGTGAAATATGGAAATTAAATAAATTAAATCGTGATTCAGAACTTAGCCTTATTGAGTTGATGCTAGAGCATGAGCTGTTTAAGCCTTTTGCAGAGAAGATTTTAGATTTTCATCAGCGAGCTTCTAATCATTTTTTAGATAAGCTCTTTGAAGATATTATTAATGAGTTTAATTATCTAAATTTTATAGTGAAGGATTTTAATAATATTCAAGTAAGTAATTTACAGAATTTAAATCAGCTCTTCGCTGAAATTAAGGAATTACAGCTAAATCATAAAAACAAAGCAGCTTATGATACTTCTAGCTCAGTCACCCCAATTTATCAGCTAGAGAGCTTCCTTGCGCACATAGATAGACTGCGTGAAAATAGATTAAAGCTAAATGCTGCTAGCATAGATGATTTAAGCCTTTCTGCGGTGCAGATTATGACGGCGCATAAATCTAAAGGGCTTGAGTTTGAATATGTTTTTATACATAAATGTGTAGATAAAATATGGGGTAATGTTACTAATCGTAGTAAACTCAGGCTGCCGCCATTCACCATTGGGGATTCCGTTCTGGAAACTAAAGAGTCTCAGAATGATGAAGAGCGTAGGCTGTTTTTTGTGGCTATGACAAGAGCCAAAAAAGAGGTTTTTGTTAATTTTTTTAAAAAAGATGCTAACGCAAAGGATGTTAGTCCTTCACTGTTCGTCGAAGAGCTTTTAAGTTTTAGGGATAAGGAAAAAATACAGCTTATAGATGCTACTGATAAATCTAATTATGGATTAACTTCACTCCTAGAGAAGAACTTAGCTTTCCTAAGTTCCCATGAAGCTCATCATTATACTGATACTAAAGTCCTAGATGCGGTGCTTGCTGAGTATAAACTTTCTGTAACACATTTAAATACTTTCTTGAAATGCCCGCGTAAATTCCTTTTTCAGAATTTATTAAGAGTGCCAGCCGCTAAAGATAAAAGTGCTAGCTTCGGTACGGCTGTGCATAATGCTCTCTATGAGACTTTTCTGCATATTAAGAAAAAAGATATGGATCATAAAGCCTTTCTCTTAAAGAGCTTTGAGCAGAGCTTGCAGCGTGAATATTTAGATGAAAAGGATTACGCAGATTCTTTAGCCTTAGGCTTAAATTCCTTAGCAGCTTACTACGATGAGTATCAGGATTCGTTTATAGAGAATGTGGAATTAGAGTTTAATCATAAAAGTTTAGAATATAAGGGGCTTAATCTTACTGGTAAACTCGATAAAATAGAAGTTTTGGATTCTGTAACCCGCACGGTGAACGTCGTTGATTATAAAACTGGGAATCCCACCTATGCTGATTCTAAACTTAAACCGGGTGCTGATTACCATCGGCAGATAGCTTTCTATCAGCTTTTAACAGATCTTGCTTTTGAGCAGGGTGTTTCTACTTATAGAATGCAGTCTGGGGAAATAGATTTTGTGCAGCCATGTAAAACAAATGATTTTAAGAAGGCTAAGATATATATTACTAAAGAGGATTTAGCGAATTTAGATTTAGAGATAGAGAGTTTTAAAATTAAGCTTGCGAATAGAGATTTTAATATGACTGAGGATGTGAAGATTTGTTCGAGTTGTCAGTTTAAGAATTTATGCTGTAGGTGAAGATTCTTCAGAAAGGTTTTATATTACTTCCTCTAAAGCCTTCCAACTCTTACACTCTTTATGAATCTGAAACTCTATATGCTTATAAAGTAGCTGTAAACATGATTTCAATTCATTATTCTGTGAGTCGAGGCTAAAAGCTATTTCTGGGACGGATGAGGAAATATTATTATCGAGCTGATGCTGATGGTGCTGTACGCCTGCCTCAAGACTAGCTTTAATTTCCTCCAAACTCACTTGCATATAATTCACTAAAAAATCTTCTATCAAAATTTCTCTTAATGTGATTTTTTTATTTTCGTTTTGAAAAGATACCTGAAAATCAGTGTCTAAGCTGCTTAGTGGTGATCTGTCTAAGGCATCTAAAAGTTTAAATGTAAATTTCTTTAAAGAGACTATATGATCGTCTGTGTGGTAGCCCTGCCTGTAGAGCTCATAGCCCTCTGTGCTGCAAATAGAACCACTGCTGAGGTCGAAATATTGTGGTATCTGCTTAGGCTGTCTGCGTTTGCGTGTGAGCGTGCAGGTATTTAAGTCTGGCTTGTAACCAAGCTCGCAGATTATGCACCAGAGAAATTCTATGCTGAGAAGCAGTTGTTGATTCGTTTTAATTTCACCAGACTGCTCGTAAGCTCCAGTTTCTGCGTTTTCGCTGATTCTATTTTTATTTAAATGCCCTGCTGTAATGCTTTTAAGGTATCTTAAGTAAATATCCAAAAGCTCAAAGAAATTTCTCGTGCTATCGCATTCATTTGAGATTTTTTCAGTGATTTCTGATGCGAAAAAAGCTAAGTTTAAGGCTAGAAGATCAGAGCAGCCTAAGAGGAAATTATTTACTATGCTGACTTCTGAGACTATATCTAGGTTTTTCCCTTTGGCGAGTAGGAAATCGCAGTGATTTAAAGTCTGGGTTTTCGCGGCAAATGAGCTGTTCATGCGCCTAGCACCTTTAGCGATAGCTGAAATTAAACCGTTTTCAGGAGTTAAAATTTTTAATATTCTATCTGCTTCACCGAGCTTTTGGGTTTTAAGAATAATCCCAGAGCTTCTATACTGCATTAAATACCCCAGCTCATAGTCACTGGATCTATCGGAGTGAAGCCTTTATCTGAGATGAGTACACTGTTTTCGTATCTATAGCAAGATTCTGGTAAAGTCTCTGTATTAAAATCTGTCGCTATAAGTGCTACTTTAGTTTTATCATTTACTGAGAGTTGTTCGTCTAATCTAGAAACAATGGCACTCGCGATATCGGCATCACCACTCACTTTACTATTGAAATAGACTAAAACATCGACTCTGCCTTGATTTGATAGTCTGATACTGTCGCCAAGTATTTTATCTACATGCATTTCAAAATCATATTTTTTCCCGCCAGCGAAAGGATTAATCTCACGAGGCACTGAAAGAACTATTGCTTCACCAGATTTACCTGATGGATAAGTATAACGGCGATATTTACTCTCTAATTTACCGAGCTCTTCCATCTGCCATTTAGTGCGTTCGCTTTTCCATGATCCAGTGGTGCAGATAGGTGTGATAATCTTATGACCATTATCTATTGCAGCCATAACGCTGCTTGCAAAAGGAATCTCTGGGTTATCGCTATATTGAACGAAAGCTGGATCATAGCCTTCTACTTTAGTTATGGATAAAGATACACCAAAGCTTTTAGCTTCTTTATAGAGATGTTCTAAACTTGAAAAGTTAATGCCACCTTTTTTAGTAGTACTAGCTGATACCGCACAGCCTTCGCAGCCGATAGGGCAGGAATTCATATGCCTCTCATGGAAAATGTGTTTGAGGTAAAAATCTTTCTTATTTACTGAGTTTAAAACTAACTCAGACTTCGTAGCTAAGGCTAATTCCATTAATTTTTCATTATACTATAGTTTTTTACTTAATTATCTTTACATTACTCGTAAAGTTTAGCATTTGGTAAAGATTTGCATGAACAGCGGATTTTCGTTATGGAGCTGTGCATTAGTCTTTTATAGAAGCTGTTTATTTTTCTGTTTATAAACGAAGGCTAAGACTTCAGCTACTGCGACATAGAGATCTGGGGTAATTTCATGATCGATTGGGCAGTTTTTATACAAAGCACGAGCAAGTGGAATATTCTCAACTATCATCACATCTGCTTCTTTGGCAAATTCCTTAATCCTTGCAGCAAGTAATCTGCTACCTTTAGCTACTACTATGGGTGCAGAAGAACCGTTACGATTATATTTTAAAGCTACGGCTAAGTGAATAGGGTTGGTTACCACAACATCAGCTTCTTGGACATTAGCTTTAAGACCCTTTTTTTGACCTACAGCTCTTTGTGCTTGTTTCATTCGTCCTTTAATATGAGGATCACCTTCTTGGTTCTTATATTCTTGTTTTACTTCTTCTTTGGACATTTTTTGATCTTCACCAAATTGCCACTTTTGGTAGACATAATCGACGATACTTAATATAAGCATTACAGCTGCGATTTTCATGCAGAGATCCCATGCTATGGCTCCGACTGCATTTAACGTACCTATAAGGCTAATCGGTTTCATAATAACTGTAATTAAATGATTATTAATGAACATTGACCAAGTCATCGCTGCGATAATAGTCATCTTAGTTAGCCCTATAGCAGTAGTGATAACAGAGCGAAGAGATACTAACCTTTTCATACCATTAATGGGGTTTATTTTATTTATGTCGAATTCCAGTGGCTTAAATGAAACGTGTAAGCCTACTTGAGCTACGGTACTGATAAATACCGCAAGCCAAATACTAATTAAAAGTGGGGCGCAGAGCATTACATATTCACCGATAGCAGAGGTGATTAGTCCGAAGTAGCCGTTACTGTTTACTTCTTCGAATCTTACTCTTGAAAAAAAATGTCTAAATAGATAAGCGATTTTAGCTGAAATAGCAAGACCAGTTAAGCAGAGCATTACTAAACATACGAAAACACCTATAGTTCCAGACAGATCTTGAGATCTTGCTACTTGCCCCTGCTCCCTGCTCTGTTTCAGCTTCTGGGAGGAGGCCCGTTCGGTTTTGGAGTCTTTATCCTCGTCTGGCATTCAAGCTAGTGTATTCCCTGTATACAGTTAGCCTATGCTGGGTTTTATGGGGGAGAGGCTGAGGTATTTAAGTGAAAAGATGATCGAAAAAAATGATTAGTCTTTACTTTTTGATAGATTTTTATTATTATATTGTGATTATGGCTTTAATGGATAGTTCGCCGGGGGGGGGTAATGATTGGAGTTTAAAGAGCTTCGTGGCACGGGCACGGGAGCTTGGGATGACCCCGGGTAAAGCTGATCCTTTAGAGGAAGCATCGCGGAATGCAGATGAATTAGAGGCTGTTGCCGCAGCTCAAGAAGAGCGTCGAATGGCTCAGGGAAGCGCAGTTAAGGTGATGGGTTATAAGCCTATAGAGGTTATAAGATCTTCACCTGATCGTAATCATGTAACAATGGTAAACGTTTCTGATATTAAGACGGCTCATGGTTTTGAGGTTAAGGCTGCTCCCACGGAATCGACTTTAGAATTAAGACCTTCTCCTGATGGTTCAGAGCAGTTAGTTAAAATTAAGAACCGAATTTTCGATAGAGAAATAATTAGAGATGAGACTGGAAGAGTAACTGAGCTAGAAGACGAGATTAAATTACCTAAATCTAATATTAGACTAGAGGTCTCTATTCAGGATAATTCTAAAGTCGTTAAAATTATCGAAAATGGTGAAGAAGCAAGAGAATTAAAATTTAGTGTGATGGGAGGAGATGATAATTCAAGAATCGAGCGACCATCGTTTTCAGCACCATCTATATCTGGAGATAGCTTGATGGAAGAAGTTTTTTTCCATAAAAAATCTTTAAGTCCTTATCAACAGCCTTTAATTGATGAGGGTGAGCAGGTTAAGCCTTATGAGCTTAAAACTAATGAATATACACTGTCTGTGGATAGAGGGATTATAACGATTCGTGATAATAAAGATGGCTTAGTTTTTTTACAGGATGGTGAGGGGCAAAATTATATTTTTCATCCAGAGAGTGTATCAGATACGAGTTTAGTTAAGTCTAGAGCGAAATTAGATGCTGTGACTCCAGCTGCTTTTAGAGAAGTTTTGGAGGCAAGAGAAAATCAGATACTTGATATGCTTGCGCTTTTTGAGAAACAGGGTAATCCATCTGAGATGCGAGTAAGATTTTCACAGTCTAACTCTCAAGGTGAAACTGAGATACTGGTAAATAGAGCTGAAATTAAGGCTGAGTTAGAATCTATCAGCAGTCAAATTCTCGAACTCTCTAATCAGGCATCTATATTTCTTACGAGTCAGCAACAGGATTTAGGGAATGATCCTAGTAAGCTAAGTATGCTTCAAGGATTCTTAGGTTTTGGTGGATATAATGCAGAAGCAGATCCGGCTACTGTATCGAAGGCTGATAATCTTAATATTTTAAATCCTAAGCAGACTGTAGCGATGTTTGCAGGTGCAGATGGTCAGTATCAGTATTTTAATGCAGAAGGTAGATCACTTTTCGGTGTGGTATAGAATTAATATTAAAATCCTTAAACCCGAATCCCCATAAAGAACTCATCAAAAAAGTCCATTAACTTTTCTGTAAAGAAATCATCTAAGCTAACCCAGTAATTACCGAGCATCATGCTTAATAATATGGAGCCGAAAATTAATTTTAACGGCTGTATCATGAAGAACATACTTGCTTGTGGGAGTATTTTAGAAACTAGAGTAGTAAAGAGGTCTAGCACTAATAATATGCCTACAAATGGCAGAGTTAATTCTAAAGCATAGAGAAATATTTTCCCGAATATTGGTAGAAACTGAGACATAAGTAACCCGATATCTAATTCAAATTTATTAATCGGTAAAATCTCATAACTTTTAGAGAGCATGAAAAGCACTATATAAAAGCCATTGGCTTTTAGAAAGACGAAATTCGCTGTAAATACTAGGATGTTTGCCATTGGACTTACTTGTGCTTGTACTGTCGGGTCGAATAAAGAAGAGGCGCTCTGCCCCATCTGTGTACTTGCAAGCTGGCCCATAGTCGCTATTGCATCAAAGACGACGCTGAAAAAGAAACCTATGAAAAAGCCGATAAGTAATTCGAAGGATAGGGCTATTAATAAATGCCAGTGATCTAAAGGTAAAATACTATTAGAAGTACTCATCGCTTGAGAATAGAGAACTGTACCAAGCATAATCGATAAGCCAATCTTGTATTGAGCTGGGATCTGCCCCTTTGATAGAATCGGCATGACCAGCATCATGCCGCCTACTCTTGACATAATAAGAAAGAAATTAAGAATGATTTCTATAGTAATAAATTCAATATTAAAATTCATTTATTATTAAGACCTTTCGTCTTTTTAATTTCTATTTTCTTAAATCGTCTCACAGAGCTGAATTCCCTTGCTGGTGCCTAAGTGACTGAGTCTTTCGTGTGTAATGTTAATGATTTTAATAGCGTCTTCATAGCTGCGAATACCGCCAGCCGCTTTGATCTGCACGAAAGGTTCTTTATCGTAAAGGTCTAAAAGATTTTTTATTTTACGGATAAGTTCAGGGTTAGCTTGAGCTTCTAATCCTTTAACTTCGATAAAGCCAGTGGAGTTTTTATATGAAATATTTACCTTCAGTGAAGAATTTAGTTTTTCTTTTTTCTGCTTATAATAGTGAGCTACACGGGCTAGAATCTCTACGGAATATTTAAGCTGTTCATCATTTAGTAATTCACAGGAGAAAATGGGTTTTAAGCAGATATGTAAGTCTTCTAGATTTTCATATTTATTAGTGAATAAAGATTCTAAATCAAAGATTTTATCGATAATAGATGTTAAATCTTCGTAAATAGGATTTAACATTATAGGAACTTCATTTAAAAGATATTTAGGATTCATTACTGGGTCAAGCTCTAAAGCACCGTCTCTAAGAGCGATTTCACACTCTTCTAAAAGAGCTGTTCTTTCTGTTTTTAGAAAAAACTTTTCAATCAATTCGTCTAATTTATCTTTCTCTGGATCATAGGAAATTTTATTTTCAGGAAAGGATATTACAGCAGAACATCTATAGATAGGTGCTAGATCCTTGATAAAGGCTGGTCTTATGCAGATGGAATTAAACCTGTAGGCGACTGCCTCTTTGGCTAGTACCAGTAAGGAATCTGGGCTTGCATTAATATCAAGTTTCGTATGATCTATAAGATGATTAATAGTTTGTGTAATCATTTAAACTTATTATCGCAGTCTTGCTATTATCGTTCAAATATAAATCTGTTTAAGACTATTAAGTTTAAATAGACTCTAAGTTGGTAAATTAATATGGCAAGCCAAGAAATTATTGTAATTAAGATCGGGACTTCATCTATTACAGATATTAAATCTGGTGTAGATTATAAGACTATTAATCTGCTCGCAAAGGCAGTCGCTGAGCTTAAAGCTGAGGGGCATACTTTAGTAATAGTAAGTTCTGGAGCTATGAGCTTAGGTATCTGTAAATTAGGTTTAGATCATGCACACTCTGGTAATGTCGCTTATAAACAGGCTTTAACTTCAGTAGGACAGGTAAGTCTGATGAATGCCTACGATAATATTTTTAAATACTACGGCTATAGCGTGGGGCAAGTGCTGATTACACATAAAGGTCTAGACGATAAAGAACGTAATGACTGTATTAAAGGGACTTTTGAAAATATTTTTAAATTAGGAGTTATACCAGTAGTTAACGCTAACGACACTGTAACTTCTGAAGAACTCGCTTATGGTGATAATGACAGCCTTTCAGCTAGAGTAGCTGTATTGCTGCAAGCACAGAAGTTAATATTTATAACCGATGCTGGCGGTTTCTATGATAAAGACCCTCACTTAGACAGCTCTGCGAAGCTTATAGAGAGAGTCACAGATATAGATGATTATATTTATTCTTTAGCTGGTGAAAGTAGCACGAAAGTCGGGCTAGGTGGCATGAAAAGTAAAGTAGAAGCGGCTCGTATCTGTATGGATGATAAGGTTAGGCTTTTAATTACTGGTAAGAAAGAGATTTCTAAGCTTGGGAATCTTTATGATTCTGATGTGAAGATTAAGGGGACTTGGTTTTATTAATCTTTACATCGTGAATTTTAGAGGCTTTAGTTTTTAAGTCTATATTTTTTTTCGAAATCCTTAAGTAATTTATTAACCTTAGGAGCCATAATATAAAGCCCTGTGAAATTTACGAGGCACATGCCTAGGAACATGGCATCTGATAAATCTAAAATCGTGCCTAAATGCATTACTGAGCCTATAATGATGCAGGCTAAAAAAATTATTTTAAAAAACAATTCTGCATAATCAGTGTCGCCAAATAAATAACACCAAGCCCTTAGACCATAGTAAGAATAGCTAATTAAAGTCGAGTAAGCGAATAATATTACAGCGAGAAAAAGCAGATATGGCAATATCGGTGATACTGACCGAAAGGCTTCAGAGCAAAGATGAACACCCTCTAGATTTTTTATTAAATGACTCTTTGTAATCAGAATTACTAAAGCAGTAGCATTGCAAACAATCACTGTATCTATAAATGGTTCTAACATAGAGACGAAGCCCTCCGAAATTTTTTCATTGGTTTTGGTTGAAGCATGTGCAATAGCGGTAAAACCAGACCCCACTTCACTAGAGAAGGCTGACCTGCGAAATCCCGTAATAATACAGCCAATGACTCCTCCTTGAACTCCTGTTGCAGTAAATGCTTGATTGAAAATTTCGGAAAATGTTGCAGGAATATCACTATAGTTAGCACCAAGAATAAAGATGGCAGAGCCTATAAATATTAAACTCATGAAAGGCACTAGTTTTTCTGTTACCTTTGCGATACTCTCTAAGCCACCAATAATTACTATACCTACTAAAAAAGCGATTATTAATCCAAATAACCAAGCCTTGTTCGTAAAAAAATTCATGCTATCGCCTGAAAGATTTAGTAATAGCTGATAGCTTTGGTTAACTTGCAGCATGTTTCCGCCACCTAAGACTCCACCAATGCATAGTATGGAATATAGTACTGCAAGGATTTTCCCTATAGTTTTAAAGCCTTTAATTTCAGCGAAGCCAAGACTTAGATAATACATTGGTCCACCAAGGTAATCTTTTGCATGTGAGTGTTTTCTATAAATCATTCCAAGGCTGCACTCTATAAATTTAGAGGACATACCGAGAAAACCTGCTACGGTCATCCAGAAAACAGCTCCAGCACCACCTACGCTAACTGCTATACCAACCCCAGCTATGTTACCAAGACCGACAGTGCCAGATATAGCTGTACACATTGCTTGGAATGGACTAATAAGACCTTCCGCATCCTTAGTTGCATATTTTCCTTGTAGAGTCTCAATCGTATGTTTTAAACCTCGGATATTTAAAAAGCGAAAATATACAGTAAAAAATAATGAGCCTGTAATTAGCCATAAAACCAGAAAGGGAATTTTTATTTCAGGTGTGAATTCTAATTCGAAGAAAATTATACTAGACAGGCTTTTAGCTAAAGGTTCAACCGCTGAGTTGATTTGAGTGTCTAATTTATTTAACGCTTCCATTTATTTATTAATAGTATCTTGAATCAATGATTCTAAAATAATCCGTTGAACTGATAATTCTATTCTAAATAAAAAGCCCTCTCAGAAATTCCAAAAGGGCTTTTTATTTTAATTAAGGCAGAGGGTGGCTGTTACTGATAGTGCAGTTTAGTAAACAGATAAATATCTATTTATTTCCCACTCAGAAACAAAAGCTCTATACTCTTGGTATTCTTTATGTTTAGTCTCTAAGAAATGCTCGAATATATGATCCCCCAGTGCAGATTTCACCATGGCTGAATTAGCCATACACTTAATGGCTTCATTTAAATCACCAGGAAGTGCATTAATATTACGATCTGTGAGTGTTTCCATCTCTAGTTTGTAAATATTATCGTTAACTTCAGCTGGAGGCTCTATCTTGTTTCTAACGCCATCTAAACCAGCTTCTAAAAGTACAGCGAAAGCTAGATAAGGATTAGTGCTAGGATCTGGGCATCTTAGCTCCACTCTAGTACCTATGCCACGAGTAGCAGGGATTCTGATTAACGCACTTCTGTTTAATTTAGACCAAGCTATGTATACCGGTGCTTCATAACCCGGAACTATTCTCTTGTAACTGTTTACTAAGGGGTTAGTTACGGCTGTAAATTCTTTAACATGCTTTAAAAGACCGCCGATAAAGTATCTCATAGTTTCAGAGATGCCATCTGCTTTAGACTCATCATAGAAAGCATTTTTCCCATCTTTAAATAGAGACATATTGCAGTGCATACCACTACCGTTTACGCCAGCGATAGGCTTAGGCATAAATGTAGCGAAAAGACCGTAACTATTCGCTATAGCTTTAGTCGCCCATTTGAAAGTAAGAACGTTATCCGCTGTTTCTAAGGCTTCAGCGTATTTAAAGTCGATCTCATGCTGAGAAGGTGCCACTTCATGATGACTTGCTTCCACTTCAAAGCCCATCTCTTCTAAACATTCAATAATAGATCTTCTTACATCAGAACCTTGATCTAGTGGTTCTACTTCGAAGTAACCAGCTTTGTCGATGTACTTAGTAGTAGCTAAGCCTTCTTCATCAGTATCAAATAAAAAGAACTCACATTCAGGTCCAAGGTTGAATGAATAACCTAGATCAGCAGCTTGTTTTAAAACTCTCTTCAGATTATTACGAGGACAGCCCATAAATGGTGTACCGTCTGGATTGTAAATATCACAGATAATTCTAGCTACTGCATCCTCTTGTGGTCTCCAAGGGAGGATTTGGAAAGTGCTGATGTCTGGATTAAAGTACATATCAGAAGTCTCGATAGTTCTAAAACCTCTGATAGATGAGCCATCTAGCATCATCTTATTATCTAAGACTTTTTCTATCTGTCCGATAGGAACAGAAATATTTTTTACGGTACCGTGTATATCACAGAATTGAAGACGTATAAATTTTACGTCATTAGCTTTGGCCAACTTTATGACATCTTCTCTAGTTTTAGGTTTTTCTCTCATGCTTTTGAAAATTTTATCAGAAACATTAAATATTTAAGTATAAACTTCCTGTGAAAATTCATCCAGAGTAAAGTGTAATAACTTATTTATTGAAATGGTAAAATTTAACTACGTAAATTGATGCAAGTAAATTTCGACGTAATCATTATAGGTGGCGGACATGCAGGCTCAGAAGCAGCACATGCTTCTGCTAGATTGGGTTTAAGTACATTGCTGTTAACTAACAATGTAGATCAGATAGCGACTATGCCTTGTAACCCAGCCGTAGGTGGTCCAGGTAAATCACAGCTGGTTAAAGAATTAGACGCCCTTGGTGGTGTTATGGGTTTAGCTGCTGATGCGACTTACCTTCAGATGAAGACGCTAAATTCAAGTAAAGGTCCAGCGACTAGATCTCTGCGAGCTCAATCTGATAAAAAACAATATTCACGTTGGGTGAGGCAGTATTTAGAGTCTATGCCTAATTTGCGTATCTATCAGTCTGCTGCAAAGGCTTTAATTTTTGATGAAAATAAATCTAACCGTATTATCGGTGTAGAAACTAATTTGGGTGAGAAAATATATGCTTTATCTATCGTTTTAACCGCTGGAACTTTTTTAGAAGGTAGGATTTTTACTGGTCATCAATTTGAAAGTGCTGGAAGGGCTGGTGAGAAGCCTTCTCTAGGATTGTCTCCACAGATTCGCAGTCTAGGGCTGGAAACTGGAAGGCTAAAGACTGGTACGCCAGCTAGAATAGATAAAAAAACTATAGATTTTTCTGGCTTAGAAGTCGCTCCGGGTGATGGAGAGCTATCTTTTTTCTCCTTTTTGCCGCATAGACCTATTCGCAGACAGTATCCCTGTCATATTACTCGTACTAATGCAAATACGCATGAAGTGATATTAGCTAATCTAGAGAAATCACCGATGTATTCTGGAGCTATCTCTGCGAGCGGCCCTCGATACTGCCCGTCTATAGAAGATAAGGTAGTTAAGTTCCCGCATAATCCTTCGCATCATTTCTTTTTAGAACCAGAAGGCTTAGATACTGATGAGATTTACCTTCAAGGCTGTAGTACTAGTTTACCAATAGAAGTGCAGTGGCAGATTATCAGGACTCTTCCGGGGCTAGAGAAAGCATGGATAACCAGGCCAGCTTATGCAGTAGAGTATGACTACTTCCCTGGTATACAGTTTAATCATAGTTTCGCTTCTAAAGAATTAAATGGGCTGTTTGTCGCAGGGCAGGTTCTAGGCACTAGTGGCTATGAGGAAGCTGCTACTCAGGGGCTTATGGCGGGAATAAACGCTGCGATTCAGGCTTATAATTTAAAAACTCAATTAGAGAAAGATTCTTTGCCTGTAAATGAGAGATTTAGAAAATACTGTGATGAATATCAGGATTTTGTTTTAGGTAGAGAGACTAGTTATATAGGGACTTTAGTCGATGATTTAGTTACTAAGGAGATCTCAGATCCTTATAGAATGATGACTTCTAGGTCTGAGTATAGATTAGTGCTTAGGCAGGATAATGCTGATCAAAGGCTTACGCTGAAAGGCTATGAGTTGGGTTTAGTCGATGATTATAGATGGTCTATATATTTAGAGAAGCAGGAGCGTATAGAAGAAGAATTTAGATTTATTGACCAGGCGAAATTCGCTCAGGATAATATTCCTACTGGTATGGAAATTAAAGGTTCGAATAAAATTACTGTTCATGAAATGCTAAAGAGACCAGAGTTTACATATGAAGATTTAGCGAAAGTTAATTTCTGTGCTGATCTTCATGAAGAAGATCGCTATGCCTTGGAGAAGAAAGGAATTCTTTTAGACAAGATTCTTTATCCCTTTGAGTTAGAGACTTACGTTAAGTATCAAGGTTACATAGATAGGCAGATGGTGCAGATTAGAGATATGCAGAAGCGTGAAAATATTAAAATCCCCGTAGATTTTGATTTTAAAAATTGTTCGATTCTCTCTCTGGAAGCTAGAGATAAGTTATCGAAGGTAAGACCACTGACTATAGGTCAAGCTAGTAGAGTGGGGGGAATTAGTCCTAGTGATATTTCCAGTATTTTGATTATGCTTGAGACCAAGAGAAAGAATGCTGCCATTCAAAGTGGAGTTTCGCTACACGCTCAAAGTTAATATTTGTATGTTATCAAGATATTACACCCTAAAACAATATCTCCAAAATCGCTTTGGAGAGAAGCTCCATCGTGTAACTCTTGAAGGTGGTTTCACCTGTCCTAATCGTGATGGCACGAAAGCTGTTGGTGGCTGCACTTTCTGTACCGACGATGGTTCATCTTCTGGAGCGAGGAATCCCGCTCATACTATATCTGCCCAGCTCGCTGACGGTATAGAGAAACAGGGGAAACGCTTTGGAATAAATCAGTTTATCGCTTATTTACAATCCTTTACTAATACCTATGCTGATGTGGATTATTTAAGGACTATTTATAATCAAGCTGTAAGTGATGAGCGGGTAAAAGTATTAGCTATAGGCTCTCGCCCTGATTGTGTTCCAGATAAGGTGATAGATCTTTTTGAAGAATATACAGCAAGAGGGCTGGAGCTGTGGGTGGATATCGGAGTGCAGAGCTCGCATAACAAGACTTTAGATCTTATTAATAGAGCTCATACTTATGAAGATTTTACTGATGCCGTGAAAAGAATTAAGGCTAGAAAAAATCCTCTACTCAGAGTCTGTACTCATGTGATTTTAGGACTCCCAGAAGAGACTCCAGAAATGATGTTGAAGACAGCAGAGAGCCTTGCTGAGCAGGATATAGACGACCTGAAAATTCACCAACTCTGTATTTTCAAGGGAACAGCTATGGAAATAGATTACTTAAATGGTGATCTTTCTGTGATAGAAAGAGATGAGTATATAAAGATCTTGGCTGATTTTATCGCAAGAATACCAGAGAAGGTAGTTATTCAGCGAGTTATGGGTGAAGGTAAGGTCGGGGAGCTGATCGCTCCAGAGTGGGCTGACCATGGGATGAAGCAGAAATTTTTACATGAATTTCATAAATATTTAGATGAAAATGATATTCGGCAGGGTGGCTTAATGGCACCGTTGCCCTAATATCTCTGCGGTATGTCTAGAAACATTAATAGCAAATCATCATATTGATAATAACGATTCTTTAAAAAGAACCCTTCTTCTATGACTGAATCTCTGAGCTGATTTGGGGCTATTGCTCTTGATGGTCTGCTGAAAGTAGGTGGGAATTTATTAAGTAGTAAATTTAATTTATTTTGAAATGAACATAAATTAGTACCGATAAGTATTAGTAAACCTGGTCTAATAATCATCGGAGCTAATTCGTTGAGAATTTCTCTGAGATTGTCGCTGCAAGGCATATCTAAGTCTAAAATTATGTAGGAGAAAGATTTGTGGGTTCTAGATATATTCTGAGATCTTAATTCATCTGGATTTAAACTAGATACTTTATTGAATATATTATTGACAGCAAGCATTTCAGAGATCTGGTTCTGTTTATCACTGATATGTAAGATGCTCTGCCCTGTTCTAATTTCACGCCTGATTTTTTTTAACATTAAGCGATGAAAGTTTTCTTGCTTGGAATTTGCGGGATTTACTTTTGTGGAATCTTGTAGATGAGAGTTGTTCATAATTGTGAAACCCTGTTTATGATTGCCTGAGCATGAGCTTCTAGATTCTCTGCTCTAGCGAGTCTTGCTGTATGTTTGGCTAATTCTTTGAAGCCATTACAGTCCTTGGAGACTCCTCTGAAATCGATTAAAGAACTTTTTTTCATAAAATCAGCGGAATGAAGTCCAGATGCGTACCTTGCCCCTCTGCCAGTAGGCAGGCAGTGGCTAGGACCAGCTAAGTAATCACCAAGACTTTCACAGGCATTAGCTCCGATGAAAATCGCTCCAGCGTGTTTAACGCTAGGTATAAGAATGCTAGCTAAAGAATCTACCACTTGTAATTCTAAATGCTCGGGGGCATAGAAATTGATGAGTGCTGATATCTCATCTGGATTGTCGCTGAAGATACAAGCACTATAGTTTTTGTAGGAAGACCTAATGACAGCTATTTGCTCATCTGTTTTATGAGCTTTTAAAGAATCTATCTGTGCTTCTATTTCTTGAATTGAATCTGCTAATAATTTCTGATCAGTGCATATTAATAGCGCAGACTCTAGGCCTGAGCCATGCTCTAACTGGCTTAAAAAGTCAGCTGCTATTTCTTTTGGATTTGCACTGTTATCTGCGACTATAGTAAGCTCACTAGGACCGAAAATTCCATCTATGCCTATAGTTCCGAACACATTTTTCTTGGCTAAGCTAACAAAAATATTACCAGGCCCGACTACTTTATCTACGGGCTTTATAGTCTCCGTGCCATAAGCTGCTGCAGCTATCGCTTGAGCACCACCTATAGGATAAATTTCATCTATATCAAGGAGATCGGCTAAGCCTTGAATACTTGGGTGTATAGGTGGCGGGCTGAAGAGTACTATGCGTTTAACACCAGCTACTTTTGCTGGTATAACTGTCATAAGTACGGTGGAGAATAAGGGGGCTTTTCCACCTGGAATGTATACTGCGACAGAGTCTAGGCTAGTATATCTCACTCCGAGTCTTTCTCCTAGGTTACCTGTAAATCCCCAACCTTGAGCAAAATTAGAACTTCTATATTCTTCAATATGAAATCTTTCTATTCTTTCTTTAGCTACTTCTAAAGACTGTTTTAATTCTGCGTCGAGTAATTTATAAGTTCCTTTTACGGAGATACCTTTCAGCTCTTCATCTTTAAGGATATATTTGTCGAATTTTTCTGAGAATTCTTTTATTGCTGAATTGCCTTTATTCTTAACCTTGTTAACTATTTCACTCACACTCTTTTCTATGTGGCTAAGATTTTCAGGATCAAGCCTAGAATTGATTTTTTTTATGACATCCAAATTGGATAGTTCTTTTGAACTTAACATGGTTTTGATTATAGCTTTTCAAGCCTTAGAGAATCGCAGCCATTTCGCCATTTTGGTGCATTTCCATAATGATGTCACAGCCGCCGATAAATTCTTTATTTACATAAAGCTGCGGGAAAGTCGCCCACTCAGAGTAAATTTTCATTCCAGCTCTTAGATCTGGGTTAGAGAGTATGTCATAAGTAGCATATTCGCTATCATGAAAATTTAATACTTTGACTACTGCATCGGAGAACCCACACTGTGGCTGGAATCTATCCCCTTTCATAAATAGGACTATTTTATCTTTAGCTAGAATAGTGTCGATTTTCTCTTTTAATTCCGATGGAAGTTCACCTTGTGTTGTGTTGCCGATTTGCATATTTTGCTCCTTTGTTTTTATTTTTTGAAATAATGTGTTTAATTTTCAGTACCGCTAGATTTAATCATGAGTGCGTGTATCGCTTCACTAGCTAAAGGTTCTTTTAAAATTTCATAGATTTTTCTATGCTGTTTGATTTTGGGAATATTATTAAACTCGGGTGTCTTAATTTCTATTTCCCAGTGATTATGACTGCCCGCGCTTAAGTCATTGACTATGAGGGTCTCGACTTTGAGTTCTTGTTTTATCATTGTTTCTATTTCTTTTTCACTTATCATAGTTGGTTTTCCTTTTTATAATATAGCTAAAACTTTTTCTAGGGCTGTGAAGAAAGAGTCTATATCTTCTTTAGTATTATAAAATGCAAAAGAAGCTCTTGCTGTAGAGCTTACTCCAAATCTTTGCATAACTGGCTGAGCGCAGTGATGCCCGACTCGTATCGCGACACCGTATTCGTTAATTAAAGTACCTATATCAAAGGCTTCTGCGATATCTGAGGTGAAAGATATTAAAGATGCCTTATTTTTGGCATTACCAATAATATTTATGTTTTTAAATTCTCTAATGCGAGCGGTAGCATAATTTAATAATTCATTTTCATAGTCAGAGATTAGATCTAAGCCAATATTTTCTAAATAGTTTATAGAACTTGCTAACCCTATTACTTCTGCGATAGCAGGTGTGCCAGCCTCGAAACGGTGTGGAGGAGTGGTAAAGGTGGTTTTCTCAAAAGTGACTTTCTCTATCATTTCACCACCACCTTGATAAGGAGGCATAATTTCGAGTAGATCATATTTCCCATACAGTACTCCTACGCCAGTGGGACCAAAAATTTTATGACCAGAGAATACGAAAAAATCTGCATCTAAGTCCTGCATATCCACTTTAAAATGACCAGCAGATTGGGCTCCGTCTATTAATACTTTTACTCCTTCTGCATGGGCAGCTTGAATCATTTCTTTTATTGGGTTTATAGTTCCAATAGAATTAGAGATATGTGTTAAAGCTAGTATTTTCAGTCTTGGAGTTTTAATTAATTTCGTAAAAGCCTCTTGGTCTAATTCACCATTCTCAAGAACTGGAATAACTAAAATTTTAGCTCCGATTTTTTCTGCTTGAAGCTGCCAAGGGACTATATTTGCATGATGTTCGAGCCCTGAAATTAAGATACTATCTCCTGCTTTGATAAAGGCAGATGAAAAGCTGTAGGCTACGAGGTTTATGCTTTCAGTGCTACCTCGTGTGAACACTATTTCAGATGATGATTTCGCATTAATGAATTTTGCTACTCTCTCTCTAGCTTCATCAAAGGCTTTAGTAGAATTAATTGACAAGCTATAAAGCCCTCTTCTCACCGTACCATTTTCGTTCAACATAAAGTCTCTTATGCGATTTATAGTACAGGTAGGTTTATGAGTAGTAGCGGCGTTGTCTAAGTAGATTAAATTTTTGCCATTAATGCTCGAATCTAGTATAGGAAAATCTTGTCTAATTTTAATTAAATCTAGTTTCGCTGGGATTTTAAATTCAGTACTGCTGTTTAACATGGTTTCCCTTATTTCAATTTATGTACAGTATTCGCTGTATGTATTGTAGTGTCTAAATTTTCTAAAGTTAGGTTACGTATGTGCTGCTTTGCGCTATCTATGGTTACTTTCTGTATGATCTCTTCACAGAAACTCAGGGTAAGCATCGCAAGAGCATCATCCTTTTTTATGCCACGACTAAGCAGATAGAAAATTTCATCTTCATCAAGCTCTCCTACAGTAGACCCATGTGAGCATTTTACGTCATCAGCCAAGATTTTTAATTGTGGTCTAGAGTCTATGTGAGCAGTATTTGAGAGTAGAAGATTTTTGTTTAGCTGTGTAGCATTGGTACCATTAGCACCCTCGCTAACATTGATTTCACCGTTAAATTCTGCTCTTGCAGAGTCTGAAATTATACCTTTATAGAGTTGATTGCTAGTGCAATTGGGAACCAAATGATTTACTTTGATAACATTATGCGCTTTACGGTCTTTATTTAATATATAAAATCCAGCTAGACCTGCATTAGCACCAGGTTCTAATAAGTCTACTTTTATATTGTCTCGTGAATGATTAGCTTTCAGATCTAGAGAATTATATTCAAAGTTACTATTTTTCATTAATCTTGCGTAAAGATCATAGAGTAAAATCCCTTGCTGTGTATCATCTTGGATTTTGTCTAGTTTGAAATGAGCTCCCTCTGAGAGAATTAGCTCTACTACGGCATTATTTACGAAATGACTATTGGCTAGACCTATGTAGCTGACTATGATTTTGAGTTTGGCATTTTTACCTAGATGAATTAATGAACGAGTTTGATTGAAGCAGCTTTCATTAGAAAAATGTAAGATTTGTATAGTTTCTTCGATTTCAGTATCGTCTGGTACGCTTAGTAGGAAACCGTTACTCATCAATGCAGTATTACATGCTTTGAAGAAACTGTCTTCCTGATTGATCTTGTGTGCGAAGTGTTGATTGATAATCTCTTCTTCGGTGGGATGTTTTTTTAATTGATCAGGGTCGTTAAAATCTATAATAGAGATATTTTTGTTAGTAAGACTAGTGCTAGACAGCTCCTTAGAGAAATGACCGTTTACTGTAACCAGTAGATTTTCAGAGCATTCTGGGAACCTGTGTTTGCGGATAATTTCTTTATCAAGCTTATTAATTTCACAAATATCTAAGGTGAAGAAATTTTCTAATATTGGCTGAGAATCATAATATTTCCAGTCCTCTGAACTTTTCTGTGGAAAACCAAGTTCAGTTACTCTTTTAATTGCAGTTTCTTGGCGGCTTCTGATATTAGGAATCTCAGAGAGCATGCTAGAACTTGCTCTGAAGATCTGCTCAATAAACTCTATTTCATTTTTATTTCTTTCAGCTAAGTTTGGCATTTAAAATGTCATATCCCTTTTTCTCTAACTCTAAAGCAAGATCGGCTTTCCCTGATAGAACTATTCTACCTTCGCTAAGTACATGTACTTGATCGGGTACTACATAGTCTAAAAGCCTTTGGTAGTGAGTTATCATTAATACGCCATTGCCAGTGTTTTTGTAGGCATTGATGCCGTTTGCTACCGCTTTGAGAGCATCTATGTCTAAGCCAGAGTCTATTTCGTCTAAAACTACTAGTTTTGGTTCTAAAATTAACATCTGAAGGATTTCATTTTTTTTCTTTTCTCCACCAGAGAAACCTTCATTTAGGTTACGGTTTAGGAAATCATTTTTCATGCTGAGTATTTCTAGTTTGCTTTCGACGAGATCATCAAAGTCAAGGGGGTCTGCTTCTTCTAGCCCATGATATTTTTGTTTAGAATTATACGCCATTCTTAGAAATTCAAGATTATTTACACCAGCTATTTCTAGGGGGTATTGGAATGCTAAAAACAGTCCTAGATTAGCTCTCTCATTAGCTTCTAATTCGTTTAAATCTCGTCCGAGGAAATTCATGGAACCACTGGAAACCTTGTAAGCTGGATGCCCAGAGAGTATTTTAGATAAAGTACTTTTTCCAGAGCCGTTAGGTCCCATGATGGCATGCACTTCACCTGCTTTAATGGTAAGATTAAGACCTTTTAGGATTTTATCACCGTCTTCTAGATTGGCTTCGAGGTTTTTTACTTCTAGTATTGTTTCTGTCATTGCTCTATTGTTATTTTTCCTGTTTTTGTTTTACTTGAAAATTTATTTTCTTGATTTTACTCTAGCCGACGCTGTTTTCCAGTTTTAAAGACATTAACTGATTCGCTTCTGCTGCAAATTCACCAGGTAATTCTTTAAACACATCTTTGCAAAATCCACTAATAATAAGGGCTATCGCAGATTCTAAACTTATGCCACGTTGTTGTAAATAGAAAAGCTGCTCTTCAGATATTTTAGAAGTGGAAGCTTCGTGTTCAACACGGTTTGAATCCCCTTCTACTTCGATGTAAGGGACTGTACTTGCTCTACAGTGTGAGCCAATTAACATAGAGTCGCACTGAGTATAATTTCTAGCTCCTTTAGCTCTTTCTCCCATCTTCACTAAGCCTCTGTAGGTGTTGGAAGATTTACCTGCTGATATACCTTTGCTGATAATGGTAGATTTAGTATTTTTACCGATATGTATCATTTTAGTTCCAGTATCAGCTTGTTGCATATTGTTTGTTAAAGCGACTGAATAAAATTCTCCGATGCTATTATCTCCAAGTAAGATGCAGCTAGGATATTTCCATGTAATGGCGGAACCAGTCTCTACCTGTGTCCAAGAGATTTTAGAGTTTTTCCCAGCGCATTTACCACGCTTGGTAACGAAGTTATAGATTCCACCTTTACCATTTTCGTCTCCAGCATACCAGTTCTGAACTGTAGAATATTTAATTTCCGAATTATCTAAAGTAACTAGTTCTACGACTGCTGCGTGTAATTGGTTTTCATCGAAAGCTGGTGCGGTGCAGCCTTCTAGGTAAGATACATAGCTGTTATCGTCGCAGATTATAAGTGTCCTTTCAAATTGACCAGAGCCTTTGGTGTTAATCCTAAAATTCGTGGAAAGCTCTAAAGGACATTTAGTGTTAGGTGGTATGTAGATGAAAGTGCCATCGCTAAAGACAGCACTGTTCAGTGCTGTGAAGTAATTATCAGTATGAGGCACTACTGAGCCTATATATTTTTTTATTAATTCTGGATGTTCTTGTATGGCTTCAGAAATAGAACAGAATATTATACCTATTTCAGCTAAGGCTTTTTTATGTGTATTAGCTACAGAAACGCTGTCAAATATTGCATCTACGGCTATGCCTTCTAGTCTTTTTTGCTCACCAATAGGGATACCAAGTTTTTCATAGGTTTTAAGTATTTCTGGGTCTACTTCTTCAAGACTATTTTTTCCTATTTTTTTCTTAGGCGCTGAGTAGTAAATGACATCCTGCAAGTCTATTTTGGGGTAGTTTAATAAAGCCCATTCTGGCTCAGTCATTTTCAAGAAAGCTTTATAGGCTTTAAGTCTGAACTCAAGCATGAACTCAGGTTCGTTTTTAATACGGGAAATCCTGTTTATTACTTCTTCAGATAAGCCTTTAGGGAAAGAATCCGTCTCAAGTTCAGTCGTGAAACCATATTTATACTCTTGGGAGTTAAGGTTTTCAAGAATAGAGCTGCTTTTGGTTTCCATAATTTAACTTACCTAATCATCTCCATAACATCTACCATGCTGTTGTTTACTAAATCTTTGACATTGCTTTCTGCCTGCATCAGTTCTGCTAAAGTAATTCGACTGAATAATTGATCTAATAAGCTCGTAATGTAATGCCAGACTGGTCTTATTGAACAGCTTGAGCTGTGCATGCATCTTTCTAAAACACCAGCATGAGAATCACAGAAACTAGATGGGAAAATCTTTTCACTCAAGGCACTTACGACATTGTAAAGAGTAATATCTTTAGGATCTCTTGCTAATTTGTAACCACCATTTTTCCCTCTAACACTTTCTATAAGTTCACCATTGCGCAATAGAGTGATGATGGAGGCAGCATACTCAGGCGTAATTCCTTCAGCTTCTGCGATTTGACTTAAGCTAACTAATTTTAATGGAGAGACTGCTTCAAGTAAAGCTACTCTCAGTATGATTCTTAGACCGTATTCTTCATTGGCGGAAATCTTCATATCTTAATCTTTAGTATTTTATCAAGATTAAGGCGTGGTAAAAGCCTTTTGAGAATAGTTCTCAAGAGATTTAATTTGAGTACAACTCTAGATACTTTTTCTCTCTTGGGATAATTGTATTCTTCAAGTCATCAGCGGTTTTGTTGACGCCTTTTTCTCGAAGGAATATTTCATAGCCCTCAAGTCTTTTTATGCTTTTCTGGAAAGTTTCTCTCTCCTCTGTAGTTCTATCGGGAGAGTTATTCTGATTTTCAAGCCTATCTATATGACCAAATTCATGATCTATTATCGCTAAAGCACTAGCGAGTGGAGACATTTTATTTGCGTCTAATAGCATTCGATGTATGATCTTAGTCTCTCCTGTTACTGGATCTTTATACTCACCAGAGAGGGTCATAGCGTTAATGTCACCTTTTTCTGTTTTAGTTGCGAGCTCTAGCAATTTACTTTTTTGGTTTTTAAAGCCGTCTGTATTAGCAAGCTCCCTCAATCTTGCTGGGATATTACCACTAACATCAAAAATGACATTAGAATTCTTTAACGTTTTATCTAATTCATCCGAACCATTCTCTATCATGCCAGCTGAAGCATTAATAATCCCTTGAATATCTTTCTCATAGCCATTAAGTTCAGGAGAAATCTCTATCGTTTTAATTCCACTTCTGTTGGAATTGTCTCCAGAAGCGATTAACCAACTACTTTCAGCACCTGTTCCATTTAATCTTCTCGTCCAGCTCAGGTCAGGAGGAAGCTCAACTGATCTAGTAATCGTGTCAGGGTTCGGCTCTTGCTCTGAGGTATTTTCAGTTTTTATGATAGGGTCTCTATTTATGTTAGTGCTGATAATTTTAAAATCAGATGGCGTCAATGATGTGATTCCATTAGTTTTTATTAATGTCATAACGCTCTCTCTTCACTAATAAATAGTTTTTAGTCTTAAGTAATTGATAAGTATTACTGTTTATCAAGGCTTAATATTTTTAATTTTTTTATTCGTTGCTATAATCGGCTAGGACGGACTGCTAATGAAAATTTCTCTAATTTGTATTTCATCTCCAATAACAGAAGAGCAGTTAGCACAGCTAGACAAGTCTTTAGGGTATTTACGTTCACTTGGCTTAGAACCTCTTTATAGTGATGAAATATTTAGTTTAGAGAAAAGATCTGTAAGTGAGCGAGTTCAGGAATTTACTGATGCTTATTTAAATAAAGAAACATCTCTGATACTCTCAGTGCGAGGTGGGGCTGGATGTATAGAGCTTTTAGAGCACTTGGATTATGAGAAAATTTTAAAAGCAAATGCTAAGCCTATGCTTGCTTACAGTGATTTGACGACTCTTGCACTTGCTTTTAATCGTAAAGCTAATGATTTAAATTTAGAGCCTATTCCCTTTTATCATTCGCCAATGCTCTTTGAGATGGCGTCTTGGTTTGATGATGCAGAGAAGATTTTAGAAGCTAGTTCTGTAAATAAAAAAATCTTTGAATTATTTATAAGTTTAATAAAAGAGACTACTGTTTCTGAACATGGGGGAATGATTCTTGCAGGGAGACCGTCTCAGTTAGAGTTTAGGAAAGCTTTTCTTGAACAGTTAATAAAATTTAGTGAGCTTGGGCAGTATGCACCGCATGTAAAAGAATCTCTGATTGGCAATGGCTCTAATTATCTTATTGGTGCCAATCTTTCGGTCTTTTGTAGTCTTCTGGGAACAGCTTATATGCCAGACTTGAAAGGGAAAATACTTTTCTTGGAAGAATGTAACGAACCTCTATACAAGATGGAAAGAATGTTTTATCAACTGCATTTAGCAGGCTGCTTTAAAGATATCGAGGAACTGTGGATAGGAACTTCTTTAAATGCAGAGTTGCCGATGAATTTACTTGAAAGTTTTAGTGCCATCTATAACTTTAGACTTGTTACTGACTTGCCCATTGGGCACGGGGAGCTGAATTTTATTACCCCACTGTTTTAAGAGTTTTACTTTGTCTCTATTTTTTGCTTCTTGTATTAGTACTTGTTTAACTTGTTTTAATTTGAATTTTTCTTGAATCTCGTCTAAGGAATCTTTAATATTTTCATTTACTATAAAGCTGAAATTTTCGTTCTTTTCAAAATGTACATATTTGTCGACGAAAGTTACTAGAAAATTTATGAAAGATAGTGCTTGAGTGGGTGGTACTATAAATTCAAAAATATTTTTCTCGGGATCTATTTTGTAGGCATAACCTAAGATGTTTTCAGGATTACTTGCAGAGTGGAAAACGTAGGTGTTGTCCAATCGATTCTTGAAGAAATCAGGATAATGAAATAAATAATCTCTAAATTCTATTGGTTGTGCGTATTTGCAGATTTGTATCATATTCTTTATATCTTTATTTGTCGCTATTTCACAGAGAATATTTACTGTATCTAGGCTAGTAGTTTTGAAATCTTGATATTCAAAAAGATATTCACGAGTGAGTCTACGAAAGCCTTGTGCTTGCAGGAAGGTGATTTCATTTACTTGATCACTCTCTGTGAGCTTGCTAATAAAATAATAGATATCTTCTTTAAGGCTGAAATGGGAGACGAAGTCTTTTAAAAGTTCCTCATGGTTAGTGTCGAATTCATGGAGTTCCAGTGCTTTTTTAGCTTCTAGATACTTACTGTAAAGGATAGATGAGACTACTTGATTATTTTCTATGCTAGCGTAATAGTCCTTACCCCAGATGAAATCTTTTCTGTATCTATAAAGATCTATTAAATTTAGTGTTTTAGTTTTCACGATAGATAATCTTAGTTTAAATTTAACTACTTGAAAGAATATTTGCGTTATTTCCTATCTTCTAATCAGTTAAAATATTTACTTAAGATTATATAAATATGTCAAAAAAAATAGCCGATAAAGTAGTTCTTGCATATAGTGGGGGGTTAGATACTTCTGTAGCCGTGAAGTGGCTTCTAGAACATAAATGTAATGAGGTCGTCTGCGTAGCGATAGACTTAGGGCAAGGACAGGAGCTTGAAGAGATACAAGCAAAAGCCCTTACCATCGGAGCTAGTGAAAGTAGAGTTATAGATGCTAAGCAAGAATTTATAGAAGAGTTTTGTTTCAGAGCTTTAAAAGCTAATGCTAATTATCAAGAAAATTATCCTTTAGCTACCGCCTTAGCTAGACCGCTTATCTCGAAGATTTTAGTAGAGATAGCTCATGAATATAAAGCTGATGCTATCGCGCATGGCTGTACTGGAAAGGGTAATGATCAAGTAAGATTTGATCTATCTATTATGGCTTTAGACCCTAAGCTTAAAATCATCGCTCCAGCTAGAGAGTGGGGGATGACTAGAGAAGAAAGTATCGAGTATGCAGATAAGCACGGTATTCCAGTTCCGACTTCTAAGAAGAGTCCTTATTCGATAGATTTAAATCTATGGGGCAGGTCTGCTGAGTGTGGCATTTTAGAAGATGCTACAGTAGAGCCTCCAGAAGATGTTTATGGCATGACGAAATCTCCAGAATCTGCTCCAGATAAAGCAGAGTATGTGCGTATCTCTTTTGAGAAGGGTATTCCCGTAGCGGTTAATGGTAAATCTTTTGCGCCGATTGAGCTTGTCGAAGAGTTAAATAGAATCGCTGGTGATAATGCTATTGGGCGTATCGATAAAATCGAAGATAGAGTAGTCGGTATTAAGTCTAGGGAGATCTATGAAGCTCCAGCAGCAGTGCTTTTAGGTAAAGCACATAAAGAATTAGAGTATTTAGTGATGACTAAAAATATGAAAAGCTTTAAAAACCTGCTTGACGAGAAGTATTCAGAAATGATTTATCAAGGTTTCTGGTTCGAGCCACTTAGAGACTGCATGGATGCCTTTATAAATCAATCACAAGAGCATGTAACTGGTGAGATAGAACTTAAATTATATAAAGGTTCTATCGCTGTAGCTTCAAGAAAATCACCATTCTCGCTCTATGATAAAGGCTTAGCGACTTATGATAAAGGTGATATGTTTAATCACCAGTCAGCAGTTGGGTTTATAGAGCTTTTCGGTATGCAGATGAAGACGCATGCTGTGGTTTCTAAGGCTGATAAGCTTGCTGTTAAGAAATAGTTTGGAAGGGGACTGCTGCCAAGAAAACGCAGAAATTGGAGTTTGGCAACAGTGCAATTATGAGTAAAATTAATTTAGAGTACTTCATAAGATGTATGAATACCTTGGAGAAGGCTTTTAGTTCTTTAGCTAAATTTTCTACAGAGGATGAACTCTATGATATTTACAGGGCAGCTTGTGTAAAGGAGTTTGAGCTTATAATCGAACAGTCAGTGAAATTATTGCGAAGATCTTTAAAACCATATTTTGCCTTACCTAGAGAGTTAGATACGATGAACTTTAAGGACGTTTTTCGCAGTGCTAGTAAGCATGGTTTACTGAGCCTAGAAGAAACTGAAAGATGGTTTAAGTATCGTGATAGTCGTAATGAAACGGCACATGATTATGGGGTTAATTTTGCGAATGAAACTTTAAGTTTAATTCCTGAGTTTATAATCGATGCTAATAAATTAGCCGAAACTATAGAGGCTTTAAATGAAGCAGCCTGAGCTATTTCTAAGAGAAAAAGATAAATTAAGATTACTGGAGATAGCAGATGAATATTTACCCGATATTTCTATCTGGGCTTATGGTTCGCGGGTTACTGGAAATGCTCATGAAAGCAGTGATTTAGATATAGTTTTACGGTCTGCTGATTTGAAACCTATACCGATAGGAGCTTTCTCGGATTTTATTGATGCTATTAAAGAATCTAATATTCCTATTTTAATAGATGTATTTGATTGGGCTCGGCTGCCAGAGAGCTTTCATGAGGGGATTCTTGAAGCTTATGTGGTTTTGAGGTGATGGGGATAATCAAGGAGCAATGATCATTAGTTTAGAGCATTAACAATCAGTGTTTTTTATACTTGACTTCATCTATGCTGAGTGGTTCTGGACAATCAATACAAATAAGATATCTTAATTCTCTAAGTATGTTGATTTCATCAGTAGTTAACGATTTTGGCCATTTAGTATTAATCGAATAAAACGTTTTTGCAAATCCTATATTTTCCATGCTCGCTCCTTCAAAGTTAACATTAGCCAAGTTTGAATTAATTATATAGGTATTGTTCATATTAACTTTTTTCATATTTGAGCCAGAAAAATTTACATCAAAAAGGTGTGATTTAGAAAAATTTGCCCCTTCAAGGTTAACATTAGAAAGATATTATATTTTTAATTCTATATATAATTCTCTCAAAGAAATTGATTTTCATTGACTCTGGAATATCTGCATTGAAATTATTCCAATCAATATTAATTTGAACAGGAATATTTACAAACGGAGATTGAATATCATTCAAAAAAGCACCGGCGAGGTTTGGATCTTCTTTTATGTAAGAGTTTATATATTCTTGAAAAGCAACTGTTCTTATTCTGAAATTATACTTTGGTTCATTTGTGCAGTTTTTGTCACGAGGACAATCTATTGTACTTTTAGTATCATATAAAAATTTTATCAATTCTGTTTTTCGATTGAAATGTACTTGCTTATTAGATGCTTGAATTTGTTGATTTTGAAGATAGAGTATTCCTAACTCTAGAATTAGGGCTAAAAATGTCGCTATAGCAATAATAATTAAAACTTCTTTCTCTTTATCTTTAAGAAAATCCAAGCCCTAGGCATTCAAAAGCAGATTTCAACATGGTTCAATTTTATCAAAGAAAAATATTAACGTATTTAAATCAAAGCTGAAGAAGTAAGTCCTTTTCCTGAAAGCAAAATGAACTTAAATATTTGAAATGGGGCTGTGCATTGTAATGCGAGGAGAAAGTTTAAGCCAATTAGCAAATATAGATTCTTTAAAATATCTTGATGAAGCTACATTGCCAGAGCTGCGAATTAAACATAAATTAATTCCATAAACTTCTCTGAACTTTCTTTAATCGCCGTGAGCTTATCTGCATCAAAATTTTCTAAGTTCTTATAGGCGAAAGCTAATCTAGGATTGTTCTTTAATGTGCTAGCATTGCGGTGGATAAAATCCCAGTATAAATAATTAAAAGGACAAGCATCGCTAGAGATTTTTTCTTTAACATTATACTTGCAGTTTTTGCAGAAATTAGACATTTTATTGATGTAAGAACCGCTTGCAGCATAGGGCTTAGTTGCTAATTTGCCAGCATCCGCATAGAGAGCCATGCCTAGAGTGTTAGGTAATTCAACCCATTCATAAGCATCGGCATAGACGCTGAGATACCATTCATGAACTTCCTGGGGATTGATTCCTGCGATTAAAGCAAAATTTCCAGTGATCATAAGTCTTTGTATGTGGTGTGAGTATGCATTTTCCTTAGTTTGTTTAATGACCTGTTTTAAGCAGTTCATTTCAGTTTTATTGGGATCCCAGTAAAATTCAGGTAGCTGTCTGTGGGCTTCTAAAGCGTTACTATTAACGTAATCTGGCATATATAACCAGTAAATTCCTCTAACAAATTCTCTCCAGCCTAATATCTGTCTAATAAAACCTTCTACTGCATTTATAGGAGCAGAGCCTTTTAAATATTGAGATTCAGCTAGTTTACATATCTCTAACGGATCTAATAAGCCGATATTAATATATTGTGAAATAACGCTGTGATAAAGAAAAGCTTCATTCTCAAGCATCGCATCTTGGTACTTACCAAAATTAGGTAAATATTCTTGCAAGAAAATCTCTAAAGCCTTTCGTGCACCCTTTTCCGTAACGGCAAAATAAAAAGGTTTTATATCACCAAAATAATTACTGAATTTCTCTTTAACTAGCTCTATAACTTCTCTTGTGATCTCATTTGGTTCTGGAATGCATCGTTCAGGTATTTTATTAAGAGTCTTTTTATTACTTAAACTTTCCCGATTATCATGATCATAGTTCCATTTACCGCCTAGAGGTTTTTTATTATCAGCCATTAGGATATTGTTTTTCTTTCGCATCTCACGATAAAAATTTTCCATAAGAAGATTTTTTTTACCTTTCGCCCAATCGCTAAACTCCTCTTTTGTACAGAGAAAACGATTATCTTCCCTAAGCTCAAAAGCTATATTAAATTTTTCTAGAAGCTCTGTCCAAGATTTTTGCATTTCTAAAACCCTGTACTCAGAAGCTTCGGTAGAGATGATTTTATGAAAAGCTTGATTTTGAGAGTGTCTGGTTTTAATAAACCCTACTAGCGTTTCGGTGAAAGATTTTAGACTTTCTAAACTATCAAGTTTAATATAATTTACTTTAAAACCCTCTCTTGTTAAGGATTTCGCAAAATGCCTCATAGCTGAAAGAATGAATACTAACTTTTTTTTATGATGCTTTACGTAAGAACTTTCGTCCAATACTTCCATCATAAGAATTTCATCTTCATCTTTTTTAAATTCTTCGAGCGCAGATAGTTTAGTAGTTAACTGGTCTCCTAGAATAATTACAAGCTTGGACATCTTTTTTTCTTCTTAATTTGTTAAGTACGCTTCCTAAGCTATTCTTGCATATTGCTTAACGCTTTGAGTTTTCCTGCCTAGCTCCACTGGATACTCACCATTGAAGGCTGCTAAATTGAGCTTATCTTTTTCGATACCTATAGCTTTAACTAAGCCGTTTAGTGATAAATAAAAGACTTTATCTGCTCCTAATTCTTGGGCGATTGCTTGATTTAATTCTTTAGGGCTAGGATTAGGATTATCTTTTAAGGCTTTTGCCGCAACTAACTTATCTTGGTCTGGGGTGTCTATGCCATAAAAATCTGGATATAGCACTGGTGGAGCGGTGCTGATTAAAGTCACTGATTTAGCCCCAGCTTCACGAAGCTTACTTATAATAACTTTACTAGTGTTGCCTCTGACGATGGAGTCATCGACTACTAGTAAATCTTTTCCTTTAATAGCCTCTGTTATAACACTGAATTTATCATCTATTCCAGTACCACCATCAATAAAGGTTCTACGAGCAATATTTTTCATTAGACCAGCTACTACTGGTAACTTGAGTTCGTTCGCTAGACTGTGTGCTGCGTGTTTCCCACTTTCATACACTGGAACTACGACTGCATTTTTTAGATTCAAAGATAAGCCATTATTATTGGTCTGATTTTCTGATTTAATTTCATTTAAGAACTCTCTAGCAGTTTCTATTCCCATATTGCTTCTTGTTTCATAAACTGATTTCCCTTCTATAACACTATCCGGGCGAGCGAAATAAACGAATTCGAAGGCATCTATATGAGGTCTCACTTCATTTTTATTAAAAACTATTTCTTGCGGATTTTTAAGTTGATTAATATCCGTATTCTGATTAATGACGACCATTTCACCAGGTTTGATGTCTCTGATTGCACTAGCATTTATTTTAGAAAAGGCACTATCCTCTGAACTGAATACCACACCCTGATTATCAGCTAAGCTACCCATTGAAAAGGGTCTAATACCTTTGGGATCTCTCAGGGCGATCATTTCATCCTTGTTCATGATTAATAATGAATAAGCACCTTTGAACATTGGAGCAGCTTTTTTCACAGCCTCTTCTAGAGCTGTATCTTTGCTTTGAGCGGTATTAACAGTGCTTTGGGCTCTTTCTTCCAGAATATCTTTTTGGAATTGAGCTATGGTTTTCGCCATTAATTCGGAGTCATTAGATTCATTTAAAATATTTTCAGGATGGCTTTTGCTTAAAAGGAAAGTTCTAAGATTATCTACATCTGGTAGATTGCCATTGTGAACTAAAACGAAAGGCGGTTCCCCTTCTTTAATGGGCTGTGCATGAACTCTCGCTCCAGCTTTACTTGTAGCGTATAGTACATGCCCTACGGCTTTTTGAGCATAATTATGTGCTAAGAAATCTTTAGAATATTCTTTAAATGTGTCATTAAAGGTGCTTGTAAGAGAACTTAGCCCCAAGCTCTCCATGAATTGAATAGCTGTCTTCTTTATTGCTTCAAAAAAAGGATTCTTTTTAAAGAAGTCAGATACCGTTCCTGAGCCTTTACTAATGTTTAGTTCACTGTTCGTAAAAGTTGCTATACCAGTAGCTTCTTGGCCGCGATGCTGCAAGCCGAGTAAGCCCGTTAATGTTTTTTTAAAAACATCTCCTACGCTATCTTCTGAGATGTTTTGATTAAATTTATATACACCGAAGACTCCGCATTTTTCTTTTAATTTGTCATCTTCGCTTGCTTGATTATCTGCTCTTAAGCCTAGGGATTCTACTGAATGAAGTGATTCAGTTATATGGCGAGCACTACGGTAATAAAGATCGTTTAATCTCTCAGCTTCAGGGCTTACTTGTGGTGAGCCTGGATTTTCACCTGAAATTCTTCCACTTGCATTTATAGTACTTAAGTTTAGAGAACTCACCAGCATATCTAAGATAATCACGAAATTCTAGCAGTAACGAGTCCTAAAGATTTTTGAAATTAAATTCATCTTTTATCCTAAATATTTACTTAATATCTCTATGCTATATTTACTTAAGTAATTTCCTGTTTTCTAAGCAGGGCTTATTTTCTGCGCCTTTAGTTCAGTTGGTAGAACGTTGGTCTCCAAAACCAAATGTCGAGGGTTCAAGTCCTTCAGGGCGCGCCACTTTCATTTCTAGTCACAGCATAATTACGGACTTGAACCCGAGGGTTGATTTTTTCTAGCGACCTTGAAGGTCGCGTTCAGGGCGCGCCACTTTCATTTCTAGTCACAGCATAATTACGGACTTGAACCCGAGGGTTGATTTTTTCTAGCGACCTTGAAGGTCGCGTTCAGGGCGCGCCATTTTCATTTCTAGTTACAGCATAATTAATCTCTTTATAATTAAAAAATAAGCTTTCTTTACTTTCCTGGGTATATTTTGCTAGCATAGTTAAGGCTTCCTAACGGGGAGTTAATTTTTTTATGGAAAAGCTAGAGAGTCTAGATAATAAAAAGGCTAAACCTGAAAAGAATAAGTTCTTGGCTTGGCTTACAGAAGATGACTCACCTGAAATTGGGCTTGCTGTTAAAGAGCCTTTACCTCAGTATCTAGAGGGTGTTGTCTATGAATTTAAGAAAATAGACTGGCCTACTAGAGAGGATGTTACTAGGGAGTTTGTGAATGTGCTTATTATTGTTACTATTATTGCCGTAACTATCTACGCTTTAGACATAGCATTTGAGAGATTTTTTGATTTATTTAAAGGAGTTGTAGCTAAATAATGACGACTAGAAAACGAACTGGGAAAAGAGGCTGGTATGTTGTGCAAACAGCGAGCGGGCATGAAAAAAAAGTTAAAGGCTATATAGAGAAACGTATAGAGACGATGGAAGTCTGGGATAGAATTTTCTCAGTAGCTGTTCCAGAAAGACCTATCGTAAAAGTTAAGCAAGGCAAGAGAGTTGAGAAGCAGGAAAAAGAATACCCTGGTTATGTTCTCGTTGACATGGTACTTGACGATGATACTTGGAAAACAGTTAGAGAAGCTCCAGGAGTATTGGGCTTTGTTGGTGGTGATCGTAAAGATCCGCCCACTATCAGTGATTCAGAAGTCAGAAGAATACTTCGTAAGAATACTGTTCTTGGTGATTCTAGGCTTGCGACGAAAAAAGAGATCGATTTTAAATTTGGTGATTTTGTTACTATTTTGGCGGGACCTTTTGAAGGTTTAGAGGGAGAAGTGGCTGAAATTAATGAAGAGAAGATGACCGTGAAAGTTAGTGTTCTTGTATTTGGAAGATCGACTCCGACAGAGGTTCCAGTGGACTATGTTACTCTTAAGAATGAGTAACACTTAAACTAAATGCTAATAGCTGCCAAAATCTTATTAATAACGCTGTTCATTGCCTTAACGTTATTTTTTTTGGTACTTACTTTCTTGACTAGCTCAATTAAAGAGGCTTTGAGAGAGATCGAGCTTAAGCTTGCTGATTTTCGTGACTCTATTTTAATGAAGCCGCATGCAAGTATTTCAAGTCTCCTATTGCCGCTTATTAGTGCTTTGGGGCTTAAATTTATAGATCGTTTTATGGTCGTAAGTGGTAAGTCCTTGTTTCTAAAGGCAATAGATGTTTTAATTGTATTGTTTAAAGCAGCAGATACCTTCTTTAAGGCATTCTCTAGATATCTACAGGTTAAAAATTCTTTAAAGAGGTAAATTTGAGAGTCGCAATATTAACAGAAACTTTTCTCCCACAGGTCAATGGTGTTGTTCGTACCGTTGAGAAAATTATTAAGTATTTAGAGAAAAATCGTCACGAAGTTCTATTGATTACCATTGGAGATGGTGAAGAATGTTATTCTAGCACTCAAGTTGTTAGAGTGCCTGGGATACCTTTTGGTCTGTATAAAGAACTTAATTTGGTAAAGCCCGAGGATGAGCTTTTCGCGAAATTTTTAGATAATGAATTTATGCAGTTGCCTATAGCTGCCTTGCAGTCACTAATCCCATGTTCGAATAAAGTTGTAGAGGAAGCTCTCTATAAGTTTCAACCAGATATTATTCATTTGGTTACGCCTGTAACCTTGGGTGCTGTTGGTCAATATTATATAGAGAAGATGAAGCTTCCATCCCTTGCGACATTTCATACTGATATTGCTGCTTATGCACCACGCTATCAAATACCTTATGTGGAAAATATTATCAATGTGGTAACTAAGATGATTTACTCTAAAGCTAATAGAGTTTTAGCTCCTAGTCCTAGTTCTAAAGCTCAATTGGAAAGTATAGGTATTGAAAATGTGGGGGTTTTTGGTCGTGGAGTAGATCATAAATTATTTAATCCAAGTAAAGCTGATAAAGAGAAGCTTTTAGCTTATGGTTTAAGCTCTGATAAGGTAACGATTCTTTATGCTGGAAGGTTAGCTGAAGAGAAATCTTTGGAAAAATTGGTTGAATCCTTTAAACACTTGTTAATAAAGTACCCTAATGATATTCAACTTTTAATTATTGGTGAAGGACCTTCCCGTATTGACTTAGAGGTTGCTCTGGTTGGTACTTCTAATTATGTTTTTACTGGTTTGAAGACGGGTGAGGAGCTAGCGGCACTCTATGCAAGTGCAGATATTTTTGCTTTCCCTAGTATTACTGAGACTTTTGGGCAGGTTGTCCTTGAAGCTATGGCTTCAGGGCTGCCAGTAATTGGCTTTGATTCACCTGGGGTGAGAGATTTAGTCGAGCAGGCTGTCTCAGGCTTTTTAGCAGATTCTAAAGTTGATTATTTAGATGTTGTAAATCCGCTTAGTTTTATTTACAATCTAGAAGCATTGATTAAAGATGGGGCTTGGCGAAAAAAGCTTGGAGACAGGGCTTTTGCTATTGCTCAACAGCGTTCTTGGGATGCTATTCTTGCAGAGTTAGTAGCTGAATATGAGATTTTAATTAACGCTGCTAATAAAAAACTTCTTAGAACCTAGCGTTTCTTTGTTAAAATGGTTATATGACTTTATCAGACCAAGACAAGAAAATTTTTGAAGCACATGCAGGAGGTAAGATTCGCATCTCTTTAGTCAAAGAGGTTAATGATAAAGACGATCTTGCTATTGTTTATACGCCAGGTGTTGCTAAGGTTTGTATGGCTATTCATGATAAGCCTAATTTAGATAAATTTTTAACGATTAAGAAAAATTCAGTAGCAGTAGTTACTGATGGTACGGCAGTTTTAGGGCTTGGAGATATAGGACCTAGTGCTTCTATGCCGGTTATGGAAGGTAAGGCTATGCTGTTTAAGCAGTTAGCTGATATTGATGCTTATCCTATTGCTATTAATGCTGAAGGCAAGAGCGTTGATGAAATAGTTGAATGTATAAGAATGATCTCCCCTGGTTTTGGTGGTATTAATTTAGAGGATATTTCTGCTCCAAGATGCTTTGAGATAGAAGAAAAATTACAGAATCTGGTTGATATTCCAGTTTTTCATGATGACCAACATGGAACAGCGATAGTTACTACAGCAGCTTTATTAAATGCAATTAAACTTTTAGAGAAGAAGCCTGAAGAATTAAAAGTGGTATTTAGTGGTACTGGAGCTGCTGGGGTTGCTTGTACTAAGATGATTTTAGATTTAGGCATCAAGAATGTTATCGGCTGTGACAGGGCTGGAGCGATTTATAAAGGTAGAAGTGGAAATATGAACGCTTCTAAAGAAGCTTACGCTGAGATTACTAATCCGAATCATGAGAAAGGTAGTCTAAGTCAGGTACTTGAAGGCGCAGATATATTTATTGGTCTTTCTGGTCCTAATTTGATTGGTGAAGATGAATTGAAGAAGATGGCTAAAGATTCGGTAGTGTTTGCTATGTCAAACCCTACTCCAGAGGTTGATCCAGCTCTTGCTAGAAAATACTGTAAGATAGTGGCGACTGGTCGTTCAGATTACCCTAACCAAATAAATAATGTCTTGGGCTTCCCCGGTATGTTTAGAGGGCTTTTAGATGCTAATGCTTATACCGTTACTGAGAATATGAAAATCGCTGCGGCAAAAGCCATTGCGAGTTGTGTCAGTGATGAGGAGCTTAACCCAGAGTATATTATTCCAGACGCTTTTAACCCAGATGTTGTTAGCAAGGTAGCTGAAGCAGTTAGGCTTGTTGCTATTGAGGATAAAGTTTGTAAAGAAGTTAGAACTGGTGATCCAGAGATTAAGGCTTTGGCAACTATCTGAAAATAGATTAAGCGATTTTCCTCTAAGCAAAAACTCTTGTCCTATTCTTAACTTTTTTTTGATAGCTTTGTGTTTTATAAGTGTTAACTTGGCACTCTGGGGTTTTCTTGCTACATTGCTTATATAAAGGTATAAGTAATCTAGGTTTTTTGTTTTATGGCAGGCGACGAAGATAGTGATGATAAACAATTCGAGGCTACCCAACATAAGCTAAATGAAGCTCGTAAGAAAGGTAGTGTTTTTAAAAGCAAAGATTTGACTTCTCTTGCAGTTCAAATAGTGGGTTTCGTTTTTCTTTTTAACTTTGGGACCTATATCTTTAAACTTCTGATGGATCTTTGTAAAGTTTTTTGGGGGAGTATAGGGAATTTTGAGAAAGTTAGTAATCAGTTTATTTTATTTCATACGTGGAAAACTATTTTATTAATTCTTGTTCCTATTATGATTGCTCTTGTAATTGTGGCTGTAATTATTGAAGTATTACAGCTCGGAGGACTTCTTTTTACTACTGAGCCTATGCAGTTTAAGCTTGATAAGCTAGATCCAATTAAAGGATTAAAAAACATGCTTAGCGTAAAGTCTTTATTTGAGCTTGGTAAGGGTCTGGTAAAAGTTATAGCTGTTGGTTATATTGCATTCCTTACTGTTCAAGAACATTTGCCAGCGATACTCGGTAATATAGATGCTTCTAATAAGCTTGCTGGTTTTGTATCTGTCGCAAATGTACTCTGGGATTTCTTTTGGAAAAGTACTATTTTGCTTTTTGCTGTATCTATTGTTGATTTTTTATTTCAAAAATGGAAGTTTATGAAAGATCAGAAAATGAGCTTTAAAGAGATGAAGGACGAATATAAGAGTACAGAAGGTGATCCTTTAATTAAATCTAAGCGTAGGCAGAAGCAGCGAGAAATATCTCAAGGTGGCGGTGGTAGTGGCTTGCAGAAAGTACCTGAAGCAGATTTCGTAGTTAAAAATCCAGAACATGTAGCTCTAGCAGTTAAATATGATGATCAGATGAGCAAGGCTCCGATAATTTTAGCGAAGGGTTCAGAGATAATTGCCCAGCAGATTATTGAAATCGCAGAAGCCTATAATATTCCGATTATTACGAATATTCCTTTATCTAGAGCTTTATTTAGGTTAGTAAGGCTTAATCAAGAGATACCACCAGAGCTGTATAAAGCAGTAGCGGAAGTTCTTTTATTCGTTTATAGGGTTAAGAAAAAGACCTTTAGGTAAAGCTTAAGAATAGTACCTTATCATAATGCTTTTCAGCACGATCTTTTAAGGTTTCTAGATTGTAAATATCTATCTGCTGCACAAAATCATTTATTTTAGGTTCTACTGCTATAGCTGTGCATTTAAGCCCTGCGATATGACCTAAGATTAGTGCATGAAGTCTCATCGCTGTAATCGAGGAACCATATTTATTTAAACAATAGAGTAGTTCATTTGGTGAAAACTCACTAGCTTTAAGGTATACATCCTTAAGCTCAGTAATTACATTATTCGCCATGCGATATTTACGAATTAATTCCATGGCTCTACGATGCAAGTGAGCATCAGAATCTTGCATTTCTAAAATGATTATAGGTGAATTAGGGTCTGGAAGAGTCTCTTCTATAACTCTAGTTAAAAATCTTTCGATATATTCATCGCTATATTCGGCTTTTTCTTGTTTAAGGCAGAGTATAGGTACTGGAGATTCGATACTTCCAAGATAGTAATCAATTTTAGTTTTTATCTCTGGACTGATTTCGTAATCTTCTGGTGTCTGGACAAGGTTTCTATTAGAATATAGAGTCCATGCTAAATCTGCACCGTAGAAGTGGCGAATGCCGGCTTCTTTTAAAAACTCTGCACTGGATTTATCTCTGACACTCACGAAATCAGCTAATGTAAAAGCTTTCTTGCATAACCATTGAGCAATGGGATGTTCTAACGGGCCTATGCCTTGAGCGAGGTATAGAATTTTCATGCCTTTTAAATGAGCTAAAAAGGTAGTTAGGAAATAATATAAAGGTGTGAGTAAGCTGGTTTTATCTTGAAATAGGCCGCCAAGGCAAATTAAATATTCGCCACTATTGAGAAGTTTAAAATGCTCCGCAAATGAATTCTTACTAGAAAGCTTCACGAAGGGAGTTTCAGGGTAGTGTTTTTTTAGTCTTCTCTCAACAATCTCGGCTAAAAGTTCGTCACCGTAATTCCCGTGATTAAGATAACCATGCAGTATGAACATAACTGTTATAATCATATCCTAGTGTCAGACAGTAAAACCCGAGTTTTTTCAATAATTGCCCATATCGATCATGGTAAGTCAACTTTAGCTGATAGGCTGCTAGAAGCTACTGGGACTATTACTAAGCGCGAAATGAAAGAGCAGCTTTTAGATAGCATGGATATCGAAAGAGAACGTGGTATTACGATTAAGCTTAATATGGCTCGCATGGAGTATAAGGGTTATGTTCTAAATTTAATCGATACTCCAGGGCATGTGGATTTTACTTATGAAGTTTCTAGGTCGCTTGCTGCTTGTGAAGGAGCTTTACTCGTAGTAGATGCGACGCAAGGTGTGGAGGCACAGACTTTAGCTAATGTCTATTTAGCTTTAGAAAATAATTTAGAAATTATTCCCGTAATTAATAAAGTGGATTTACCTAGTGCTGAGGTGGAGAGAGTAAAAAAAGAAGTAGAAGATATAGTCGGTCTTGACTGCTCTGATGCTATCGAAATCAGTGCGAAGACTGGTTATAACATAGATAAACTTTTAGACGCTATTATAGAGCGTATTCCACCAGCTAAGTCTGAACTGGACAAGCCTTTAAAAGCCTTAGTCTTTGATAGTTATTATGATGCTTATCTTGGCATAGTGGCTTACTGTCGTATTCTTGAAGGTAAAGTTAAAAGGCTTGAAAATGTTAGATTTATGCAGGCTGGTAAAGAATATCAAGTTATAGAAGTCGGTTATAGAACGCCTAACAAAAAAGAAGTCGAGGAACTAAGAGCTGGGGATGTAGGTTATATAGCTTGCTCGATAAAAGAGATTCAGAATATAGTTGGCGACACGATTACCCAAGTAGATTGCCCCGCAGATCAGCCCATACCTGGTTATAAAGCGGCTATGCCAGTGGTGTTTTGTGGTATGTATCCTGTCGATTCGGTGGAATATACGGATTTAAAAGAAGCTTTATCTAGGCTTAAGCTAAATGACACTTCTATAGTTTTCGAGCCAGAGACTTCTAATGCACTAGGTTCTGGTTTTAGATGTGGTTTCCTTGGAATGCTGCACATGGAGGTTATTCAGGAAAGATTAGAGCGTGAATATGATCTAAACCTGATTATCACTGCGCCTAGCGTTTCTTATAAAGTTTATTTAACCACGGGTAAAATGGTGGTAGTAGATAACCCGAGTAATCTTCCAGAGCCTACTCAGAGAGATAGAATTGAAGAGCCTTTTATGAAGGTGAAAATTATGCTGCCGAAAGAATATGTCGGAGCCATTATGGAATTATGCCAAGATAAACGTGGTGTTTTTATCGATATGAAGCATCATAATGCGATGAGTGAAACTAGTCGTGTGAATTTAGAGTATCATATACCTCTTGCTGAGATAGTTACAGATTTCTTTGATCAGATGAAGTCACTGTCTAAAGGCTATGCGACTATGGATTATGAGCTTACTGATTATCGTGAAAGTCATTTATCTAAGTTGGATATTTTACTTAATGGTGAAAAAGTAGATGCACTATCTGCTATAGTTCACCGCGATAAAGCCTATGACGTGGGTTCTAAACTCGCAAGCAAGCTTAAAGAAGTAATCCCTCAGCACCTTTTCGAGATTCCGATTCAAGCTGCGATAGGCGGTAAGATCATCGCAAGGCAGACAGTGAAAGCCCGCCGTAAGGATGTACTGGCTAAATGTTACGGTGGTGATATTTCTCGTAAGAAAAAACTTTTAGATAAACAGAAGAAAGGTAAAAAACGTATGAAGAATGTGGGTTCAGTGGAACTGCCGCAGGATGCGTTTATGGCTGTTTTGAAGTTGGATTAAGGCGCTGTTGCTGAACTTCAATTTCTGGGGAAAAATGACCCCCTGTAATTTTTCTATATTCTTGCGAAGCTAGTAATCATGAACTATACAGAAGAGTCTTTGAAATATAGAGCTAATTTGTTTAAATATACTGGGTTAGCGTTAATTGGAACACCCTTGACTATGATCTTTTCGATTATTACAGATAAAACTTATCTTACGGAAAGGTTTAATCTAGTAGGTTTTTTTCTTGCTATACCTCTTATCATAGTCGGGATACAATTTATTCTAGGAGGGATTTATATTCTCGAAGCGTATGGTAAAAAGGAGTAAGTATGATTGAAGATTTAAATAATTTTGGATTTTTATTTTGTTTAGTTTACGGTACACTCTCGCTGACTGTATTTAGCTTGTTTTTTATTTTCTATCTTCGCGCAAAGCGTTACAAGCTGCTTGATCCGAATAAATCTTTTTTGCAAAATCTCTGGGATAGTCCGTTGCTTTAAAACTTCTCTTTAATAACCCTAACCCCATCAATCACAAAACAAAGCACCGAAACGCCTAAGCCAATAAAAATCGGCTGTATATCAAACAAATAAGTATCTATATCGAGAAAAATTTTATTAAAGCTAATCCAAGCAATGGAAGCTGTAAAGGAGCTAAGCATCGCATAGAAAGCTATGTCGCGCGAATGATAAACAGATCTTTTTATAAACAGTGCTACTAGGCAAGGAATGAGTAAGCTCGCCACACCAAGCGAACCCATGGTATAAATCAGCCCAATAATAGACTCTGAATAGATCGCAATCACTGTACCGATAGCAGTAAATAAAAAGACTCCGAGGCGAGTGTAGAAAATAGTTTCCTCTCTTGGTCTATCAAGAGTAGAGCCTTTTACCGTAAGGCTTAATTTAGGCGCATCTTTTCTAAGCTGTATGGCACGAGATTTAAAAGAGTTTTTAATACGCCCGACTATATCTAAAGAAAAAGTCATGCCACTAGTGAAGCTCAGTGAATCTATAGTGGACATAATTATAGATGTAAAGGCTACTATAAATAAGCCTAAAAAGCCTTTACCTAGATGATTCTGGGCAAGTGTTAGTATGGAGAAGCTTGGGTCTGTATTTGGATCTAAGGCTCTAGCGTATAATCCTAGTCCCGTAATCATTATGTCAAATATAATCCAGCAGATAATGGAAAGAAAAATACTCCACTGTAAGCTTTTCTGAGTCTTAGCGGCAAAAGATCTTTGGTAAAAATTCGGGTCGACTAAAGTCCAGAGAGCGATTATGCCCCAGCTTATAATCTCGTTAAAACTCATATAGCCACTGAGTTTAAATAAACTCGGGTCTAATTTCGCTTGGAGAAAATCTATGCCGCCATGCTGATCGAAGACGAACTTCAGTAAAACTGCTGGACCAAGAAACATTAAAACAAACTGCACCACGTCCGTTAGAATTACAGTCTGGAAGCTGCCTCTGATGGTATAGATAAGGGGGATAGCTGCGCCTATAAGTATCGCAGTGGTTTTATCTATGTGGAAAATGTAACTGATAATTAAACCTAGGGAAAGTAAATAGGGAGCTATATTTAGCATAATGAGATTTATAAATCCCGCTACCACGCCAGCCCTGTCATCGAATCTCTTTGCGATTAACTCTGGGAGAGTATAGAGGCTGAGTCTACTTAATTTAGGAGCTAGAAAGATTAGGAAAATAAAAGCTGCCGCATACCAAAATATTCCTTGAGTAAGAAAATAGCCGAAGCCATTTTTAAAAGCCATTTCACTAGACCCTAGTATATTTCCATACCAAGTAGTCGTTAAACTAGCTACTAGAACTGGTATCGTTAGCTTTCTACTTGCTAGAAAAAAATTTTCTAAGCTTTTTTTTTCATCTCTTGAATTAAAAATTCCGATAAACATCACTAGGGCGATGTAAGAAGCTATAATCCAGTAGTCTATCTGATCAATCATTGCACTGTTGCGGAACTCCAATTTCTACGTTTTCGCCCGCGTCATGAGCTCTGATAATTAATATCTCTCCGCTCTTAAAGATAATTCTAGCTTGATTTTCTGAAAATTTATTACAAATTAGTGAAGTACCTGCCGTGATATCTGCTTTATCTAATGGATATTTTAAGCCTTCATAGCTAAGTTCTTTAATATCACTTAAGGGAATGATAGACAGAGTTTCACCAATTTCCCCATTAAGCTCAAGCGATTTAGTACTGTATCTAATCTCAGAATACTCGTCTATAAGCCTCACTGAGGCTTTATCGTTAATGAACTTCAATTCTAGTACATTAGAGAGACAGTGATCCATGCGTCCACCAGTAGCTGTAATAATATATATTTCTTTAGCAGCTAGTCTTAGCGCTAATTCTACAGCAAGCCTAGTATCGGTCTTGCTTTGATCAGGGTCGTAGATTATCTCAGGGGACTGCTCGCAATCTTGAATGTCTGGGTTGAGTACACTGTGGTCTTTTTTTATTTCTTTAAGTAGCTTTTCATCAATAGAATCAAAGTCACCAATTAAATAATCAGCTTTCAATGATAATTGTCCTGCATTATTAATGCCGCCATCTGCGCAGATAATAGTAAAGCTTTTGTTATCAAGATCGAAATTTGTAAATTTGCTAAAAGAAGATCGTAAAACAGTGGGAGACTGGATTTTGCCATTTGTGATGATAAGGAATCTTTCTTTCATTAGATCTTTTTTATCTTAGCTAAGCTTTAATCCAATCTTAATTTTTTTTTGATTAATTATCTTTGTGTGTTAAACGAAAGGAGGGCGTATTTTAGGAGGCTAGTTTTAGCGAAGGACAGTTACTTTGTAGCTGTTAAGTGCAGTTCAAGCGAGAGATTCTGTAGTTCACATAGTGTTCTTATTCCTTCTTGAGCAAAGTTCATCATTTGTAAAAATTGTTCAGTCTTAAATGGATTTTGTTCTGCTGTACCTTGGATCTCGACAACCTCAAAGGCACTTGTAAACACAAAGTTTGCATCTGCTTGAGCTGTACTATCCTCCTCATAATTTAAATCCAATAGGATTTGATTATTGCGAAGCCCAACTGATACTGCTGCTACTTGATTAAGAATAGGAAGCTTATTTGGAAACAAATTAGTTTCTCTTTTCATTTTCATAAGGCAATCATAGACTGCGATATAAGCGCCAGTTATGCTGGCTGTTCTCGTGCCGCCGTCCGCTTGGATTACATCTGCATCTACATTGATGGTGTATCCAGGGAAGCTTTTCATATCTACCATCGCACGTAAGGCTCTACCGATAAGGCGAGAGATCTCTTGAGTTCTACCAGAGTTATTAGCTTTATCTCTTTTAACTCTAGTGTTACAAGAACCGGGTAGCATGCTGTATTCAGCAGTGAGCCATCCGTCAGTTTCTTTGTTTAAAAACGGTGGAACTTTATTTTCAAAATTCGCAGTAACTATAACCTTGGTGTCGCCACAGCTTACTAGGACTGAGCCTGCGGAGTTCTTTATAAAATGTCTTTGAAAGTTTACAGGTCTTAGCTCCCCTGATTTTCTACCATCGTTTCTTAAATTCATATCCATTCCATATTAGCATTAGGAAACTGCATGCCCTTAAGATCTTTCTACTTGAAGAACATCACTGATATTATAAATTTTTTGGCTTAATTTTCTAAGATGTTCTTGACCATTAACATCTATCGTGACTTTTAATAAAGCAGTGGTGGTGGTAGGTCTTTCTGTGACTTTAAAGTCTTTAATGTTAATACCTTCATCGGCGATAAGTGTGAGTATATCTTTCACTACGCCGATTCTGTCGACTACTTCGATATTCAATCTAGCTGGGTAAGTCCTAACTTCACGATTAGTCCAGTTAATATGCATGACTCTTTCTTGTTCAGCTTGTTTGACGTTATAGCAGTCAGCACGGTGAATTGTGATTCCTTTACCTTTAGAGATAGTCCCGATGACAGTTTCGCCAGGAATTGGCATGCAGCATTTAGCGATAGTATATAAAAGTCCGTCTAATTCAGGTATGTCAGCACCTTCACCTTGAGCTGGAGCTTTTCTTGTTTTGAATTTTTCGATTTGGTGATCTATTGTTTCAAGTTTTTTGCTTTGAAGTTTAGTTTCTATTTGTGTAATGCTTTGATCACCAGAGCCGATGGCTGACAGTAGATCTTCTATATTCTTATAATTTAATTTATGAGCTATTTTTAAAAGTTCTTCTGATTTTAAAATCTTTTCAGCTTCAGCTTTTCCGAAATGTTCAGTGAATAATTGTTCGCCAAGGGTATTATGTCTATCTTTATTCTGTTTTTTATACCAAGATTTAATGCGATATTTTGCTTGGTGGGTTTTTATAAAATTAAGCCAAGAAAGATTAGGATGACTGTTTTTGTTGGTGATGATTTCGACCATGTCACCATTCTGTAATTTATAGTTTATGGAAACCATTTTCTCATTTACTATTGCACCAGTACAGGTATCACCGATGCGAGTGTGGATTTTATAAGCGAAGTCTATCGGAGTGGAGTCTACAGGTAGAACTATGACATCACCTTTAGGTGTAAGTATGTAGACTTCCTGTCCTAGAACATCGTTCTTAACTCCAGAAAAATATTCTTTAGCTTCACTGACATCGGTGTGCCATGAAACTAATTGTTTAAGCCATTTTAATTCTTCTGCTTCTTTAGGGTTAGCTTGACTAACACCTTCCTCGTCTTTATAATTCCAGTGTGCAGCGATCCCGTTTTCAGCGACATCGTGCATTTGATAGCTGCGAATCTGTACTTCCAGTGGTTTTTGATCCCAAGGGATAATTACGGTCGTATGCAGTGATTGGTAAAGATTACTTTTCGGCAGCGCAACATAGTCTTTAAATCTACCAGGCATAGGTCTAAATGTTTCATGAATAACACCTAATGCGGCATAACAGTCTTTTACATTATTCACAAGAATCCTGATTCCGAGAAGATCGTATATGGGTATTTCTACTATTTCATCATTGGAATTAAGATCTGTGCCTTTTTGACATAATTTAATATAGATACTGTAGAAATGTTTGGCCCTGCCCTGAATATCAGCTTCAATCCCGTTATCATCTAGTATCTGTTTAATTACTACTTTTAATTTTTGGACTTGGGCTTCTCTGTCTGGTTTTTTACTTTTAACCAGATCTTTAATCAGCGAGTAGGCTTTGGGATGTAAAAATTTAAGGCATAAATCTTCAAGCTCCATCTGTATATTTCTAAGACCGAAGCGATTAGCGAGTGGGGCAAAAACATCTAACGTTTCACTTGCTATACGCTGCTGTTTATCTGGCCTTAGAAAATGTAAAGTCTGCATATTGTGCAGCCTGTCAGCTAATTTCACTAAAACTACTCGAACATCTTTTGCTATAGCTAAAAGCATTTTTCTGAAATTATTAGCCTGTGCATCTTCGGTAGATTTGAAATTTAATTTATTTAATTTAGTTACTCCGTCTACAATTTCAGCGACAGTCGTTCCAAAGAGTTCTTTTAAATCATCTACGCTAGCTCTAGTATCCTCTATGACATCATGAAGCAGGCAACCGCAGATAGCTTCTTTATCGCAATTAAGTTCAATTAGGGTCTTGGCAACTGCAACTGGGTGGGTAATATATGGATCACCACTCCGCCTTACTTGGTTGAGATGCTTCTGGTAAGCAAATTCAAAAGCTTTTAATATAAAATCGACCTCGGGCTGAGGTCTTTTCTTTTTATGAAGAGCATGCGTTAGCTCTTCAATTAATTGAGGTTTTACTTCTTCTGCAAGCACAAAATTCTAATCTAATATTATATTAATATAATGCTGCCAAAATTAGTGACCTTATTAATTCAAATGATAGAAATTTATAGCTATATGCTTTTAGGTTGGGTTATAGGTTCTTGGTTCCCTAGGTTTCAATCAACTAAGATTTATCAATTCTTAGACAGTGCTGTAGAGCCATATGCAAGAGTTTTTAGAGGATTAATTCCACCGCTTGGAGGTTTTGATTTTTCTATTATTGTGGCCTTCCTTGTTCTTGGTATAGTTCAAGCGGTTTTAGCTAAAATACCCCAGATTTTTGCAGCTCAGGTACTTTAAAATACTTCGATCTCAGTTTATACGATATTTAATCTAATTAAATTCAGAAGCATCTTATGTCTCAATTACAACAAGAACTTATAATTTATCTGCTTTTACCTTTTTTGGTGGCATTAGGACTGGGTTATCCAGTAATTAAAACCCTAAAACATTTAAAATCGATACAAGCCTTTAGGGAATTAGGTCCTCAAAGTCATATTGCTCAAAAACTGGGAACGCCCACTATGGGATCTTGGATTTTTGTAATTCCTTTTTTAATAGCTGCTATTTATTACTATTTTACGTATAATATTTGCCCCAATATACCTTTAGGTAAATGTGTTACTGCTGAAGAGTTCTTAGCGGGCGAAAAGAAGCAGATTCTCATTGCTACATTGTCTTTTGTGGCTGCTTTTATTTTAGGCTTAGCCGATGATGCTTTGAAAATTTTTCAATCTAACTATAAAGGTTTAAGTTCTAAGCAGAAGCTGCTTTTACAGTTCGTGATTTCGACTGCGGTACTATTCTTTTCAGGAAAGGCTTTTACTCTACTTGCGGTGATCTGGGCTTTTATTATTATCGCTGGGGCCTCTAATGCTTTTAACTTAACTGATGGATTAGATGGTCTTGCTAGCTTACAAATGATAGCTGGAGTAGTAGCTTTTCAGGCATTTATGTTAATGAGAGGGGATTGGACTTTTTTCCCCCTGTCACTCGCTTTAGTAGCTGTTTTGATAGGTTTTTTAGTTTTTAATCTTAAGCCAGCTAAAGTCTTTATGGGAGACAGTGGTAGTCTAGCTCTTGGAACTATAATCGGGGTAATGGCTTACTTGAAAGACCTAGAGTGGTTTCTATTAGTTTTCACTTTAATACCAGTATTAGAAGCTGTTTCTGTTGTTTTACAGGTTAGCTATTTTAAAATCACCAAAAAGCTTTATGGTGAAGGGAAAAGATTATTCAGGATGTCACCTCTGCATCATCATTTTGAGCTCAGTGGTTTTACAGAGAATCAAGTGGTTTGGGGATTCTTTATCATTCAATTTATAGTTAGTTTGACTTTCTTTGTAGGTTTAATGAAACTCTAGTTTTTAGAACTTTAGTGAAGGGTGATTTTTTGAATCCCCATCTGGTATTACTTAGCCAGTCGAAAAATTGATGAAGATTTCTGTAATAGTTATCTTGCTGAATCATAAAAAGATTTTTTCTTGCGTGTTCTTGGAATATTTCTATATCAATGCCCATATTAATCGCCCTTCTTTGCTTGGAAGAGAATTAATTCGTTTCATACTTCACACATACATATAAAGTCTTATTTTGAAAGTTTTTATATGAATTAATACACTTATCCCATAAACATACGTTGATGTTAATGTAAATAAATTTGCTGGCTAATGCTAAGCTCAAATGACTTATTTTTTTAATAAATTTTTGAAAAATCTGAATTTTATGTCTTGGCTGCTAAATTCTTCTGAATATGCTGAGATTAAATAAGCCTCTTTAACATTAGGGACTAATTCTTTAAATTTTAGTAAGTTTTTTGCTGAGCTTAGTGTGGGGGTTTGACTAGATTTAATTTCGATTAGATTTAATTTTTCTGTTTTTTCTATGATTAAATCCACCTCAAGACCATTTTTTCACGAAAAAAGTAAAATTTTTCGTTGCTTATTTTTGATAATTTCCTTTTTTGCATTTCACTGATTACGAGATTTTTAAATAAAGCTCCAGCGAGTGGCCCAGTCTGTATTTGCTCTTGAGTATGATAGCCAAGACTGTGAGCAATGAGACCACTGTCGTGAAAATATAATTTAGGTTTTTTTGAGATTTGTTTATTCTCGATTTTTTTCGGATAAGGATTTAAAAGAAATATAATCTGTGATCTTTCTAGAAGAGCTATCCATGCTTTTATGCTTTTCAAATCTACACTTAGCTCTTTAGCGATATCTGTGTAATTTAATTCTTGAGAGCATCTTGCTAGTAATAGGAAAATAAACTGTTCAAAATGCTTTAAGTAACTCCTATTTAAATTAGATTTTATATCTCTGTCTATAAAAGTTCTTAAATAGGATGAGTACCAAAGTTTCCTGTCTAGTTTAGGCTTTAAGCATAACTCTGGATATGAGCCTCTTTCTACATAAGTAGCCCAAGGCTTTTCTGTTTTTTTCTGAGTTGTAATTTTTTCTTTTTTTTGAAGATTTGACTCTAGCTCGAAAATGGAAAAACTACTTAAATCTAATACCGCACAGCGTCCAGCTAGTGATTCCTGTACGCCTTCCATTAAAGAAAATTGCTGAGAGCCAGTGATGATAAATAAGCCAGTCTTATTTCGGCTATCGTCTATGATTTTTTATATAACTTAGTATAGATGGGGCTTCCTGAATTTCATTAATGATAAGTGGCAGTTTATAGTTCATTAAAAATCCACGCGGATCTTCAATCGCACGTAACCTCGTATCCATTTCATCTAGTGAAACATAACTATGTTTAGGAAATAAATGTTTTAACATAGTAGACTTCCCGACCTGTCTAGCACCAGTAATCACTAAGGCACTGAAACTGCGAGCAGATTTCTTGACTAATTTTTCTATTTCACGCTGGAAATAGTGACTTATTGCCATAACTGTATTTTACCTATATTTAGATAAAACTGGAATCTGATTCCGTTTTTATCTAGTTGCGAAATTTCATAGGACTGCTGCCAATCTCGAATTTCTGTCGTAAGTAGCTTAAATTCTTTGTCAGGCTTGAATATATCCAAGCAATTATAAAATATAAATTTAAAAAACAAACAACAAAAGCAGGCTTGAGACAAAACTTTGTTTTGCCTCAAGCTCCCTTCCAAACCCCAGCGAAGCGAAATCAGGTAAATCTCATGTGACTAATACATTCGAGTGAATGAAGCTTGGGGACCCGCTCTGCAAGAGTGGGGCGGAATGAACCGAATGTGTTAGTCACATGACCACAATTACTTGATCTTGATGAGCTTGGCAAAATTCGGATCAAGCAACTTCTTCTGCCCCTCTGTAAATTCAATATTATAAAGAACTTTTTCTGCTGAACCCAATACCTGAGTGACTTTTCCTTCGCCAAACTTAGCGTGCTTAACTGTATCGCCAACTTCAAACTCTATTTTAAAATTAGCAGCGACCTTACGTGCTTCTTGCCTTGCTGCCATGCCTCTGCCCTCGTCATAATATTTAGAGACTGAGCTGCTGAAATTATCATCAGTAAAGCTTTCTTTCTCAAAGCCTTTATTGAGATTTTTATTACCTAAATTAGCAGTACGGCTTGATCCAGAATCATTAGTCTGTGATTCACCATAGTATCCGATAAGAAGCTCTCTTGGTGCTTCACCCAAGAATCTACTAGGCATGCAGAAGTCAGTCTGCCCGAAAATCCTTCGACGGCGTGCATGAGTCATAAAGAGTTTATCTTCAGCTCTAGTTACGCCGACATACATTAATCTTCTTTCTTCTTCAAGCTGGGTTTTGTCTTTGGCATCTAAGCTGCGTTGGTGTGGAAAAATACCTTCTTCCATGCCTGTGAGAAACACTACGGGAAATTCTAGTCCCTTAGCTGCATGCAAGGTCATCATGGTGACAGCACTAGTATTCTGTTTAGAATTATCAATTTCGCTCAATAGTGAAATCTCTGCAAGAAAGGCTGATAGTGAGTTATCCTCTGCATTTAGTCCATAATCTGTCGCTACTCCGATTAATTCTTGTATGTTTTCCATTCTAGATTCAGACTCCGCATCATTAGAGGTATTCAGCATATCTGAGTAGCCGGTTTTATGGAAAATATCGTCGACTAAATCACCAAGATCTAGAGACTTTTCTGCTAAACGAAGTTCTTCTATTAGATTTGTGAAATCTTTTATTTTTTTCTTTACACTATCTGAAAGGCTAGAAATTTCATCTATCTCTAATAAGGCTCTGTATAGTGTGTAGCCGAATTGATCAGCGTGCTCTTCTATTTTAGTTATAGTCGTAGCACCTATGGATCTGCGTGGCTCATTGATAATACGCTTTAAACTCTGGCTGTCAGCTGGATTGTAAAGAACTTTCATATAGGAGATCATGTCTTTGATTTCTTTTCTGTCGTAAAACCTAAAGCCACCTACTATGACGTACGGAATATTTCTTCTAAGCAGTGCTTCTTCGAGAACCCTTGACTGTACGTTAGTTCTATAAAGTATCGCAAAATCTTTTATGCGATTAGTTCCTGCGGCAACTCGTCTTTGGATTTCAGCACTGATATACTGTGCTTCTTCCAATTCATCTTGAGCTTCGAATACACTTATTTTTTCACCATCTATTTTAGTTGCTTGCAGGTTCTTTTCTATACGCTCTGAGTTGTTCTCTATGATTCTGTTTGCGACGGCTAAGATATTTCCAGTAGAACGATAATTCTCTTCTAGTTTAATTAAATCAGCATTTGGGTAGTCATTTTGAAAGCCAATAATAATCTTGAAATCTGCTCCACGCCAAGAATATATACTTTGATCAACATCGCCTACGACGGTGAGCGATTTGTTTCCTGATGTCCAGAGTCTTTCTGGGTCATAGTGTTGAGGGTCTTTTCTTTCATTTTTTAAGCAGCCCTCAGTGAGTAAGCGTATCATCTCATATTGAGTGTGATTAGTATCTTGATATTCATCTACTAATATATGTTTAAAGCGACTATGAAAATATTTACGGCTTTCCTCATCTTGAGAAAGTAAATGTACGGTAAACAGTAATAGATCATCGAAGTCAAGTGCGTTGTTTTTTGCCATTAAGTCTTCATATTTAGCGTAAATTTGGGCCACGCGTTCTTCTCTGAAATCTAAGGCTTGTCCGCTAAAATCTTTAGCTGTTCTTTTTTCATTTTTGGCTTCGCTAATGCGGTAGCGTATAGTCTTCGGAACATATATTTTAGGGTCTAAGTCTAGTGATTTAATCGCTTCTTTAACTATATTGATGGTGTCTGTTTCATCGAATATAACGAAATTCTTATTCCAAGTCCTGATAGAGCCATCTGGGGCAGCTATACGGATTTTTTCTATTTCAGTCCTTAGTAATCTTGCACAGATAGAGTGAAAAGTACCTATCCAAGAATATTTAACATCTTCTTCTCCGATAATCTTTGTCAGTCTTTCTTTCATCTCTTTAGCTGCTTTATTTGTGAAGGTAACAGCTAGGATATTTGCGGGGTGTATCCCTGAAAGTATCATGTGAGCTATGCGATGCGTGAGTACCTTGGTTTTACCGCTCCCCGCTCCAGCTAGCACTAAGAGGGGTGCTCCGCGTTGTTCGACTGCTAATTTTTGTGCTGGATTTAAACCAGTCAAAATGCTAATCTTTTTATCTGTACTGTGGGTATCTAAATTCACGTATAATAATTGTAAATCATGACGGGTAATTTGATTCTTTCTGAAACTATAGCTTCACATTCACCAATGAATCAGGTGGATTCATTAGTGACGTCTGATAGTGGTAGCTTTTTAGATAGCCCATCTGTTCAAGATTTAAGTGAAGAGTTTAAAAATATCCAGGATGCAGCTGGAAAGAAAGTGGCGATGATAGGCAGCCGTGATCTATCTATGAGCCAAATTAAAATTATTGAGATGATCGCCTTTGGTTTAACTGTAGCTGGAAATACTATTATTACTAGTGGTGGCTATTGTGGTACTAACTACGCGACGATTAAAGGTGCTCTTAGAGGTAATGCTGATAGGCTGAAAGTCGTTCTGCCGCAGACTTTACAGCAGCAGATTAAAGAAGTCCAAGATCAGTTAATTGGTGTTAAAAATATTACTGAGCATCCAGAGTGGACACATATGCTTTTAGCTGATGCTAGCCGCCTTTGTAATCAAGAGATAATTTATGAGTGTCAACAATTAATCTGTTTTCTTTATCGTGATAGTAATACTCTTAAAGATTCTTTAAAATATGCTCATAGTTTAAATAAAGTGGTTACTACTTTTTATTTGGATTAATTTTAGATAACTTTATTTTAACTTTTGTTTGTTAGGATCCTTCTAATTGCTTTAGACATTGTGTCCGTTTGTTTTATTTATAAGGAGAATTGACATGGATTATGCCAAGTATATAACTGCCGCAAATACTAAGACGGATTCTTGGGATACTAAAATTGCTGCATTGAAGGCGGAGGCGGAAGCCGCCGAGGAGGAAGAGGCAGATGGTTCATCTTCTTCTGTATCAAGTAGGGCTTCGTCTTCATCTCGTTCAAGCTCGAGAAGTGCGACAAACCGTTTAGATGCACTTGGTGAAGATGATATTTCAATTTTTTCAGATATTAAAATAACAAATGACTTGGATTATGCGTCTATTATAAGCACTACTAATTCAAGAACTAGTACGATTTCAGAGCAGCTTAAAGCCATGAGAGAGGAAGCGGAAGCAGATGAGGCTCGGGAAGCAGCGGAGAGGAAAGCTGTCTCGAGTACTACGACATCGGGAGCTTCGGATACCAAAACCCTTAAAGAAGCTAAAGCAACTTTAGAAGAGATTAAATTAAGAAATGAAGATCCGATAGAAGGCTTTTATCAAGATATTTTAGGTAGAGATTCTGATCCAGAGGGTAAAAAATATTGGCAGCGAAAATTTGATAAGGGCATGTCTTTAACAGATATACAAGAACAGTTTTTAAGAAGTGATGAATATAAAAATAAAAAGAAAGAATAAAGAGGGCGACGAAAACGCAGGAAATGGAGTTGTGCAGCGTCGGTCTCTTAGATTAATGACTTACTGGCTGTGAGCTAGGGTATCCAAGCCTTCCCTGCAAGCTGTCTATCTGCTGAGAGATTCTATCTATCTTATCTTTATTTTTTAACCATTTATCCAGCCTAGGAGCAGAAACTACTGAGACTTGAGGGTCTATATCTATCATTCTCTGAATATCTGATGAGAAATCAATTTCACAGAAATCACATATCGCCTTAATTTTATCTATTCGATTAGCTAAAATATCTTCGTAGCGAACGTGCAGGTATTTTTCTGAAGCCATTTCACTAAAGGCATTTAAGGCATACTCATTAGCTGAAAGCCACTGAAAGGCACAGACCTCTTCTATACTTTTGCCTGATAAATATTCTTCCCAGTTAGGTGGATTTAAAAATTTCCAGACTTTACCAGAATAACCATTAATATTTAGCCGTGAATTATATTCGTGAAATTCTCTAAATTTAAAATCAAATAATTTACCATCAGAGAGCCAAGCATCAATCAAGGAACTGATATTAGCTCTGCCATCTCTGCTTAGAAAAATATATTTAGCGTCTGGAAATAATTTATTAAGGTATTTTATGCGAAATACATTAGGCGGTGTCTTATCAATAATTCGATAGTCATTGAGCTTTAATATATTTTCTTTGAAGAATTTATTTAGATGCAGGTAGCTTTTAAATAGTGGCTTTAGCTTTTCTCTAAAAAATAGAACACGAGTTAATTCTCCAAAGCTCTCATTATTAAAGGTGTTTAGGTGATATAAATTTTCTAATTCTTCTTGATCTTCACTTTTAAAATCTTTTTCATCTAAGTACATAGAGAATATGGGATCACGTTTATCTTTTAAGAATTTTTGCCAAAGATAATGAGACTCACGGTAACTAGACCATAACTCGGGGCTTTCACTGAGTAATTTAAAAAGCAGTGATGAACCACTGCGTGGAGAAGAAATTATGAAGATGGGTCTGCGGATTTTCATTGATCTCTTCTATACCAAGTTCTTCTATGCTCTAAAGCATCTTTAATTATAGTCTCTATTGAGTTGAATTTAGGCTGAAAGCCTAGAAGTCTTAAGGCTTTTTCTGGACTCGCAACAAGATAGGCAGGATCACCAATACGGCGCGGCTTTAAACCATAGTTTATTTTTTGATTTATTAGTTTTTCAGTAATGTTTACTATCTCTTTTACAGAAAAACCTTGGCCGTAGCCGAGGTTATAGATCTGATTTATGTTTTCAAACTTGGGTACACTATTATTTTCCCTATTCATTCTATTTAGTAGTGAAGCTGTATGTTTAGTAATATTTTCATTCTCTAAATTAACGTGAAGTGCTTCTAGTGCTAGTAAGTGAGCTTGGGCTAAATCCTTAACATGAATATAATCCCTAATAGCAGTACCATCTGGAGTTAGATAGTCATTACCATAGATACTGAAATCTTCTCGCTTCTCCAGTGCGAAGTCTAGTAATAATGGAATTAGATGTGTCTCGGGCTGATGACATTCACCTAAAACCCCGTCAGCGCCAGCTACATTAAAGAAACGAAATATTATGTAATTTAATGTCGAAGCTTGGATAGCTTTTTCGAATTCAAGCTTAGAAGATCCATAGGGGTTAATTGGTGCAAGGGTGGTTTCCTCGTTTATGTAAGCAGTGCCATTGGAGTCATATTCTTGTGGAATGCCATAAACTGCTGCTGTGCTGGAGAATATAATATTTTTAAAATTTAATTTTTCTAAGGAGTCTAGAAATAATTTAGCTTTATGAAAATTATTATCGAAATATTTTTCGGGATTTTTTACTGATTCAGCTACTTCGATAAATCCAGCTAGATGTATCACTGAATTAAGCTCAGGGTGAGAGTCTTTAATTTCTTTTAATAATGCAGTATCTGTGATATCTCCCTCGTAGAATTTAACTGCCTGAGGAATATTTTCACGAAAGCCTGTAGATAAATTATCTAGGCCAATTACCGAATGGTTTTCTTGAATTAAGGTTTGGCATATTATTGAGCCGATATAACCAGCACAGCCAGTGACTAGAATTTGCACTAGGACTATTTTAGCTTGTATAGTAACTTTATACATGGGACTGCTCGCAAACTTCAATTCCTGCGTTTTCGTTGTCTTCATGATTCTCTTCTGCGGTAATTCCTAAAATTAATGAAAATCAGTTTCGCTATATGTACTTATAATCGCCTGAGCTACTTAAAATTAGTAACAGAAGATTTTTTTAAACAGTGTAATGAAATTGGGTCTCATTTAAATTCTTGGACTATTCATCAAGAGATTGATGCTGAGAGTGGAATGCTCAACCAATTGTTAGAAATTGAATTTTTGTTGATTAATAATAATTCTAACGATGCTGCAGAAGAATGTTATAAATCCTTTATTGAAAACTTTGAATTGCATTTCGCTTCTTTGCCTTCAAATAATTTAAATGTTAGGGTGAAATACTCAGCTATTTATATTTTTGAAAAAAAACAAGGTCTGTCTCATGCTCGTAATGCTGCGATTGAGAGGTTTACTGGTGAATATCTTGTTTTTTTAGATGATGATATTCGTCTTGCAGATTCATTTCTATTAAATTTATTAATGAACATCCAATATCTTTTAGTGACTGATTCTCTAGATCTTAATTTAGAATCCTTCCCCACTAAGACTGCCTCCTTGCCTTTTATAGCTTCGGTTAGAATTATCCCAGAGTGGGAATTAGAAAAACCAGAATGGCTCAGCTCTAAACCACCTTTCTCTTTAAGTCCTTCAGTCTTTCCTTCACATGATTATGGTTCAGAGAGCCGAACATATCCTTTTGTTTTTGAAAATTTAAAAGTAGCTAATCCAATTGGTGCTGTGATGTTGATTTCTCGATCGGTGTTTGAAAAAATTGGGATTTTTAATACTGAATTAGGCGTAGGTAGCTCTGTTCTGGGTTTTGGCTTGCACGAAGATACTGAATTTTTCAGAACGGCTTTAAAGGAAAGGGTTCCTATTTATTATTGGGGTGATACTCAAGTTATCCATCCCGTAACCAAACAAAGGATGAGTGGAAAGTATATCTGTGATTGGTATTTTAAATCTGGGAAAAGCCTCACTTGGTTAGCTTTCAATCGGGCAGATCTTTTTGAAAATGGGCAAGCAGGGATGATCGGCATGCCAGTGTTTCTGATAAGGAAGCTTCCCAAAATTTTAAAACAGTTTTTAAGTGTGAAAATTATGGCGATTCCAGTTTATTTAATTTTAAAGTTGCTATCATTAATGTGTTTCAGCTTACTAAGCTATTTAAGTTTTAATTTTAGGATTATTATTTATTTTCGAGCTTTGATGATGAAATGCCTCGGGGAAATTAGTGCCTTTAGAGTACTGCATTGATCTCTGTTAGAATTTATTTAAGGTCTATAACCCTAATGAAGCTTTTACCTAAATCAATCTGCCATTATTTAAATCTATTCTTAGCATTTATTGTTTTAATATTTTCTTTAAATCCAGTCTTAGCGATACCTTCACATCGCTTAGCAAGAGCTCCTTATTTACAGAATGTGATGACAGATGGTTCGGTGTTTATTCATTTTAAAACGAAGACTGCGTGCCGGGCAGAAGTTCGTTATGGTAAGGGACTTACAGATATAAATCAAAAAGCTGTAGATAAAATTATTCGCACTTCTCATGAAATTAAACTAACGGCTCTTGAGCCTAATCGTCGATACTTTTATCAAATTAGTGAATCAGATTCGCGTGGTGTGATGATCCCAGCTCATAAAGAGTTTTTCAGCTTTATAGCACCATCACCAGTAGACCCAGTGAAGGAGATTAAGGTGTGGATCTTAGGCGATCCGGGTACGGCTATAGCTCAGGATTTTCAGAAATATTTTAAGAAAACTCAGGTTAAAGTTAGAGATTCACTTTTAGGCTATGAAAAAACTCTCCCTAATCTTATTTTCACTTTAGGAGATAATGTTTATCCTTTTGGTTCTGAAGAATATTTCGATAAGGCATTCTTTACTATTTATGAGGATATCTTTTATCAAGTGCCTCTTTATACTTGTTACGGCAATCATGATCAAGGCATAGAGGCTACTGGTAAAATTTATGCAGTTTCATGTCCTCGCCCTCAGGGAGTGTATTTCGATCTTTTTAATTTACCGACTAAGGGTGAAGGTGGTGGAAAGCCCTCCGGTACAGAAGCTTATTATTCAGTAGAGTACGGGCCTGCTCATTTTGTGGTTTTAGATACTATTGCACTTGATTGTAACTATAAGCAGATGTTTGATTGGCTAGATAAGGATTTAAAGGCGGTCACTGATGGTAAATGGAAAATCGTGATAAGTCATTATCCTTTGAAATCTCAGTTTTTTGATCAGACCAAGAAAAATTCTAAAATCGCAGAGATCTCTGAATATACCTTTAAGACGAAGATGCTTGAACTTAATGATAAGTTTGATGTGGATTTAATGATAAGTGGTCATATACACACTTACCAGAGAACATTTCCTGTTAAAGACGGGCGAATTCGCTCACATTTCGCAGCGAAGATCTCCGAAGCGAATACCTCTCGTTATGATAGGCATGAGGGGACTATTTATATGCTTGCTGGTACTGCTGGTTCAGCGTGGACTAATAGTAAATTAAAGCATTCTAGTTTTACTGCTAAAGCACTTGGTAAGCCGGGTGCGCTCATTTTGAAAATAAAACCAGAGTCTATGACAGTTAACTTTTTAGGTGATTCAGGAAAAGTTTTAGATCATATTAAAATCCAGAATAACGAGCGTAGAATATAAGTTTTTCTTTATTTTCCACTAGTCTTTATGATGATATATTCTTAGTTGGTAAATTTCAATGGCTTGAATTCCTCAAGTCTTGTTTTATTTTATTTTTTTCACAATTTTGTTATTTTTTTTGTATAATAATTAGAAATTAGGTTTTGTTACTTTATGACAGATCAGCCAAGCTCAGTTAGTTCTACTTTAGGTTTTAATAATCCTTCTGCATCTATTGGGTCGACGGGTGTTCCTCTGGCAGATGCTTTGTTTACGAGTATTAAGCAAGGTGCCGAAAAACAAGCTTTGGTTGATGCCCTGCCTGATCGTTCACAAGGCCAGATGCTTGCTATGGAACGTGAAGCAAGTAATAAGGAGATGCCGCCTTCTCCCCAAGATTTAAATCAAGTGCTGGGTGAATCCCAAGCCATTAATGAGTTGCATTTAGGGCTTAGGACGGCTGCTTCGGCGGATACTAATGCTTCACAAAAGATGGGTGCATTCATGGCAACTGCATCGATGCCTTGGGCATCATCTGAATCTGTACTTAAGCCGCAGTATCATAGTGCGGTGACTGCACGTAATCCCTTTGTAGAAGCTGTACGAGGGAATCCAGTTGCGAAAATTGCAGCTTTAGCTTTTATTCCTACGACTCCTTTTGCCTTGTGGACTTTAATGGGGGGGCAGACTTCAGCTGATAAAGCTCTTGCTGTTGTTTCATTGGCTCAGAATGAATTCGTTATAGAGGGAATTAAAGATGGCTCGATTAATGATTTTTCTACGCGTGTTAATAGTGGAATGGACTTTTTAAATGGTATGAAGCTTGAATCTATAAAAGCAGAGTCTGATCCTTCTTTGAGATTTGCTGGTTTATTGCTTGAAAAGGTTATGAAATCAGAGGAAAATCCGAATATTCTTCAAGAAAAAGTTACTGAACATCATATCATTGGAGCAAGAGAGCTTTTAAATGAATTGAAGGCATTTTTGACTAAAAATCCAGAAAATATAATTTCTGGTGTGAAACAAGATGGTGGACCGTTTGCTTTAAAAGCCATGGTTCAGGCTGTGACTGGAGTTCCAGCTTTACTTGAGGCTAAGTATCACGCTGGTCCTCAAGTAGATTCATTAATGAAAACTATTGGTATTGATGGAAAACAAGCTGAAAAACATCTTGAAACATTAAATGGAGTAGGAGGCTTCTTTGGAAAGCTTTTAGGTCTTCAAGTTGAAAAAGCTGGGGCTGTTTTGGAGAAAGCTAGAGAGAGTAGTGAAACAATCTCTAAGCAGGCTGCTCAGCAGATTATGACAGAATTAGCTCAAACGGTAAGTGATCCACAGACTCGTGAAGGTATTAATAGTGCAAATAGTCGCCTTGCTAATCTTGCAACTCAACTTGTCCGAACTTTTTCTGGTAAAGCGAATGAACAATTCAACAGTAATTTAGCGAGTGTTAATGAAGCCATGGCTGCGGCGGCTCGTGCAAAGAATGCCCATTTGAATTAATTAAAACATCCCGCTGCACAAAAGCGGTGCTTGCTGTTATGAACTCTAAAACAGTCCTATCTTCTGAATAACAGCCTGAGTATTTATATAACCATTAAGTTCTTGCTGAGCGGTTTCTAATTTTTCAATAAGGCTTATACCATCTTTCAGGTTTTTAAGATGAGCAGTTTCCTGACCAGCCTGCTTGCCCGTATTTAATAAAACCCTCTCTTCAAGCTCTTTACAGAATTTCTCTTCTAGCTCTTCACAAAATTCAAGAACATCTTCTCTTTTAAATTTTTTTACCTCTTCAGAGAAAAGTAAATTTTTAGTTTTAGTATTTAAGGAATTATCGTCATAGTATTTTTTAAAAATAGAGTGAAGGTTTTTTTCATTAGTATCTTTAATTTCACTTGCTGAATCTGAGCTGATTTCATGCAAGCCCGCATCAAGAGATTGCTTGCAAACGTGCAAGTTTAAACCCACCTCAGGGAAAATCTGCAAACACTGCGATCTGCTTTTCAAGGTACCTAAAACATTCTTACTACTAGAGGCGAATAATAGGTATAAAGTTCGAGGATGTGGCTCTTCGATGCTCTTTAGTAGTGCGTTTGCTGAGTTCTTGTTAAGATACTCATAGTCAGCGGGGTCTATAATAATTATTCTAAAGAAACTAGAACTCTGTGAAAGCGTATCTTGGAGCTTTTTTATATACTCGATTTTTATATTTTTTCCTTTCTCTAAGTTAATCAGTAAAGGAGTTTTAGGATGTTTATCTTCGATAATCCATTTGCAGTTTTGGCAGGAGTTGCAAGCGGTGCTTAGTTTATTACTTTTATTCTCATTTATATAAGACTGCTTAGTAATGTTATCGATTAAAGCTGAATTTCTTTCACAGTTAAGAATTTTATTTAATTCTTTAGCGATAAGATATTTTTCTGAAGAGCAGTTCTCGCCACTGAAAATGTAAGAACTTACTAGCTGACCTTGATTTAGAGCTTTATTTAGAAAGTTTAGTGCATGATCATTAATGCACTGCTCGCTAATACCATTATTTAAAGAGGATTGAGTCAACAATTCTTGCCTCAAATTAATAAAAAGATCGCTCATCGATGATTAAGCGAAGCTCGCGAGGCTAGGTTTTTTAAGTTCTTTAATTAAGCTTTGCTCTAGTGCATAAGCTGTATTATATAGAACCTTTTCGCCAAGTGCCTTGCCTACTAGCTGTATACCAATCGGCATGCCTTCTTTATCGTAGCCACCATTTAGAGACATGCTTGGTAATCCTGCTAGATTTACTGGAACAGTTAATACATCTGAAAGGTACATTTCAAGTGGATCTGATTTAGCACCAAATTTAAATGCAGTACTTGGGGTGGTTAGCGAAAGGATTACATCACATTCTTCAAAGGCTTTAGAAAAATCGTTAAATATAAGTCTTCTAACTTCTTGTGCTTTTTTGTAATAGGCATCGTAATATCCGGAGCTTAATACGTAAGTACCAAGCATGATACGGCGTTGAACCTCTTTTCCGAATTGAGTTCTAGACTCTTTATAGAGGGACTCTAAATCTTGAGTCTCAGCTCTGTGACCGAAACGCACGCCATCATAGCGAGACAAATTAGAACTAGCTTCCGCTGGGGCGATTATATAATAACAAGCTAGGCTAGCTTTAATATGTGGCAGCTTCACTTTTACTATTTCAGCACCTAAATCTAAGTAGGTTTTTATAGCATTATCTAGGGCTGAACGCATCTCGTGATCAAGCTTGTCTGCTGATAAATCATCGCTAATGCCTATTTTTAAACCTTTTAAGCTGCCAGTTTTTTCGAAATTATTTTTTATATAATCAAGGTAGTTTTCAGTAGGAGTGTTAATAGAGGTACTATCCTTCGCATCGTAACCAGACATCACTTCTAGTAATAATGCGTTATCTTTTACATCTTTTGTCATAGGACCTGCTTGGTCAAGGCTGCTCGCAAAGGCGATAATGCCATATCTGGAAACCTTTCCGTATGTGGGTTTCATGCCAGTGATGCCGCAGTAAGCGGCGGGTTGGCGAATAGAGCCACCAGTATCAGTCCCAAAAGCCAATGGTACTAATTCTGCAGAAACGGCGGCGGAAGAGCCTCCCGAGCTACCTCCAGGTACACGACTTAAGTCCCAAGGATTTTTACATGGACCAAAGGCACTAGTTTCATTACTGCTGCCCATCGCAAACTCATCTAAATTTAGCTTCCCTAGAGGAATAGCCCCAGCATTAATAACTTTATTCACAATAGTCGCGTTATAGACAGATTTATGACCTTTTAGGATATTAGAGGCTGCTGTCGTTTCAGTACCGATCATGTTAATGAGATCTTTAACACCGATAGGAACGCCAGCTAATTTCCCAAAGTTCTTGTGATCATCTCCTCTAGCTAGTCTTTGATCAAGAAGCTTGGCTTTTTGTAGAGCAAGCTCAGGGCAGAGAGAGATAAAAGCATTAAGATCTTTATTTAGTCTAGTCGCTCTTTCTAGAAAGGCTTTAGTGATCTCTTCGGCGGTGAGTTCACCAGACATAAAACTTATATTAAGTTCTATCGCACTTTTATTTGTAATGTTTTCTGACACATTAAGATTTTAACATGCTGATACTGCTTGCAGTCCTCAATTTCTGCGTTTTCGTTGCCATTATGATCCTCACTGAAGCTCTTTAATACGCAAAAAGGTTTTTACTTTAATATCATTAAAATACTCAATAAATTCAAAATGACCATCGGCAAATTCTTTTCCAGTACCTTCTATATTAACTTCGTCTAAGTTCCCTCTACTCACTAATTCAAGGAGATGGGTTTTAGGATTAACTACTCCTTCGACATTCATATTATAGGTACTACCAGCTAAAGTTCCTTCACTAATACGATGCTTAGTGAAATATTGCACTGACTTACCACCAAAATAACCAAGTACATTATTAGTCATAGCATTTCCATCACTTTCGACATGAAGAGACATGAGATTAAATGCCCCGACATTACAGTAAATACTCATTTGAGCTTTACGTGGCAAACTTAGTTCCATAATGTTTTTGTAAACGATGGGATAGGAGTTTACTGTCCCTTTCGCGTCAATAATACGATCATTCCATTTAGTGGAACTTACGTAGATATTTAAGAGCAGCTTTTGGTAAGGGACTTTAGCGTCTTTTTCGTAATAATATCTTTCTAAATGAGCCGTACCCTTTTTTCGATAAATTTTACTGTGCCCTAATCCTCTTAAAGCTAATATGGGAGTGTAATTAGCCATCAGCTTTGCTTTAGTATTTAATAAAGGAGCTAATTCTGCTGGTAGAATTTGGTTCTTGGTATGGTTCTTGGTATGCTGCTGAGCTACTGTTGAGTTAGCTAATGCTTTTGAATAATTTAAAGACAATAAACTGAGACTGAAGAAGCATAAAGATAAATAAAGGATAGAGAGATGCTTTTTCATAGAGCTATTTATATATATTCACGAAAAAAAAGGGGAAGATAACTAATATAGCAAAAAAATTAGATAAAATTCTAAATGCTGTTATTCTTGATAATAGGATTTAGTATGGAAACTTTGTCTCAGATGGAGATACTTCAAGATTATGATATTACTAATTTAAGCACTTTGCGTGTGAGGGCAAAGGTTCGTTATTTTGTTGAGCCAGAGACTATAGAAGAATTAATTTCAGCCGTAAGCTTAGCTAAAGAAAAGAATCTTAAAACTTATTTTCTCGGTGGCGGTTCTAATTCACTTTTAAGCTCTAGAAATATAGATGCTTTTTTAATTTCTACTTTAAAACTAGATTTTATTAATGAGCTCGGTGATGGACTATTTGAGGTCGGAGCTGGACTTAAGATGCCACGTTTTTGTGGCAAGATGATACATAAATCGCTTACTGGTGTAGAGTTTATGGTAGGAATTCCTGGATCTATTGGTGGCGGAATTATTATGAATGCTGGAGCTCATGGGCGTGAATTCGCTCAAGTCTTCGTCTCTGCGAAGGTTTTAGATTTAGATACCTTGGTAATTAAGGAACTTAATTTTCAAGATTTAAATTTTAAATATAGATCATCTTCTATTAATCCAGATAAGCAGTGTATTGTATCTGCTGTCTTGAAATTAGAATATTCTGATAAGGATAAAATTCGTGAAACAGTGGCTCATTATAATGCTGCTAGAACTACCTCCCAGCCTTTAAAAGCTTGGACTTGTGGCTGTACTTTTAAAAATCCAGATAAATTTTCAGCTGGTAAACTAATTCAAGAATCTGGTGGAAAGCTTATGCAGATTGGTGATCTAAGAGTTTCTAATGTACATGCTAATTTTTTTGAAAATATTGGAGCTGGCTCATCAATTGATTTCTGTAATCTGGTTTCTCAAATACAGAGATTAGTTGAGCAAGAAAAAAATATTAAACTATGTCCAGAAGTTAGACCTATCGGTGAATTTACCGAAGAAGAGCTTAAAATCTGGCTTTAATTTTTTTATTTTAAGTTACATATGTACTTTTTAAAGACTCTGTTATAATCAAGTAATAATTGTTCAAAGTTGAATCGGGAAGTGAGATATTAGATGTTGGGAATCATTTTAAATTCTGCAATCGCAGTAGTTGCGACTGCTTTAATACCGACAGGTGACAGTGAAGCACCTAAAAATAGAGTATATGGTATAGATCCAGAGATGCCTCCTAAGGTAGATCCAGGTACTCAGAGAATTCAAGATCGTCTTATGCAGAGCATGATGGCTCGTGCTGCTGAGATGTTTAATTCGGTAGAAGGAATTACTGAGCGAGATAAAAGAGAGCAGGAAAAACGTAGAAAAGTTAGGGCTTTACAGTTGAAGGCTCGTCAAAAAGAGATTCGTAAGCTTAAAGTTAAAGGACGTCGTTTCCTTAGAGATTTGTCTGGTAAATGAGCTTAATTAAATAATAAATAAAAACCCCCCTCTTTTTAAAGAGGGGGGTTTTTATTTATTATTTAGTGGAATGGTTTAAGAAACCTTAGAAACCACCATGCATACCAGCGCCAGGCATGCCGGCACCAGCTGGTTCATCAGCTTTCACCTCGACTACTGCTGCATCAGTTAGAAGGATTTGACCCGCTACTGAAACTGCATTACGGAGAGCCGTCGTCGTAACTTTAACTGGATCTACGATACCCGCATCAAACATGTTTACATATTCACCTACAGCTGCGTTAAATCCTACGTTATCATCAGCTTCGTTATAAACTCTCTCGATAACTACTTCGCCAGAGAATCCAGCGTTGTTAGCTATCTGTTGAGTAGATTTACGAAGAGCGGAAACGATGATCTCAGCTCCTAGTCTTTTCTCACCTTCGTAAGAAGAAAGTCTAGATTCTAATTTCTTAGAAGCTTTTACGAGTGCAGTACCGCCGCCAGGGATAATACCTTGCTCTACAGCTGCTCTAGTTGCACTAAGTGCATCTTCTAAACGTAGTTTTTTATCTTTAAGCTCTGGCTCAGTTGGAGCGCCTACCTTGATTATCGCTACGCCGCCTGATAATTTAGCTTTTCTTTCGTTAAGCTTTTCTTTATCGTACTCAGAATCAGAATTAGAGATCTGTCTTTCGATTTGAGCTACTCTAGCCGCTACATCAGATTTAGTAGTATCGTAAGCCACAATCGTAGTGTTGTTTGCGTTAACTACTGCTCTTCTAGCTTTACCTAAATGCTCAATTTTAACATCTGCTAATTTAATATCTAAATCATCAGAAACCACTTTAGCACCAGTAAGAATCGCGATATCTTCTAACATAGCTTTTCTTCTGTCACCAAAGCCAGGAGCTTTAACTGCACAAGCCTTAAGAACTTGTCTTAAGTTATTAATAACTAATGCTGCAAGTGCCTCACCTTCTACGTCTTCAGCGATAATTAATAGTGGTCTACCAGATCTCGCTACAGCTTCTAAAACTGGAACTAAATCGTGAGGGATATTAATTTTTTTATCTACTACTAGTACGAAAGCATCTTCCAGAACAGCTTCTTCTCTTTCAGAATCAGTTCTGAAATATGGAGAAATGTAGCCTTTGTCGAATTGCATACCTTCTACTACTTCAAGCTCAGTATTAATAGATTTAGATTCCTCTAAAGTAATAACACCTTCTTTACTAACTTTTTCCATCGCTTCAGCAATCATCTTGCCTACTTGAGAATCATTAGCCGCAGAAATAGAAGCTACTTGTTCGATATCTTTAGAAGACTCTACTTTACGAGCTTTATCGATAAGATGCTGAATTACAAATTCACTAGCTTCTTTCATGCCCTGAACTAAAATAACGGGATTAGCTCTAGCAGCTAAGTGACGCATACCAGCATCAAGAATAGCTCCGCTGAGTACGGATGCCGTAGTAGTACCATCACCAGCGATATCATTAGTTCTAGAAGAAGCTTCTTGAATTAATTTTGCACCAAGGCTTTCAAATGGGCACTCTAGGTCAGTGATTTCTTTAGCGATAGTAACACCATCTCTAATGCATTGAGGTGCACCAAATTTTTTTTCTAATACTACGTTACGTCCAGCTGGACCTAATGTTACTGAAAGAATGTCTGCTACAGTTTTAGCGCCTTTATAAAGAGCTTTTCTAGCATCATCTTGTGTTTTTATTTGTTTTGCCATAATAATATATCTCCTTTTTTAAGTACTATGCTTCTACGACTGCTAATATTTCGTTCTCTGAAAGAATTAGAAGATCCTCATTATCTACTTTGATCTCAGTACCAGCATATTTAGAGTAAATAACTATATCACCCTCTTTAAGATCGATCTTCTGTCTATCACCTTTTTCATTAAGTGCCCCCGGACCGATAGCTAGAACCATTCCTTCAAGTGGTTTTTCTTGAGAACCGCTTGGAAGATAGATTCCACCTTCTGTTTTATCTTTAGCTTCAAGTTTTTTTATAACTAACTTATTACCGAGTGGTCTAAGTTTTTTCTTTGTTGCAGTTGCGCTCATATTTTACCTCCTAAAATATTCAACTAATTTCTTCGTATGATTGTATCATGCTTGAATCGGTAAAGATTAGATCTAGCTTTACTTATAACCTTTGATTTTAGATTTTTTTTAGAAATTTTAGCGCTTGAAGATGAGGAAAACGCAGAAATTGGAGATAGGTAATAGTCTCATGATATGTTTTGGTTATGCTTTATGACTTTATTATCGTTGGAGGGGGAATATCTGGTCTTTACGCTGCTTATGAATTAAAGAAAAAAGGTTTTAAAATACTTATTCTAGAAAAAACTGCAGTGGTTGGCGGTACGTGGAGTAGCTTTCAATACAAGACTTCCGTCTATGAATTAGGACCTAATACGATTTTAAGTAACTCCGATGAGCTTTTAGGTTTGATTGAAGATTTAGGAATGGAAGATGAATTATTGTCATCCCTGCTTTCATCTGCGAAGCGTTATATCTATCATCATCATAAATTAATTGAATTGAGTTCTAATCCTTTGCAGCTTTTAAATTCAGGTGTTTTATCCACACTCGGCTTTTTGAGAATTTTTCTAGAACCATTTTTCCATAAAGCTCTTACTTGCAGAACAGCAGGAACTACTCGCAAACCTGCAGATTTAAATACTGAAGAGTCTGTCAGGCAGTTTTGTGAAAGGAAATTCGGGATTGAGCTTACTGATGTTTTAGTGAAAACTTTTCTCAAGGGAGTTTGGGCGGGAGATATTTCTCAGCTATCAGCAAATATTGCTCTGAGTAATTTAGTGAAACTTGAAAAAAAATCTGGTTCGATCTTTTTTGGCTTCATTGTCGATATCTTTCAGGGTTTTATTTCACGAGTTCCTAAAAATCTTTTCAAAGGCGTGATTTCAGATGAAGTTGAGCTGGAGTCATCTTTAAAAAAAGAATTTAGTAAAAACAAATCTACACTGTCGTTTAAGAACGGCTTGCAGTCATTAACTCAGAGAATGGCAGATGAATTATCTGAGTCTTTAAAGTTTAATACTGAAGTGGAATCTATTTTAAACGTGCATCATGAAAATGGCGAAAGCACAGAGTTTTCAGCGCATGAACAGCAGTATTATCTTTTAAAGACTAATCAAGGTGATTTTAAAGCAAAGTCGGTGATTATCGCCTCTCCAGCATATGTCGCAGCTAAGCTTTTAGCAGATTTAGATTCTAAAGTTTCTGCTAGCTTGGCGAGTATAGAATATGCGCCAATTGCACTCTGTGCTTATGTTTTACCTAAAGCTAAGCTAAAAAAAGAATTAAAAGGGTTCGGTTTTTTATCAGCTGATGATTCTATAAAGGTTTTAGGTTCTATATGGGCTTCTGAGCTTTTTCCAGAGAGGAATTTAGATGACGAATATCTGCATATTAGCTTTATTGGTGGGGCTTTAAATACAAGCATTGTAAGCGCAGAAATTAAAGATTGCGAGCCGTCCCATCTTTGGGGTGAGTTAACTGCAGAGCTTAGTTTAATTTATAAAGACTGGGCCAAAGAGCCTCTAGGGAAAGAGGATTTTAAGTTGTTAGATATTAAAGTTATAGGTAAAGCTATTCCCCAGCTTAATTTAGGGCACGGAAAACTAATCGAAGATTTACAAAAACAGCTCAGGTCAGATAATCCTAAAATACACTTAATAGGTAACTATTTAAAAGGCGTATCTATAAAGGATGCACTGCGCAGTGTGACGGAGCTTAATAGTTGTTTAGTTTAGTCCAAGGTTCGTCATCAGCGTAAGGGATATCGTTTACTATATCCTCAAGAGTGCTTCTGATGCTTAGTAGAGAATTTTCTTCGACGATTTTAATGGGGATTTTTTTCTTGCGAGAAATTTCATATATCTGAGCATCGGGCTGAGCATAGCTTTTCAGAGCGAATATCATATCTGCTTCATCGATGGTATTTGCGATAGTAAGCTCAATATCGTGCCCACTCAAAGAGCGCTTTAATAGTGACTTAGATATGGCATAAGGATAAATAGCTAGGCTATTACCATCTTTACTAAAAGGAAAATTACTGATTTGGCTAGAAGGTTCTTCCCTGTAGGGTTTCTCTAATATAGTAATCTCGTCAGTATCTTTATTCCTAGTACGAAGCTCAGGTTGAACTGTCCATCCTCTTAATATAGAATCTACGCTCATAGCGGTATTCTTGTGAACATTTACAGTATAGCGATCTATAATTTCAACACAAATGTCAAAAGTGGGCTTAGATGCTCTTTCTAAGATAGTTTTTCTGGTTCCACGTTTGCGTGCTTCATCGTCACCTAAAGTCACAGACTCTATTCCACCGATTAGATCACTTAAAGTAGGGTTTTGTATTATGTTCTCAAGGTTAATTCCATGCGCTGTACCTATTAATCGTACACCTCGCTCTGCGATGGTTCTTGCGGCATAAGCCTCTTCCTGAGTACCTATCTCATCAATGATAATAACCTCAGGCATATGATTTTCCACTGCTTCTATCATGATGTCATGCTGCTGAAGGTGTTTAGGAAGCTGCATTCTACGCGCTCTGCCGATAGCTGGGTGTGGTATGTCGCCGTCACCACCTATTTCATTAGAAGTATCTATAACTACCACTCTTTGTTCTTGTTCGGTGGAGATTTTATATGCTATTTCTCTAAGAATAGTGGTTTTACCAACGCCAGGAGGCCCTAGTAGTAAAAGGGATTTAGACTCCTGAAGGCAGTCTTTTATAATATCAACAGTGCCGAATACCGATCTGCCAACGCGCATAGTTAAGCCAACGATTTTATTGATTTTATTTCTAATACAGCTGATTCTATGTAAAGTCCCTTCAAGACCAGCTCTATTAGAGTCATTAAATTCACCGACTCTTGCGACTATATCGTCAATAAAGCTTTGAGTGACAATTCTTTCGCCAAGCATTATGGTTTTTTGCTTAGAAAATCTAGCTTCTGGAATACGACCTAAGTCGAGAACTATTTCTATTAACTTTGTCAGATCATGATTTAGTAAAATCTGCTTAACTTCTTTAGGTAATAAATCTACTATTTTTTGTACGTCGTCTTTAACGATATTTACCATTAAGTCAAATCTCTTTTATTAATATTCTTATTTTAGTAGTTAAACCTATTTTTGTACAGAAAGAATATCGTAATTCTCAGCATTTAATTTAGACTGATTAATAATCTTTTTACATAAATATTTAGCTTCCTCTATATCTAGTTCTAAGATTTTCTTTCTGAGCCAAGAACCAATGGCAACGCCATGAATATCTATGCCTAAAGCTCGTGCTTTAGCTAGGCTTTTATCGTCAATACCACCAGCTATCTGCACAAATATATTAGGCAAAAGTAGATTATTTTCCTTTAGTGCTTTTAAAACTAAGTCTGCATTATGTATGCTTTTTAAATCTTTATCGGTATTGTTGGGAAGTCTTGCACCAGACTGGGGAATTCCGTCACATTGAATGATAATCAAGCGATCTTTAAAATTGGGCTGCTCACGTGTCATTCTTGCGATAAATATCGCTGATTCTGCAAGCTCGTTATCGGTCATTTTCTCAGAACCGATAGAGAATGATTCGAGTTTTACGGAATTTAAATCAAGTTTTAAGTAGAAATTTTCTAATGCCTCAAGATTAGACCCCAAGTGAATTTCAAAGGCAGAGGCTCCTAGAAGAAATAAGCGATTTAACTCAAGTGGGTTCGACGCTGACCAGTTTTCAAAATCCAAGGCATCGTAGGGGCAGTATTCAAGGCAATTAGAGCAGCCGAAACATAAATCAGCTTCATAGCTGAAGATATTTAAATCACTAAAAGCTGCCGATGGGCAGCTTGGTATACAGAGCTGACATTTAGTACATTTATCTTCATCCACCATGATTCTTCTGAAATGGGGATCTTTGTCAATATTTACACTTATCATTAATAATGGCTCAGGAGCGGGTTTGTGAATCGCTTGATTGTTTATTGATGTTTTGAATTCTTCTAGAGCACGCGTAATACCTCGATTTGCGGCAATTATGGAGTGAGGAAATGCGGAAATATCTATTACATCTGCTCCAGCATAAGTGAAACAATAAGAATAATCTTCAATGCTCGTTAGATCTTTTAGTGAAGCACCAATTATAAGCTTGTGATAAGAGTGATTACTAAGAGAATTCTCGATGCTTTTTGAAATAAAGATATTCCTTAACTTGATTAATACGTATTACGTCTTGTAGAATTAAAGTGTAATACATGATGTAATTATTGTAACTTTACGATAATTCGCTTGTCAATGGGAATCAATCCACTTAATTTAAGCTCTCTTAAAGAGGCTCTGCCGCCTCTTGGTTTAGCTAATGCTGATGCCCCAGATCCAAAGAAGCTTGCTGAAGCCATTAAGCCAGGGACTTATTTAACGATACCAGAGGCCTATTATAAAGACGGTGAACATAAAGGGCAATTAAATTTTTCAAAGATTGAATCAGGGATCGCTGCTTATCAAGTTGGGCATGGAAGGAAAAAATCTTTAGCGAAGTCTCTTGTAAATTTAGGTGTATTATGGGGAGGAGTTAAGCTTTTATTTGCTAATCAGCAAGGAGTTTTAAAACAAGAAACATCCTCGCTACCTACTGCACAAAGGCAATTTCAGCAGATTCTTAATGCTCCAAGTAATTTTTTAAACAAAGGGGCTCAGCCAAAATTAGATGCTAAGCAGTTTGATATTTTACAAGAGGCACTCCCAGCTTTTCTTTTGGGAACAGGGCGTAGTCAATACGAGACAGCGGCGAAGGGTCCTTTGGCAAAAGCCGTTGTCACAGTTACGAAGCCATTAGTTTTTATTTCTAGTAAATTGATGAGAGCTTTTGGTTTATTGAAATTAGCCTCACTTGGTTTAAATATGATGGAAAAAGCTGATCCACAAGCTAATCCTAATCCAGATTTTAAAAATAGTAATTTTTTAAATGATATTGCAGATAGAGGATTAGGGTTCTTTCCTTTAGTGAAAAGTATAGGAGATTTGAATCGAGTGGTGGATACTTCTAAGGGAAACATTTTAATGGCAGTGAACGGTGTAGGTGGATTACTTATCAATGCCATGCTGTTTAAGAATCAGTGGAATAATTTTCTAGATGGGCTAACAAATAAGGATGATAATGGTGTATACAGCCTGCCAGAGAAGATTTTATCCATGTCATCTTATTTAGGGCTAGATGATTCAAATAAAGAGAAAATTCGAGCTTCGGTGACTAAGTTTATTGATACTCTTGAGCAGGGTAAATTTAGAGATATTGGAGATCCTAGTAGGCGTGTTCATGCCCTAGCTCAAGCATTTAAAGGCTTATCTTTCTTGGGTGATAATCGTGGTGAAGGTGTACGAGATCAAGGTAATTTCCTTGCAAGAACCTTGCATAGATTTATGTCCGTGATTCTAGACTTGCCGGCTAATTCCATGCTTGCTATAAGAACTTTGTCGGTATTTGATAAATTAAGGAAGCATGAAACCGTGAAAGCTGAAGATTTAGAGAATATAGAGACTGGGGTTAAATTAAAATCTTCTGCGATTATGGCTCAAAAGCTTTTAGTTTCTACTGTCTTAAATGGTTTAATGAAAGTTAAGATAGATTTTGGTGGTTCTCTTGCAGATCTTAAGTCTTTAGAATCGTGGAAGGAACGGTTTGAAGGGTGGAGTAAAGGTTTAACTAATGCTACTTTCTTGCCATTTGTGGGAACTTTATTTGCGCCTATTAAACAATGGGTGATTTCAAGTATCAATAATAAGGAAAAGACCATCTTGAGATCAGGCATTGCCGATAAAATCCCGGACATTGAGGCTGGACTTGTTGCAGCTTGAAAAATTTCTCGGGATATTTAGGTTTTAAATTCCTGCACTTTCCTTAGGCTACTTGCATATTTAAATTAGCTAATTCTACATTAGCTAGGCAGGCTGCACCTACCATGCCAGAATTATTAGCGAGTTTACCTTCTATAACATTTATATAAGGTTTTAAAGCATCTACTACTCTGGCTTTCAGTTTTTTATTTAAATTAGGGTAATTAATAAACTGTGCTAAGCCACCGCCGATAACGACTGCCTCTGGATCAAAGCTATTAATTAAACTTGCTATACCCTGTGCTACATGATCATGCCAAACACTTATAACCTCGATAGCGTCAGCATCGCCATGATTATATTTATCCATTAGGCTGTAGTTATTTATATTAGGGTCTGCTAAATAAGTGCGAGCCGTGTTATTTAACCCAGTCCCAGAGGCGTAAGCCTCCCAGCAGTCCCAACTGCCGCAAGTACACCTGCGAGTCCTGTTACTGTGTAATTTTAAATGACCTATTTCACCACCACCAAAATGTGCTCCACGCCAGATCTGATCATTAATGATAATGCCACCACCAATTCCAGTGCCGAGTGTGACCATGATCATGGATTTAAAATCTTTTCCTGAACCAATAGCATATTCACCATAAGCTGAACAGTTTGCATCATTTTCAACTATCACTGGAAGAGATAGCTTAGCTTCTAATTCTTTTTTTACTTTAGTACCTTTCCAAGAAGGGATATTTCCACATGAGCCAATCATCTCTCCTTTTTCGTTTACCATTCCAGCGGTAGATACTCCTACTGCTGCGATACTGTGTGTCTCTTGGATTTTTTCAACCATCTTACACATAGTGTCAATAATATCTTCAGACGTGCCACTAGGAGTGGCTTCTTTAATGATTCCTGATTCAACGAATATAGATCCTTTCATCGGAGCGGCTGCAAGTTTAGTTCCACCCAAATCAATACCTACTGTCGTAACATCGTCGTTAATAAGCATGTATTTGAATATATCATGAAATAATCAACAATTTAAGCTCAGGCTAGGCTGAATATGAAATTCATCCTGGAGGCCATTCAAGTTTTCGCCCAGCGATGAGATGAAGATGAAAATGGTGAACAGTTTGCCCTCCGTCTTCGTTAGTGTTCGCTACTATTCTGTAGCCTTTTTCGGCAAAGCCTAATTTAGAGGCTAAGCGAGAGGCGGTTAATAGAATCTCACCAAGAATATTTTTGTGATTATCTTGCATCTCGTTTAGATTCTGAATATGATCTTTAGGAATTATAAGGTAGTGATGTTCAGCGCAAGGGTTTATATCAGTAAAAGCTAGTATGTCTTCATTCTCGAAAACTTTTTTTGCTGGTATTTTTCCAGTGATAATTTTACAGAATAAGCAGCTTTCATCTAGCATTAAATGAAATATTACCAATAACCAATTCTTGACTATTAAAAATGTTTTCATCTAGCGATATTTCATTTGGCTTAAGCCAGCCGAGATGTTCTAGAAAGCCTTTAGTGATAATATTTTTAGCTCTAGAAGATCCATCAATAATTTTAATAATGAGGCATTCATGGTTTATTAAATTTAAGACTACCATTAATCCTTCGGCTCCACCTTTTGCCATGAAATTGTTTGGTCTAGCTTGCATAACTAGTGAGTCGATTTGATTTGGTCCACCTATTAACAGTGGATATTCGTTCATGGCTTTATAAATTTTTTGATATGCTGGCTCTTCTGCTGTTTTGGAAAATATCTTAGCCATTTCTTTTAGCGAGAGATGGAAGGTCGGTAAGCCACAACCATCAATGCCTGTAATGATTTCTTGATCATTCTTGATATCGCTTAATCTTTTAATTTCATTTAAAATATTTTTCTGTAGCGGGTGTGATTCATTAATGTAGCTATTCTCTGGTGAAAAGTCCTGTATATCAGTCTTGAAAGACTCTGTTTGATTTATTTTTTTTATTAAAGAGTTTTCACTAATTCGCATTAAAGTGTGCTTACCAGCACAATTGTGTGCAAATTTTGATTTAAGGTAGCCACTGTTTAAATTGGAACCTTTTAATAGCCCGAGCTTTAGTGAGTCTTCTGAGATTTCATATTCTTGGCTTAAATCTAGTAACGTCTTTAACTGCTCTGGGGTGCTGTTATGAGAAGCGCAGGCTATGGCTATATATCTATCTGGAATATTTCCACTGATAAATGATAATGAGACTTTAGCTTGAATAGGTTTAATGATAGAACGCGTAAAACATTTAAATTCCCCATTGCCCCAAGACTGTATTATCTTTTCACCCTTAACTAAAACGGCGATGCCGTAGTGAATACTTTCAATTTGCTTATTGCGATATACTGTAGCTAAGTCTATTATCATAATCGTATTGTGGGAAAAAGAAATTTAACAGTCATTAGTAAGAATATCAGCATATTAATGCTTTTCGTGAGTCTTTCAGGAGCCTTCTTCCCGACTGTGTTTCTTGCTAATTCTTCTACTATTGCGGCAAAAGAGGTCTCAGATTCTGATCATCCAGTAAAACATTTTCTTGATGATTTTTATTCTGCTTGGAATGCTCATGATATAGAAAAACTGATGTCTTTTTATAGTAAAAGCTTTATTAGTGCAGATGGAATTATTAAAGATGATTATAAAAAGCTTACAGAAAGGCTTTGGACTAATTATCCGAATATTCAGCTGGTTAATCGTAAGCGAGCTTTTAGAAATCAAGATATGTATTCTACTGTAACTACCGTGGACTACTATATAGGTGAGACCAAGGATGTTAATCCCGACTTTAATGAAAGAGGGAAAATAAATGCTCTTTCTCAAGGCAGTATGTATCTTAAAAGATACGGAAAGGACTGGAAAATAGAATCAGATAGAATTAATTTCGAGCTTACTACTGTCACCTTTGGTAGAGCGAAGAAGATGTTGGATGAAAATTATATTTATTTTTCAGCTCCAGAGCAGGTAGATGCCGGGCAAGATTATTCTGCGGCTCTGTATTTCGCTGGTGGTGATGATTATAGTGTTTCTGCTTCTATAGATAAAGAATTAGTTCAGTATGTAGATGAGCCAGAGGCTATCGATGAAGATTATCAAGATTTAACTGCAAAGAAGTTAGAGAGACTATTTAAGGCTAATGATAATAAATACAATGAATTAGTCAGTGCTACAGCTCTTTTCTATAAAGGCTTAGTCGATCCTCAGCTAGATGGAATACTCTTTATATCGAAAAGAGTAAATGTCTTAGTTAAGCCTGAAGCCTTAGTGGTAAAAAAGATAGTTAAAGAACCTTTTTCTAGTGCAGAGTTTAACGAATAAAGTAAAGGCTTATGTCTTCGACAATAACTTAGAAGGGCGATCTATTGCCATAGCTTGCTCTGGTGGTCTAGATTCTATGGTTTTACTTCAGGCGTTAAGTGAAATATATAAGCCTGAAAAAATATTTGTTTTACATTGTGATCATGCTTGGCATGAAGCATCTACTCAAATAAGTAAATCTCTTGGTAATTACTGCAAAGAACGAGCTTTTAATTATATTTCAGTGAAATTTGATTTTACGGATCTCAAAAAAAATGAAGAAAATGCTCGGGATCTACGTTTTCAGTTTTTTATTCAGAAAGCGGCGGAGCTAGGTGTGCGGGACTTATTTATGGGGCATCATTTAGATGATAATGTTGAGACCATTCTGTTCAGGCTTTTTCGAGGAACAGGCGTTGCTGGCTTAAAGGGTATACCATTAGAGAATTTATTAGAATCATCTGGGCTTACTTTACATCGTCCATTACTGAGATGTGAGAAAAAAGAACTACAAGAATATGCTAAAGATTTTAATTTAACTATATGGGAAGATCCTTCTAATGCTTCAGATCTTTATTCGAGAAACAGAATTCGTTTAAATATCTTTCCTGAAGCAGAAAAAATTAATCCTAAGTTTAAAAACAATATTAACCGCCTTGCCCTACTTATTGAGGAGCAAGAGGCTTATATTAATGCTCAGCTAGAAGCTACTATGCAAAAGCTTGGGAGCTTGCCCTGGGCTTTAGAATCTTTTAAGAGTTTAGAAAGACTAATACAGCGCAGGCTTTTAGAGCGTTTCTTTACGACTAATATCGATTTTCAGAATGATTTTCTGGAAGCTATTCAGAAAGGTGGTTTTCATCGTATTAATTTTTCTAAAGATAGGTTTTTTACTATAAAACAAAAAAAAATTTATTTAGAGAATAACGCATAAAATGGAGTTCCGCTACACGCCCTTTAAGTTTAATTAGCTATAATGGTTTATCCACCTTATGCTTAATGTTAAAGACCGTAGTGCGATTAAAGTTCTTTACTCTGCTGAACAGATTCAGCAGAGAATTCAAGAATTAGCTCAGCAGATTTCAAGAGATTATAAAGATGTCGATGATTTAGTCGTAGTCGGGGTTCTGAAAGGAGCTTTTATATTTACTGCTGATTTGGTGAGAGCGATGGGATTACCTGTGCAGATAGAGTTTATAAAGTTATCTAGCTATAATAACGATGAAACTGAAAGCTCTGGTAAGGTAAAGGCTGTAGATTTATCTTTGCCTGAATTGAAAGGGCGCAATGTCCTTGTGGTAGAGGATATTATAGACTCAGGCAGAACTGCTAAGTTCTTGTTGGATTTTTTTAACGAGCATCTTTCTGCAAAATCAGTAAAAATCGCAGCTTTATTTGATAAGCCCTGTAGAAGAGCAGAAGAATTAGAGTATATAAAACCAGACTACTGTTGTTTTACTATCGATGATTATTTTATTTTGGGCTATGGTTTAGATTATTCTCAGTGTTTTAGAGAGTTGCCGTTTGTTGGTTATGTGTAAAAGCTTTATAGATCATTTTTTCTAATTCTCTCGCTTCGTGAGTGTCTTGCATTCGGTAAAAATTCCTACTTGGATTAGAGAATATTTTTTCATCCCCAAGATCTAAGCTAGGAGTTAATTCCTTTAAACGCCGAGCAAGCTCTTCTTGATGCCCTGGATTTTCTTTAATACTTTTAGAGAAAAAAATGTCTATATCTAACTTCATTTGATTTGCAAGAGAGAGCTTCTGTCTGAGGCTTCTGCCTCCTGTTATGGGTTTCAAATCATTCTCAGGAAGAGCATAAGCGTAAATGCAAGGATAAGGTTTCTCCTGCTGAGCAGCATTTTTACCTGCTTTGCAATCTAAAGCGAGTATCTTTATAGCTTGACCAGGTTTTCTTTTAATCACTAATGCATCTGCCCCTAGACGGTTATTAATAAAACCTACTTCATTAGGTGCTATTACGATGAACTCGCCTTTATCATGATGAGCCAAATCCTGTAAACCTAGTAGGAAACGCTTTTCAGCATAATTCCCTAGGGTCTCTAGTGTGTAATTGGTTTGCCGCAGAAAAAAATCATTAGCACCGACTTTCATTAAATCAAGATCTTGCGGTTTAATCAGAGACCCGGCTGCATCTTCATTATGAAGTAACTCTTGTCGATAGTCATTATCTACATAGCTATTACTAAATACATCCTCTAAAAGATTTATATATCCAATTAAATATTCATAAGGCTTAGTAATATCTAATTCTGGTGAAAAACCTTTTGATTTTGTGCCAGGAAACTTTGAATCTAAATATTCTTTAATCCGAGCATTAGCTTGATCAGAGAAAATATTTCTGAAATCATCGAGAGATCTTTCATCAGAAGCTCCTAAAGGCTTAATTTTTCCAAAATATTTATTTATGGGATTTAATAGCTGTACTAAAAAAATATTAGCTGCTAGATCAGATCCTGAGTCAGAAGTCTGTTTTGGATTAGTTTCTAAAATTGATGGTTTTAAAGTTGCTAAAATATCTTTAATTAATGATCTCAATAATTTAATTTTTCTTTTAAAGTCGCTGACAATATCTTTGAGACTGCTTTGTTCTATCTTATAATTTTTTTTGAATAATTTATCTGGATGACTCGACTTAACTTTATCTGAGCTAGGCTCAGAAGGTTTTAATAAATCTTGGTATTCTTTTAGCTTAGAAGCTATACCTGAATATTCTAATAAAAAATACTGATTTAATAAATCAATATTATGACGATCTATCTTTTCAGGATTTATTTTAGACAATAGTGCTTCATAATCTCTTCTAATTTCAGACATTAATAGTAGAGGGGATGCTTTATCTGAATTAGTACTATCTGCAAGAGAAAAGCCTTTTTCTCTATTATTGGAACGATTCTGCCTAGCAGCTTTTGCAAATTTATTAGCTTTATCTCTAGTAATCCTAGTCTGATCTAAATCCCTGAAGATTCTGTCTAATTTTCTATTTAGATTTGATAATTCTCTATAAAAAGGCTGGGTGATACTATGCTGAAAATTTTTTCTTAGATTGATGAATTCTTCCTCATTTTTACTTTTTGCTAAATCTTCAAAAAAATTAGTGCAAATCAACCTAAACATTCCCGCACTAATCCAATTTAAAAAAAGTTTTTTTAAAATCTCATCATTACTTAGACTCTGAGATTCTGTATCTTGCCGCAATTTCTCAAAGTCTTGGATTTTAATATCCAAAGTATCTCTAATAATCTCTTCAGGAACTTTATTGATAAATTGTTCAATTAAAATTCTATTAAGATCCTCTTGTCGATCAAGTCCTTCACTGATCGATTGAATAAAGTTCCGGTATTGACAAAAAACAGCTAAATTAACTTTATCCATAAGAGGCAATTTAGCTGCTAGATTTATTGACTGCTGTAAATCATTTAAGATACTTAATCGCTGAGTGCCTTGCTCAATATTACTTGCAAGTGTATCCATGAAAGAAGCACCAAGGATCATTCCCTTGGAGTCTGGTGCGCTTATATTTAATGAATTCTGTCTAACTGGAGCCACCGGTTCCGTGGGGACTGATTGAACTCTCCTAGTTGCTCCCCCATTTGCCGCATGAGTTCTTGCTGCTATTCGCATAATTTTAGAATCCTTTATGGCATTGATTAAGATAATATCACGCCTTGGCGGATGTTTGTAAACCTAAATTATCTATATTATCTGTCGGTAAATTCATGACTTCTTTTTCTAAGTCACGAATCAGGTACATACCAGCAGCTCTTAAGCCGAGGTAAGCATTCGGAACTATGTTATATAGAGTGGTAAATAGACCAGCCCCAAGCACTCCCATTCTGTCAAATACTGGTTTAATCGCTAAGGCGGCTTCGTCTATAAGTAAGCAGCTTTGTCTGATGTAATGATTATTTTTAGTTAGAAGTAGAAGTCCGTCTATGCTTTGTTGAACCAAAGAAGGAACGGTTTTGCCGTAAATATTTTGGAATCTTTCAGTTAAAAGTTTTCTTACTAAACTGAATTTCTGTTTTTCAAGCTGAGCATCATTATTTAGCTTTTCTGCTGATGATTCATATTCTAAAAATTTAGCTTCTTTTAGTTCTTTATAAGTTCTAATTTCTTCTTTGAGATTCTCGCTGAGATTTGCTTTGGAGTCGGGATTGATTTTAAATAAACTGCTGAAAACTTTTTTAGTACTAGAGTTTATAAACTTTTCTGCTCGCTCATTAAGGCTATGAAATAATTTAGGATTTTTCTGACTAATATAATCGCTAAACTTATGAACTATTCTATCCATGTAAGGATCAAGTTTGCCGATGGTTCTTTCTGCAGCTAAGACTCCGATTAAGCCAGAAAATATCTGTCTAGTTTCTTTGCCTTGATCTGACTGTGAGTCTCTTACTAGCAGCTTATCTCCTGTTTTTTTTATTAAATCGATTACCCAGGAGCAGGGTCCATAAGTTAATGCTGAACTGGATAATGCATCTAAGCCTATGGTTACAATATTTTTAGGTTCGTGTAGCTTTTTGATTTGAGCTTGTTTTTCCTGTTCGGCTTTTAAATCAGGATTTTCTATTATTGAGCCATTTTTAGCTTCTGTGATGGCAAAAGGGCTTACAACTGTTTCCTGCTCTAGAGGGGAGGCGTTTCTATCTAGGCTTGCATTTGCAAGCACCATGTTATCTCTATGGAGAGTGGTGTTCTGGAGGCTATCCATTATTTAGGCATGAGATTATTGCACCATGTGCAATGGTTTCTGTGCATTAAACGAGGACGCTGTGCGTCCTTGCTCTGTATCGCACCAATATATAAGGTATTTGGATGTGTAATATTGTTATGAATATTTGGGGAGATTAATGCTTATTGGCTGAGCCTTTCTCGGGGAGCCTTATCCCAAGAGTATTAGCATGATCTAGTAATTCTTTTTCTTTGAGATTAATCGCAAACATCGCAATAGGTCTAGTGACAAATATATAAGCATTTGGCACAACGTCAAAGAAGAAATGATAAATAGCAGCACCAGGAGGGCCGAATTTATCTAGTAGTGGTTTTACAACAAGAGCTGCCTCATTTGCAAGTAAGCTCAGTCTGGTTTTTGATGATTCGTCTACACAGGCAAAGGCGACATCAAGAGCTTTGGCTACAGGGACTGGCATTTTTTTGCCATAGAGTTTCTGGTAATCATCATTTAGCATTTCACGGACTAATTTCGCGAAGTGCATTTCATCTTTATGATCAATTTCTGCTTTATTCTTAATATAATCTATGACTCGAGCTTTAAGATCTTGATTAACAAAGTCTTTACTCTCGCTGGTTTCAAGTTTTTTACCAAATACACCAAGTATTCCATGGATAATTTGTTTGATAAGCTTATCACCAGCTTGATTCATTTTAATTAAAGCGCCTGGAATTTTATTATCTAAGAATTTCCGAATTTTTGGAAATAGGATTTTCCATTGTGGATCAAGGACTTTACCGATAGATTCTTCAGCAGCATAGAAGCCCACGCCACCAACAGCTAAATTTGCAGCTAATTTACCATTTTCAGGTAAAGAAGTCTTTTCTATAGGCCCATGACCGAGTTTTTTAAACAGTGAAACTATACCCGGACCAACAACATTTCCTAATACATGGCTGGTTATTGTGTCGAATACGGTATCAACGGTCCCACCCTTAGTATTTTTTACAGGCGTAAATGCTCCCCTTGACTCTAACTCAAAAAGCTCCATCATCTGTCCGACACCTTTAATCGCGTCAGCATATTTCTTGGATTCTATATTCGTTTGAAGAGTTTCTAAATGTTGATTTTTAGCAGAAATATTCTTTTCATCTGGAGTAAAATTCGCTTTAATCGTATTCAGTAAATCTAAAGTTAAGGCGTCTGCTTTTATATCTTCCTTAGCGTCTTTCCCGCCCTTACCTAAAATTTCTCTGATTTGCGCTAATCTTTTGAGCTGTTCAAAATCATGAGATTTAAAATTCTCAGATTCGTGCAATTTACCTAAATCTAGAGGAGTAGGAGGAGTAGCCTGAACTGTGGCTGTATTCTTCGAAGTTTTACTAGGATCGGAATTCAAGCTAGGTGCAGCCGTGCTTTCTGTCTGTGATGACTGAGCTATTTGTGAATTATTTGGAAGTGTAGACTTACGGTCAACCTGCAAAGCAAGCTCCAGTTATCAATAAATTAGATAGTCTTAGTGGGGATTTTACTGGAAATCGCACAAGTGGCTTACCTTTAAGATTATGTTTAATATGTAATAGTAAATACTATTTTATACAAAGTAAAGATATTTTACAAGTTGATTGTTTATTTTTCTGTAAACGTTAATTTTGAGCTTTGTTTAGTAAAACTGCATTTTGTGCTGACTATATTTTTGATAAAATCAAGCTTTAATGCCTAAAAGAACAGATATTAAAAAGATTCTGATTATCGGTGCTGGTCCTATCATCATCGGTCAAGCCTGTGAATTTGATTATTCTGGAACTCAAGCCTGTAAAGCACTTAAAGAGGAAGGTTTTGAGATAGTTCTCGTCAATAGTAATCCAGCTACGATAATGACAGATCCAGAGTTTGCTCATAAGACTTATATAGAGCCGATTACCTTTGAGTGTTTAGAGAAAATCATTGAAAGAGAGAGACCTTGTGCGATTCTGCCGACCATGGGAGGGCAGACTAGTCTAAATGCAGCTGTGGAACTAGCTGAAAAGGGAGTTTTAGAAAAATATAATGTGGAGCTGATAGGAGCTAAGCTAGAAGCGATTAAATTAGCTGAAGATAGAGCTTTATTTAAAAATCTGATGACTAGTCTCGGGCTTAAGTCCGCTGCCTCAGAGACAGTGACTACGATCAAAGAAGCTCATGATGTAGCTAAAATCATCGGTTTCCCTTTAATTTTAAGACCAGCTTTTACTCTAGGAGGCTATGGTGGTGGAATCGCTTATAACTTAGGTGAGTTAGACGAGATGGTAGCTAAGGGTCTTACGGCAAGCCCAGTCAGGCAGATATTAGTAGAGAAGTCTTTACTTGGCTGGAAAGAGATAGAGTTCGAGGTAATGCGAGATCTGAAAGATAATGTCGTTATTATCTGCGCTATAGAGAATTTCGATCCTATGGGTGTTCATACTGGAGACAGTATTACTGTGGCTCCGACCCAAACCCTTACTGATAAAGAGTTTCAATCTTTAAGAGACGCTTCGATTAAAGTTATTCGTGGTGTGGGCGTAGAGACTGGCGGCAGTAATGTTCAGTTCGCCATGAACCCAGAGAATGGAGAATTTATAGTTATAGAGATGAATCCACGTGTGTCTCGCTCTAGTGCACTCGCTTCTAAAGCTACAGGGTTTCCTATAGCGAAGATAGCAGCTAAGCTAGCTGTTGGTTATACACTAGATGAGATTCCTAACGACATCACGAAAACCACTATGGCGAGCTTTGAGCCGACTTTAGATTATGTGATAACGAAAATTCCTAAATTCGCTTTCGAGAAATTTCCGGGTGTGAAAGATGAATTAGGAACACAGATGAAATCTGTCGGGGAAACTATGGGTGTGGCTAGAACCTTTAAAGAGTCATTCCAGAAGGCACTGAGAAGTATAGAGGCTAAAGATTCATCTGGTTTTATTAACCCTCGTTTGTTAAAAAAAGATCTCAGTGAAGCGAAGAAAGCCAGCTTGCTGAGTGAGGTGCGTAAGCAGATAGTAGTTCCTAATTCTAAGCGAGTTTATCAGCTTTTTGATGCTCTTTATTTAGGATCTGGTATAGATGAGATCTACTCTCTGACTAAAATAGATAGATGGTTTTTAAAGCATTTAGAGCAGATAGTTTTAAAGACTAAAGAATTAGAAACGAAAAATAATTTAAGTGAATTTACTGCTGAGTATCTTAAGGAGATCAAGGAGTGGGGATTCTCGGATAAGCAGGTCTCGGTGATTACCGGTATAGACGAGCAGGATTTTGCTAATCATAGGCTTAATAAGGGTGTCAAAGCTGTATTTAAAACTATAGATACTTGCGCTGGTGAGTTTGAGTCATATACTCCTTATCATTATTCTAGTTACGACGAGGAAGATGAAATAACTCAAATGTCTGGGGAGCAGGTGATGATTATCGGTGGTGGTCCTAATCGTATCGGGCAGGGGATAGAGTTTGATTATTGTTGTGTGCATGCTTCACATCAATTGCGCTCTGTTGGATATAGAACGATAATGGTAAATAATAATCCAGAGACGGTTTCTACTGATTTTGACACTAGTGATAAATTATATTTTGAGCCAATAACCGTAGAAGATGTTCTATCTATCTGGAATAGGGAAGAAGCTCTAGGTAATAAAATGCTAGGGGCTATAGTCCAGTTCGGTGGGCAGACACCGTTAAATATTTCAGCGGAGCTTAAAAAACGTGGTGTAAGGATTATAGGAACTCAGCCAGAGCAGATTCATTTAGCTGAAGATAGAGATAGATTTGGAGAACTGGTAAGTCAGCTAGGTTTAAGGCAGACTAGAAATGCTATCGCTTATACAGTTGAATCAGCGAAGGATTTTGCGACTCAGTTAGGTTATCCAGTAGTTCTAAGACCTAGTTATGTTCTAGGTGGAAGAGGCATGGAGATAGCTTATTCAGAAGAGGAGTTTGATGCTTGGGTGAAGCAGACTATTCTTGAAGATAGTCAGTTCCCTATTCTCATAGATAAATTTTTAGATGAGGCTTTAGAAGTAGATGTAGATGCTATCTCTGATGGTAAAGAAGTCGTTATCGCTGGAATTATGGAACACGTAGAATACGCTGGTGTGCACAGTGGTGATTCTGCTTCAGTTTATCCGAGTCAAACGCTTTCTGAGAATATTTTAGAGCAGATTAAAGATGCTACCGAAAAACTTGCACTAGCGATAAATGTTATAGGGCTTTTAAATATACAGTTTGCGGTTAAAGAAGAAGAGCTTTATATCCTTGAATTAAACCCAAGAGCCAGTCGTACAGTGCCATTTATCAGTAAAGCTACTGGTATTCCTTGGGCTAAGCTCGCTAGTATGCTGATGGTAGGTAAGACTATCTCTGAGCTTGGCGTGCATGATTTAGTGAAACGTATTCCTAAAGATCAAGTATCTGTGAAGGAAGCTGTATTCTCCTTTAATAAATTTGATGGAACCTCTATTTTCTTAGGACCTGAAATGAAGAGTACGGGTGAGGTTATGGGGGTTAGTAATAGTTTTAATATGGCCTTCTTAAAAGCACAAATGGGAGCTTTACTTACACTTCCTACTTCTGGTAAGGTTTTTATCAGTTTTAATGATAGGGATAAGCATCATTTAGAGGAGATCGCAAGAGACCTTTTAAGTATGGGCTATGAAATAGTGGCTACTAGTGGTACGGCTAATTATTTAGAGCAGATAGGTATCCCCTTGCAGCGTGTTTATAAAGTTAATGAAGCTAGACCTACTATCGTCGACTTACTTAAAAATGGTGAAATCACTATGATTTTTAATGCACCGTCTGGTAAGGTCGCTTTTGAGGATAGTCAGATAATTTCTAAAATAGCTTTATCTAATAATATCCCTGCTATTACTACTGTTTCAGCGGTTCAAGTTTTAGTTAAAGCACTTAGTGCGTTAAAAAATCAGGATCTAGAGGTAAGATCTCTTCAGGAGTACCTGAACTTTAACTTATGCGAGATGAAAAATTAGCTTTAGGCATTTTAGGAAGCACGCTTAAACACTCGCTTTCACCGCAGATTCATGCTGCGGCCATAAAATTTGCAGCTTTAGATGCTGAATATGACAAATATGAAGTTCTTGAAGAGAACTTTGAAGATGAGATTCGTCCGCTTTTAGCTAATCTCCACGGTTTAAATGTTACTATCCCTTATAAAGAAAGGGTTCTGAATTATATTAATAAAGTAGATAAGCTAGCTAAGCGTATCGGTGCTGTTAATACGATTAAGGTTAATCGCGGTGGTTTAATAGAAGGTTATAACACTGATTATTATGGCTTTCAAGAAAGTCTGAAAGGCGTAGATCTAAAAGGTAAGAATGCTACCATACTTGGCAGTGGCGGAGCTGCACGGGCTGTGATAATCGCACTTGAAGATATGGGTGTGGCTAAAATCGATGTCAGGGTAAGAAACGTAGATAAAGTAGTTAATAATTTACCACGAGTAGATGCTAGTGAGCTAAATGTAAATCTTTTTAATCGTGAATCGGATACTTCAGAAATCGATATTTTAATAAATGCTACACCAGTAGGGCAGGGGCGTTTAGCTAATGAAATGCCAGTAACTGAAAGGCAGATAGAGGTTTTAAAATCGACGGCTGTCGTTTATGATTTGATTTATTCTGACACTTTACTTATACAGAAAGCTAAAGAGAGAGCTTTAAAATCTATAAATGGAGCAGAGATGCTAGTCTTGCAGGCTGCACAGTCTTTTTCTATTTGGAGCGGGGTTAAACTCTCTGATGAGCTTGTTTTGGTGATGCGTAGTGCCATGTCATTGACTGTGGACGTGTAGCGGAACTCCAATTTCTGCGTTTTCGTCGTCCTCATGATCCTCATGTACCTTGAGTACACTGCGGTCATTCGTCCTCCTCAGCCTTGAACTTGTTCGTTCGGCTACACGTCCATGACGGCATTGTAGCGGAACTCCAATTTCTGCGCGTCATATCGCTAGAACTAAATCTACTTTTATGTCATGCGGCTCATTAGGTAATGTTTCTAGGTAAAGTTCTTTAGGGATTATTCCTAATATTAATTCGGTCTTTTCTTTTAACCGAGCTTGGGGACTGATTCTAGAGAGAAGCTTATCGTAATAGCCACCGCCACGTCCGAGTCTATAGCCTCTTTTATCAAAAGATAGCCCAGGGACTATAATCAGATCTAGGTCTTGGCACTGTTTAATAAAATCTTCTGGCGGGTGATTTCCAGTAACTTCAGGTATTAGAAAATTTTTATCAGGGAAGAGTTCTGTTAGTGCATTTAAATCTATTTCATCTTTTAAGGCTTTATATGAAAGAATTTTTTTTGCTGCTTTGAAAAAATCTGCGTTAATGATTTTATTAACAGCTATTTCTTTACGCTTCTCTAGTTCGCCTAATTTTAAAAGGTTTTCAAGAATGGCTTTGGCTTCTAGGCGGAGGGTGGCTTTATCGTTATGCAGCGGTTTCTTCGATAGCATCAGTGTTTGAAGAGATTTAGTTAATGGCATTTGTTGCCAGATGAGCTAAATCTTTTCTTTTATTATATTCCCAGAAGGGTTGGAGCTGCTTGTCTTGCAAAATTTAAAATAGCGTTAGCAGGTTCTTCTGTTCTTGCAAAGTTTACAATATTGTTAGTAGAGTTTTGACCATCCTTGCTGCCAGTAAGTAAACCAGTGTTGTTCATGACAGTAGCCATGAAAACTAAGCCTAGAGCTTTTTTCATAAAACCACCGCTAGGTGCTTGCATGCCTAAGCCGTTTGCCATATGGCTGTTGCCACTAGTGAGAGTTTTAAAGGCTGTGAATAGTACTATAGCTGCGATTCCTTGACCGATTAATCCTTCGAATTTTTGATCACCGAAAATTTTACTACCAAAAATACTACTAGAATCCTTTTGTATATTGTTCGTTTCTGCTGCTTTATTCACAACTAAGTCGAAATAATTACTAGTAGCGTCGTTTAATAATGCAGCTTTCGCTTTTGCACTCTCTGAAGCATTTTCTGGAGCCTGATTTCTCTCTCTAAAGGTTCTAATTAAAGCTTCTGCTTGCTCTTCACCTTCCTTAGTACGAATGTCGTAACTTGAGTCAGTTTTAATTAAAGCTCCTAAATTTGCGATGAAATCATCAGTTACTGTTTTTATATTCTTTATTTCTTCTGCTGATATACCTTTATTTTCTAAGGTTTTGGACCAAGCCTCTGAATACTTTGCAGCTCTTTCTTCTATGCTCAGAGGGTCAGCTCCTCCAGTAGCTAAATTAATTAATTTAGGATTAGCTAGACCATTATTAATAGAGCCTATTAGACCTGCATTAGCAGATATCTCTTTTGCCGCTTCGGCAATGAAATTCTTATCAAGTTTAAAAGCGTGTTCAGCAAGGGATTCATTTAAACTGTTAGAGAGTGCTGTGGCTATTTTCTCAGCATTCTTTTTTGTCTCCTTAGCGTTGGTTGCTTGAGGAGAAGTCTTTATAGCATTGATTTCTTGAGAAGCAGTTTTTATAGCATTCTCTAATGCGGTGAATAAAATGGCTTTTTGTTCAGCCCCACTATAATGACTTTTATCACTAAATTTTACTGATTCAGTAGTTTTTGCTAAGCTTTCACCTAGTAGTTTTGAGCCATCTTCTGTTAGACCGATCTGTAAAACTTTATCTGTAACTGAAATTCTATTAATGTTTCTATGTTGTGTAGATAGCTCTTCTAGCGTGGATGATAGGATTTGAATATTCTGATTAATCCACTGACTATCTTCTCCATTTAGTAATTGAGCTGCAAAAGCGGGATTGTGTTTTGCAATAATACTTAGTAATTCTTTTCCATCCCCGCCGAGGGCATTCTTTTTTTGCTCTAGAGAATAATCATTAGAAGTGCATACCCAGTTCTGGACTGTCTCTAGGAAATTTTTAAATTCTTGAACGCCTACTTTACTCTCGATGCCAAGAGTTTTTTTTATATGAGCTTCTAAAGCTGCTTCAGCAGAGTCTTCTTTTTTAGGTGCGGTTCTAGATGTGACTTTTTGTGGTGCGGGAGCTGAACGCTCTTGAACCGGTGAAATTCGACTCATGCTTATATAAATACATATTCTTGATTTTTTTGATAAAGTTTTTAATTAATCTTCTGGTATGTTTTACGCTGCTGGGGTGCTGGCCGTTTCACCATTACCGTTACCGTTCTTGGACATTTGCATCATTGCTTGGGCTTGAAATAACATTGGTAAAGTTTGTGCTGTCATTGCAGCTAAGCCAGTACCGCTTTTAACTAGATTGCCAATTGCATTAGGACAGAAGACCATTAAGCCTACTACAGCAGCTACCGCAATACCAGCAAAGCCTTTCAATTGTTCTTCAGAAAGATTTAGATTTTTTAAAACTCTTTCCGTAATTGCTTTTTGGCTTTGTTCTGCGGTCTCTTTCTTGTTAGGATCTAAGCGCTCTTCAATTAATTCTATGTCTGAAATTGAGAGTTTATCCTGCTTGAACTCAGTACTAAGTTTTTCGGTAAACGCTTCGATGGCTTCATCTTTTTTATTTATGCGTTCACCTTTACTGAATTGATTATTCGCTTCTATGTCTTGTAGGCTTTTGTTGAATTCTTTTAATAAATTATTTACTGTATCTAAATTGTTGCCTTGATTTTCGTTTGTGGAATTTTCTTTTAGGTTGTTGAGCTTGCTTGAAATTTGCTGAAATGAGTCACCGCTTAGAGCTTGTTTGATTTCTTGTGCTGATCCAGCTATTTCTTTTACGGTAATTGTGTGCTTAGTAGTTAATTCGAGATTTTTAAGCATACTTTGAATTTGAATTTTTTCTTCATCATCTAGCTTATTAAATTCAGTTTTGAATTTTTCAGAATCAGAGATGTTTTTATTTATAAAAGTTTTATTCTGTTCATAATTTGTCTCAAAACTTAAGAGAGCTTTATTGTATGCTTCTGTATCTGTCTTAGGGATTAAGTTTGATAGATCTGTGTTTAATGCACTAAGGGTTTCTAATCCATTATCTTTTTTAAGTAGTGCTTTTACGGCACCTAGATTTGAGATTTCTTTAGTAAAATTAGTAATATCAGCTAATATTTTTTCACGGTTTACTGGTGATTCTGCTTGAGCCTTAGTATTTGCTTCAGCCTTATCTACTGTTTTAGCGGCTGTTTCAGTTAAAGAATCGGCTTCTCCATTTATAGTGGTCTGACTCTTTGGCTTTGGAGGGTTTCTTAATTCTTGTACCAGAGCCTTAGCGGATTGTTGTAGATTATTGGTGTCGATTTTCATGCTATAGCCAGAAAGCTTACTATTGACTATGTCTATTGCGGAATGTAGCAGAACCTCAGTGGATTGTTCTATATTATTTAATCCTTCTGCATATGGTTTATTGAAATCTGTATAGCCCTGACAATCTCTTCCTATTAATTCTTGTACTATAAAAATATTTTTTGTTAAAGTATCTGCGACTTCGTTCACTAAAGCTACAGGAGAATTTGTGTGATATTTAATAAGACTTTGTTGAGCTTCGTGTTGAGCTTTTGCATCAGAGGGATTACTAGCATCCTTTTCTAATTTCCCGATCTCTAAATTTATTAAATTATTTATAAACTCTGTTACTATCTTAACCTTCTCGGGATGAGGCACCCCAGCTGCCGCAACTGCCACTCTAATCTCTTCATCAGTTTTACCCTGTACATAAGGTATTGCTTTTAAAATAGGAGAAATGTTAACCATCAGATTTTAAATTAAAGGACTTCCATATTTAAGCTTCCACTTAGATTCTCTAAATATAGAAGTCCAATATATTAATACAAAACTTGATGCGGGATGATTTTGATATTTATTTTTGAATGTTCAATAATATTTTGTGATTTTTAGATTTTATCTTGCAATAAAAACAAATATTTCCTGAAGTTTCGCAAAAAGAAACTTAAACGTGATATATCTCTTAAGGAAGAATTTAAAGATTAATTTTTCTAAAATAAAAGTCTTCCATATTTAAAATTTAAATTTAGGAAGCAATGGAACAGAATGGCTACTAAAAAGAAACCCGTAAGCGAAAAGAAGACAGAAGATTTTAAATATTTAGTTATAGTTGAGTCTCCCGCTAAGTCTAAGACTTTGACTAAGATTCTTGGTGATGAGTATTTAGTTAAGTCTAGTATCGGGCATATCCGTGATTTACCAGCTAAGGGACTTGGTATAGATATTAAGAAGGACTTTGAGCCTACCTATGAAATCATGGTGGGGAAAGAGAAAGTAGTAGATGAATTAAATGATTTTGCGAAGTTAGCTGAAAAGGTTTATCTAGCGAGCGATCCGGATCGTGAAGGAGAGGCTATCGCTTGGCATTTAGAGCAGATTCTAAAGTGCAAAAAATCTAACGTCACCAGAGTTACTTTTAATCAGATCACTCCAGATGCGGTGCGCAGTGCTGTCGCGAATCCACGTGATATAGACATGAGTTTAGTAAATGCTCAGCAGGCTAGAAGAATTTTAGATAGATTAGTCGGTTATAAAATCAGTCCTATACTGTGGCGTAAGATAGGCGGCAGAAGTGCTGGTAGAGTACAGTCTATAGCAGTGCGCTTAATCTGTGAGCGTGAAGAAGAGATTAAAAATTTTATTCCAGAAGAATACTGGTCATTAATTTCTGATGTTATAGAGCCGAATAAAAATCCGAATAACTCTAAGGGAGAGAATTTCGAGATTCGCTTAACTCATGTAGATCATAAACGTGTCATTAGCCCTAGTAAAGAATATGATGCTAATAAAAATTTCGTCATATCTTCTAAAGAAGAAATGGATAAAATACTTGGCCGTATAGATGCAGCTAGCCTCGCTGTCACTCATATCGGTTCTAAGCCGAGTACTAAAAAATCTAAACCGCCTTTTAAAACCTCTACTTTACAGCGTGCAGCGAGTAACGCGATGGGCTATACCGTGAAACGTACTATGCAAATAGCTCAGAGCCTTTATGAAGGGGTTAAGATAGGTAAGGGTTCAGCTGAGCAGGTAGGTTTAATTACTTATATGCGTACTGATAGCTTAAGAATCGCTCCAGAAGCGCAAGAGGCAGCTAAAGAATATATTATTAATAAGTATGGTAAGGATTATTACCCTGAAACACCTAATATCTATGATAAATCTAAAAAAGCGAATGAACAGGACGCGCACGAGGCGATTAGACCTACTTATGTAGATAAAGACCCAGAGAGCATTCGCGAATATTTAAGTGATGAGCAGTATAGGCTCTATAGGTTAATCTGGCAGAGGTTCGTGACATCGCAGATGTCTGAGATGAAGCTAGATATTAAATCTATGGAAATCGCTTCTGCTGATAAGCTTTTACAGTTTAGAGTTAGCCAGAGTAAGGTTATTTTTAAAGGTTATTCCATCGTTTATGGTAACTATGCTGAGCAGAGTGAAGATAACGAACTTAGTGAAGAGAATGTGAAGTTCCCAGACTATATGGAGGAGGGCTCAGCAGTTAAAGTGCTTACTAATAAGCCAACTCAGCATTTTACGGAAGGGCCGCCTAGATTTAATGAAGCGAGTTTGGTTAAGACTTTAGAGGAATTAGGAATAGGCAGGCCATCTACCTATGCACCGACTATTTCCACAGTTTTAGACAGGAACTATGTAGAGAAGGTGAATACAGCTGGAGCCCTTGCACCGACTAAATTAGGTATGAGCGTAAATGAGCTTTTAGTAAATCACTTCGGGCAGTTTATTAACACTGATTTTACTTCACAGATGGAAGCTGATCTTGACATGATCGCCCATGATGAGATTAAGTGGCAGAAGGTTTTAAAAGATTTTTATAAGGGACCTGAAGATGAAATAGCCCTGCCTAAATCATCTAAGAAAGCAGCTTCTAAAGCTGCTACGAGTAAAGCTTCTGCTCCTGTTGAGACTAAGACTGTTGAAGAACATATTCCACTTGGCTTTGAGTCTGCTGTTAAGAAGGCTTCTAAAGAGATAGAAAGTGTAGTTATAGAGACAGAGCATGAATGCCCTACTTGCGGAGCGAAGATGCATCTGAAGAGCAGTCGCTTCGGTCCTTTCTTGGGCTGTTCTAATTACCCAGATTGTAATACCATCGTTAATTTAACTAAGGACGGTAAGCCAGCCCCAGAGGATAGACCTTATACAGTTGAAAACTGTCCTACCTGCATGAAAGATCAGTCTCTAGTTATTAGGTATGGTAGGTATGGCGATTATATAGCTTGCGTTACTAAGGATTGTGGGTATACATCTCCTCTGGTTAAAAAGACTGGCGTACACTGCCCTAGAGAAGGCTGTGGCGGTGAAATAGTGGAGAAGAAGTCACGCTTCGGTAAAATGTTTTATGGCTGTAATAAATGGTCTGTAAATAGCTGTGATATGGTCTTCTGGTATCCTCCTATAGATCTTAAGTGTCCGCAGTGTTCTAAGCAGATGATGTTTAAGTCTTTAAAGAAGGGAGATAAAGTCGCCTGTTCTGATACTAAGAACTGTGGATATAATAGGCTTGCACTTGTCGAAGAGATAGAAAAATACGCTAAAAAGTCTGATCCAGAGGCTCCAGAAGAGCAGAAATCTGTATTTAGCTTATAGAGATAGCTGAGCAGTTGCATTTTCTGTATTACTCCACGTTGTGCATTAGTACAGAAAAAAATCTTTTTATATTTTATTTTTCCTTAACCAATCCTTAGTTGAGTCTAGTTAGATTATCTTAGGTAGTTAAAGTCTTCTATTGTTAAGGCTAATGTGTTGGATTGAAATTCAAGTTTTACTCTAGTGTTTTTGACGTATTTTTTAATCAAATGATTATTTTTTTACTTTAACTATATAGAATGTTAGATAGTAACCGATTAATAAGTTTATAGCGCTCAGATAAAAATAAGTAGGAGACGAGATGGAAAATATAGTAGATGAATTTAAAAAATATGCAAAAGAACTGGGTGTTTTGTATAAGACGAAAAGAGAGCTCGACTCCCTTATAGATAAATATGAGGAAAGGCTTAAAAACCTTGGTAAGAATTTGGAATTAGCTGATAGCTTTGAGTCTTCGTTTAATTCTCATTCTACTTTAGCAAATCCATAAAATTTCGCTTAAGTGAAGCGTGATTCTTAATTAATGTTCAGTACCTAAAAAAAGATTACGCTTAATAGACTCTTTATTTAATTCTTGAAGGCACTCATAGAAATCAAAGCTCCATCTACCTCGGTTTTTTACAGCTGCCTTTCTGTATCTGTCTCTAGCTTTTAATAAATAGGAATCAGTCCAGTCCTTTATTGGACCCTTAGATTCGATAATTTCTTTAAAATTCTCTAAAAGCTTAGTAAGCTCTTTACTGTCATTATCGGCCATAACTATATTCTACAAGAGAACGGTAGTTTTCCGATTAAGACGAAGGCTTCTCTGCTTTAAACATTTAAATATTAGCGTTTTTTAATCTTTTTTCGATAAAGCTGTTTTATTCCTCTTGCATAGACCAAGAAATTTTGATATAATTAAAAAAATAACAAATTTCCTTCCTTCGAGAAGGATTTTTTATTTTTATGACCTTTTTATCTTTTTATCCAGCGGTCGAAGAATTTTCTTTATATACGCCTGTAATGCAACAGTATTTAAATGCAAGGTTGGGTTTACAGGAAGATGCTCTGTTGCTTTTTAGAATGGGAGATTTTTACGAGGCATTTTTCGATGATGCCAGAATTATTTCACGTGAATTAGATATTACTCTCACGGCTAGGCCAGAGAATAGTCACCCAGAAGGGAAGATTCCGATGGCGGGTGTTCCAGCAAAAGCTGTAAAGCCTTATATCGCTAAGCTTTTAGAGAGGGGTTATAAGGTTTCCATCGCAGAGCAGATGGCTGATCCTAAAACTTGTAAAGGTTTAGTGCCGAGAGAAGTTTGTGCTACTTATACAGCGGGAACTTTATCTGAATTGGATTTATTAAAATCTAATGAAAATAATTATATTGCAAGTATATTTGCTAAGCCTAATTCTGTGGAATTTGGTTTGGCTTATGTGGATCTTTCGACTGGAGAGTTCTATATAACAGAGCTTAAAGAGCATCAAGTCGAATCCGAGTTATTTAGAATTAAGCCTTCTGAGCTTTTAGTTCCTAGTCGCAGAGGCGAAAAATCAGATCTGCATATAGAAAGACCACTAGAGGCTATATTTAGCTTTAAATATCCTTATTCGCACTATGATATTAAGAATTTTAATGCCGATTTAGCTTTCTCGAATATTAAACGTGAATTTAGATTACAGCAACTATCTCATGATTTAAAAGAAAATTATTCTAATGCTTTGTGTGCGGCAGGGGCACTTATCGAATATTTCGCTGAGACTCAGAAGGCTTTGTTTTTAAAGAACTCTGGAAAACTTTTCGATAATTTGAAAACTTATCAGGCTGGAGAATATGTTTCTTTAGACGTTAGCACTCGTCGAAATCTCGAATTGACACGCTCTTTATACTCAGGCAAGCTAGAGGGCTCTTTGCTATCTGCGATAAATAGAACGAATTGTAGTCTTGGGGAAAGGCGCCTGAGCCTTTGGCTAGAGCAACCTCTCTATGATCTTAAAACTATTCAGCTTAGACAGGAAGCTGTTCAGGCTCTATATAATAACCCCGACTTGGAAGCAGATCTTTATGAGATCTTAGCTGAGATGTCTGATCTAAGCAGACTGTCTCAGAGGCTTGCTTTAGGGACTATTAATCCTCGTGAGCTTCTTAGTCTTAAGGATTCTTTGCTTGTATTTATGAGGCTTTCACAAGTTTTTTCTAAAAATCACCAGAGCTGTTCTTCTGAAAAAAATGTCACAAATAATGTAAGTGAGTTATTTCAGTCACCATATTTTGAGATTTTTAAAACAGTACCTCTTGAAGTAAAGGATTTCATTTCTGAAATAGAATTTCAATTACTAGATAATCCAAGTGTTTTTATTAATGAAGCTGGGATATTTAGAAAAGGTGTTAACCCTGAATTAGATGAGCTTATATCTTTAATGGAAGACGGAACTAAGTGGCTGAATGCTTATGAAGAATCTTTAAGAGAAAGTACTGGTATTAAAACGCTGAAAGTCACTTTTAATAAGGTACATGGTTACTATATTGAAATATCGAAAGCGAATCAAAAATTAATACCAGCAGAATTAACTGTCAAGCAGACTCTAGTTAATGCTGTTAGGTGTATGAGCGAAGAGCTTAAAGCTTATGAGACTAAAGTCTTTAATGCTGAATTTGCTAGGATCTCTTTGGAGAACCGTCTCTATGTAGAATTACGTACGAAGTCTGCGATTAATGTATCTTTGTTTAAGGCTATTGCTAATGCTATTGCAGATTTAAGTGTACTTATTTCATTCTCGATTATCGCTAGGGAAAGGAATTATGTTCGCCCTTATATTGATGATTCAGATGTTTTATTTATAGAAGCAGGCAGGCATCCTGTTCTAGAGCAGAAGCTCGGGCTTGGACAGTTTGTCGATAATGATATCCGTCTCAGTTCATCTAGCGAATCGGGGGCTAGATTTATTTTACTTACCGGCCCGAATATGGCTGGTAAAAGTACTTATATGCGACAAAATGCTTTGATTATTTTGCTTGCACAGATAGGTTCTTTTGTCCCTGCTGCTAAAGCTAGAATTGGGCTTGTCGATAGAATATTTACTCGAATCGGTGCTAGCGATGATTTGGCTTCTGGGCAGTCTACATTTATGGTCGAAATGAATGAAGTCGCTAATATAGTCAACGGTATGAGTCCTAAAAGCTTTCTTGTATTGGATGAAGTCGGTAGAGGTACTAGTACTTATGATGGTATTTCTATCGCGTGGGCGATTGTTGAGTTTATAGTTGAGCAGGTCTGTCCTCGGACTATCTTTGCGACACATTATCATGAATTAGCTCAATTAGAGAAACAGCATAGTGGCAGAATTATGAATGCACAGATGTCAGTTTCAGAACCTTCTATAGAAAATCCGCAGATAGCTTTTTTACATAAAGTGAAAGCGGGTTCAGCTACTAAAAGTTATGGTATAGAGGTGGCTAGGTTAGCTGGCTTGCCGCAGGATATATTAGATAGGGCTATTTTAGTGAATCAACAGCTAGAACGTAGCTTATCTCTTCCTGCACCTAATATGGCTTTGAAAAAAATAAAAGAAATAGCATCTAAGTCATCTCAGAGACAGGAATCTGCTGATTTCCATCTTAGACCGTTATTTAATTGGAAAGCAAAAGAAAAAGCTGATAGGCTATCATAGATCTTAGTTACTTGAAATTTATGCTTGCAAGGTTTTTTAATAATGTTTTATGGGGTAATTCGATCGCCCTTGCCTGGACTTGGGGAATAGGTTTATTCTTTTCAGTGCAGATGGCTGTGCAGTACGGTTTTACTGCTTTAGTCGCCTATGTTACGGTGAACGCCTTGGGACTTGCTCTGTTTGGAATAGTTAATGAATTTATAGCTAAAAAGTATAAGACTGCTGAAGATTACGAGAGAGCTTTTCTGAAAAAAGCCCAGAATTTTAAATTCCCCTTTTTCTTTTATCAGTTTGTCGCCATTACTTTAACTTTATTTGCCTGTCTAAAGTACGTGACTTTACCATTAGGTATCCTTTCATTTTTAGTCGCCGTAATGTTTATAGGTTCGACTATCTTTTTGGGAGAAGAGTTTAAGATTGATCGTATAAAATATAGCCATGCTTTTTTAGGTTTGGTTATGCTTGGGGCGATGATTTATATTCTAAACTCTGGCTTTATGCTTGGCTCGATTGAGGATTTATTTAGTCTTAAAGCAGCTTTTCATTTTAATCATGATATAGATTATGTGGCTTTAGCTGTCCCTATCACTCTAGGATTTCTTTTTGGACCTTGGCTCGATTTGCAGCATTGGCAGAGAGCGATTCAGATTCGTAAAGAAGGTGGGTCTATAGCGAAATCTTATATTACTGGTGGCTTGATTTTTTGGTGTATTTTAATTTTTGATGGAGCTTTAGCTATATCTGCTTATGCACAATCACCGCTTTATGGCTTTGAGTTTTCTTTCCTGGATTCTTTCAAGAGCGTTATTACGGATGTGACACATTCTATGAGTGCTTTTCATGGAGTGCTGAATGCTTACGTGGTTTTTATCTGTGTGGCTTCTTTGACGACTTTTGACAGTGGTTATATAGCTTTTCAGTGGTTTACTGAACCACAGGTTAAGAATTCTAAGAGTATTCTGCTTACATTTTTCCCGCCTAAGCTCGTCTCCTCACCGATTCCATGGTTTTTTCTCTGTATAGTTACGGCCACCATAACTATGCATTTTGCGGAAGTTGGTAAATTTGTAGAAATATTTGATGATAGTTTAGTTAAGTTTTTTAGGTTTGAATTAGAGTACTACCTCGCTTTTTATGCTTCTTTCTTCATAATGTATGAAGTTACTTTTATTCGTTGCATGTTAAATACTAGAGAAGAAAAGAGCTATTCTGTTCTAAAACTCTTTTCTACTGGGCTTTGTAGCATATCTATTTTCGGCATAGGCTATTTTAGTCAGCATACTATAGTTATGGCCTTCGCATCTTTAGTGCCTTTAGTTTATGGGGTGATGACTAGTGATTCATTCGGTCAATCTGAGAGAAAAGCCGATACAGAAGATTCTTCTAGTGTGCTAGGTGCTATAGCCCCTCAAGTTTTAAGCTCTATCATCCCTGAGCCTCAGGCTCTTTCTAGCCTAGATGGTAAATCAAGTCTTCTAGGTTTATCAAATATTTCTACTGAAAGTATAAACGCTCTTGATGTCTTGAATTTACCTGCTGATGCAAAGCTGATATCGACTAGCTCATGTTATATTTCAGATGGTTTTTTTGTGCATGAAATGACACCTACTTATCAAGATACTAATTCTGTAGGTAATGTTTATTTCGCTATGTATACCCTATGGGTAGGTAAAACTAGAGAATTGTTTTTCTTGCATACTATGCCAGATTTTGATTTAGAAACTACTGATTTTTTAATACTTACGAGATCCTTTAATCATAAGTATTTAAGAGAGATTAAAGAGTTCGAGAGTGTAAGTATTCATTTGAGAATTAAAGACTATAATCGTAAATTCGTTACTATTGAGCATAAGATTTTAAATAAAGATAAACAGCTTATTGGTAAAGGTGACCAGTCTTTAATGTTTGTTGACTCTAAAAATTATGCTTTAATTGATATTCCAAATCAGGTGATTGAGGCGCATTTGCCTTTTTACTATGGCGATAAAAGCCCCAAGGCTTAGACCTTATTTCCTTCGCCCCGCACTGCGTGCGGGTCCCCATGCTCAAGCTCTAAGGTCTAAGCCTTGGGGCTGATAGGGGGTGGGATGTTTTGGTGTAAGAGGAAATTGTTGCTTTAGCATTGAAAACGCAGAAAATGGAGTTGTACGGCGGTTTCTTTTGGGCGTGTAGCCGAACGAACAAGTTCAAGGCTGAGGAGGGCGAATGACCGCAGTGTACTATAAAGTACATGAGGATCATGAGGACGACGAAAACGCAGAAATTGGAGTTCCGCTACACGCCCCTTTTGGGGAAAAATGACCCCTTAAAATTTAATATAGCTTTATACGAAAATATAAGGGATGTATTCTAAAACACAGTCGGCTATGCTTTTTGGGCTAGATGCTAATTTAATTAGTGTCGAAGTGCAGATATCTAAAGGGATTCCAAATTTTATAATTATAGGTTTAGCTAGTAAAGCTATAGTCGAAGCGAAAGAAAGAGTTAGCTCTGCTATGGCTGCCTGTGAATTTCCGATTCCGCCGAAGCGGCTTTTAGTAAATTTGAGTCCAGCTGATTTAAAGAAAGATGGCCCGCAGTTTGATTTGGCGATAGCAGCAGGTTTAATGCACAGTCTTGGTTATATTAATTCTAATGCTGAGTTTATGGTAGAGTCATGTTTTATCGCAGAACTTTCTATTACGGGTAAGTTTAAGGCAGTGCGTGGGACACTTGCCTTGGTTAGTTCTGCTGTAAAGAAAGGGATTAAACAGGTTTTCACTGCCGTAGAAGCACTAGGAGAGCTTTCTATTTTATGTGAGGATAAGGAATTTACTAAAGGGACGAAGATCTATCTGTTAGAGGATTTACAGAATTTTAAAAAGCTTTTTGATTTTCTGCAAACTGATAATGTTAGTAATAGTGAAGAGAGTTTTAAATCCGAATTAATAAATTCTGAGTATGAGCTTAGAAATTTAGTAATGAAAAAGGCTGCTGCTGAGAACCTAGTCTCAAGAGCAAGAAAGATAAATAATCCTAATCTAGCTAAAGAGCAGTGGGTGTGCAAGGATGATGAGAGTCTCGGGGATTCGTTTTCGCAGAGGTCTTTGAGTGTTAATTTTAGTGAAGTGATTGGGCAGTCTCTTGCTAAAAGAGCTATTGAAATCGCTTTAGCAGGGAAGCATCATCTATTAATGATAGGTCCTCCTGGCTGTGGTAAATCTATGTTAGCTAAGTCGATTCTGAGCCTCCTTGATCATTTAAGTTTTAAGCAGAAATTAGAAACTCGTATGCTTAGTGATTTAGCGCGAATATCTTTGGCGGCAGGACATGAATCACATGTACCTTTTAGATCACCCCATAGCTCTTCTACAGCAGTGTCTATAATCGGTGGAGGTGTACCTATCTGCCCAGGAGAGGTTTCACTTGCACATAATGGCATACTTTTTTTAGATGAGCTTGCTGAGTTCGATAAGTTTACTATAGATCAGCTTCGTACAGTAATGGATAACTCTAAAGTCTTTTTAAATAAAGGGAATCAGAAGATAATTTTTCCTGCTGATTTTCTTTTAGTTGCTGCAAGTAATCCCTGTCCCTGTGGCTATCTCGGTGATATAAAAAGAATCTGCACCTGCTCATCAGTGCAGATTCAGAGATATCATTCTAAGATATCAGGGCCAATACTAGATCGCATAGATTTATGTGTAAATATGTCACGTTTAAGTGAAGCTGAGATGCGTGCTTTGTCTGAGACTGGTGTGCAACGTGCAGTTCTAAGTCCAAGAAGGGCGAATGATATTCAAGAATTTTCAGATATTAATATAATAAAAACAAGAATTAAGCAGGCTAAATTTTTTTCCGAGGTTTATGGTGTTAATAGAGTCCTAGATAAAGCAAGCCAAGGTCTATTAAACGCTGCGGTAATGAGGTTTGATTTATCTTCACGTTCGCATCAAAAAATTATTTCTATTGCAAGGACTATTGCTAATCTTGATGAAAGTGAAAATATAAATGAGGAGCATGTCGCAGAGGCTTTACAGTATCGTATGCAAAAACTTACTACTTGATTTTTTATTAAAATCTAAATCCCGAATGATATCGAAATTATAGGTAAAATAGTATTTTAGTATTAACCATGAACTTAAAAGAAGATAATCAAGATTTGAAATTATGGGGAGCTCGTTTTAAACAGAGGTCAGCAGCTATTCTTGAGGCTTTTAACGCTAGTATTGGCTTCGATTATAAGCTTTATGAAGAGGATATTCAAGGCAGTCTAGCTCATGTGAAGATGCTAGCTGTGCAAAATATTATCCCAGATGCCGATGCAAAGAGTATAGAGGCGGGTTTGAAGCAGATTAAAGCTGAGATAGCTTTAGATCCACGCTCTTGGATGGAAACGCGTTTCGCGGATGAAGATATTCATATGGCCGTGGAAAGAAGATTAACTGAGATTATTGGCGAGCCAGCTCGTAAATTACATACGGCAAGAAGTCGTAATGATCAGGTGATAACAGATTTAAGATTATGGCTGAAAAAGCAGGTGTCTGAATTATCTTCGCTACTTCTTGCTTTAAGAAAGGCTTTCGTCTTAAGGGCAGAGCAAGATGTAGATACCTTAATGCCAGGTTATACTCATATGCAGCAGGCTCAAGCTATTTCTTTAGGACATTTTTGGTTAGCTCATGAGGCTCGCTTCGCTCGCAATCTAGAAAGACTTGATGATGTTCTTAAACGTATAGATGTAAATCCGCTAGGTTCAGGTGCCTTAGCTGGTTCTACTTTTAATATAGATAGGCATTTCACTACTGCTGAATTGGGTTTCGCTAAGACGTCAGTAAATAGTTTAGATGCAGTTTCGGATAGAGATTTTCTTTTAGAGTATGAATTTGTTTTGTCGGTGATAATGCTGCATTTAAGCCAATTCGCTGAGGAGATGATACTGTGGAACACTCAAGAATTTTCTTTTATCGAAATATCAGATGCTTTCGCTACAGGTAGCAGTATGATGCCGCAGAAGAAAAATCCAGATATTCCAGAACTACTTAGGGGTAAGGCTGGAAGAGTGATAGGGGTTATGAATGCTTTAATGCTAACGCTTAAAGCTCTGCCATTTACTTATAATAAAGATTTGCAGGAAGATAAAGAATTGCTTTTTATGGCAAATGACACTGTAAGAGACTGTCTTACTATTACTGTAGATTTTTTAAGTAATATAAAAGTGAATAAAGAAAAAATGTATACAGCTCTCACTAAGAGCTTTGTGAATGCGACTGATGCGGCTGAATATTTAGTAAAGAAAGGAGTTTCATTTAGAGAGGCTTATAGCGTAGTAGGTAAGGCGGTGGCTTACGCAGTGGATAAATCTAAATATTTGCATGATCTAAGTATTGAAGAGTGGAATGCTTTTCATGTCGCTTTTAATGAAGATATAATTTTGACTTTAAAGTTAGAAAATTGTGTTGATGCTAGAAATATCTATGGTGGTACATCTAGGGTGCAAGTTAGAGAACGCCTTGCTGAGCTGAAAGCTGCATTGTTTTAGAAGTTGTAGTATTAAGATGCAGTTTCCATGCTGTTGAAGGTTAAAAATCATAGAAGATAGATCCTTAAGGAAGTTTTCCTAGTTTTTAATCTCGTTTCATGATAAATTATTAATTCGTCAGGAGTTTAGTATGACTCCACCTTTACTCAAGGGCTTGTGGCGGAACTGGCAGACGCGCATGACTTAGGATCATGTACCTCACGGTGTAAGAGTTCGACTCTCTTCAAGCCCACCACTTATTTTATACTAAAGAATGTTTTCGCTTTTGTTTAAATTCATCGAGTGGCAAGTCCTCGATCAAATAGACCTATTATGGTAATAAATTTAAGGCAAGTGAGGGCTGTGCGTTAGCTTGGCTTAATACAGCTACTGCAGATTGTTTTCTAATTTGATCTCTGGTGAAATCAGAGCTTACTTGAGCGTAATCTGCATCTGTGACTTGTGATTTAAAGTCACTGTAACTAATTTTCTCGCTTTGTAATTTATCAAAAGCACTTTGAAATTTAGCCTGATATTTGTTAATAACCGAAGTCATACGGCTTAGATTTTTTAGTACTGTATCTAAATCTGTTAGAGAGCCTGTTTTGATAGTACTACCATTTAAAGCTGGGACACTCGCCCCTACTTGTATGCTTTTTGTACCAATATTGGTATTTTCAGTATGCCCCCCTTCAAATAATGGTGGCCCCTGAGTAAGTGATACGGAGTTGTCAGCAGACACTAAATTGGTTAAATCTAATAGAATTGCTTCATCCGAGTCAGCACCCACTTGAAAGATCTGTGAATAGCCATCTCCTAATTGACTACCAGCCCCTCTGAAAATTCTGCTCATATACGAAGGGTTATTTTCTGGGTTGCGAATATTTTCAACTATGCGACTTCTTTCATTAATTTCTCTTTGTATTGAATCCAATTCATTTATACCGTTAGTACCATTTTCTGCTTGCACCCATAATTCCCGAATTCTTTGATACTGCTCCTTAACCTTCTCTATGCCAGAATAAGCATAATCTAAAACACCGAAAGCATCATTGATATTCCTTTCCGCCTGCCTAATACCCCTTAGCTTGGTAGTTAATTTTTCACTTATTGAAAGACCAGCTGCATCATCACCTGCGCGATTAATTCTAAGACCGCTGCTTAATTTTTCTATACTTTTAGCATCTTGGCTAGCAGCATTTTTTACTACCCTTGCGGCAAATAGGCTTGCATTATTGGTATTGATAATGACACCCATATGTACTAAACTATCGGTAAAGAAGAGACCTTTAAGTATAGGCTATTAGGGGGATAAGCCCTCCGACGATAGACCTAGTATTTGACCTAACGGGAAGATTTTAGGCTTTCAGTAGGAGAAATTAATGGGGCAGTTTAATCCTGCTAAAAGTTTAGTAGATTTTTTAACTTCCCGATCTAGGTCTAAAATTTCTTCTAGTGATGGATCTATTATGATTTTATGATTAGTAATCGCATTACTAATCAGTTTTTCTGTATCTGACCATTTTATTTCTTCATTTAGAAATAATTCGACAGCTGCTTCATTTGCAGCGTTAAAAACAGTAGGATAGGAATGTCCGAGCTTTCCAACTTCATAGCCGAGCTTAAGTAAAGGGAAACAGGTGAAATTAGGCTCCATAAAATCCCAGCTCTGCCCGAATATGTTAAAAGTGTCTTCTACGGCTAATTCTTTACGATAAGGATAGTCGATGGCGTATTGAATGGGAATCTCCATATTAGCAGAACCGAGCTGGGCGATTATGTTTCCATCAATAAAAGATACAGCGCTATGTACTATAGATTGAGGATGTATAACTACTTTTATTTTTTCATAGGGGATTTTAAAAAGAGCGTGTACTTCGATCACTTCTAGTGCTTTATTCATAAGCGTAGAAGAGTCGATAGTTATTTTTTTACCCATGCTCCAAGTTGGGTGCTGTAAGGCTTCTTTTAGAGTTACTTTTTCTAATTCCTCGCGAGTCTTATTTCTGAAAGGTCCACCGGAAGAGGTTAGCAGTATTTCTTTTACTAATGAATTTTTACTAAGATTGAAATCTTTAGCTCCTGCACAGAGACACTGATGTATAGCAGCATGCTCACTGTCTATCGGAATCAGGGTTGCATGGTGCTTAGCTTGAATCGCTGTGACTAAGTGGTCTGCGACTACTAAAGTTTCTTTATTTGCGATAGCGACTTTTTTCGCTTTAGTTAGAGCTTTTAAGTTAGCCTTTAAGCCAGCGATACCGACTATAGCACTGAGGAAAATATCTACATTATCTATCTCTGCGACTTCTTCTGTGGAGTCTAAGAATTCTATATCTTGAAAAATTTCTTTTAAAACAGTTCTAGCACTGAGATCTTCTATATGAACATATTTAGGCTTAAATTCTTTAATCTGTTCTGTAAGGATGCTGAGGTTTTGTTTAGCGGATAATGCGATGACGGTAAATTCATTTGGGCGCTTACGAATTATATTTAAAGCCTGGGTGCCGATTGAGCCAGTGGAGCCGATTATTGAGATGCTTTGTTTTTCGGACATTCACTTTAATAATAGCTTTTTATGTTTATATTGTGGGACTCTCTCCTCAGCCTTAAAAAAAGCTTCGCTTTTTATTTACTAAGCCACCGTAGATGACAGTAATATTTTTTTCCTTAGCCATTTCTTTAAAATCATTAATAGCATCCTCTATGTCATTGTCTATGAAAATGGTTCTGCTCGCATTGATTTCTAGTGTGCTTTCACTCGGAAAATTATTTAAAAAACGGACTATCTTATATTTATGTAAAAAATGAATACTCTCTCCTAAAATCATGATCTTCTTATGACCATGATCTTCGACTATAAAAGATGATGATGCATAGCTTTTCGCTACGATGAAAAAGGCGGAAACCGTAAGTCCGATAGCTACTCCTATGAGTAAATCTGAAAGTAAAATACTAATTACGGTAATGATGCTAGGGATAAACTGATCCCAGCCTTGCTTATACTGTTTTAAGAATTTTCTGGGGCTTACTAATTTATAGCCAGTGTGAATTAATACAGCTGCTAAGCCTGTTAGGGGAATGTAATTCAGAAATCCTGCAAAAAACATTACGCCTAATAAAATTAAAAATCCATGTAAGATAGTAGAAGTTTTAGTGCGGCCACCAGCCGAGACATTTACAGAACTTCTCACTATAACTGAAGTTATCGGTAGTCCTCCAACACAGCCAGATACTATATTCCCTATGCCTTGAGCTAAAAGCTCTTTGCTAGAGGATGTGTGGCGTTTAAGCGGATCTATTTTATCTACAGCTTCTATGGATAAAAGGGTTTCAATCGAGGCTACTATAGCTAATGTTAAGGCTACTAGATAAATTTTAGAGTTATTTACCATAGCCCAATCTGGCATTCTTATGTTTTCGCTAAGACTAGATAAGCTGTTTATAATCGGTATATCTACGAAATGATCTGTAGTAAAGCTGTTTAATCCCCAGTGATTATAAAGATAGGCAGCTAAAGTACTGAACAAAACTACTATAACTGAGCCGGGTAGTATTTTTAGTTTAGCTGGCGCATATTTAGGCCATAAAAAGATTATGGAAAGTGAGAGGAGCCCTATGATGGATATGCCGAAATTAATGTGTAAAAAAGAGTGAAATACCGTAGTTAAGGTATTATCCTCTACCCCCATTACTTCTATGTCATAGCCGACTAAGTGTGGTATCTGTTTAAAAATAAGTAATAGTCCGATAGCAGCAAGCATGCCATGTATTACACAATGAGGAATATATTTAGAGATAATCCCTGCTCTTAACCAGCCTAAAATTAACTGAAACACTCCAGCGAAGCTAACAGCGAGCAGAAAAGCTTCATGGGAACCCAGCTCTTGAATACTATTCACCGCAATAGTCGCAAGCCCCGCAGCAGGACCACTCACGCTTAAAGGAGATTTACTTAAGGAACCTACGATTAAGCCGCCGATAATTCCTGAAATTAAGCCAGAGAGAAGAGGAACTCCAGAAGCATGTGCTATGCCGAGACAGAGGGGGATGCTGACAAAAAATACTGCCATGCCTGCTGGTAAGTCGTATTTGAGATTTTTAAAGACAGAGCTCACTAAGTTTATTATAGATAGTCTTGAAAATTATGGTTGAGCTTATTTTGGCGAGGAGTCACATTTTTAGAAAAATTCTTCAAAGAAGAGTTTCCAAGGATAATAGTGAATATCATTTGCAATTCGCATTTTTTCCGCTCTTGATAGGCAGATTAATTTCGCTTTAGGTTCTAATTCCTGAAAGGAAAATAAGCCTCTTAATTCAGCTTGATTAGGATTCTCGCTAGATTTAATTTCTACTGCAAGTATATTTTTTTTCTCTGTTTCTATGATTAGATCTACCTCTGCACCATTTGAGTTTCTATAAAAGGAGAAGTCCATGTTTTTTTTATGATATTTATTTAGTCTAATAATTTCATTAATAATAAAATGCTCGAAAGCTATTCCATAAGCTGAAGTCTTAGGTTCGACTGGATCATTTAAATCTTTAGTTAGAGCGTTTTTAATTCCATTGTCGAATAAATAGAATTTAGGGTGTTTACCTAATCGTTTACGCTCTGATTTATTGTAAGGCAGCAAGATATAGCCTATTAAAGTGTCTTCGAGTATTTGAAAATATTCTTTAATGCTTTGGCTGCTCGTAGCCGTTTCTCTAGCGATGTTTGAGTAATTAATTACATTAGAACTTTCACTAGCAGCTAATTTTAAAAAACGTGTGAAAGAGCCGATGTTTCTTACTAATGCCTCGGCTTTAATTTCTTCAGTTAGATAGGTTTCTACATACGACTCTAGGATCTCTTTTGCTGAATCATCTTCGCTTAAATATACTGGTGGCAGAGTACCAAAGCGCAAGGCTCTATTTAAATTAAAGTCTTTTTTTAATTCCCGATGCGTAAAAGGATATAGGTGACGTGTCCAAGCTCTCCCTCCTAAAAGGTTTGCCTGCCCGCGTTTGAGCTTCCTTGCACTAGAGCCGCTGAGAATGAAAAATTGTAGGATTTTATCTTCTTCAATTAAGTAATGAATCTCGTTTAATAGAGCAGGTAGTCTCTGTATCTCATCTATAACTATGTGTGTGATTGATTTCTTTAAAGCTAAAACTTCCTCACGAAATAAATCTAGATTAGCTAATAAGCGAGTGTATTCTTTATCTTTTAAAAGGTTATAAAAGATAGTTTTTTTTTCAGAAAAACTGTCTCTGATGAGAGTGCTTTTGCCCACTTGCCTTGGACCGAATAAGAAAAAATGTGCTTTTGGGGGTAATTTTAAAGATCGATGTACAGTTCGATTTTCTGTTTTTTTGTCGACTTCTTTTTGTGTACGTTTTGTACTAAGCATGTTTGAATAATACCATGTAAAATTACAGCTTACTTGAAAATTACATGGTATTATTGAATAGATGCTAAAAGACTTTACTCAAGCAATAAAAGATAAATTAGAGTCTGAGCCGAGGCTTCATGCGGTTTTAATTTATGGCTCGCAGGCTAATTCTATTGCTAGTACCAGCAGTGACATTGATATTGCCTATTTAGATAAGGCAATTAAAGATGTTATTACCATAGAATTTGGAGTTGAAGATTTACCTATAGTAACTAATATGGATTTTGGACACACTGATCCACAGTTCGTTCTACCTTTAGGCATCCTTACTGAGATGGATATAACAAAAAAAACTTTTAAACTTATAGAGCCATGTTTTAACGATTGACTTTGTGATGGCTATATTTCTAGCATAATGGCACTGTTGCCTAGATAGCCCTAGCCCAAGTGTCAATATGCTCTTTCAAGTCACTATTTGAAATGCTCTCATAGTGCGTGATATCAAAAAAATATGGAATAGAGCTTTCTTCTTCTAATTTATCTTTTAAATGCAGGCAGATTTTGCGGTCTATATTTTCTCCATAGATTACAAGATCTATATCAGAATTGGCTTTGGAAGTGCCAAGAGCTCTTGATCCATATATTTTAGCTAGTTTTATCTCGGGGTAATTTTTTAAGATAGACTTGATTTCTTGAATATATTTTTCATCTAAGCCAAATTTCAGCATTAAATAATTTCCTCAAATTTTAGAAAGTTTGAGCGAAACTGCTTTAGAAGCTCTAAATACTCTTCTTTAATCGCAGTGATAACTCTGTCTGCGACGCCTTCATCATATATATGAGTGGTTTCATTGCGGCTCAGCAGCGCTTCTAACCATAGATCAACATTATTTATTAGTAAATCTTGAGAGGCTTGTTTAATGACATCTCTAGGGCTATTAATGATTTGACCTTGATAGTTTAGGTAGTCTTTAAGAGTCTTCCATGCAAGCTCAAAGCACATCTCAAAAGACTTTATTAAACCTAGTTCCTCTGCCTCAGAGGGTGAATCAATTGAACTGATCTCCTGCAAAAGAGCAAATGATTTTTTGAAATTAGAAAATCTTTGTTGCCAGCGGGCTTGAGGGTGCATAGAAATATTATATAGTGAAACAGGACTCTTCTAAATACTTACCTATGACTACAGTATTTCTCCTCGATTTTTAATTCAAGTGCAAAGATTTCCGATACTCAAATTTATGTCTTTTATTGTAGAAGCTGTAAAACATCGCATGGAACTTTTAAAGCTTATTGGTATTGGGCTTTGTACGCCATGTGCGACTATTGTGCTTTTAATGTTTACTGATGAGGCATGTATCAGCAAACATTTTTCGCTTAAATTCTTTCTGGTACTTATCCTTATGACAGTATTTGGAGTTGCCTGTATAATGAGAAGCCCGAAAGCTAGGATAAACCTTTAAACCCAATTAAGCAGCTCCTTAATAACTGATTTTAGATATTTCGGATCTTTCTTAGTTCTAGAAATAATTAAGGCGCCTTGAATAGTAGAAAAAAAGATAGCAGCTAAGCCTGATGCTGAGCCGCTAAATTCAAGCTCACCATTTTCTTGAGCTTCTTGAAACAGTTTTCTAAGCCAAGTTTCATGAATTTGAAAAAATATATTAATCTCTCTAACAAGGTTTGCAGGGAAGCCCTGGATCTCACTAGCTAATATGCCGCAAAGACAAAGCTTGTCACCTGATTTGGATAGTTCTAAATACATATCAAGATACTTCGTAAGTTTTTTTCTGGTTTTAACTGAATCATTTTGATTAAGATTATTCAAAAAATCTTTAAGCTCATTACTATAATGCTTGGTCACAGCCAATAAAAGATCATTTTTATGAGGGAAATGATAATGAATACTGGCTTTTTTGATTTTAAGCTGATCTGCTAAATCTTGATAACTAAAATCATTAGCACCTCTTTCCTGAACCAAATCTCTCGTTAGCACAATGATTTTTTCCCGAGTAAGCATATCTTTAATTATATTCTATTTTTTCATGTCATAACCTACCTACTGGATGGTAGAATATATTTAAGGGTGATAAAGGAGTTAATTATGATATTTAGGCAGCTTTTTGATACAGAAACTTCTACTTATACTTATTTGTTGGCTGACAATAAATCCAAAGAAGCAATAATCATTGACAGTGTAAAGGAAAATGTTGAGCGTGATTTGCAATTGATTCAAGAATTAGGGCTTAAATTAATCTACACAATCGAAACTCATATACATGCAGATCATATTACTGGAGCTGGGGATTTGAGTTTGAGAACAGGAGCGAAGAGAGTAGTTCCTAAAAACAGTCAAGTTGAATGTGCGGATGTTGTATTGGCTGACGGTGATGAGTTGAAGTTTGGTGATTATAATATTAAAGCAATTCATACGCCAGGACATACAGATACTTGCACTTCGTACTTGGTTGATAATATGGTTTTCACTGGAGACGCACTCTTTATAAGGGGTAACGGTAGAACAGATTTTCAAAACGGTTCAGCTGAAGCACTTTATGAAAGTATCACAAAAAAACTTTTTACTCTTCCTGATGATACATTTGTTTACCCTGGTCATGATTATAAAGGTATGAATTTGTCGACAATCAAAGAAGAGAAACAATTCAACCCTAGAATTAAAATAGGCACTACTAAAGATGAGTTCATTAATACGATGAATACTTTGAAGTTGGTAAATCCAAAAAAAATTCAGGAAGCCGTACCTGCAAATTTAAAATGTGGAAAGGAGACAAATCATGCAGTTTGAACGTAAAACTTTAGGACATAAAGAATTCAAAGAAAAATTAGATAATAAGCAAGAAGAATGTATGCTCATAGACGTTAGATCAATGGATGAACATCATTCGGGAACCATTCCTGGAGCGACTTGTATACCCGTTGATAATCTTGAGCAAAACCTTGCTCAACTTCCAAAAGATAAACAGTTACTTTTATTCTGCCGTTCAGGTAAAAGATCATCTGAAGCCTGTGATATTTTGCATAAACATGGCTATGATAAGATATCTGATCTTGAAGGAGGCGTAAGCGCTTGGTTTGAGCAAGGATTGCCAACAATAAAGAGGAGAAATGCTATTCCAATTCAAAGACAAGTAATGATAGCAGCTGGTTTGTTGATTAGTTCTGGAATGTTTCTCGGGCATTTTATAAATTACGGATTTTATTTGATCCCAACTTTTATAGGTTTCGGTCTCTTATTTGCTGGTGTAAGTGGTTTCTGTGGAATGGCAATCTTGCTAGAAAAGATGCCTTGGAATAAGGTATGCTAGCAGTTCCACAACTCCTAATTCCAGTAATAATAGGTTTAGTACTTGGCTTAATAGGTGGTGGTGGCTCAGTTTTAACCGTACCATACTTGATCTATATAGTAGGCCAAGACACTAAAGAAGCATTTGCAACAAGTCTTTTTGCAGTAGGAGTTGCGGCTTTAGTTGGAGCTTTATACCATGCTTCCAAATCAAACCTAGTTTTATTGAAGTCTGTCTTTTTTGGCTTTTCTGGCATGCTCGCCTCCTATCTTTCTGCAAGATTTTTAGTTCCTTTTTTAAGTGATGAATTGCAAATTAAAATCTTTGCAATATTGGTTTTATTGATAGCCATTCTCATGCTTTTTAAAAAACAAAACAGTATGAATAATGTAGTTGATAGTTATTCCAATAATTTGGTCTTTAATTTTGTAGGAGTTTTCTTTTCAGGTATTTTTGTTGGAACTATTACTGGGATAGTTGGAGTCGGTGGAGGTTTCTTGATAGTACCAGCCTTACATTATTTTCTGAAAATGCCTATAAATAAAGCGATAGGCAGTTCTCTTTTGATTATTGCAATGCAAGCCTTTTCTGGGTTTCTGGCTTACCAAAAAGAAATTCCTTTAAATATCAGTTTTATATTTTATTTCTCAAGTTTAGTTACTTTAGGTTCCCTACTTGGATCATTTGCTTCAAGTAGAATCAAAACAACAATTTTGCAAAAGATTTTTGCTGTCACACTTTTAATCATCGGATTGTTTATGCTGTTGAGTTAAGCAGCCCTGTGCCGATACCACGAAGAGACCGCTGCACAGCGCGCAGTTTCAAGGCTGAGGAGGACGAGTGACCGCAGTGTACTGGGAGTACATGAGGATCATGAGGACGACGAAAACGCAGAAAATGGAGTTGTGCAGCGGTCTCCTATAATCCTTTGAAGTCAGGTCCCGCCCCAGCATAAGCTGGATTAACTCTTAAATTCTGCTCTGGACAGATAAGCTCACAAGTCCTGCACTGCACGCAGTTTTCAAGAGACATGGCATGCACTTTTATATTACCGCTAGAAATATCTAATCTGTGAACTTCTGCTGTACAGTCTGATACACAAGGCACATCTAAACTTTTAGCTTCATAGGTTTTAATACAAGTAAGGCAAGTATCACTGTTAAATTCATCTATGTGGCTAGGATGCTCGTCGTAGCGGGTGTTAGCATAGAAAACCGCATCTTCACGGCTATAGACAGTCGTCTTCGCGAAATCATCACCACCATGGCATCTGTCCATCAAGACTTTGTTGAAATTAGGGTCTATGTGTTGGTAGCCTGGTTTATAAACTACCTCTTCTTTAATTTCTTTAGCATTATTTAGTAAGCTCGCTGATCTTAAAAAAGCTTTAGTCGCTTTAAAAGGATTCTGTACACCGACTTTAAGGCCACCTAAAACAGGGGCTTTAGTCTGATCTATAGAACTTAGAACTTCTGGAAGGTAATCCCTGAGCAGTTCAGGGTTCTCGATAAAGGCTTTTCTGAAATATCTATTTTCTTTAAATTTATCCATGTAAGGAGAAGCCATTAAGCTGCTCTGGTACTTACTTAGTTTAGCTTCAGAAAAATCATTAGCTTTTAGTGCTTCGTAAGCGACTTTAGCAGCTATATAACCAGACTCTATCGCCTTATCCACTCCAGCTAAGGCTTTTACGTCAAGTAAGCCTAGTGCATCACCTAAAATTAAAGCACCATCTACTTGGAATTTTTTAGGCAAACTCGCATAACCACCTTCAGGCAAGACTGCTGCACCATAATGCATTAATTCAGCCCCCTTAAGCATTTTCTGCAACCAAGGATGTTTTTTATATTCTTGTAGCTGTTTTTGCGGGTGAATATTAGGGTTTGAGCTGTCTAAAGATATGACTAAGCCTATGGTTACACGTCTATTTTTAAGACCATAGATGAAACCGCCACCTAGAGTGCCATCTAGAGTCGGGTAGCCAAGCGTGTGCCATACTTTCCCTTCTATATTTTCAGAATCTTCTGCTAGCTGCCAAGTCTCTTTAACACCTACAGACCAGATCTGAGGGTTAGTTTCTAGATCATATTTTTTGATTAAATCTTTAGATAAAAAGCCTTTATCCCCGAAACAAGTAAGTTTAGAGTAAACGATATCATCCTCGTCATTACCAGTACGATCCACTCTTAGACCAGCTACTTTATCACCTTCATAAATAATTTCCATTGCAGGGAAGCCAGGGAAAAGATCTAACTTTACGTTAGAGACTTGAGCTGCTTTAGCTTTCAGATTTTCAGCCATCCAAGCTACTACATTAGAGAGTGTGAGAATATAATACCCCTCTTTTACGAAATCCGCTGCTGCTGCACGAGTCAGTATCGAAGGAATGTCCCATTTCTCATGATAAGCCATTAAAGAGACGTAACTTTTTTTACAGATAGCTTCTATAGGCATTCCATCTTTAATATGATCAGGGAAGGCTTTAGTGAAGATAGAAGGATGTACTACTGCACCTGAAACTATGTGGCCGCCAAAGTCATGAGCTTTTTCTAAAATCGCTATGGAAAATTTAAACTCTGGATTCTTTTCAGCAAGTCCAAGTATCGTATGTGCAAGAGTCAGATTAGAAGGGCTGGCTCCGACAAGGACTAGGTCGTACTCTATTCTTGGCTTAGTATTACTCATTTATTTAACCTTTAATTCTGCTAGTTTACTAGTATTTTTTTCTTGAAGCTGCTTAATCATCTCTGGGATTACATGATAGACATCACCGACTATACCTTGATCTGCAAAAGAGAATATAGGTGCATCAGGGTCTCTGTTAATTGCGATAATTAATTCTGATTTTTGCATGCCAACACGGTGCTGGAGCGCTCCTGAGATACCACAGGCTATATAGATTTTTGGTCTAACGGTTTTACCAGTCTGTCCTACTTGATACGGATATGTCATCCAGCCTAGATCTACTATTTTACGAGAAGCTCCCACTACTGAATTTTCGAAACAAGCAGCGAGATCTTTAAGAAGATTCACTCCATCAGCAGATCCTAGGCCATATCCACCTGCGACTATAACATCAGCAGCGGTAATATCGATCTTCCCTTCTAGCTCTCTAAGAGTTTCTTTAATCGTAATTCGATAATCGCTTGGCTGAAAATTAATCGCCACTTTTTTAATTTCAACGCCTTCTGGCTTCTCTGTTAGCATCTCTGGTTTAGCAAATACACCAGGTCTAATAGTCGCCATCTGCGGGTCTTTCCATGGTCCTAAAATTCTAGCTTTTAAAGATTCACCGAAACTCGGTCTAGAAGCATAAAGACACTCAGGGAAATAACCAATTTTCGTCTGATCTATACCAGATGTGTGTTCGTAAGGGCCAATGTCTAATTCTATGGTATCTGCCGTTAATCCAGTCTCGAAAAAAGCTGCAACACGCGGTGCTAAGTCTCTTCCGGTCGTAGTCGATCCCATCAGTAAAGTGTGTGGTGGAGTCGCCCATGAGCTAAGTTCATCTAATATAACCCTTCTATAATGTAAGGTCTTATATTCAGCAAGCTCTGGATGATCTGCTAGATAGACTTTCTCTGCTCCAGCTCTGATGACTGCATCTACAGCCGCCTCCATATTATGACCGATAACGAAACAAGATAAGGGTGAGCCTAATTTTCTTGCTAATTTTTTACCTTCTCCGAGTAGTTCTAGGGTAACATTTGCTACCTGAGAATTAACCTGCTCTGCTACGACTAAAACTTCTCCAGCCATTATATTTTCACAAACTCCTTAAGCATAACTGCATCTTTAAATACTTCACTTACTAATTCGGAAGCAGCTTTTCCTTGATGCATTTTACAGTTACCACCAACTACACCGATCTTCCATGTTTTAGAAACTATAGTCGGGGAACCGTTTAGCCCACATCTCATTTCATCAGCTTCACATTTATCTAAATCTATAATCTCCACATATTTAGCCTGCTCTTCTTTACTAGCTCTTTTAACATCTTGGACGAACTGAGCACCTCTTAGAGATTTAAATTTAAGCTTAGTATAGCTATTAGCGATAGTTACTAAAGCTGGCAATTCAGCTGAAACTAGCTGTGTACCACCTTCTATAATTTTTTTAGCATGAAGAAGATTGTCAGATATAGAGAAATCCTCACAGTAAGTGACCTGTGTAAAATCTAGTCTTTCAGATATTTCTGGACCGACTTGAGCTGTGTCACCATCAGTCGTCTGTAAACCACAGAATATTAAATCTGCTTTTCTGCCGTTCTTTTTAAATAAATACTCTAAAGTTCTGCATAAAGCATAAGCTGTTGCTAAAGTATCGGAGGCAGCTAATCTTCTATCTGACAAAATACAAGTCGCATCAGCACCGTGTTCCAGGGTTTGGTAAAGTATGTCTATCGCTGGTGGTGGACCCATGGTCACGGCGAATAATCTAGAATTAGGTCCGCCCATTTTTTTAGCATTAAGACCAGCTTGCAAAGCGAAAGCATCAAAGGGATTTAGCATTTTACCAGCTTTAGCCCTATCTATAGTTCCGTCGGGATTAACACCAGCTTTCGATCTGGTATCTGGAACTTGCTTGATTAATACGTATATATCTAAATCTTTATTCATTATGGTAAAACCTAATTCTACTTTAACCCTAAAATCTCCCTTAAAAGGGCTAAATTTCTAATTATTTAAATCGTGAGCAGTTCCTTTTCTTTACTTGTAGCTAGTGCATCAACTTTCTCGATGTACTTATCAGTACTCTTCTGCACATCATTAGTAAAGTTTCTAAGAAGATCTTCTGTCATATCCTTATCCTTTTTAGCGTCATTTAGAACATCTCTTCTGACATTACGTATCGCTACTTTACCCTCTTCTATTATTTTCTTAGTCTGTTTAACTAATTCTTCTCTTCTTTCTTTGGTTAGCTCTGGAATCGTAATAATAAGCTTCTGACCATCATTCGTCGGGTTAAGTCCTACGTCACTCTCTTTAATGGCTTTCTCTATTCCGACGAGTATGCTGTGATCAAAAGGAGTTATAACTAGCGTCCGTCCTTCAGGTACTGAGAGATTAGCTAAGGACTTAAGTGGCGTTTTAGAGCCATAATACTCGACCACTACCCTATCAAGTATAGCGGGGTTAGCTCGCCCTGTTCTTATGGTGAGAAGCTCTTTCTCAACCATTTCTAAAGCTTTTTGCATACGGTTCTCTAAGTCAGACATAATTACCATCATACACCTAGCCTCAAGAGAAAAAAAGTGCTTTTCAACAAGAATTAATAAAATTAAAAAAAAATGCAGGTTTTTTCTAGTATCATTTATCTAGATATGGCCGCTGAACAAGTGATTTATATGAGTATTATTGCTGGAATATTGGCAATTATTTTTGGTCTGCTTTACTCTTTCTGGATTTTTAAGTTAGACACAGGCTCTGAAAAGATGATGGCGATAGCTTCTGCGATACAAGATGGTGCTAATGCCTTTCTGCGTCGTCAGTATATGACTATAGGCGCTGTAGGATTAATTCTTGCGGTGGTGATTTATTTCGTTCTTGGTGCGAAAATCTGCGCAGGGTTTTTAATAGGAGCGGTGCTTAGTGGTTTAACCGGATTTATCGGTATGATGGTTTCAGTTAATTCCAATGTGAGAACAGCTCAAGCTGCGGGTGTAGGTATACACCGTGCATTGGATGTCGCTTTTAGGGGTGGTGCTGTTACTGGACTTCTTGTTGTTGGTTTAGGCTTACTTGGGGTTACTTTATTTTTTAATTACTTAAATGTTTCTTATCCTAATGAGATTGAAGATAACGTGAAAGCTCTTATAGGATTAGCTTTTGGTTCTAGTTTGATTTCTGTTTTCGCAAGATTAGGTGGAGGTATTTTTACTAAAGCTGCTGATGTCGGTGCTGACTTAGTAGGTAAGGTAGAAGCTGGTATTCCTGAAGACGATCCTCGTAATCCTGCTGTTATAGCTGATAACGTTGGGGATAATGTCGGTGACTGTGCTGGTATGGCTGCTGATCTTTTTGAAACTTATACAGTAACTGCTACAGCGGTTATGCTTCTTGGTTTCCTTCTATATCCAGATGCCGTGAGAGCAGGAAATCTTTCGATGATTATTTATCCTTTAGCTATGGGAGCTACTGCGATAGTGGCTTCTATTATAGGTAATTTCTTTGTGAAGTTAGGTAAGAGCCAGAATATTATGAGGGCTCTTTATAAAGGTCTAGTGGTGAGTGGTTTAGTCGCTGCTGTAGGCTTCTATTACATCACAGACTTAGTTTTAGTAGATACAGAGTTTCCTAAAATTAATTATTATTACGCTGCTTTAATTGGACTAGCCTTAACTGGACTTTTCGTTATTATCACTGAATATTACACTTCTACTGATTTTCCACCAGTAAAGAAAATCGCTAAGGCTTCTGAGTCTGGTCATGCGACTAATATTATCGCTGGTTTAGCTATTTCTATGGAATCCACTGCTGCACCTGTTTTGGTTATAGTGCTTGCGATGCTTAGTACTTATACTCTCTGTGGCGTTTATGGAGTCGGTGTAGCTGCGATGAGTATGCTCTCTATGGCGGGTATCATAGTAGCCTTAGATTCTTACGGACCGATTACCGATAATGCTGGTGGTATAGCTGAAATGTCTGGTATGGACCCTGAGATTAGAAAAATAACTGATGCATTAGATGCTGTTGGTAATACTACTAAAGCTGTTACTAAAGGTTATGCGATTGGTTCAGCTGCTTTAGCTGCGATAGTTTTATTTACTTGTTTTAAAGCTGATCTATTCCAAGCCATTATTGAGCATAATGAAAAGTTTGGTACTGAATTATTGCCACCTCAGTTTGATATTTCTGATCCTTATGTATTGTCTGGATTATTTATTGGTGGAATGATTCCTTTCTTATTTGGTGCTTTTGCGATGCAGTCTGTGGGCAAGGTCGCTGGTAAGGTAGTTACTGAGGTTAGAAGACAGTTTGCTGAAATACCTGGAATTATGAAATTCGAGGCTAAGCCAGACTATGCTAGATGCGTAGATATCGTTACTATCGGTGCAATTCAAGAAATGGTTATACCAGCATTATTACCAGTGCTTATTCCTATCTTAATAGCTTTTATTGGAGTATTTTACCTTAATGGTTATGAGCCACTTGCTTCTGCTCGAATCATGGGCGGTGTGCTTGTTGGAAGTATCGTTACTGGTATATTTCAAGCGATTTCTATGACTTCTGGTGGTGGAGCTTGGGATAATGCTAAAAAATATGTAGAAGATGGACACTGTGGTGGTAAAGGTTCTGAAGCACATAAAGCTTCTGTAACTGGTGATACCGTGGGTGATCCTTATAAAGATACAGCAGGTCCAGCTATTAATCCGATGATTAAAATATTAAATATCATCGCACTTTTATTGGTTTCATATTTAATTTAATAAATGAAGTAGGGGTTACTGTCTTAGCCTTGCAACTGCACTTTATTTAGTGAATTCTTTAAGTGCTAAAATTTATTAAAAAAAGAAGGAGAGATGCTAACATCTCTCCTTCTTTACTTTTATTATTGTTTTTATAAATCTCTCTCGTCTTCGATATCTTCTAGTAGATCGGTTATACCATCGCTGAGGCTTAGACCTTCGAGTAGGTCACAGATGTCTTCCTCGTCTTCTAAATCGTAGTACTCTTCGATGAAATCTTCTAGATACATTCCGTCATTCATTGCATATCTCCTTAGTTTTGATTGCTGAGGAATACATAAGACATTTTTCTTAAGTGGAGATTAAGAAATGGGAATTTTTAAGAATTTGCTTTATAGTATTATTTTATTAATTCAGGGGTTTAAACCCTCAAATTGGGTATAATTTAGGTATGCTGATACCTCGAAAATTATCAGAGAAATTATCTAATTCATTAAAACCAAAAAAAGTTTTAATGCTAGTAGGTCCAAGGCAGGTTGGTAAAACAAGCTTAATCAAGCAGTGCTTGGATGGTATTCAAGGAGAAAAGAGAATGGATCTAAATGGTGATTTTTTGGCTGATAGAGAAATTCTTTTAAAAAAGTCTAAGATTGAATTTGAAAACTTAATTGGGGACAGCTCTTTATTATTTATTGATGAAGCTCAAAAATTTGAAAATATAAATTTAACACTTAAAATTTTAGTAGATAATTTTCCTGGTTTGAAAATTATAGTCTCTGGCTCTGCTGCTTTTGAGTTAATGAGTAAGGTGCAGGAATCGTTAGCTGGAAGATTAATTAAACTAAATCTTTTTCCTATTGCTCAATTAGAGTTATCTAATATTGAGTCGAGAAGGGAAACTCAAGAAAACCTTTCCAGGAGAATGATTTATGGTTCTTATCCTGAAGTGATAACTTTAAAGACTGATAAAGAGAAGGAAGAATATTTATATAATTTTGTAGAAGCTTTTTTATTTAAAGATATTTTTGAATACGAGGGCATTAAAAACTCTATTAAAATTAAAAGACTTTTACAACTTTTAGCTCTTCAGTTAGGACAGGAGGTTTCTCTTAATGAAATCGGCTCACAGCTTAGTATGGATAAAGAGACTGTGGCGAGATATTTAGATTTATTGGAAAAGACTTTCGTTATTTATGAAAGAGTGGGATTTAGTTCGGGGAATTTACGTAAAGAAATAAGTAAAACTAAAAGATATTATTTCTACGATAATGGGGTGCGGAATATTTTAATTAACAATTTAAACTCTTTTGAAATGCGTTCAGGTAAAGAGATTGGACAGCTCTGGGAGAATTATATTATTACTGAAAGGTTTAAATATCTAAGCTACAGTGAAGATATTTCGAGGCAGAATAGTTATTTTTGGCGTACTTATAATCAGAGTGAAATAGATTTAGTGGAGCAGGGGGGAGATAATTTAAATGCTTATGAAATTAAATGGTCAGGGAAACCCTCTCTAGACCCGCCTTCAGAATGGCAGAAACTATATCCTCAAGCGAGCTTTCTGCAAGTCAATCGTGAAAACTACTTAGAGTTTATAGGAGTGGATTCTTAATGAAAAAGGATTCTATAATGCTAGAGCAGGATTTTATAGATATTTTTAGTAAATATAATCTCTATGATGCTTTGAGTTGCTTTAGTCGTATGTCTTATTATATAAGCCATAATGGGGATGAAAGAAATATTAATGGCTTTGCGTATATAGAGAATAAATATCAAATCAGTCAGGCTATTCTAGCTTATTTTACGAATATGATTTTAATATCAGCTTCTAATGAATATAAAGCGAAGCAGATATCTCAGGAAGCTCAAAGAATATTTAAATTAGCTTCAGACTACTCTAATAAATTAGCGGAGTTTCCTGATGATTTTGATAGTTTAGATGAATCTCAGCAGCTTCGAATTATGTTTATTCGTTTATATTATGAACAGACAAGGTGGCAGTTAGATAGGAGGTGGACTTTTTCAAGAGCGATACTTATTTATGAGAAGCTTTTAGAAAGCTATGATTGCAAGGAAATAGCTCAGGGGAAGCTTGCTGAGATTTGTGAAACTAGTCCAGTAGAGCTTTTTAAAAAGGAGACTGGTCTAACTATTAAAGAGTATTTTATTTCTGGTTATTTACTTATGTCCTTGGATCCTCATAAAGAATTAATAAGATCCAATCTGGGATTTTCAGATGACCTGAAGAAAATTAATCCGAAAACTTATAGCGAAGATAAATTACAGAAATACTTAGATCTACTTAGCTGTGATTATCAGTGTTTTAAAGATTTAGATAAAAGGATGAATGAGAATTATAAAGGCTTAAGCCGTCTCAGATTTAATCCTTTAAGTATTTATCCCGTAATTAAGACACAGAAAAAATATCTTAAGCGAGACTCTATTTATATAATTCCAAATTACAATCTTTTCTCCTTGAAAGTTACAGAAGGATTATTTTGGTTTTTTATTGATTATTATTCAAGAAAAGATAAGGAAAATGGCATAAAGAATGGTGCTAAAAAAGGAGCCGAAGCTGCTTTTAGGGGAGCTTTTGGAGAAGCTTTTAAAAAATATGTGGGTATTTTACTTAAAGAAATTTATAATGGGGCTGTTCATGATGCTGATAGTGATGATGCTATTAAAGTAGAAGGAAAGCCTTTGGGAGATTGGTATATAGATTTAGGTGATAAGCTTTATATAATAGAAGTTAAGGCTAGGCGCTATAATAGGCTTGCTCAGACCTTAGATATTAAAGCTCTAGATAAAGAATTAAATGATTTTATAAAAAATGCGGCTCAAGTTTATGGTGCTGTTAATAAAATAAAAAACACTAATGATAAGGCTTTAGACTTTTTAAAAAAGAAACAGATTATTCCAATTTTAATTAATTATGAAGTGCCTTATTTGGGTTCTAGTAATATGCTTGAAGAAAAAGGTTTTAAAACCAATGCTATTAATGAGAAATTTAAAGAAAATGGTATGGCAGAAGCTGAGCTTTATTATTCGGATATTTATAGTTTAGAAATTTATTTAGATGTTTTAAAGGCTAAGGAAGCTAATCTAGAAGATGTGTTAATGAGAGCTGGTGAAGAAAAGCCTACGGAAGCGACTTACTTAAACGTAGATAGGGGAGACTTTTTAGATATTGCTCGAATCAAGAATAAATCAAGAACTGGAAATAGTTTTCTAGATCAAATTCATAAGAATTTTTGGGATGAGTCACTGGGGAGAGCTTAGGAGATTTTTCTTAAAGACAGAATATATTTAACGATTTTCCTGATATTTACAAATATCTTTAAGCATACAACCCCCACATTGTGGTCTGCGGGCTATGCAAGTCTCTCTGCCATGAGCGATAAGCCATAGGCTAAATATAGCCCAATATTTTTTAGGTATTAGCTTATTTAAATCTTGCTCTATCTTCTCTGGAGTTTTTTCTTTAGTAAGACCTAATAGCTGTGTGATGCGGCTTACGTGAGTGTCTACGACTACTCCAGCTGATTTTTTAAACCACTCGCCGAGAATGACATTCGCTGTTTTTCTACCTACACCAGCTAGAGCTGTGAGCTTCTCCATGGTGTCTGGAACTTCACCTGCATGATGGCTGACTAGCCTTTCTGCCATAGCTTTTAAGTTTTTAGCTTTATTTTTATAAAAGCCACAGGACTTAATCACAGCTTCTAAATCAGGGAGCTTTGCGAGAGCTAGCTTCTCAGCTGAAGGATAGCGAGTAAATAAAGCTGGGGTCGTGAGATTTACTCTGTCATCAGTGCACTGAGCTGAAAGTATGACAGCGCATAAAAGTTCAAAGGCGTTAGCGTGACTTAGGTAGCATTCTACATTTCCGTATTTTTTTTCTAGTGTATTAATAAGGGTTTTAATATTTTTTTTAATCATGTTTTGCGTTTTCGTTAATCTTTTTTATTATTTTCTAATACAGATTTACTATTTTCTAACACAGAATTAATGCTGAATCCCTTTAAATTACCATGTTTTAGCTGCTCCATAAGAGGATTTAATAATTCATCTGTGATTTTAAACATCGAATGAACTTCAGAAATATTATGGTGCTTGAACTGTGAAAAGCTGTCTTGGATTATTTCTTTAAGCTCTTCTAATATCTCTTCTCGACTAAGTTCATCACTGAGATTATATTTTTCTTTTACTCGATAGAGGGTATTATTAATCCGCTTTCGAGTACTGTTCATTTCTTCTGCTACGGTAGCGGTGCTTTTTCCGATAAGCAAAGAAGTGATTGTGCAGAATTCATAAAAAGTCATCTTCCCAATTTTTTTTAAGGCACTTTGCTCTGATTGAGCGGAATCTAGATAAATACCTTTCTCTCCATTCTGGACTCGCTGAAGTATATCTAAAATAATACTTTTATCAGTAGAGAATTTACCACCGAGAAAAACTGCTTCTAGACCTAATTTTTCTGCTTTGTAGATAATTGCACTCTCGTAAGAAGCCGTAAATAGAATAATTTTAGTTTCAGGGTTGTGTTTTTTCATCCATTCGGCAAGTAGTAAGCCGCTGTTTTTAAGACCTAGATTCGATTCGCATAGTTCACCTAAGTAGCAGTCAAGCCAAACTAAATCAGGTTTATATTCAATGAAGGCAGATTCAGCAAGCTTGCTTGAATTGCAGAATGCTTTTATTTGAAAGTCCTTTTCTAGAATACCGCTTATATAGTCCCAAGTTGTACACTGGTCTTCTACTACTATGGCTGTTTTGGTAGCTTCTGTTTCAATCTTTGTGTTAATCATGATTTTTTTAACTGCTTTTTATTTAGTGAGAGTATCGGTGAATTTTATAAATCATTTAGCTTTCAAGCTAATATCGGTCTAAATCTAGCTGAGCATGATGCTTTAAGATTTTCTCTTGCTTAAGAAGGTCTTTATAAGTGACTTCTAAATCTATCTCTGTAAAATTTAATCCAGTATCTTTTAAATTTAAGTTTCTATAGCCATTTAAATTTTTTATCTCATTTGTAATTGAGTTAAGATCACCTCGCTTACTGTGGATTATATTTTCAGTTTTTTCGATGATTAGTCTTTCCTGCTGCAAGCAGTAATTCGTATTTAAGAGAGGGATTATTAAATACTGCAAGAGCATAAAACTACTAGTGGCAAGGAAGCTGATGTTTAGAAGTGAGATTTGCATGTCTGGGATTGAGTTTTAAAGGTTTTTTATTAAAAGCTGATTTTTATTATTTATTTTTTCGGAATTTTCTTTGTGAGATTTTATGCTTTTTATACTAATATCCGTATTTAAAGTAAATAGTTTTTCTATGATGAAAATGAAACTGAAAAGGCTTAAGAAAATTAAAGAGCTTGAGATTACTTTTTCTATCATCGTTCGAATTATCCTTTTATCTTTTCGTTTAGTTATTTTTAAATAGATGCTTGAAAGTATCATCTACATTCTGATCTAGATTAAAGTCTTCTTTCTCGGCTTTAAGCGCAATAAATAAAATGTTCTTATTATTCTGTTTACGATGTGATTCACCTAAAAAAGGAATTATTCTCGCTAGGGGTGATTTAGCTTTACTAAAACTCTCTGATTCAGTGAGGAAACTGTTTATAATAATTTCTTGTCCATCTTGAAGGACAGTTCCATTGTTTGTGAACTGTTCATTAAAAACAGGTATCGCAAAACCATTTAGATTATTATTGCTTGCTTCTGCTGAAGTTAATCTACTAGCGAGTTGTACATCGATTAAATCATTATCCAATTCGGAAACTCGAAGTTCACCATGGAAGCCTATCGGTATATATTCTATGCCTAGTGTATTTCCGCTGACATTATTATTTATGCGAGGAATAGGAAATCTACTACCTTTTCCTAGGCTGACTTCTTCGCCAGAGTGAGTCACTAATGAAAATTCATTGACGAGTTTCAGAACGCCTTTTTCTAGAAGATTATTAATTAATAAATTTAAAACCGTTCCGTCAAAGAGTTTTAAAGCTCCACTTGCAAGATTACCTCCCATAACTTGCGAGCCTAAGTTTATTAAACCAGAGATATCAAAATTAGAACTACTTTGATTATTAAAAAAGTTACTAGCAGATCTAATATTAGCTGGGCTTAAAACTGGTGAGCCAACTGCACCGCGAACATCACTGCCAGTGCCAGTAATTAAGATGCTGTTCATAAACTGGTCTACATATCTAGAATCCATTTCAAGGAATCTAACTTTAACCTTAAACCTAGTGGCTTCCTTTACTTTAATAAAAGAGATTACTTTTTCGGATTTAGAAGATAGGACTAAGTCGCGATGAATGTTTTCTATGTTCTTGAGACTGTTTAGGTTTTCGTAGTAGTTAATGAAACTCTGATTAGAGGTGTCGGAGTTACTGGCGGTGACGCTTTTAGAGCTATCTTCGGTATTCCTGAAATTTCCTCCAGGGTTAGAAAAGATTTTAATGCCATCGTCATTAACGGCTTTCGCTGCGTAGGATAAAGCAAGCAGTGCGTTTTTAGCATTACTAACAGTACCTTTTAAAAAGATATTCGCTTTAGCTTGGTCATTATTTATGCTGAATGACTGTATGGGTAGGGAACTTAATACTTTAATCCTTTCTTCTGGAGATGAATTCGGCATGCCGAAAAGCTCATTTAACTGTAGCTCTAATGCTTCAAAGTTAGGATTAACTTTTATCTCTATTTTTATAATCTCATTACGGCATTTGAAGCTAACAGTGCTTACGCCTATGTTCAAGGCTTTAATCATAAATTCTTTGTAACCATTATCACTAGCGGCAAGTGGGCTTATATCAATTAATTCAGCTTCCTTTTCCTTATTTAAGTAATGTATTAAAGTTACAGGCTGCTCAAATTTTATAAAATCTATATCGCCAAGATACATGGATTTATGCAATGAGGTGTTTTTAATTTCTGATAGAAAGCTTACTGGGCTAGCTTTTAAACTGTTCAAGCCAAGTGAAATGTAGACTATGATTAGGCAAATGATTTTCATTATAAAAAGGCTCCTTGAAGAGAGAATTTAATCGCAAGAAACAGAGGATAAGAACTAATTAAGAGCATTAGCATGACTGGTGCTAGCAGATAGAGTTGTATATTCTCAATTAGATTATTTCGTTTAGTTTCATCAGCTGAATGGTATTTTTTTTCAATTTTTTCAGCAAATTTTAGTAATTCATTTTTTGAGCTAGAAAGATTAATGCCTATTAAAATATTTTTAAAGTCTTGGCTGAAATCATTATCCCAAGTGAAGTTCTCTATAGCTTTCTGCATACCAAATTCCTCGAATTCATCAATAAATTTTATAAGTAAATTTCTGCTTGCGCTGAAATCCTGTGGTAAACCCTGAGCGATGCTTCTTAATGCGGTTTTTAAGGGCTGATTATTTTTAATGCAGAGTATCTTAATGCAGCTAAGTAGATGTGGAAAGCTGCGACGAATAGATTCTTTACGCAAATAAATCTTTAAAGGTATATCAAGAAAGCTGTGTATGAGTAAGCCTAAGAATATAATTCTTGAAAATGGTTCTGCAAATAAATATGAAATTTCAAGTAAGATAATGAAAATAAAAATCTTAGCGAGCCAGATTTTAAAAAACTCTTCTTTAATGCCTAGTTGTATAGCTGAAGTGAAAAGTTTATCAAGGCTATTTAATTTTAAAGTCTTTTTAATAAAGGAACCTAAGTGAATGCAGGGTATTTTTAAGTTATTTATAAAAAAATTTTCTCCTCTATGATCTTGGCTGTAAATGAGAGGGCTGTATTTAGAAGAGCTTCTGTTACTTTTAGTGGTCAGTAGAATTTTTAAGCTAAAGAGGCTAAGTATCATGGCTACTAGGCTGAGTGAAAGATATAGGATGAAGAGGCTCACAGTAATTCCTCTTCTTTTTTACTGATAAGAATAGTAGAGATTAGATAAGCTGACCAAAATAAAGCTGAGCAGTAAAACATTTCTATTACTCTCTCTGAGCTTTGCCACCAAGAATCAGGGCCGAGATTTAAGCTTGGCAGTATACCAAAAATAATGATGAGATAGATAATTAGCATACAGTCCATAGTTAGAAAGATAATCCCAGTGGTGTTTTTGAGCTTTTCTCGATTTTTATCACAAACACTAAAGTAGTCATACGCTGACTCAAAAGCAGTTGCTTGATTTTGAGAATAATTTAGCTCTAGGCTTAATATTTGAGCTGGAAGTGCAAGGTAAGCAGTTCTGTATCTGTGACTTAGTCCTATGTAAAATTCAGGTAATTTTTCGCTAATATTGCTGGCGTGGTGATCTAAAAAGAATTTAATATCAGCAGCTAAAATGCCTTGCTTGTTATTTTCTAAAACCTCTTTAGTAGCTTGATCTAGAGTAGCTCCTTTTGCTAATTGAGTCTGTATGGAAAACGTTATACTTTGTATTTCGCTGCTGAGCTGACTGCGAAATTGCTTATTGAAAAAATTTAAAAGCCTGTAACTTAGTGAAACACTGATGATCAGGGTTAATATGAAAGCATAAAAGCCATTTGTTATTGCTTTTGCGAAAAGAAAATAGCTGCTGACACTGATTAGTAGAGTGAGAATTAAATATAGATGAAAGAGTTCTTTCTTGCTGAAGAAGAAATTCCCACATCTAAAGTGTTCTAGACCTTTGATTCGTTTCTTGTGCTCTTGCCTAGAGCTATTGCCGATTAAGCTGAAAATGTCTGTGGAAGATATTTCTCTTGGAGGGTGTAAATTAGTCCCAGCGTGACTGTGAAAATATAATACGCATATAAATGTTGTGCAAATGCCTATTAAAATTAGTAAGCTGCCAAACATTTTAGAATTTAAAATCTACTCCTTTCGCTGCAAAGTAGTTTTCTAATTCGTTAGATCTATTCACGCAACTAAATTCATAACCATTATATTTAAAGAGTTCTAGGTATTTAAAGTGACCGCCATTTATAGGGTCGTAGCCTTGAATATGGCTAATGCTTTTAATGACACGTTTTTTATTTGTACTATCCTGTTGAATAAGAATTAATATATCTAAAATCTTGCTGCTGAGCTGCTTTACTTCGATGTCGCTCGGCGTATTTGGGTTGAGTTTACAGAGATAGGCTAAATTTTCTAAGGCTTTAGCTACTTCATTATCACTGTATTTCACCGTGAAGTGAAATGTCATTAAGCAGCCTAGTATATTCTGTGCAAGCTGTAATATCTCCCATGCTGAGCCATCTCTAGCTTCTGAAAGGGCAACGTATTTAATACTATGTCTTTTACAGGCTTTAACTAATTTGTAGATATCTATACTGTCATTTGAATTTTTATAATCACTGAGTTTGAGAAATATTAGGTTTTCGGTGTTGGGCTGAATTTCTGGAGTGTCTTCTATAACAGCTTTTCGAGCTTGCCTGCTCCATTCATCTGTAAGTGCGCTGAGTAAGGTGGTTTTACCTGTTCCCATGGTGCCAGCGATAGCTATGTTTAGACCAGCTTTTTGGCAGGCAAGAAAAAAGTTTTTAATTTGAGTGTTAAACATTCCTTCTGCTTCTAGGTGACTCAGATCATAAGCCTGTTTCGGGTGAATTCTTATAGTTAAACAGTGATGTTTAGAGGCTGGTGGGAAAATAGTAGAGCCGCGAAGTTTATTAAAAGCTAAGTCAAAATCTAATATGGGATTACTAAAATTCACCTGATAGTTATTTGCATTAATGCTGTTCGTTTCATGGATTAGTCTTTCTATAACTGTTTTAAGCTGTTCTTCTGAAATAAAGTTAATTTCTATTTTTTGAAATTCTTTTTTAGTCTCAATAAAAATTTCTTGATGATTATTAATCTGAATTTCGATAATGGTTTCAAGGATAAACCTCTCTTCAAAGTACTTATAAATACTATCTTCTATAAATATTTCTTTCATTTGGCTGTGTTTGAAAATTAGAGCTAGTATCGGAGTTATAGGACCGTAGTAAATGAGATCGTTAATCAGCAAGTCCTTGCAGAATTCTAAATCTCTCGGGGAAAGTTTTTCGGTGTAATCGAGGAAGTTATATTTTAAATTACTTATAAGCTCAGAGGTAAAGTCTTTTAGGGCAAGCGCTTTGTGAGATTTTTGTTTTAATAAAGTCTCTAGGGGTGTTTCATTTTTAATTTTACTAGCGAAGCTAAAACTCTCTTTACTAAGTTTTTCCTTTAAGTTTAGTGAAATCTCACTAGTATTGTTTGGTTTGAGATATTCCTCTATTAGAGTGTAGAGTTTTTCTCTTAATTTAAATACCAGTTCAAAATTGATTTTATGATCGAGGGTGAAGATATTCATTTTTTGATTTACCTCTGCGTTAATGAAAACCACTTATTCTCTATTCTCTTTTCTGGGCTAAAATCTAAATTCATTTTCTGTAGCATTTCATTTGCTAGAACTTCAGCGGAGTTGAATTTCGATTTTTGATTTTTTAAAAATAGAGCAAGATTGAAGTCTAAGTCACTCACCAAGAGGGGTTGTTCTTCTAGCTTTTCTAGCCATTCTTGTTTCGTGACTTCACGATATTTTTTAATTTGGGCATTTGAGCTACTGATAATGGCAAAGCATAGAAGTTTATATTCATTTTCTAGAAAGCTTTTTAGTCTTTTATAGTCTTCATGAATATTAGGTCTATTTTCAAGAACTATAAAAAGATATTTAGTTCTTTTTAAGAGCTGAATGTTAATCTCTGAGCTGAAGTCACTTGCGATATCAATTAAACAGTGATCGAATTTTTCGATAGCAAGATTGAGAGCATTATCTAATTTTATCTGATCTAGAGCTGGACTGAGTTTAAAGCTGGGGTTCTTGAAAAGGCTTAGGTAAAGGCTGTTTTCGCCAAGCTGAGTAGGCTCTAGATATGTTTTTAGCCAATTTATATCAAACATAGAATATGGTAATATGCTGCTTTCAAGCAGTGTTTTAAAATCTTGAATATTAAGAAGCTGTCTAACTGTTTGGTAAAGAGATGTTTCGGAAAGAAGGGTTTTTTGTTCTTTTGAGCCAAGTAGCTTGGCAAGGCTTAAGAAGACTGAGCTACTATCTAAACTATTAGTTAAACTGCTTATGCAGATTAGGTTTTTAGTTTTATTTTTAGTAATCTTTTCTTTTTCTAGGTTTAGAATAAATTTTTCTATACTGTTTTCGTCTTCAGTAAAAGCTCCGAAGAACCCGAATTTACTAGCTTCATGTAAGCTTGCGCTAGGCAAGAAAACTAGAATTCTAATTTTCTCTAATTTGAAATTGTTTAAATATTTACAGAACTCTAATGCTTCTAACCTTCTCTCGGATGCATTTATAATTATTAAATCAAATTTGTTAATATTATTTCTAATACTTAAGAAGTTTAAGCCGCTTTCAAACTTCACTGCTTCTGAAATAATATATGATCTATTTCTAAGTTCATTTAAAGCATTGATTAGGCAGTCCGCTTCTTCAACATCAGAGATTAATAATGCATGTTTCATTGTTAATTGAAAACCTTTTCTTTAAGTCCACTACTGATAACTAAATTCTGGAAACCATGATCAAGTTGTTGATTCAGATTCTTTGTGAAAGCATTGATTCTTTTTAACTGATGATTTGGCTGAAATTCAGAGCTGTTATTAATCGCAAGTACAAGCTGATTTTTTACTTTTGCAAGCAGAGCTTGCTCGTAATGATTTTTATGAACGGCAAGAGTTAACTGTAATTTATCGTTAGAGTCTCTATTCGTACTTGGATTTTGTTGTTTAGAATTTACTAGGATTATTTTGGCTGTATTCGTTATTTGCTTAATTTTATTTTCCTTGTCACTGTTGTAGAGGGAGATAAGATCTCCAGCTTGAAGATATTTGTTTGCCCCAAGATTTTCTGCACTGTATTCAAGTAATATATGCTCAATAGGAATTAGCTTATTTAATAAATCATTAGCACTGTCATTCAGGTGCTCACGGCGAATTAAACTGCCTTTTGCGATTGGTATCCTCACGTGCTTACCTATAATACTTGTGTCGAAAACTAGCTCAGGGTTTTCTTGCTTGTTTAAGTTAAATTCACAGGGAATAATGCTAGAGAGGCTTCCATTACTTTCAGAAGGAGGATTTTTTAAGGCTTTGGATTTATTTTCTTCTCTGATTTTTATGAAAAGCTCTTTAGGATATGGAATACTGCCTAAGTCCGCTTTGTGTAAGATTTCACCGATTTGAATATCTCTATTACTAACTAAAACGTTGATTAATTCTTGCTTGTTATAAAGTCTCAGTTCGTTTTTAATTTTTAAATACTCTTTTAAAGCAAGACCAAGGCTGATCAAAACGATACTCAGTAATATCGTTAAGATTTTCTTGTTGTGCAATCGTAAATAAGCAGCAAAATACTCTACAGTACTAGCTTTACTGCCTCCATTAAAAATATCCATAATATATCCGTAGTAAAAGTTTACTGTGCTGTAGCAGTGCTTGTGCCAAGAATAGACTTCATTTCAGTATTTAGCTTAGTGTTGATTTGTGTGCTACCGTTCTGCATACTTGTGGTTAACTGCTGTATCGCAGGAACCGAAGCTGAAACTACTGCTGCAACTAATGCGCCATATATAAGTATCTCTTTCATTTTCCTCTCCTTGTTTTACTTGTAAAGTTCAGCTTAAATCTTTTTTTCTTGAAAGTGGAAAAATACAGGGATAACCACACTCGGATATTAGATTAAGTTGAAAAAAGATGTTAGCAGAGGAAATACAGTTTGAAGGAAAATTTTGTTGAAAGTGTAAATATGGTTTTTTTATTTTAAATATTTGAGTATTCTTTTTATTCACTCTGAGCTGAGATTCCGTAATTTATGGAATTTGGAGAAAGAATAGGATGTTTAAAAGATAAGATATAGAATATGGTAGAGAAACATAAATCTATAATTCTTGGAATCACTGGAGCAAGTGGTACTGTTTATGGTTTACGTTTACTTGAATATCTCTTATCTCAGGGTTATGTCGTCGACGTAGTTTTTTCTAATAATGCTCTGAAGGTATCTAAGCTTGAATTAGACCAAGACTGGGAAGGTTTAAATGTGCAACTGCTTAAGCAAGCAGTATTAGAACATCTTTTCAAGAATTTAAGTGGAGTAGCTGATCCTGAGACTAGTTTAGATATTGATGCAGTGAAAAAACGGGTAAATTTTTGGCATGAATCCAATATCGCAGCGAGCATAGCAAGCGGCTCTTATCAAGTAGAGGGGATGGTGGTGAGTCCTTGTAGTGTCGGTACTCTTGCACACATAGCTCTAGGAACTAGTCATAATTTGATTTCCCGTGCAGCGGACGTCATGCTCAAGGAGCGTAAGAAATTAATTTTAGTGGTCAGGGAGACGCCTTTCAGTTCTATTCATTTAAAGAATATGCTCACATTGAGTGATGCAGGAGCTGTGATTTTACCTGCGATTCCAGCTTTTTATCATAGACCCCACTCCATTCAAGATCAGGTTGATTTTATTACTGGTAAGACATTAGATTCTTTGGGGATAGACTCAGATTTATTTAAACGCTGGAAATAGTATAGTCTGGGGGATTTGCTGATTTTTAAAAAATAAAGAATTCCAGCTTGCTAGAATAGCGATTATGTTTTCAGCAACTGAGCTCAATCCTAATGAGTTTATATATTTTGATTTTGAGACTACTGGGCTTGATCCTAAGGCAGATCGCATATGTCAGATAGGGGCGATACTACCAGATGGAACAGAATTAGATGTTTTAATTAACCCGGGCTGCTCTATACCTCAGTCAGCGATTGATTGTCATGGAATTACTAATGAGATGGTGATTTCTGCGAGCTATTTTCATGAATATGCTGAACTGCTTTTGAAATCCTTGGCTCAGGCTAAGTATTTTGTTGCTTATAATTTCGTGTTTGATTTTCAGTTTTTACAGTATGAGCTGCACCGTGCTACTGGTCATATTTTAAAGGAAGCTGATTTTACTTTCGTTGACCCTTACTTGATTTTCAAAAAAGCTTTTCCGCACAGCCTTGCTAATGCCTATAAATTTTATTTCGCTAAAGAATTTAAGGGTATGCATAATGCGATTAATGATATTCGTGCGACCAAGGAAGTTTTTATCGCCCAAATGGAAAAGCATTCAGAGCTTTTTAGTGGTGGTTTAGAGAAATTAGAGTCAGAGACTCTAGGCTCTCGAAAAAGCATACTCGGTAAATGGTTTAAAACTGAGGATTCTAAAATAGTTTTTGCCCAAGGAAAGTATAAGGGCTTAGCTATTGCTTCAGAGCATCATTCTTACTTGAAATGGATATTGGGTCTTGACGATATTACCCTTTCTGAGAAAGTTTTTATTGAAAGCCTATTCTAGTTTTTATCAAATAATCTCTTTCACCCAACTTATATCTGTCAGATAAGGACGATGAATTATGGTGATGAATTTAGAAATTAAAACTTCAATAGAATCAAGATTTATTTCTCAAGAGAGAGTGGAGAATGTGTGTTTTATTAAGGATGAGGAAGGTCAGAAATTAGGCTTCGGTAATTCTTCTGTAGGTAACAAGATCGTAATTACAGAAGACTCTAAAGGTATTTTAGTCTCAATCGAATATTTAGCAGATGGTACCAAGATTTACCATATGGAAAAAGACAGCAAAGGTCTTCCAGCTATGCATGAATTTAGACCAGATGGTTCTGAAGTTATTTATCTTTTTAACGCAAAACAACAGCTAGAGAAAATGGTTAATATTAAAGAATCCGGGGATAAAGTTACGCACTGGTTTTCTCCTGATGGTAAGCAGATTATTAGCCAAGAGCAAAGACTCAAGGGTGGAATAGTTTTTAAAGCTAGTGATTGTGCTGGTGAAGCTATAGTTTGGCTTAAGAATGATGGTGAAACTATTTGCTCTGGTTCAGAAATATTAATTCAGCATTTACAAGAAGTATTTGCTAAGTTTTTAGATGGAATGAAAATTATTTAAATTCTGGAAGGTCCAAGTAAAATGTTAGATTCATTATTAAATCAATTTATTTTGGATAAGGTCCGCAATTATTCCGTTTATAAATTTTGCCGATTCATCGGTGGAATATTTACTAGCGAGATTTAAAAACTCGGAAATAGCGATTTGTTTGTCGATCGGGAAGTTCTGTATTTCAATAATGCACATGATGATAATTGCTTTATCAACTTTACGAATTCTAGATATATCCCATTTTTGAGATACCTCTTGAATTAATTTTTCGGCTTCAGCTTTCTTTTCAAAATATTTAGACACTAATTCTAAGCAAAAAGCTTTAGTCTGTTCATCTTTATAGTGCCAGAATAGTTCTGGTATTTGCATTGATTCATCGATTAAATTCAGTGCTTCGTAGCATTTATTAATTTCATCTAAAAACTCCTGAGTAGAAGGCAGCATTACTGATAGTGGTACGGTGTGCTGCTCGTTATCGGCATGGTTAATTTGATAATCCATGATCTTTCTTTCTACCTGAAGAAAAAAAGATTCTGCCGATTTTACATTATCTTTGCAATGATCACTGAGTGTTCTTAAACTAGATAAACACAGAGCATCGAAATCTGTCATCGCTAGCTTCAAACTATTATTAGGTAACTGAAAGCATGCAAGAAAGGCTATTTCTCTTGCTGCTGATCTTTTTTCCATTAGAATAATACTATCAGCATGAGAGCTGGGATGGTTTTAAGAAAGAATATTTAAATAAAAATTTTTGATTTTGAAGAGTTTGTTAATTCGTTTGTAATTTTTTCTTTTGGAAAATGAAATAACAATTATTTAGCTGGAAGTGTATTAACTTAATCCTTGCATATGTTATAATATTATAAACAAAGGAACAAAACTCCGAAAAGAGAGACTCTATAGATAGTGGCTTACACGCTTCTCAAAAAAAGCTGGGCCGAGGTAGTAAAAAATATTTTGCTCTCACCTTTGTAATAAGTAATTACGCAAATCAACTAAGGAGATAAACACACAGAATGTCTAGAAAAAAAAGAAATTCGTCTGAGATGATGGAAGAAGGCGATTTACTGAGCTTTGATGATGGACTTATTGATGCTGATGGCTTTGATGATCCGATTGGGCTGACTGATATTTCCACAGATTCAATAGAAAATGATGTCATTTCTTCTGCGGCTAGCAGAAAATCAATAGATTCAGGAGATGATGATTTAGGGGAAAACCTAGAATCTACATCCCCACTTTCTGATGATTCAGTGAAAATGTATTTAAGAGAAATTGGTAGAGTACCTCTTCTTAATGCGAAGCAAGAGATTGAGCTTGCAAGGCGTATTAAAGAGGGTGATATCGAAGCTAAACGTAAGTTAGTTCGTCATAACTTAAGATTAGTGGTTTCTATTGCGAAGAAATATATTAATAGAGGCTTACCATTTCTAGATTTAATTCAAGAGGGTAATCTTGGTTTAATCAGAGCTGCTGAAAAGTTTGATCCAGAGAGAGGCTATAAGTTTAGTACTTATGCTACTTGGTGGGTTAGACAAGGTATTACTAGATCCCTTTCTGATAAATCTAGAACTATAAGAGTTCCAGTTCACATGGTAGAGACTATTAATAAGTTTAAAAAAGTTGCAAGAAGACTTGGACAGCTTTTTGATAGAAGACCTACTGAAGAAGAACTTGCTCAAGTAATGGAAGTATCTACTCAGAAAATTAAAGAGATAGTAGCAGCTATGAGAACACCTGTTTCTCTTGAGGCTCCTATTAATAATGAAGAAGATGGTAAATTAGAGGATTTTATTGCAGATTCTTCTGATAATGTACATCCAGAACTTCGTGCTACTGAGCAGTTACTTGCTAATGATATTCTTAGAGTGCTTGAAACATTAACACCGAAAGAGAAGGCTGTGGTACAGCTAAGATTCGGTATTGATTCAGGTCAAGAAAGAACTCTAGAGGAAGTTGGTAGACTGCTTGGCATTACTAGAGAGCGTGTTCGACAGTTAGAATTCCGTGCTCTTAAGAAACTAAGACATCCAGATAGAGCGATTAAGTTAAGAGATTACTTAACTGCTTAGTTGCTTGATGGGCTAAATTGAAAGTCATACGACTTTATTGAGCGCCAGTTCCTGATATCTAAAATAAACTTCTTTTAAGAGCCACAGTAATGTGGCTCTTTTTATTTTTGACTCTTAACTGAGATGTTTCAGAATAAGTACCTGTTGATAATGTGTATTTCGTTTTGTGCTATTATTTAAACAAAATAATTCTTAAAACCCTAGATGATTAACTCTGCAATTTTGCCACTTAAATTAGATCAAACTGAATCTTATCAGGCATCATTAACATCAGCAGCGTTGAAGGAGGGGCTTTGTTGCTGAAGTTCCTACTAGCCAATCAATTGTTAAGCGAGATATTATCTCGGACGCCTTTGAAGGTCTTGCTAAGGATAAGCTGTTTAATAGTGTTGTAAATGGTATTTCTAATGGTATTTTAGTCTCTTTATTTAGTGCTTCTCTTTTTGAATCACGTATGCTGAAGTTACCAGAGGCTTTTATAAAAGGCTTTAGTAACTTTGCTGATAAGGGTAATCGTGTTTTTCAGGCTTTAAATTCTCTGAAAAATATCTGTAAGCTTTATCCACGCAAGGATTATATTAATGCATTGGGGCATGCTGGCGATTGGCTGGCTTTAGCAGTGTCTAAAAGTAAAGATCATTATAACGATAGAGGGTGGATGTCCCTTGCTTGGTATGTTTTCGCTCATTCTTTAAATATTATGAATTCAAAAGAATCCTTTGAAAACATGGATGAATATAAGTCTCATATAAAACTTGGTTTAGCTAAGATTAAAGAAAACTTTTTTACAAGTCCTAAGGTTTTTGCCGAGAGATTATTTAAACATGAACACGCGATGATGGGGGTTTTAGGTTCAGCACTCGCTTTTATTGGTGGCGCTTCTTTTCGAGTTTTAGAGAAATTATTTGGGGCTAATGGTAGGGCTGTAGGTACTACTCTGCGAAGCTTAGGTGGCATGTGTCAGGGCTTTGAGGGAATGAAACCCGGTCATATACTCTCAGGCAGAGTTTTCTTTGGTTTATCTGGTTATGCTCAAAGTATGGGAGCTTTGGTTAATATGTTATCGGACACTATCGGGAAAAATCATAAAGCAGCTTTAGATCCTTTAAGTTTTGCTTTCGGTAGTTTAGGTAGGATTCTCTATCGCATATCTAATGATAGGGGAGAGGCTGGCTTAGAAAATAAAAAGATTAGTTTGAAAAATCTAAAAGATTTTATACCAGCTGTTATGGCGGGAATTAAATCGAAATCAGTTGAATAAATTCTTGATTGGTAAAGTGTAAAGCTAAGATGTTTCTTAAAATTTTGAATAATCTCGTTCTAAAAAGTTATAATATTTGACGTGCACTCCAAAAAGAGAAGCAATATATTTACCAAGATCATTATTCTTGCTGTGCTTGTGAGCTTTTTGCTTACAAGTATTTTGCCACTTTTCGCTTTAATTGATCTCACTGGTAAGCAGTCTTTAACTGTTAGTGAAAAGAAGAGAATACTAGATGATATTAATGAACAGAAGAGTACGCTTTCTGAGAAGATAAAACAGGCAAGATTAAAAGAAGCTGAGGCATCTAAAACTTTAAGGCAGATTGATCATAAATTAACTGATGCAAGAAAGCAGGTAGCTGTTCAAAGCCGTTATTTAAGTTCTAATCAGGAGGCTTGGAAAAAAACTAAAGCTCGTTTAGATGAGCTTAATGATAAAAAAGCCATAGTGGAAGAGAAGGCTAAAGAGCGTGTGGTTGCGATTTACAAGAAAAGCCAATTACGTTTTATTGATAGCTTAATTCGCTCACAGAGTCCTACTGATTATATGGATTATCTATATTTTCAGAGAAAAGTTATAGATTTCGATAAGAAGCTTTTAGATACTCTTAAATCTCAGTCTGAGGATATAGCGAAATATGGAAGCTCACTAGAAGAAGAGACTAAGCGTATTGAACAGATTACTAGTAAATTAAAGAGTATCGAAGAGGATATTGTTTATCAACAGAAAAAACAAAAAGAAATACTTTCTAAGCTTCGTCAAGAAACGGCTATGTATGAGAGTTCGGAGAGGCAGTTAGAGAGAGAATCAATTAAACTGGTTTATAAGATTTCCGAGCTTTCAACTGGTAAAAATGATAATCCAGAGTCCACTGGCTCATTTAGCTATCCTGTTCGAGCACCTATAACTTCTCCATTCGGTCCTAGAAGGCATCCTATCTTTGGTGTAAGAAGTATGCACAGTGGTATTGATTTAGCTGCTCCTTATGGTACCCCTATAAAAGCTTCTGAAGGTGGGGTTGTAATATATTCTGGTTGGTATGGTGGTTATGGCAAGGTTGTAATTCTTGATCATGCTAAAGGTTTTTCTACGCTCTATGCTCATTTATCTTCGACTAAAGTTGCGGTAGGTGCTAGGGTGAAACAGGGTGAAGTAGTTGGCTTTGAAGGTTCTACTGGTTATGCGACTGGTCCTCATCTGCATTTTGAGGTTAGAGAGCAGGGTAAACCTAAAAATCCAGTTATTTATTTAGGTGGAAATTAACACCATTCTATAAAATTTATTAAAACATTAAAGAGGCTGAAAAATTAAGGATTTAAAGAAAAATATTATTAGATTACTAGTATCTGCTTTATTGTTAGTGATTTTTTTGCAGGTATTTAAATTTGATCCTAAAAGCTTTATAGATAAGATTTTACAGCTCGATTTAAGGTTCTTTGCTTTAGCATCTTTTTTTAGCGTGCTTACGATTGTGACCAATACTTACCGTTGGTGGATTATAACTAAAGGTTTTAATTATAAAATTTCCTATTGGACTGGTTTACTTTGGTATTTTGAAGGCATGTTTGCGAATAATTTTTTCCCTAGTAATGTAGGCGGAGATGCTTTAAGAGCCTTTTACTTAGGCAGTTTAAAACACCCTGCTGATAAGCAGAATGTTAACGAAAACGCAGAAATTAAAGATTCTCAGCAGACCGATGAAGGGACTGCGAAATCTAAGCATTATCATGACTGGCTTTCAGCAGGCTTAACGGTAATTTTAGAAAGATTATTTGGTTTTACTATGATGTTTTTCTTTTTCCCACTTTCTTTGATTTTTATTTATTCGCAGAACCTAGCTCATACTATGCCAGAGAGACTTATTCAGTCTTTATTTATTTTATCCATAGTGCCTTTTTTTGCATTTTTTGGTTATAAGATATGGATTAAAATTCCTATTCCTCTTGCGATATTTCAGAAAATTAAAATCGCTGTAAGTGAATTTATTGTGCATAAACGTTCTGTTTTGATAGTTCTCCTATGGACTTTTATTACGCATGTTTTTTTAATGGCAGTAAATGTTTTTTCAGCATTCGCTTTAGGTGTTACGCAGATACCCTTCTGGTATTGGTTTTTAGTCGTACCACTCGCTACGCTCGCTAGCTATATTATTCCTGCGGTAAAAGGGCTTGGAGCACGTGAAGCCACCTATGTATTTTTATTAAGTATCATTGGAGTTAGCTTTGATCATAGCTTTGCTATTGCGGTTACTGTATTTTTAGCAACTTTAGTTTCTTCTATTCCTGGTATTACTTTAGTGCGGAAAGGTAAAGAGATATTTAGTATTTTTAAGGATCCGCTGAAAAATTCTTAAAGTAGAATTTTTCATGACTTCCTTAAATAATACGAACCGAAGACTAGCCATATTGAGAACTTTTTGGGAAAATTAAGAACATGACGACAGACTTAGAAATTAAGGAAATTAATAATAATAAAGGCTCTACAGAAAAAGCTAGATTAGAATATAACGGAACAGTCGTAGAACTGCCTGTCGTAGAGGGTACTGAGCAAGAGAAGGCTGTTGATATTTCTAATTTAAGGGCCGACACAGGGTTAATTACTTTAGATAATGGTTATATGAATACGGGTTCATGCCAAAGCGATATTACTTTTATTGATGGTGAGAAAGGTATTTTGCGTTACAGGGGTATTGATATTGAGGCTTTAGCTGAAAGATCGACGTTCGTAGAAGTTTGTTATTTGCTTATTTATGGTGAACTTCCGACTAAAGAACAGATGGATGATTTTTCTGAAGGATTAACGAGGCATTCTTTATTACATGAAGATATGATTCATTTTTTTGCTGGTTATCCTAGTACAGCGCATCCGATGGCGATTTTATCTTCTATGACTTGTTCACTTGCTGCTTATTATAATGATGCAAGTAGCTCTCCTACTGAGGCTCAGATAAATTTAGATGTAATCAGAATTTTATCTAAGTTAAGAACTATAGCTTCTTTCTCTTATAAAAAATCTATAGGGCAGCCTTTAATTTATCCTAATAATAAACTTACTTATTGCGCAAACATAATGAATATGATGTTTGCAGTGCCTTCTGAAGAATACTATATTGACGATGAAATCGTTAAAGTGATGAATCAGCTTTTAATTCTGCATGCTGATCATGAACAGAACTGTAGTACATCTACTGTTCGCATGGTGCAAAGTAGTGGTGCAAGCATATATGCTTGTATGTCGGCTGGTATCAGTGCTTTATGGGGTCCTCTGCACGGCGGTGCGAATCAGGCAGTTTTAGAAATGCTTCAACAAATCCATGATAGTGGTGAAAATTATAAGTCTTTCCTCACTAAGGTTAAAGATAAAAAATCGTCGATTAAATTAATGGGCTTTGGGCACAGAGTTTATAAGAATTTCGATCCAAGAGCGAAGATTTTAAGAAAAGCCTGTGATAGGGTGTTAGATAAATTAGGTATCAGTGATCCTCTGCTTGAGATAGCGAAAGGGCTAGAGGAAGAAGCTTTAAAAGATCCGTACTTCGTAGAGCGCAAGCTATATCCGAATGTAGATTTTTATTCTGGAATTATTTATAGTGCACTTGGGATTCCCGTAAATATGTTTACTGTAATGTTTGCACTAGGTAGATTACCAGGATGGTTAGCACATTGGAAAGAGCAGAATGAATTTGATAAGAAAAAAATCTGTAGACCTAGGCAAGTATATACTGGTTATAACGAAAGACTATATGTCCCATTAAGAGATAGAAATTAATCATAATCATTTACCTCTTTTAACTATCTCTTAAGAATAATACTTTATAAAGAGTTCAGTTAGTTTCAATAATAATTCAAAAACGGAGGTAAATTATGGGTGCAATTAACACAGCGGCGTATCTAGCGCAAATCAGGTCTAGAATGGACGCGCAACAACAAGTAGTAGCTCTTTTGGAGAGTGAACTACAGAAGTCAATTTTGGGTAATACTACAACTACGGTTGGTGATATTACTGGAGATGGTGGTAAAATAGATGAGATATATCAGACACTTAATGGTACTGCTAAAACTGAGTGGCGTAAATCAATAGAAAGTGCTAACGTAGGTTTCGATCCTACAGCTGCAGTTGACCAAGATGCTTTAAGACAGCTGTTATATCAAGCTAGAGCATTACTAGGTGAGTTAAGAATCGAGGAGCAAGCTTGGAATGGTGAAGTTAACTCTGAGAAAACATTAAGAAAAGAAGTAAACGACTTCGCGAAAATATAGTTAGTTTATTTTTTATTATAATAGGACTGGTTGTAATACCAGTCCTATTACGTATTTTAATTTTATAAAGATAGTAATTTGAATTAAATGTTAATTATAGAATTTCTATTCTTTGGTGAGAGAGTGATTTAGGGGAAATTTCTAAGGTGTTTTAATTTTCATTTGCAATCCGTACCTCTGTACGTATAGGCAGGGAGATTTTCTCCCTGCCTATACGTACAGAGGTACGCAAATAAGTGAATTTTTACCTGTAGAGCACTTCATTGATGAAGAGGTGTGAAACTGGTGCTTGGAAGCAGGATTGAACGGACGGGCCTCTTCATTAGCAATGAAA